>Ga0272448_1000484_pt1 | contig 61841 bp, 64 predicted proteins | sample YNPCB0191_FD_202220 | JGI IMG/M metagenome (GOLD analysis project Ga0272448, IMG submission 202220) | Hot spring sediment microbial communities from Yellowstone National Park, WY, United States - YNP-CB-019-1 | ecosystem: Environmental > Aquatic > Thermal springs > Hot (42-90C) > Sediment... | reverse complement strand
CCGACCAACGTACCGCCCGCCGATGCGACTCATTGCGTCCTCTTGCGCTGACGCCGCCGACGGCACCAGTATAGCATCATTGCGGCCGCCGTCAAGGTCTTTTCCGCGCGTCCCGGGCCTGCGCGCGGTGTGGCGGGTCAGCCCCTCGCGCCGAAGATGCGTTTGACGCGCTGCGCCACGTCGGATTGCGTAAGTGGCCGATCGAGCGGCAATATGGCGTAGCAGCCGTCGCGCGTGGTGCTGTCGAGGATGACGTGCCGGTGGTTGGGGAGCCTCACCCCCTCCTCGCACGGGGTGTGGCCGACGATGAACACGTCGGCCTCGAGCGCAGTCGAGAGGGCATCGGCAACCTGGGGCCGATAGTCGCGCCCCCAGAGCATGTGGAAGGCCGGACTCTTGCGCTTCAGGAATTCATCGGGTCGGGCGTTCCGGAGGTACTCCAGGCCAAATTCCGGTGCCCTTTCCAGCCTGGGGGTGGAATGGGCTATGAAGAGACGGTTGGCAGTCCTGATGGCGACGGGACAGGAACGCCAGAATTGCCGGTACGCGCCGAACGCCTCCTTCCATCGCTCGCCGAAGGCCTTCTGGAGCCCCTCCGCGAACTCGTCGTTCAGGAGCCGGCCGTTCTTGCCAATATCGAGGGCGAGGAGTTCGGCGAATTCGTGATTCCCGAGTAGATAATGCACGCGGTCCGGCGCGGCGACCTTGAGTCGGGCGATGGTCTCAACGAGCCGGTGCGAGCGCGTGGCGCCGGCGGCCTCGTCCCCGTGGATGAGTTCATGCACGACGAGGTGCCGATGCGGGTGGCGATCCAGGTCAGCGATGGCGATTATCTTCTCGAGGTTCTCGCGGTTTCCGTGGATGTCGCCGCAGACGAGGATGTCGCCGCGGGCCGGGAGTTCGACGAGGAAACCTCTGCGGCCCGGGGTGCGCAGGTTGCTACGCGCGGCGCGTTCCATGAGGGCCACGGTGAGGTCGAGCGGGGTGAGGCGGTTCAACGGCGCGGGCATGACGCACGATCCGAAGTTGGACGCGCGCCGGCCACGGTCACCTCTCCTGGGGCGATTCGACCGGCGAGGGAACAGTCAGGGGAGGCGTTGGCCGGATGCGCTCGGGTTGCCGCCCGGACCGGTCGCCGGCGCATCCGACTGCGATAGCGCACGCGGCCACCAGCAAGGCGACGAGCAGCGTTCTTGGCCTCATGTCTGTGCTGCCTTCGCTGGGGCCTCCTCCTGGACCTCGGCGGGGATGAGTTCCAGGATCACCTGCGGCGCGTTGTCGCCCAGGCGACGACTGGACGCGGGGAGGTGCAGGATTCGCGTGTACCCGCCGGGACGGTCAGCGAAACGGGGGGCGATCTCCTTGAAGAGTTTCCTCGCGACGAACGGGTCGTCGAGCGCCGCCAGCGCGCGCCTGAAGTTGGCCAGGCCGCCCTTCCGGGCGATTGTGATGAGTTTTTCGACCATGCCACGGACCTCCTTGGCCTTGGCGGGCGTCGTTCGTATCCGGCCGAGGACCAGGAGGTTGCAGACCATGTTCCGCCTCATGGCGGCACGATGGGCGGAGGTCCTTCCGAGGTGCCGACCACGCTTGCGGTGACGCATCAAGCCTCCTTTGCCGGTGTGCTCTTGCGGGTTATGCCTTCGATCTCCATGCCGAGGGCAAGCCCGAGTTCGCTGAGTTTCCGCTCGACCTCCTCGATCGAGGTCTGACCGAAGTTCCTCGCGGCGAGAAGTTGCTCTCTCGTGTAACCGATGAGGTCGGCCACGGTCTTGATATTCATCCCTTCGAGGCAGTTCGCGGCCCGATGGCTCAGTTCGAGGTCCGCGATGGGAAGGGCGAGTTTGGCGCTGAGGTCCTCCGTGAGGGTGGCGCGCATGGGGGCGAGGGCAGGCGGGGCCTCTCCCTCGACGAGTTCGCGCCCGAGTTCGAACTCCTGGAGGAACGGATTGAGATGTTTGCGCAGTATCTTCGCGGCTTCCACGAGCGCCATCTGCGGGGCGATCGTGCCGTCGGTCCATATCTCCATCACGAGCCGGTCGTAATCGGTGCTCTGTCCGACCCTGGTATCCTCCGCGCGGTATCGGACCCGGACGACCGGCGAGAAGAGCGAATCAACTGGTATGCGACCTATCTCCTGGATGTTCTGTTCGTTTTCCTCGGCGGTGCGGTAGCCGCGCCCCTTCTCGGCGGTCATCTCGCAGGCGAAGTTCGTCACCTTGGTCAGGGTGCAGATGACGAGGTCCTTGTTAACGACCTCCACGTCAGGTTCGCACTGGATATCGGCGCCCGTCACCGGTCCCTTCTTCTTGACGTCTATGCGGAGCGTCGTGGGCTTGTCTCCCTGGATCCGCAGGCGCAGTTGTTTGATGTTGAGTATGATCTCGGCCACGTCCTCGTAAACGCCCTCTATGGTCGAGAACTCGTGCTGCACGCCGGAGATGCGGACCGACGTGACAGCGGCGCCTTCGAGCGAACTGAGGAGGACTCGCCTGAGGCTGTTGCCGATTGTCGTGCCGAAGCCGCGCATGAAGGGCTCGACCACGAACTTGGCGTAGTTATCCTGACGGGTGGCCTCGTCGCAGACCACCCTGGTCGGGAGTTCGAATCCCCTCCATCTTATGCGCATTGCAGCCCTCCCAATGGTCCATACCGATGCGAGCCACGATCGGCGGCTCGCGGTTGCGCCGCGGGGTGCGGGTCAGACGCGGCGCTTCTTCCGCGGCCGGCAGCCGTCGTGCGGCAGCGGCGTTACGTCCTCGATGCTCCTGACCGCGATGCCAGCCGCCTGGAGCGCGGTTATCGCCGACTCGCGGCCGGAACCCGGCCCCTTGACCTTCACCTCGACCTCGCGGACGCCGAGTTTCTTGGCCTTCTCGGCGACGCTCTCGGCGGCACGCTGAGCGGCGAATGGCGTGCTCTTTCGCGAACCCTTGAAGCCGATCGTGCCGGCGCTGTCCCAGCAGAGCACCTCGCCCGATGGGTCAGCGATGGTGATAATGGTATTGTTGAAGGTCGCCTTGATGTGGGCGATCGCCTTCGCGACGGTTCGCCGAACCTTGCGCTTCCGGCTCTTGGCCAACTCCTGCTCCTCCAGATATCCGATGTCTCAGCGCAGTTCCTTCACACCGCGCTTGACAGCAACGGTCTTCCGCGGGCCCTTTCTCGTGCGGGCGTTGGTTCGCGTTCTCTGGCCCCGCACGGGCAGGCCGGCGCGATGCCTGAGGCCCCGGTAGCAGCGTATCTCCTTGAGGCGTGCGATGTTCTGCGCCTCCTGCCTCCGCAACTGCCCCTCGATGACGTAGTGGTCCTCTATGTAACTCGTTATGCGACTGAGTTCGTCCTCCGTCAGGGTCTTGGCCCGGACGTTCGGGTCTATCCCGACCGCTCTCAGGACCTCCATCGAGTTCGTGGGGCCTATTCCGTAAATGTACCTGAGGGCGATGCATATCCGCTTATCGCCCGGTATGTCCACGCCAGCGACGCGCGGCATCCGATATCCCTCCTAACCCTGACGCTGCTTGTGTCGCGGGTCCTTGCAGATCACGCGCAGGACCCCCTTGCGTCGGACCAACTTGCAATGTTCGCACATGCGACGTACCGAACTGCGCACCTTCACGGCAATCTCCCGCGGCCCTCGGCCGCAACGCTCAACTGCGGTAAACTATCCTCCCGCGCTTCAGGTCGTACGGGGATATCTCCACCGAGACCCTGTCCCCTGGAAGTATCCGGATCCAGTGCATCCGCATCCTGCCGGAAACGTGCGCGAGGACCTCGTGCCCGTTGTCCAGGACCACCCTGAACATCGCATTGGGCAGGGCCTCTTTCACGGTCCCCTCGACACGGATCGGTTCTTCCTTCGGCATCGCTCTCACCCCGGAAGCACCGTCAGAACATCCGCACCGTCCTCCCGCACCGCCACGGTGTGCTCGAAATGGGCCGATAGAGACCGGTCCTTCGTGACCACCGTCCAGCCATTCTCGAGGACCTCCACCTCCGGCCCGCCGAGGTTCACCATCGGCTCGATGGCCAGGACGTTGCCAGCCCTGAGGCCCGGGTCCGCCATGGCCCCCGAGACGAAGTTCGGCACCTGCGGCTCCTCGTGCATCTCCCGCCCGATGCCGTGACCGGTATATTTCCGCACGACCGAACAGCCCTCCGACTCGACGTATCTCTGTATGGCGGCGGAGATGTCGGACACGCGGCATCCCGCGCGCACGACGGCAATGGCGCGATCGAGAGCCGTGCGGGCGACGCGGATAACGCGCTCCGCATCCGGTCCGATCCGGCCTATGCCGAACGTGACCGCTGCATCGCCACAGTAACCGTCGAGCCTCACTCCAACGTCGGTGCTGAGTATGTCACCCTCCTGCAACTTCCTGGGCCCCGGTATCCCGTGCACCACCTCCTCGTTGACCGACGCGCAGATGGAAGCCGGGAAGCCGTGGTAGCCCTTGAAAAGGGGCACGCCCTTCCTCCGGCGGATGAGCGCTTCCGCCTCCCTGTCGAGTTCCTCCAGCGTGATCCCCGGCTGTGCAATCTCCCTGATGCGTTCCAGCACCTCCGCGACGACGGCACCGGCGCGGCGCATGAGTTCGATCTCGCGCCGGGATCGGACGACTATCACCTGACGCTCCGTCCGCCTGAGGCCTCGATCGCGGCGATCGCAGCCTGCGTGACCACGTCGGGCTCCGGGTTCGCGTCTACCCGGCGCAAGAGCCCATTTCCGACGTACCGTTCCACCAGTGCGCGCGTCTCCTCCCGATATACCTCCATTCGACGTCGAATCGTATCCGGGCGGTCATCGTCGCGCTGTACGAGTTCGGAGCCGCACCTGTCGCACCTGCCCTCCACGCGAGGTGGCATGTTGACAACGTGGTACAGGGCTCCGCACCGCGGGCAGGACCTGCGGCCGCCGAGCCTCTCCACCGCCGTCTCCTCGCTTACGTCGAAGTATATCACATGATCGAGATGTCTGTCTCGCTCGGCGAGCATCCGGTCCAGGTCGTCCGCCTGGCGGAGGGTCCGGGGATAGCCGTCGAAGATCGCCCCGGCCCGGCAGTCCGCGGCGGCGAGCCTCCTGGCGACCACGGCGGAGGTGACGTCATCGGGCACGAGAGCACCGGCAGCAAGGTAACGCTTCACCTCCCGGCCGAGCGCAGTATCGTCGTTCACGGCGGCCCGGAAGAGGTCGCCGGTAGAGATATGACACAGGCCGTATCTGGCCTGGAGCCGCTTGGCCTGTGTCCCCTTTCCGGCACCCGGGGGTCCGAGCAGTACCATGTTCAAAATCGCCGCTTCCTTCCTCGCGTGAACCCCTCATAATGGCGCATGAGGAGTTGCGACTCAATCTTCTTCACGAGATCCAGCGCCACACCGACGGCTATCAGTATCGTCGTCCCGCCGAAGAACTGCATGACCCTGAAGTCCTTGACCCCGATGATGGAGCCGAGGAGCGAGGGGAAAATCGCTATGAGCGAGAGGGAGGCCGCTCCGGGAAGCGTGATGCGCGTCATGACCCGCTCCAGGTACTCGGCCGTCCTCTTGCCCGGCCGTATGCCGGGGATGAAGGAGCCATGCTCCTTGAGGTTCTTCGCCATGTCGGTCGGGTTGAAGGTTATGGCAGTCCAGAAGTAGCAGAAGAAGAATATGAGCGCTATGTAGGTGACGTTGTACGTGAACGATCCCATCGTGAGGGCGCGCTGGAGTCCCCTGCCGACGGCGTTGAGGAACGTACCGGGTTCGGTCTGGCTGGCGAGGACGTTCGCCGCGCCCGTGGGAAATATGAGCAACGACTGGGCGAAGATGATGGGTATAACGTTCGCCGCGTTGACCTGGAGCGGCAGGTAGTGCTTCAGGCCGCCGTAGATCCGCCGACCGCGCATCTGCTTGGCCTGCTGAAATGGTATGCGCCGCTGGCCCTGCGTGATCATCACGATCCCGACGATCACCGCGATGAACGAGGCGATGAGGAACGCGAGGGTGAGGATGCCGATCTCGTCCTCTGAAGCCGGGCTCATCGTGAACCTGAAACTCACGGCCACGTGACGCACCGCGATGGGAAATCGCGAGAGGATGTTCGCCATGATGATGAGCGACACGCCGTTGCCGATGCCGTACTCGTCTATCTGCTCGCCGACCCACATCAGGAAGAGGGTGCCCGCCGTCATCAGCAGAGCGCCCAGAAACATCATCCCCGCTCCGAAGCCGCTGAATATCGCCGGGTCGCTGGCGCGGAATCCACTGAGTATCATCCCGGCCTGGAAAAGGCACAGGAGGACCGTGGCGTAACGCGTGTACTGGTTTATCTTCTGCCTGCCGGCCTCCCCCTCCTCCGAAAGTTTCTTCAGGGCGGGGATGACCTGCACGAGAAGTTGGAATATGATGGAGGCGCTTATGTATGGCATCACGCCGAGGCCGAAGACTGCACACTGGCTCAACCCGCCACCGGAGAATATATCCACGAAACTCATCAGGGCCACGCCGGCCTGCTCCTGGACCTTCCTGAAGAGCGCTGCGACCGCTCCCAGGTCCACACCGGGGATCGGGATGAACACGCCCACCCGGCACGCCGCCAGGAGCAAGACCGTGATGATGAGGCGGCGCCGCAGGTCAGGGACCCGGAAACTGTTCAGCACCGTCTGTAGCATCACAGCCTCTTTATCTTACCGCCCGCCTTCTCGATCTTCTCCACGGCCGTGCGGCTGAAGCGATGAGCATGTACGGTGAGCGGCACCGTCAGGTCCCCGCCCCCCAACACCTTCAGGCCGTCGCCGATCTTCCGGATCTTGCGCCGTTCGCAAAGGAGTTCGGGCGTCACCTCCGTCCCCGGCGGCAGGTCCTGGAGGTCGCCGACGTTGACGATGGCGTACTCGAGGCGGAACCTGGCGTTGCTGAAGCCCCGCTTGGGTAGCCGACGGAAGAGCGGCGTCTGACCGCCCTCGTAACCGACTAGCCCGCCGGCGCCCGTTCGCGCCATGGCGCCCTTGTTGCCGCGGGTACACGTCTTCCCGTGACCGGATCCGGTCCCCCGCCCGACGCGCTTGCGCCGCTTGTGGCCGAGGGGCAATTGTCTCAACTCGCGGAGGTTCATTCCAGGGGAACTCCTCTCAGGGCCGCGGCCTCTTCCCGCGTGCGCAGTTTGCTCAGCGCATCCATCGTCGCCTTGACCAGGTTTATCGGGTTGTTGCGACCGAACGATTTGGTCAGCAGGTTGCGCACGCCGGCCAGTTCGACGACGGTTCGAACCGCGGCGCCGGCGATGACACCGGTGCCCGGCACGGCCGGGATGAGCACGACCTTGGAGGCGCCGAACCTGCCGAATACCTCGTGCGGTATGGTGCCGTCCACCACGGGGACGCGGACCAGGCTGCGATGGGCTGCGCGCGTGGCCTTCTCCACGGCGCTCGGCACGTCGTTGGCCTTGGCGAAGCCGTACCCGACGACGCCTGCGTGGTTTCCGCTGACCACGAGGGCACTGAAGTGGAACCTCCGCCCGCCCTTCATGACCTTGGCGGTGCGGTTGATGCCCTTTTCGACGACGCGGTCTTCCAGTGTCAGATTGCTCGGGTCAACGTATGGCTGCTGCCTCTTCAAAGCGTCGCCTCCGCGATCAGAATTTCAGCCCCGCCTCGCGGGCGGCCTCGGCAACCGCCCTGACGCGACCATGATATTTGCGGCCGCCGCGGTCGAAGCAAACCTGTGCGATGCCGCGCTCGAGGGCGCGGCGCGCGATCTCCCGTCCGACCGCCCTCGCGGCCTCGACGTTCCCCGTGCTCTTGAGACCCTCGCGAATGTTCTTCTCGAGGGTCGAGGCGCAGGCCAGCGTGCGGCCCGTGGTGTCGTCTATGACCTGCGCGTAGGTGTGCATCAGGCTGCGAAAGACGAACAGCCTCGGGCGCTCGGGCGTGCCAGATATCTTCTTGCGGACGCGCCGATGGCGCCGGATCAGGTTCAAGCGTTTTCTGGAACTTGACTTCATTTTCGCTCACCACACGGTACGCTGCGTCCTGGGGACGGTCAGATCATCCGGTTCCGACAAACGCCTTGCCGGCCTTGCGGCGCACCTGTTCGCCGGCGTAGCGGATGCCCTTGCCCTGGTAAGGCTCGGGAGGACGGATGGCCCTTATGCGGGCGGCCATCTCTCCCACCTGCTGCTTGTCGCAACCGCGAACGACGAGCCGGCCGGGGTTGGTCGGCTGAAGTACCTCGGCCTGGATGCCCTGCGGCAGTTCCACGCGCACGGTATTGGCGAAGCCGACCTGAAAGTTGAGCGCATTTCCCTCCTTGCGCACGCTGTAGCCGACGCCGACCACCTCGAGTTCCTTGCTGTAACCCTGCGTGACGCCGATGACCATGTTGTTGATCAGCGTGCGCGTGAGGCCGTGCAACTCGCGGAACCTCTTCGCGTCGGACGCGCGCTCGACGCGCAGGACCCTCTTCGCGGCATCCCAGGCGCAGGTGATGCCGTCGGGCAGACGGTGGCTCAAGGTCCCCAGAGGGCCTTTCACGGTCACACTGCCGTCGGCGATGGTCACCTCGACCTTCTCGGGCACTGCAATCGGCTGTTTTCCGATGCGCGACATCGCGTTCCATCTCCCACAAGGTCTTCCGGGGAACGTCACCAGACCCTGCACAACACCTCGCCGCCCACGTGCTGCCGGCGGCACTCCCTGTCGCTGAGTATCCCCCTGGAGGTCGAGACCACTGCGATGCCCGTTCCCCGGAGGACGGGCTTTATCTCCTCGACGGGCCGGTAGATTCGGCGACCGGGCTTGCTTTCGCGGCGGATCTCACGGATTACCGATTCGCCGAGGCGACTGTATTTCAGCCAGACGCGTATGGTCCTGACCGCGCCGGATTCGCCGGTCTTGTAATCCTCGATGAATCCCTCTCGCTTCAGGACATCGAGGATGCCCTCCTTGAGTCTGGAGGCGGGGACGTCCACCGTCTTCTTGCCCACGCGGATCGCGTTTCTGATGCGTGTGAGCATGTCGGCGATCGGGTCCGTCATCGTCATGGCGTTTCTCGGTCTCCTGGCGCCGCTCCGCTCACCAGCTCGCCTTGCGGACACCCGGGATGGCGCCCTGGGAGGCGAGTGTCCGGAAGCAGATGCGGCATATCCGGAACTTGCGGTAGTATGCTCGCGGTCGCCCGCAGAGTTGGCAGCGGTTGTACGCGCGCACGCGGTACTTTGGCGGCCGCTGCGACTTTACCATCAGGCACGTGCGGGTCATGCTCTCTACCCTTCCCGTCAACCTGCCTTCCCGGTCCGTTCCTCGCGGCGGAACGGGAATCCGAGGAGGCGCAACATCTCTATCGAAGCGGCATCGTCGCCGCCGCTTATGCAGAGTGTGATGTCCATGCCCTGGACGAACTCCACCTTGTCAATATCCACCTCCGGGAAAACCGTCTGTTCGGGGAGGCCAAGCGTGTAGTTCCCGCGGCCGTCGCAACTGTGCGTCGGCAGGCCGCGGAAGTCGCGGATGCGGGGTATGGCCAGGCTGATGAGCCGGTCGAGGAACTCCCACATCCGTTTGCCCCGGAGTGTGACCTTGCAGCCGATCTCGTTGCCCTTGCGAAGGTGGAAGCCCGACACCGACTTCCTGGCCTTGCAGACTACGGGCTTCTGCCCTGTGATCATCGCCAGGTCCCGCATGGCGTCCTCGAGGCGCTTGCGGTTCTGGGTCGCCTTGCCGACACCCATGTTGACGACTATCTTCTGGAGTCGCGGGACCGCCAGGACGTTGCGATAGCCGAACCTGGCCATCAGTTCGGGCACGACCTTTTCCCTGTATTTCTCGAGCAATCGCGCCATCAGGCGTCGTCCTTTTCACGAAGCGTTGGACCGCTCAACCCAGCGAACTGCCGCAACGCTTGCAAATCCTCTCCTTTTCCCGCCTGCGCCGGCCGCGGGCATCGGTCTTCTCTATTATTTTCATCCGAACGCGAGCCGGCTTGTTGCACTTGGGGCAAAACAGCATCACGTTCGACACGTGTATCGGCGCTTCCTTGGGGATCCGGCCGCCCTGGGGGTTTTTCTGGGTGCGCCGAACGTGCTTGTAGATGTAGTTCACGCCCTCGACGATCACCCGGTCGGAATCGCGCAGCACCTTGAGGACGCGCGCGACCGACCCCTTTTCCTCTTTCCCCAGCGCGCGGCGGTCAACCTGCTTGGCGCCGGTTATCGCCTTTATCAACACGACCTGATCATTGCGACGTATGTACATTTCGTTCGCTCCGCGCCGGCTAAACCACCTCGGCAGCCAGCGATATTATCTTCATGAAGTTCCGCTGACGGAGTTCGCGCGCCACGGCGCCAAAGATGCGGGTGCCGCGCGGGTTGCCCTCGTTGTCTATGATGACCAGCGCGTTCCTGTCGAAGCGGACGTACGAGCCGTCGGGCCGGCGCACGGCAGCCCGGGTCCGAACGATGACACCGCGGACGATGGTGCCCTCGGGCAGGTCCGAGCCGGGCACCGCCTTCTTCACCGAGCCGACGACCACGTCGCCAACGGTGGCATACCGCCGGCGCGTGCCACCGAGCACCTTGAAGCACATCACTTCCTTCGCGCCGGTGTTGTCGGCGACGTCGAGTCGAGTCTGTGCCTGAATCATGAGGCTGCCTCACCCTGCGCGACGCCGGCGCCGCGTCTGAGCACGCGCACGAGCCGCCAGTGCTTCGTCTTGCTGATCGGACGCGTCTCCATTATCTCGACCGTATCGCCCGGCCGCGCCTCGTGTTTCTCGTCGTGCACATGGTAGCGACTGGTGCGGCGCAGGTACTTGCCGTACTTGGGATGACGGACGCGCTGGACGCTGACCACCGCAAGGGTCTTGTCCTTGGGACCGCGCTCCACGATCCCCACGATGGTTCTCCTCCGGCCTCTGTTCGTGGCGCTCATGCCTGACTCCTGGCCTCCTCCGGGGCAGGCGCCTCGGCGCGCTCCCGCTCCCTCAGCACCGTCAACATGCGAGCGATATCCCTCTTCAACCGGCGCACCTCCGCGGGGCGTTCCAATTGTTCTGTCTCCCGCTGGAAACGGAGGTTGAACAGCGCCCTCCGCGACTCCTGGAGTTGCCTCAGTATCTCCTCGGTGGGCATCTCACGGATCTCCTGCGCCTTCACGGGTGCGCCCTCCGCCTGATAAGACGTGTACGAATCGGCAACTTGTGCGCCACGCGGTTCAACGCGAGGCGGGCGACGTCCTCCGGAAGACCTGCGACCTCGAACAGGACGGTTCCCGGCTTGACCACGGCCGCCCAGTAGGAGGGCTCTCCCTTGCCCCCGCCCATGCGGACCTCGGCAGGCTTCGCGGTCACCGGCTTGTGAGGGAAGACCCTTATCCAGAGTTTCCCCTCGCGTCCCATGAAGTGCTGAGCCGCCACGCGGCCGGCCTCGATCTGCCGCGCCGAGAGCCAGGCAGGCTCCAGGGCCTGGAGGCCGTACTCTCCGAACGCAACGGAGTTGCAGCGGCTGGCGAGGCCGCGGACCACCCCGCGCTGTGACTTGCGGAACTTGACTCGCTTAGGCATCAACGGCACGTGCTGGCTCCTTTGCCTCAGCGGACTGCTGTTCGTCGCTCACGTCGCCCTGGTTGATCCAGACCTTGATTCCGATCTTGCCGTATGTGGTGATGGCCTCCGCGAAGCCGTAGGAGACGCGCACGCGGATGGTATGCAACGGAAGGGAGCCGATGCTGACCATCTCCCTGCGCGACATCTCGGCGCCGCCGAGCCTCCCGGCGATGCGGATGCGCACGCCCTTGGCCCCCGCGGCCATGGTCGTCTCTGCCGCCCGACGGATCGTGCGCTTGAACGAGGCGCGCTTGCTGAGTTGTTCGGCGATGGCCTCGGCGACTAGTTGTGCGTCGAGTTCGGGGCGTGGTATCTCCTTTATGGCGATGTCAACCTTGCCGCCGACTATCTCCTCCAGACGGCTCCGCAGCCTTTCGACCTCGGCGCCCTTGCGCCCGATTATGACACCCGGCCGGGCGCAGTGGAGCGTGACGCGGACGATCTCTCGCGTGCGCTCGATGTCGATTCGCGAAACGCCGGCGAAGGCATACTCCTCCTTGATGCAGTCCCGGACCTTCTTGTCGGCGACGAGCATCGCGCCGAATTCCTTCTTCCGTGCGTACCAGCGCGAGCGCCAGTCCTCGACTATCCCAAGGCGAAAACCGATGGGATGCACCTTCTGTCCCATGTTCCCTCCGCGATCACTCGGCTGCGTCCGGCTCCTTTTCGACGGTGGCGACGACGATGTTGATGTGGCTGGTGGGATGTCGCTTCCTCGCGGCCATGCCGCGGGGCCTGGCCCACCACGTCTTCCACATCGGTCCACCATCCACCCACGCCTTCTTGATTACCAGGTCTCCGGCCTCGACGTCTCCGCGTTCCGCCGCGGCGGCGACTGCCGAGCGGAGGAGGCGTCTCACCATGCTCGATGCACGCTTGCGGACGAGGCCGAGCACGTTCAGCGCCTCGTCAACGGTCTCGCCACGGATCATGTCAACCACGAGCCGTGCCTTGCGAGGCGATATCTTCGCGTAACGATGTGCGACTCTCACTTCCATGCGTCGAATCCCGTTGCCGATACCAGCGCCATTCGATAAACGCCTCTCACTTGGCCTTCTTGCCGCCGTGCCCACGGAACGTGCGCGTCGGGGCGAACTCCCCGAGGCGGTGCCCCACCATCTCCTCCGTCACGTATGCCTTGACGAAGGTGCGCCCGTTGTGGATGAGGAAGGTGTGGCCCACGAACTCCGGCACGATCATGCATGCCCGCCGCCACGTGCGCAGCGGCTCCCTGTCGCCCGTGGCCTTCTGCTGCTCCACCCTGCGGAGCAGTTTCGGATCCACGTATGGGCCTTTCTTCACCGAACGACTCATGTATGGCTCCTTCGCGACCTCCGAGTTCCGCCCTGCGCTACTTCCGGCGCCGCAGGATAAGGTGCGAGCCGACCTTCTTGCGCGGTCTGGTCTTGCCGCCCTTGGCGGGTTTGCCCCACGGGCTGACCGGATGGCGGCCGCCGCCACCGGTGCGACCCTCGCCGCCGCCCATCGGGTGAGAGACCGGGTTCTGGGCGCTGCCGCGGACGTGCGGCCTGTGCCCGAGCCAGCGCATGCGACCCGCCTTGCCGAGGCGAATGTTCTGATGGTCGAGGTTTCCCACCTGGCCGATCGTGGCACGGCAATTCAGGTGGACCCGGCGTATCTCTCCGCTGGGCAGGACGAGCGTGGCGTAGTCACCTTCCTTGGCCGAGAGTTGCACCGAGGAGCCGGCTGCGCGGGCGAGGCGCGCCCCGCATCCCGGCCGCATCTCGACGGCGTGGATGGTCAGGCCCTGAGGAATGTTGCGCAGGGGCATCGCGTTGCCGACTTTGAGTTCCACATGCTCGCCACTGATGACTTCATCGCCCACCGAAAGGCCTTCCGGACATAGTATGTACCGCTTCTCGCCATCGGCGTAATGGAGCAGCGCGATCCTGGCCGAGCGATTCGGGTCGTACTCTATCGCCGCCACCCGGGCGGGGATGCCGTCCTTGTCGCGCCGGAAATCTATGATGCGATACCGCCGCTTGTGCCCGCCTCCGCGGAACCGACAGGTGGTGACCCCCTGGTTGTTCCTTCCGCCGGATTTCTTCAGCGGCCGCGTCAGCGATTTCTCGGGCCGGTCCTTCGTGATCTCGGCGAAGTCGTAGCCGCTCGCCAGACGCCGCCCGGGCGATGTCGGTTTGTACCGTTTTATTCCCATGTTGGTCACCTCGGCGTGTGCCGCCCCATCGTCAGATGAACTCGATGTTCTCGCCCGGGGCGAGGGTGACAATGGCGCGCTTCCATTCGCGCGTCCTCCCCTTGCGCCAGCGGACGCGACGCGGTTTGCCGTGGCGCGTCATCGTGCGGACCTTCACCACGTGCACGTTGAAGATCTCCTCGACCGCCCTCTTTATCTCGCGCTTGTTCGCGCCCATCGCCACCTCGAAGGGATACTGGTGGTGCTGTTCCGCGCCGCGCACCCCCTTCTCGGTGATAAGCGGCCTCAGTATTATCTGGCGTGGGTCCTTGCTCATGCGACGAGGGCCTCCCAGAACCTGTCGAAGGCCGACCTGGTGAATATCAACCTGTCGGCATCGAGAAGGTGCATGGCGTTCAGGTCGCCCGCGCGCTGGACCGTGACCCCGGGGATGTTGCGACCCGATTTCCAGATCACGGTATGGTCGCCGTCGCAGACCAGGAGAGAGCGACCGGCGGCGCCGATCGCCTTCAGGAATCGCGCTATCACACGGGTCTTCGGAGCCTCGAGCGGGATGCTCTCGACGACGCACACCGCACCGTCGCGGAGGCGCGCGAGGAGGGCCGACCTCCTGGCGCCCACGAGGGCCTTCCGGGGCAGACGATACGAGAGGTCCCTGGTGCGCGGCGGGAAGGCCAGGCCACCGCCGCGCCGATGGGGCACGGTGCGCTGGCCGGCGCGCGCGTAGCCGGTATGCTTCTGACGATACATCTTCCGGGTGCTGCCCGAGACCTCGCCCCTGCTCAGGTGGCCCTTGGTCCCGATGTACTGGTTCATCTCGTACATGTGGACGACGCGCCTGAGGAGCGCGATGCGCACTCCATCGCCGAGCCGGGTCTCGTCAACCTCGATCGGCTGGAGCGGTTTCCCTTCGATGTCGAAGACGGGTACGGAGATCATCGCTCTTTCGCTCCCTTCAGCGGTTCGGGACGAATGATCAGATAGCCGCCGTTGGAGCCGGGGACCGCGCCGCGGACCATGAGGAGGTTCCGGCTGGCGTCAACGTTGACGACCTCGAGGTTGTGGATCGTCTTTCGGACCTGGCCCATGTGTCCGGCCATGCGCTTTCCCTTGAGGGTGCGTCCGGGGTCGGTATTGGAACCTATGGAACCCGGGGCGCGGTGATCCTTGCTAGCGCCGTGCGAGTCGGGGTGACCATGGAACCCGTGCCGCTTCATACCGCCCTGAAAGCCCTTGCCTTTGGTGATGCCGGTGACGCTGACGCGGCGCACCCCGGCGAGGATGTCCACGGTCACGGTGTGCCCTGGCTGGACGCTGGCAGGATCCGAGACGGGCACTTCGCGGACAAATCGCTTCGGTTCCGTCCTGGCGCGACGGGCATGGCCCTGTTCAGGCTTCGTGGCGGACTTTCTCTTCTTGTCCTCGAAGCCCAACTGAACGGCCTCGTAACCGTCCCTGTCCCGCGTCCGGACCTGCATGACGTGACACGGCCCCGCCTGGATCACGGTCACGGGGACCACCCGTCCGTCGTCGCGGAACACCTGCGTCATGCCAAGTTTTTTTCCGAGGAGTCCGGCTATCATGATGCGATCGAGTCCTCAGGCCTTGATGCGTATCTCGACCCCCGCCGGCATCTCCAGCCGGCCGAGTGCGTCTATCGTCTTGGCGGTCGGTTCGATGATGTCAATTATGCGTTTGTGCGTGCGAATCTCGAACTGCTCGCGCGACTTCTTGTCAATGTGAGGCGAGCGCAGGACGGTGTACCGCTCGATGCGCGTGGGCAGCGGGATGGGCCCCCGCACCTTGGCGCCCGTGTCCTTGGCAGTCTCGATGATCTTCCTGGCGGACTGGTCGAGCACCCGATGGTCGTAGGCTTCCATGCGGATGCGGATGCGATCGTTGCTCATCGAACGGCCTTAACCTCGCTCGTTAATAATTGACGAACTTCCCTTATCCGCCTCGGCCCATTTTCTGCGACCCGGGCCCAGGCACCTGCGGAAGTCGTCGCACACTGTCTGCGCAAAGAACAATAATATACCGCCTCCCCACCGCAAAGTCAAACGCAATTCAGAGGCCCCCTACAATACCCAGCGCTCGTATACCTTCCGCGGGGCCTGCTGGTAGCCGCTGGGTTCCAGGGTATAACTCCCACGGCCCTGGGTCAGCGAGCGGAGCGCCGTGGAGTATCCGAACATCTCGGAGAGCGGCACTCTGGCGCTGACGACGCGCAGTTCGCCCCGTTCGCCGACCTGGCGTATGTCGGCCCGGCGCGCGTTCAGGTCGGCGATGATATCTCCGAGGTACTGGGCTGGCGCGACGGCCTCGAGCGACATGACCGGTTCGAGGAGAACTGCGCCAACCGATTCGACCGCGCGACGCAGCGCCATGCTGGCCGCGGCCTCGAAGGCCACGTCGTCGGAGTCCACCGGGTGCTCCTCGGCGTCGAGAAGCAGGGCCTCCACGTTTATGAGCGGGTAGCCCGTCACCACTCCCCCGCGCGCGGTATCGAGTACGCCCCGCTCGATGGCGGCGACGAACCTGTGCCTGATCTTCGGGGGCGTCGCGGCTGGCATCAGGTTCAGGAACCGCACGGCACCCCCCAGTTCCGCCGGCCTCACGCGCAGCCTGACCACCGCGAACGCGCCGCGCTGACCAGTCTGCTGGATGACGCGTCCCTCCGCCTCGCTCTCGGCGGCGATGGTCTCCTTATAGGCGACGCGAGGCTCGCCGACGTTGGCATCCACGCCGAAGTCCTCGAGGAGGCGGTGCTTGATGACCTCGAGGTGCAGTTCCCCCATTCCGCTGACGACGAGTTGTCCGGTCTCGGGGTCATTCTTCACCTCGAAGGTGGGGTCCTCGCGGGCGAACTTGCGAAGCGATTCGACCAGGCGATCGCGGTCGGCCTGACTCCGCGGCTCGATGGCCATGCTCATGACGGTCGGGGGGAAACGCATCGGTTCGAGGACCACCGCATGGTTGCTTTCGCACAGTGTGTCGCCGGTCACGGTGTGCGCGAAACCGCTGACGGCCACGATGTCGCCCGGTCCGGCCTCGGCGAGTTGCTCCTCCTTGCGATTGGCCAGCATGCGGTAGATGCGCGACACGATCTCCTTCTTGTTCTGCCTTGGGTTGTAAACCCTGCGACCCTGCCGGAGCCTTCCGGAATATATCCGGAGATAGACCAGTTCGTCGTAGCGGTCGAAGGCGACCTTGAAGGCGAGCGCGACCAGCGGCGCCTCCGGGTCGGGCGGACATTCGATTTCGCGCTTCTCGTCGTCCGGGTCGCGCCCGACCGCAGGGGCGACCTCTCCGGGCGAGGGCAGGTAGTCGCAAACCGCGTCGAGGAGCAGTTGCACGCCTATGCACTTCAGCGCCGAGCCGCACAGGACCGGCACGCCCTTCAACGAGAGGGTCGCCGCGCGGATGCCGGTGCGCAGGTCGGTCTCGTCCAGGCGGCCGACATCCAGGTATTTTTCGGTGAGCGTTTCGACGCGCTCGGCGACCTGTTCCTCCAGTTTCTCGCGCCAGCGCCGGGCCTCGTCCAGGAGTTCGGGGACGACGGGCTGGCGACGCTGCTCTATGGCCGGGGGGCTGCCATCGAACAGGACCATCTCCATGTTCACGAGATCCACGACTCCTCTGAAATCCCTCTCTCGGCCCACGGGCAGTTGCGTGACCAGCGGCGTCGCACCGAGGCGGTCCTCGATTTCCCGCACGACCCGGAAGAAGTCAGAGCCGAGCCGGTCGAGTTTGTTGATGAAGGCGAGGCGCGGAACCCGGTAGCGATCGGCCTGGCGCCAGACGGTCTCGGTCTGCGCCTCGACGCCACCGACGCCGCACAGGACGATGACGGCGCCGTCGAGCACGCGGAGGGAACGTTCGACCTCGGCGGTGAAATCAACATGGCCGGGGGTATCTATCAGAGTGACGAGGCAGTCGCGCCAAACGAAGTCGGTGGCAGCGGCCGTAATAGTGATGCCGCGACGCTGCTCCTCGGGCATCCAGTCGGTGACGGTCGTCCCCTCGTCCACCTCGCCCATCTTGTAGGTCCTGCCGGCATAGTAGAGGAGCCGCTCCGTGGTGGTGGTCTTGCCGGCGTCTATGTGGGCCAGGATGCCGATGTTGCGTCGTTTTTCCAGTGGAGCGTTCATGATAGCCAGTGGGACGGGGCGCTTGCCGTTCCGGGCCCGGCGCGAGGAAGGCGGCCTGCGGCGTCAGCGCCGGGGCGAGCCTACCACGCGAAGTGGGCGAAGGCCTTGTTGGCCTCGGCCATCTTGTGGACGTTTTCGCGCTGGGTGAAGGCAGCGCCGGTCTTGTTGTATGCGTCTATCAGTTCTGCGGCGAGGCGCTCGTGCATGGGCTTGCCCTTCCGGGCGCGCGCCGCCTGGAGGATCCAGCGGATGGCGAGGGCGGTGGAGCGGTGACGGGGGACCTCGACAGGCACCTGGTAGTTGGCCCCGCCGACGCGCCTCGATCGCACCTCGACGCTGGGGCGGACGTTGTCAACCGCCTGCTCGAAGACCTTCAGCGGCTCGACGTCTTTGATCTTCTCCGCCACGAGGTCCATCGCGTCGTAGAAGATCCTCTCGGCGACGCTCTTCTTGCCGCGCGACATGATGCAGTTGATGAACTTCGCGACGAGTTTACTCTTGTAGCGCACGTCGGGCTTCAGGAAGACCGCCGTGCTGCGATATTTGAGCGCCATCTAGTGTTCTCGCCTCCTTGAACCTGGCGGGCACGCGGCATTCGCCGGCCCGACGTTCACGACTTGACTCGTTTCGCGCCGTATTTCGAGCGTCCCCTGCGGCGTCCCTCGACGCCCGCGCAGTCGAGTTTGCCGCGGATTATATGATAGCGGACTCCGGGCAGGTCGCGTACCCTGCCACCCCGGACGAGGACGGTCAGGTGTTCCTGGAGGTTGTGTCCCTCGCCCGGGATGTATGTGATGATCTCGCGGCCGTTGCTGAGACGGACCTTTGCGACCTTTCGCAGGGCGGAGTTCGGCTTCTTCGGCGTCCGCGTCATCACCTGGAGGCACACGCCCCGCTTCTGCGGGCAGCCCTCGAGGTCCGGCCGCTTGGTCCTCCGGTGGATGATCCTCCGCCTCCTCCGGACGAGTTGATTGATCGTCGGCATGTTCGACTTCCTCCCGATCTACCCGAGGTTACTCACTCTTCCTGGCACCCTCACCCGGCGGTTTCGGCAGCGCGGCAGCCTGCGGCAGTTCCGGTTTTGCGATGACCGCCCCCAGATAGGCCTTGAATCCCGTGCCTGCGGGTATGAGGCGCCCAACGATGACGTTCTCCTTCAGCCCGCGCAGTTCGTCCACGCGCGCTGCCAGTGCAGCCTCGGTCAGGACCTTGGGCGTTTCCTGGAAGGAGGCCGCGGAGACGAACGAGTCGGACTGGAGGGCGGCCTTGGTAATGCCCATGAGGACAGGGCTTGCCGTGGCCGGCTTCCCGCCGGTGGTCTCTGTCTTCTTATTTTCCTGTCTGAAGACGAACTTGTCAACCAGTGCGCCGGGGAGGAGGCGCGTGTCGCCCGGGTCGTCCACCCGCACCTTGCGCATCATCTGGCTGATTATGATCTCGATGTGCTTGTCGTCTATGCGGACGTTCTGGGAACGATAGACGGTCTGGATTTCACGGAGGAGGTACTGCTGAACCTCTTCCTCACCACTGATGCGGAGGATGTCGTGAGGCACGAGCGGACCCTCGGTGAGAGGCTCTCCGACGCGGACGCGCGCGCCACGGTGGACGCGGAGGTGGCGTCCGCGCGGGACGAGGTGCTCGCGCTCCATCCCGGATTCGTTGCGGACGATGATGCTCATCTTGCCGCGTCTGCTCTCGCCGAGTTCCACGACGCCGTCTATCTCGCTTATGATGGCTGGGTCCTTGGGCTTGCGCACCTCGAACAACTCGGTCACGCGGGGCAGGCCACCGGTGATGTCCTGCGTGCGTGTGATCTCGCGGGGCGTGCGCGCTAGGAGGGTGCCGGGCGAGATCTTGTCGCCCTCGTTCACCTCGAGGAAGGCCTTCTCCGGTATCGGGTATGCGCCCGATATGTTGCCCATGTCGTCGGTGATCACGATCTGCGGGTGCAGGTCCCCCTTGTGCTCGATGATGACCTTGCGGCGGATCTTGGAGACCGGATCTATCTCCTCCCGCATGGTCTTGTTCTCGATGATATCCTCGAACCTGACGATGCCACCGACCTCGGCGAGGACGGGCACCATGTGCGGGTCCCATTTCGCGAGGAGGGTCTTGGCCGCGACCTTGTCACCTTCCTTCACGAGCACCTGGCTGCCAGCGGGCACGGGGATGCGTTCCAGTTCGCGGCCCTTCTCGTCAACGATGTGGAGTTCCCCGTTCCGGGTGAGGGCAACGGTCTCGCCCTTGTCGTTCACGACCACCTTGAGGTTGTAATAGCGGACGGTCCCGTGCCGTTTGGCGCGGCTCTCGGATTCCTCTATCTGGCGCGTGGCGGTGCCGCCGATGTGGAAGGTCCGCATCGTGAGTTGCGTGCCTGGCTCGCCGATGGACTGGGCCGCGATTATGCCAACGGCGAGCCCTTCCTCGGCGAGTTCCCCGCGGGACAGGTCCATTCCATAGCATTTCGCGCAGACGCCGTAGGGCGCCTCGCAGGTCAAGGGGGAACGGACCCTTATCTTCTCCACGCCGAGCGCCTCGATCTTCGCCGCCTTCTCCTCTGTGATGAGTTCGTTCTCCGCGACGACCACTTCATCGGTGACGAGGTTCACGACGTTGTCGCGCGCGACGCGGCCAAATATGCTCTTGCTGAGGGGCACCTCGATGTTATCCCCCTTGCGAATGACCCCCTTCGTGATGCCGTTGAGCGTCCCGCAATCGCGCATGGTGATGACGACGTTCTGCGCGACGTCGGCCAACTTGCGGGTGAGGTAGCCCGCGTCAGCGGTCTTGAGGGCGGTGTCGGCCAGGCCCTTGCGTGCCCCGTGGGTCGAACTGAAGTACTCCAGCACGCGCAGTCCCTCGCGGAAGTTCGACTTTATCGGGGTCTCGATGATCCTGCCGGACGGTTTCGCCATGAGTCCGCGCATCCCGGCCAACTGGCGTATCTGCTGGAGGCTTCCCCTGGCGCCGGACTCGACCATGAGGCGGATGGGGTTGAGGTACGGCTTGCCGTCGCGCGTGTCCTTCCGCAGATTCTCCATCATCTTCTCGGCGACCTGCTCGGTCGCGTGAGTCCATATGTCGATGATCAGGTTGTACCGTTCGCCCTCGGTGATGGCCCCCTGTTTGAAGTGCTTCTGGATGCGGGCGACTTCCATCTCGGTCCGCTTGATGATCTCGTCCTTCTCGGGCGGCATGACAAGGTCGGTCGCGGCGAAGGAGAGACCGGCGAGCGTCGCCTGCTTGAAACCGAGGTCCTTTATCTCATCGAGGAGGCGGATCGTGCGCTCGCGCCCGAGGAGTTTGTGGCAATCATTTATGATGCTGTCAATGGCGCGATGGCTGAGGGTGAGATTGTAGTAGGGCATCTCCGGGGGCAGTATGTCGTTGAAGATGACCCGCCCCACCGTGGTCTCGTACATGCATGGCCGGCGCTCGCCCTTCGCCTGGGTCGCGGCGGCACGCTCGCTTGTGGGCTTTGCCGAGGTCGCGCTCGCGAGGCGTACCGCGTACTTGCCCAGTCGCCTCATCGGGTCGTCAATGGGCGCCTCGATCCCCTTCTCGCCCCGCACCTGGCGAGACTCGGGTATCCGCAGCACGATCCGCGCGTGCAGGCCGAGTTTTCCCTGCTGGTACGCCTGGAAGACCTCCGGGGCGCCGAAGAATATCGCGCCCTCGCCTGGCTCTCCAGGACACTCGCACGTCAGGTAGTAGAGCCCGAGTACGATGTCCTGCGACGGGGACATTATCGGGTCGCCCGAGGCCGGGGAGAAGACGTTATTGGTGGACATCATCAGCGTGTGGGCCTCGACCTGCGCCTCCACGGAGAGCGGCAGGTGCACGGCCATCTGGTCCCCGTCGAAGTCGGCATTGAAGCCCCGGCAGACGAGGGGGTGGATCTTTATGGCGTTGCCCTCCACGAGCACCGGCTGAAAGGCCTGGATGCCCATCCTGTGAAGCGTGGGGGCGCGGTTCAGTAGCACCGGATGGCCACTGATGACCTCCTCGAGGATGTCCCAGACGGGCTCCTCGCGGCGCTCTATCATCCGCTTTGCGCTCTTTATGGTCTCGGCGAGGCCGAGTTCTCTCAACCTGCGAATGATGAAGGGCTCGTAGAGGACGAGGGCGATCTTCTTCGGCAGGCCGCACTGGTGGAGTTTGAGTTCGGGTCCGACGACGATGACGGACCGCGCCGAGTAGTCAACCCTCTTGCCGAGGAGGTTCTCCCGGAACCGGCCCTGCTTGCCCTTGATCATGTCGGTGAGCGATTTGAGCGGCCGGTTGCTGCTGCCGAGGACGGGCCGCTTGCAGCGCGCGTTGTCGAAGAGCGCGTCCACGGCCTGCTGGAGCATCCGCTTCTCGTTCCGGATGATGACCTCTGGCGCGTTCAGATCGATGAGTTTTTTCAGCCTGTTGTTGCGGTTGATGATCCGGCGATACAGGTCGTTGAGGTCGCTGGTTGCGAAATTGCCGTTTTCGAGGAGGACGAGCGGCCGGAGATCCGGCGGTATGACCGGGATGACCTCGAGCACCATCCACTCGGGCTTGTTACCGCTTTCGCGGAGGTCCTCGATGAGGCGAAGGCGCTTGGTGATCTCCCGGGCGCGTTGCTTCGACGAGGTGGCGGCGAGGTCGGCGCGCAGTTGTTTGGCGATCGCGGCGAGGTCGAGTGAACGGAGGAGGTCCCTGATGGCCTCGGCCCCCATCTTGGCCTCGAAAGCATCCGCGCCGTGCTGGGCCTGGGCGGCCCGATACTCGGCCTCGGTGAGGAGCTGCCCCATCTTCAGTGGCGTATCCTTCGGGTCCGTCACCACGTAGTCCTGGAAGTAGATGACCCGCTCGAGGGCGCTCGTCTTCATGTCGAGGAGCGTGGCGAGGCGCGATGGCATCGCCTTGAAGAACCATATGTGCACCACCGGCGCGGCGAGCGTGATGTGCCCCATCCGTGTGCGCCGTGCGCGGGAGTGAGTCACCTTGACGCCGCAGCGGTCGCAGACTATGCCCTTGTGCTTTATACCCCGGTATTTCCCGCAGAAGCATTCGAAGTCGCGCTCGGGTCCGAAGATGCGCTCGCAGAAGAGCCCGTCCTTTTCCGGACGGTACGTGCGGTAGTTTATGGTCTCCGGCTTCTTGACCTCGCCGTAGGACCAGCCGCGTATATCCTCCGGCGAGGCGAGCGAGATGCGCACCGCATTAAAGTCCTTTGGGCGCTCCGAGTTCATCTCGGCCATTGACGTCAACTCCTTTCCGAAGTCATCGCCGGCATCTCGACCGGAGCGCGCGCGGCCGGCGTCTCCTCGCGCTCCGTGCGACCGCGGACCAACTCGAGGTTCAGGCCGAGCCCGCGGAGTTCATTGACCAGGACATCGAAGGAGACGGGCGTTCCGGCGACGAGGAGGTTTTGGCCCTTCACGATGGATTCGTACATCGCAGAGCGGCTCTCCACGGCGTCGCTCTTCACGGTGAGCATCTCCTGGAGCAGGTAGGCTGCCCCATAGGCCTCCAGCGCCCAGACCTCCATCTCCCCCACTCGCTGACCGCCCATCCGTGCCTTGCCCCCGAGCGGCTGCTGCGTGATCAGGCTGTACGGACCGGTCGCCCTGGCGTGGATCTTGTCGTCAACGAGATGGTTCAACTTCATAAGATATATGTAACCGACCGTCACCTTCTGATCGAAAGGCTCGCCCGTGCGGCCATCGTAAAGTGTCACCTTGCCGTCCTCGGGCAGCCCCGCCTCGCGGAGGCACTGGCGTATCTCGTCCTCGGTGGCGCCGTCGAAGGCCGGGGTGATGGCCCGGAACCCGAGCGCTTTTCCCGCCCATGCCAGGTGGGTCTCGAGTATCTGGCCCACGTTCATGCGGCTCGGCACGCCCAGTGGGTTGAGGATCACCTCCACGGGGGTACCGTCTGGCAGGAAGGGCATGTCCTCCTTGGGGACGATCCGGGCGATGACGCCCTTGTTCCCGTGCCGACCAGCCATCTTGTCACCCGCGGCGAGCGGACGCTTGACGGCGACGAGAACCTTGACGCGCTCCAGGACGCCGGCGGGGAGTTCGTCGCCCGTTCGGGCCCGGCGGAGGCGCTGTTCGAGTTCGGCCCGCAGCGCGTCTATCGTCTGTTTGTGGATGTTATAGCGGCGCTGCGCTTCGTCACGCATCTCGGGAGGGAAGGCGGTGGGGTCGAACCGGAACGTCTGCTCGAACGCTATCCAGTCGCGCGCGGGGGCGGAATCGGCCGGCAACCCATCGAAGAGCGCACCCGTCTCGTCAGGAAGGCGCCGCAGGTCGGCGACCATCGCCCTGATCGCCTCGGCGAGCCGCTCGCTGCACTGTGCGCGCACGGTCTTGCTGCGTCGCCTCGCATCCGCCCGCTCCTCTTCGGTCATACGGCTGCGTCTGCGATAGTGCCTCACATCTATGACCACGCCGGACGGGCCCGGCGGCATGACGAGAGATTCGTTGGACACCTCCACGCCTGCCGCGCCGAAGATCTCGCGCAGGAGCCTCTCTTCAGGGGTGAGGTCGGTCTTCGTCTTCGGCGCGACCTTGCCAACCAGGATGTCGCCCGGAGAGACCTTGGTCCCGACGCGCACGATTCCTTCGTCGTCGAGGTTCGCAAGCGCGCGCTGGGACACATTCGGGATATCGCGGGTGAACTCCTCGGGCCCCAACTGCGTCTCTCTCAAATCCACGATGTATTCCTGCACGTGGACGGAGGTGTACTTGTCCTCCTCGACGACGCTCCGGCTGACGATTATCGCGTCCTCGAAGTTGTAGCCGTCCCATATCATGAACGCGCAGAGGACGTTTCGACCCAGGCTGAGTTCTCCCCCGCTCGTCGCGGCGCCGTCGAAGATCACCTGTCCCTGCGCGACCTCGTCCCCCTCGCGAACCGCGGGCCGCTGATTGAGGCAGGTATCGTCGTTGAGGCGGTCGAACTTGCGGGCGGTGTACTCCAGATCGCCGATGACCACGCGAGACGCGTCGGCATAGGTGACCCTGCCGGCCTTCAGGGCGGTGACGACCATGCTCGAACTGGTGGCCACGGGAACTTCCATGCCTGTGGCGACGATCGGGGGTTCGGTGCGAAGGAGTGGAACAGCCTGACGCTGCATGTTGGAACCCATCAGCGCCCTGTTCGCGTCATTGTGCTCCAGAAATGGTATCAGGCTCGCCGAGACGCCGAGCATCTGCCTGGGCGAGACGTCCACGAGGTCAACCTCGCTGAGCCTGGCCGTGGCGACCTCGCCCCCCTTGCGCACGACGACCTCACCATCATCGGTAGCGCCCACGTGGAGCGGCGCAAGGGTGTAGGCGGACTCCTCGTCGGCGCGGAGGTATCTCACCTCTCCGTCGCCCAGGCGGCTGCGGTACGGGGTCGTGAGGAAGCCGTATTCGTCCACTCGCGCGAAGATGCTGAGCGACGCGATGAGTCCGATGTTGGGTCCCTCGGGGGTCTCGATGGGGCAAATCCGGCCGTAGTGCGACGGGTGCACATCGCGCACCTCGAAGCCAGCCCGCTTCCGGTTCAGGCCACCCGGCCCGAGGGCGCTGATCCGGCGAAGGTGATTGATCTCGGCGAGGGGATTGGTCTGGTCAACGACCTGCGACAGTTCGCTGCGCGCGAAGAAGTCTTCGAGCGCCGTCGCGATCGCGCGCGTCGCCGCGACGCTCCGCGGCGTGGGGATGCCACCCGTCGCAAGGTCCAACTGCCCCTGGATCGCTCGCGTCCAGCGGGCGAACGCGTCCCGCAGCACTGGCTCGAGAAGTCTATCGATCAGGCGGAGCACGCGGTTGCCGAGATGGTCTATGTCGTCCGGCGCGCCTTCCCTGCGTCGCAGACGCATCAGATAGCGGATGGCGTTGACAATGTCCTCCCCGCACAGGGTGAGCATGTCCGCGGGAACTGACTGCCCGAGTTTGCGGTTGATGCGGAACCGCCCAACTCGGCCGAGCGAGTAGTTCCTGGGATTCGCGAAGCGTTCGTCGAAGAATACCGCGGCCCTCTGGGGAGAGGCTGGCTCGCCAGGACGGAAGCGGTGGTATATGCGGACCAGCGCTTCGTCGCGGCTCCGGCACTGGTCGTTCTCGATCGTCCTGAGTATCAAGGGGTCGCTGACATCCTTCAGCACCGACAGGCGCTCTATGCCGGAGGCCGCCAGGACGGCCGCAAGGTCCGGGTCAACGCGGGTACACGCTGCTGCGACAAGCTCGCCAGTGTCCTTGTTCACCACGTCATCGGCCAGCCAGCGTCCCGCGATCCTCGATGCGCCCTCCTTACCCAGAGGAATCTCCTCGACGCCATAGAAGAGCGAGGCGATCTGGCCGTTGCTGTCGCTCCCGGGGAGCATCGCGCGGAGCAGCCAGGTCGCGGGCATGAGGCCGCTCTGGCCGAGCCGCACCTGGAGGACGTCGCGACGGCCGACGATGAACTCGACCCACGGTCCCCTTTCTGGTATGAACCGACACGAATGCGTCGTGCGGCCATCGGCACCCACGTCCTCGGCGAAGTCCACCCCGGGCGAGCGCTGGATCTGTGCGACGACGACGCGCTCGGCGCCGTTGATTATGAACTCGCCCGCGCCGATCATGCACGGGACCTCGCCGATATACACGTCCTCCTCGATGCTCTCGCTCGCCACGACTCGCAGGCGGGCGTGGAGAGGACGCGCATACGTGAGGCCGAGGTCACGACATTCCTGGAGAAGGTGGGCCGGAGCGCCGAGAAAATAGCCGACATACTCCACCCGCAGGCTTCCGTCGCGACTCACGACCGGGAAGAAGTCGCGAAACAGCGCCTCCAGTCCGGTCACCTCGCGCCGATCCGGGGCGCAGTCCGGCTGCAGGAATCGCTCATACGCAGCCTTCTGCATCTCGGCCAGCGGTGGAACCGGTATCGCGTCGCCGGACTTGCTGAAATTCCGAATCCGCATGACCAGCGCAACGCCAGGGTGTTCCGCCGATTGCATCTAGACTACTTTATCTCCACCGTCGCGCCGACTTCCTCCAGTTTGGCCTTTATCTTCTCGGCCTCTTCCTTGCTGACCGCCTCCTTCACCGGCTTCGGGGCGCTGTCCACGAGCGCCTTCGCCTCCTTCAGGCCGAGCGTGGTGAACTCGCGGACCACCTTGATGACCTGGAGTTTGTTCGCGCCCACATCCTTGAGGATCACGTCGTAGTCGCTCTTCTCCTCGGCTGGCGCAGCGCCCGCAGCCTCGCCCGCAGCCGCGGCGGGTGCCGCGGCGACCACCGGCGCCGCCGACACGCCGAACTTCTGTTCGAACGCCTTGACTAACTCCGCAGCCTCGAGAAGCGTCATGTCGGACACGATGTCGAGCACCTTCCTGACCTTCTCCGAGACGGCTGGTGCAGCGGTAGCCGTTCCCTGGTTGACCTCGCCCATCTGAAACCCTCCAATCCGTGCAATATCCTCGTTCACACACGCGGCGAGCGCCGCGATACACGCCCGCTCGGCAGGGCGACCGATGCCCGCCGGGGGAGATCTCCAGAAGCATGCCGTCCACGGGCGGAGACGGCGAAGATCATCCCACGTTTGCAGCCGATTCCTTCTGTCTCCTGACGGCCTCCAGCGCGATGGCCAGGCTGCGCGCCACGCCTCCGAAGGCGCCCGCGAGTCTGGCGAGAACGCCCGAGACCCCGCCGATGAACTGGGCGCGGAGGACCGGCATCGGCGGCACGGCCGCGAGCCTGGCTACTGCCTCGGGGTCCAGAGCCATGCGCCCGAACTGGCCGCCGCGGACGACGAGTTTCTCCTCGTAGGTCTTGACGACGCGCATGATCGCCCGACAGAGTTCGGGCATATCGCAGGTGCCCGTTACGATGGCGGAGGGCCCCTGGAGGAACCGGGCGCCCTCGCCTAGCCCGGAAGCCTCCAGTGCGCGCCGGGCGATCGAGTTCTTGACCACCCGCATCCGGATGCCCTCTGCGCGGAGCGTCCGGCGAAGTTCGGCAGTCTCGAGCCCGCTCAGTCGGCTGTAACCGAGAATCAGGTAGTCGGTACCTGGCGGGTACATCGCCGCCAGTTCCCGCTCCATCAGGATTTTCACCTCGCTGGCCATCAGCGGCTTCTCCAATTCATGGTCCAATCAGACCGCGAGTCGCACGGACGGGCTCATGGTGAGAGAGAGATGCGCCGACCGTATGAATACTCCCTTTACCGAGGGCGGACGCGCGGCCTGGATGTGGGAGAGGATCGCCTCGACGTTCTCCACGAGTTTCTGCTCATCGAAATCGGCGCGACCCACCGGCACGTGAAGGTTGCCCGTGTTGTCGGCGCGGTACTCGACGCGGCCCGCCTTGAACTCCTTGACGGCCCTGACCACGTCGGGGGTCACCGTGCCGCTCTTTGGCGAGGGCATCTTGCCCTGCGGGCCGAGGATGCGGCCGAGTTTGCCGACATGCCGCATCATGGCGGGCTCGGCGACGGCGACGTCAAAATCGGTCCAGCCGGCCTCTATCTTCTTGACGAGTTCCTCTCCGCCTGCCTCGATCGCCCCGGCCTCTCTGGCCTCGGCAGCCTTCGACCCCTCGCAGAAGGCGATGACGCGCACCTCCTTGCCGATACCATGAGGAAGACTCACCGAGCCGCGGACCATCTGGTCCGACTGACGTGGGTCTATCCCCAGGCGCACCGAGAGTTCAACGGTCTCCGTGAACTTCGCGGCGGGAAACGTCTTCAGGAGCGATACGGCCTCGGGAAGGCTGTATCGCCTCGCGGGGTCCACCGCCTTGCGCGCCAACTGATACCTCTTGCTGCGTGTCGCCATTGCCTACTCCACGATATCGATGCCCATGCTGCGCGCCGTGCCGGCGATGATCCGCTCGGCCGCCTCGAGCGTGGCAGCGTTGAGGTCCTTCATCTTGCGTTCAGCGATCTCGCGGATCTGGGCACGCGTGACGGACCCGACCTTTTCCTTGTTGGGCACGCCGGAGCCCTTCGCGATGCTGGCGGCTCGCTTGAGGAGGACCGCCGCCGGCGGAGACTTGGTCACGAACTCGAACGACCGGTCCCGGTACACGGTGATCTCGACGGGGATGATCATCCCGTTCGCGTCGCGGGTTCTCTCGTTGAACTGACGGACGAACTCGCCGATGTTGACGCCGTGCTGGCCGAGGGCCGGGCCGACGGGCGGCGCCGGCGTCGCCTGGCCGCCGGGACATTGAAGTTTGATCTTCGCCATTATGGGTTTCTTGGCCATGAACCTCTCCGCGCTGCGGTGCTACAGTTTCTCGACCTGCCAGTATTCCAGTTCGACGGGCGTCGGGCGGCCGAAGATCGTCACGATGACCTTGACCGTGCCCCGAGCGGCAGAGACCTCCTCGACGGTGCCCTCGAAGTTCTCGAACGGTCCCTCCTTTATGCGCACCGCCTCCCCACCGCTGAAGCCGATCTTGACCTTCGGGGCGCGCTCGCGCATCTCGGCCTCGCCGAGCACCTTCTCCACATCCTTCTGCGTCATCGGGATCGGCCGCTCGCCGTCGCCCAGAAAGTCGCCGATCCCAGGCGTCTCGCGGATCGTGAACCAGGCCGACTCCGGAATGCGCGAGTTCTCGTCGGTCGCGATCTCCACCATCACGTAACCCGGGTATATCTTGCGCTCCCGCACACGCTTGTGGCCACCTCGGATCTCGGATATGCGCTCCCGCGGCACAAGGACCCGGCTGATGACGTCGCTGAGGCCGTCGGCCTTGACCCGGCGCTGCAGAGCTTCGCACACCTGCTCCTCTTTGCCGCTCTGAACGCGCACTACAAACCAGTTCTTCGCCATAGCGGGAAGGATGCTCCGAACGGATCTAGAAACCGTACAGCTGCCGGCTGGCAAACCCGAACAGGAGGTCGGCTATCAACAGAAGGATGCCGAAGGCGACCATGGTGATGATCACGACAATCGTCTGTCGCTTGAGTTCCGCTCGCGTGGGCCATGACACCTTGCGCAGTTCCGCCTCGCTGTTTATGAGGTAATCCACGAATCGGGGATTGTTGACGAGGAGCGCGGTGATGACGGCGAATATGACGAATACCCCTCCGCTGATGGGGAGCGGCGCGGGAAGCGCGAAGATGCCGAGGTTCAACCTCGATCCCGCCAGGCGCGGCGATTCCGAGAGCCATTTCATGACCTCGTAGGCGCCGTAAATCCCGATGCCCAGCATTGACGCGGCCGCCACGGCTCGCGCCGTCGTGCCCTGTCCCTTCTTGTATACCTCGAACAGACCCATGGTGCTTTCGATGCGTCCGCCTCCCGCGAAAAGGGTTCGTGGCAGGCCAGGGAGGAGTCGAACCCCCAACCGTCGGATTTGGAATCCGATGCTCTGCCAATTGAGCTACTGGCCTTCTCCCGACGAAGCCGTCAACGCCCTCTATCTATTTCTTCTTCTCGACGTGCAGGGTGTGCTTCCGGTCGTGCTTACAGTATTTGCGGAGTTCGAGTTTGGCTCCCTGCCGCGCAGCGCGGCTGGTGCGGTAATTCCGGTTCCCGCACTCCTTGCACTCGAGGAACACGTATTCGCGCATGCTCGCTCCCGCGGTATGTCACTCGATGATCTTCGTGACCGTGCCTGCGCCGACCGTCTTGCCGCCCTCTCGGATGGCGAACCGCAGTTGCTCCTCCATCGCGATGGGGCTGATGAGTTCGACGGTGAGCCTCACGTTGTCGCCCGGCATCACCATCTCGACGCCCTCCGGCAGCGTGATCGTGCCGGTGACGTCGGTTGTGCGGAAATAGAACTGAGGACGATAGCCCGAGAAGAACGGCGTGTGCCGGCCACCCTCGTCCTTGCCCAGTATGTAAACCTCCGACTCGAACTTCGTGTGCGGGGTGATGGAGCCCGGCTTCGCGATCACCTGCCCGCGCTCGAGTTCCTCCTTCTCGACCCCACGCAGGAGCACGCCGATGTTGTCGCCAGCCCGGCCCTCGTCGAGGGTCTTGTTGAACATCTCGACGCCCGTGACCACGGTCTTGCGCGTCTCCCTGGAGAGCCCGACGATCTCGACCTCGTCGCCCACGCGGACGATCCCGCGCTCGACGCGCCCGGTTCCGACCGTGCCACGCCCTTTGATGCTGAAGACGTCTTCGACGGGCATCAGGAACGGCTTGTCCACCGCGCGCACCGGCTCCGGGAAGTAGTTGTCTATCGCGTCCATCAGGTCGAGTATGCACTTCGCGTCGGGATGGTTCGGGTCGCCCGCCTCGAGGGCCTTCAGGGCCGACCCACGAATGATCGGGATCTCGTCGCCGGGGAAATCGTAGGAACTCAGGAGTTCCCGGAGTTCGAGTTCCACAAGGTCGAGGAGTTCGGGGTCATCAACGAGGTCGATCTTGTTGAGGAACACCACGATGGCGGGCACGCCGACCTGGCGGGCGAGGAGCACGTGCTCGCGCGTCTGCGGCATTGGACCGTCATCGGCGGCGACGACGAGTATGGCGCCGTCCATCTGGGCCGCGCCCGTGATCATGTTCTTGATGTAGTCGCGGTGACCGGGGCAATCCACGTGGGCGTAGTGGCGCTTGTCGGTCGAGTATTCGACGTGCGCCACCTGGATCGTCACGATCTTGCTGGCGTCGCGAACTGTGCCGCCCTTCGCGATGCTCGCATAGTCGCGATACTTTGACCGACCCTTCGCCTCGAGAACACGCGTGATCGCAGCCGTCAGCGTCGTCTTGCCGTGATCGATGTGGCCGATCGTGCCCACGTTCATGTGCGGCTTCGTTCGCACAAATGCTTCCTTCGCCATCGGGATCCTCCTAGGTCACCTTTGACTCTCTCGAATCGTTCCACAACTTCCTGCGCGCCGCCTGGAGCTGCTGCTGGGGGTTGAACCCAGGACCTCGTCCTTACCAAGGACGCGCTCTACCACTGAGCTACAGCAGCCTCTCCCGCCCGCGCCGCCGTGCATATCGCTCTGGAGCGGGCGATGGGAATCGAACCCACACGACCGGCTTGGAAGGCCGGGGCTCTACCATTGAGCTACACCCGCTGCCGGTGGGGAGAGCAGGATTCGAACCTGCGAAGGCAGTGCCAACAGATTTACAGTCTGTCCCCTTTGGCCACTCGGGAATCTCCCCGCCACGACCATGAGCTAGCGGAGGGATTCGAACCCACAACCTGCGGTTTACAAAACCGCTGCTCTTCCCTTGAGCTACGCTAGCAAATGAACAAAACGCCCTCCCTGGGACTCGGACTTACCATTATACCACGCCTGCAAGGAATTGCAACTGGAAAAAGCATCGCCTCGCCAGGCCATGCGCGCCCCGCCGGGCCGCCCCCGGAGGCCTCGATCCCCCACCCCGTCCACGTCCCTCCGGTCGGGAATGGCACCCCCTGCAGGGCTCAAACCTGCGACCTTCGGCTCCGGAGGCCGACGCTCTATTCAACTGAGCTAAGGGGGCGCCCTCTTCACCCGCATACCCGTAAAATAGGTTACCATCCCGTCGCCCACCCTGCAAGTGCATCCTCACAACCACCGGGCCATCGAGACGCCCCGGACCGGCCTACCGGGCCGGGCCTGGCATCTCCCGGCATTGCACCCCGTTTTGATGCGTGGATCCGGTTGACACTGCGAGAGGAATTGCTACAATACGGGCGAGTCGAGAGGAAAGGGTACCGCGCACAACCAGGTTCATGGAGGATCTGCGATGAATAGGCGCATGGCATTGCTGGCTGTCCTGTCGCTGCTGCTCGTCGTCTCGGTCGCCGGCTGTACCACCTTGATGGGTCCGAAACTCCCCACAACCGACTATGACCGCGCGATGCGGATGCAGGAGGCGAAGAAATACCAGGACGCCATCAAGTTATACCAGCAGTTCATCGCGAAGAACGAGTACCCGAACCTGAACGGCTACGCGCAATACAACATCGCCCGGTGCTACGAGTTGATGGGAGAGAGGGCGAAGGCGATCGCGGAATACAACGCGCTGGTAGAAAAGTATCCACAGCACAAGGCTGCGGAGTGGGCGAAGGCGAACGTGCAGGCACTCGAGGCGAAGCCCGTTGCGCCGCCTGCCCCACCGAAGGAGGCGGCGAAGCCAGCGGCTCCCAAGAAGGCGGCTGAGCCGGCAAAGCCCGCTCAGAAGAAAAAGTAGAGCGCTACGAATTTCTCCACTCTGTCGTCCCTGCCCGGCAACAGATCGTCCGTTGCCGGGTTTTTCGTTGGAGCGGATCGAGTCGAACCCTGCCGGCGGAGTGAAGCCTTTCCCGGCGCGGCGCGCGGTGATTGTCGCTCGCGCCCGTATCTGATATTGTGTCGCCCATGCCGGCGAGGCATCGAGGAGCGTTGACGCCCCCGCGTCTTGTCCCGGTTACCGTGGTCACACCGGTGCCATGCGACGCTGTCTGATCCTGTACGGAATAACGTGCAGCCTGGGACAGATCCTCGCGCTGCGCGAACTGGCAGTTGCGTTTCAAGGGAACGAACTGGTCTTCGGAGCGGCGCTGGCGATATGGCTTTTCATGGTGGCAGTGGCGTGCGCTGCGTTCGGCCTCGCGACGAGGGGGCGGGGCGCCAGCGTTCAGACGTTCGCATCGTCGCTGGCCGCCGGGGGCGCACTCGTGCCGGCGACGATCCTGGCTGTCCGAGTCGGGCGCTACTGGTTGGCTGGAAGTTCGGGGATCGCGCCATCCTTCGGGCAGGTCCTCCTGCTTTCCGCACTGGCGCTCGCCCCGCTGTGTGTCTCGCTCGGGCTTTTCTACGCGACGGCCTGCAACATCGCGATGGGGACCAGCGGGATGCCGGGCGTCGCCGCCGCTCGCATCTACCTGTACGAGGCCATCGGAAGTTGCGTGGCGGGGACGGCGTTCACCCTCGTCCTGTCGCGGGTGATTCCGACGTTCTCGCTCGCTCTCATCCTGGGCGGCGTGAACGCCTTTGCCGCATTTTCCCTGTGGTGGCACGGAGACCGCAGGCGGTGGAGATGGGGATGGGTTTACGTCCTGCTGTCGGGCGGGTTCTTCGCCCTCCTGGCATCTCCGCTGGGAACCGTTTTCGACTTCGCCTCGCAGGCGCTGCGTTTCCCCGGTCGGATACTCCGGGCTTCCATGGACACGCCCTACGGGCGCGTGGAGGCGGTGCGGAACCGCGACACCATCGAGTTGTACGAGAACGGCGTCCTGGCCGGCTCGACGGGGACGAGGGAAGCCGCCGAGGAGGCGGTGCTGCCCGCACTCCTTGCACACCCCGGGCCGAGACGGGTCCTGCTGGTTGGCGGGGCCGTCACGGGTGCCTTCCGGCAGGCACTCGCGCTCCCGTGGCTCCGCGTGGACTGCATCGAGCCTGACCCCGGCCTGATCGAATACGCCATCGCGTACGGACTTCTCGACGGCGCCGATCTGCGGAGCGAACGCGGCCGCCTGATCAGGAACGAGGACGCGCGCCGACACGTTCGCTCGAGCGTCGAAGAGTATGACGTCATCGTCCTTTGCCTGCCCAACCCGACAACCGGTCTCCTGAACCGTTTCTTCACGAGGGAGTTCTTCCTCGATTGCCGTCGGGCGTTGAGGCGTGGCGGAGTGCTCGGTTTGCAGATCGAGGGCGCGCCCGACTACATGAGTGGCCCCCACCGGGCAATGGCCGCTCAGGTCCAGCGCACATTGCGCGCCGCGTTCCCCACGGTCGCAGCGCTGCCCTCGGGAGGTTCGATTCACTTTCTTGCGACGCGCGAGCCGGCGACGCTCTTTCCTGACGGGGCAGCGATGCGAGCAAGGTTGAGGGCGTGGAACCTCGACCCGAAGTGGCTCACCGCCGATGAGATCGGGGAGATGACCCATCCCGCGCGCGTGTCGCGCCTGGTCCGTGCCCTGCGGGGGGTGCGCATTCGAACGCTCAACACCGACCTGAGGCCCCTGGCCTATCTCCATGCGCTGCGACTGTGGGCCGAGGCATTCGAGGTCCGCGGACAGGGGCTTCTCCACAGGGCCATCGTACTTTCGCTGCCGGAGGTCATCCTCCTTGTCACGGCGACGGCAACGGTCATTGCGGTCGGGGTCCTCCTCGCCCGGGACCCGCTGCCCGTCGCGGTCCTGGCGGCGAGGGCGGGGGCGGGCGCCGCGGGCTTCCTCCTCGAACTTGTGCTGCTCTTCGCTCTCCAGAGTTTCTACGGACATCTGTACAGCCACATAGGTATCCTCTTCGCGGCGTTCATGGGCGGCCTCGCGGTCGGCGCTGCCACAGGCGCGAAGGTCGGCTCGGACGACGCGGTGGCGCTGCTGATGCTGCTCGAAACAGTTCTTGCGCTTCTCGCGGGTGCGCTCGTGCCGCTCCTTAATGTCTTTTCGGGGGCAGGCGCGAAGGTCGCCCCGGTTGTCATTCCCGCGATGAACTTCCTCGTCGGCGCACTGGTGGGCGCACAATATCCTGTCGGGGTCGCAGCGTGCTCGTACGTTCGACGAGCCGACGGGTTCGCCTCGGGACTCTATGCGATGGACATGATCGGGGCGTGTCTCGGCGCTTTGCTCGGCGGAGCGATAATCGTGCCCGTCCTCGGCCTCGACGGCACTTGCTGGGTCGCCGCTGCGCTGTGCCTGTGTGCGCTGCCGCTCCTGTTCATGGCCGTGCGGCCCGGTGCACCGCTCTCATCCGCACCGGCGCCAGGTCTGCGGCAGCCTGCCTAGCAATACCTGCAAACGTCGTTCGGCCGGCGATCACTGACTGTTTCATCGCCCCGTGGAGGGACGATGCTATCACGTGGGAGGAAATAGCAGCCCGGCGGCGCACCCTCGGCCCGGACGGGCGTCTCCGCCGCATCTGCCGGAGGTAACGGCTCGACATGAGTTTCACCTCGCTGATAGACAACGCCGCGCTGATGCTGTCGCTGGTGCTCCTTTACGGTCTCACGGCGATGCGGTGGAGGCGACGGACCAGGCGGGTGGCCGTTATCGAGGGGATCATCTTCGGGGCGGTAGGCGTCGCGGTCATGATGAACCCCTGCCGCGTGGCGGAGGGCATCATCCTGGACACGCGCTCGGTCGTCGTGAGCGTGGCGTCGCTGTTCGGCGGATGGATACCAGCCGCGATCTCGGTCGCTGCGACCGCCGGCTACCGCATATGGCTGGGCGGGACGGGGGCCGTGGCAGGCACCCTCGGGATAGTCGTGTCGGCCGGAATCGGGCTTCTCGTGCGCGCGATTCGGGGGCGCGGCGACCACGAGATGAGCGCGGGAGGATACTTCCTTTTCGGCCTCATAGTGCACGTGACAATTCTCCTGTGCGGATTAGCCCTGCCCTGGAGCATCGCGCTGGACGTCCTCGAAAAGAGCGTCCTCCAGATACTGACCCTCTGTCCGGTCGTAACGATGGTGCTGGGGGTCGCGTTGCGCGAGACCGCCTCACTGTGGCGGGCGCGGATCGAGGCTTCGGAGAGCCAAAGGAGGTACCAGGCACTCTTCAACTGCATGTCGAGCGGTGTGGCGGTTTATGATGCGGTGAACGATGGTGCGGATTTTGTCATCAGAGATCTGAATCCCGCGGCAGAACGGATTACGAAGATGGACCGGGCAAACGCGCTCGGCCGCAGCGTGCGGATGGTGTTTCCCGACGTGGAGAGGTTCGGCCTGATGGCGGTCTTCCGCCGCGTGTGGCGCACGGGCCAGCCGGAGCATCATGGGGCATCCTTCTATGACGATGGCCGCCTGGCGTTCTGGGCTGAAAATTTCGTGTATCGTCTGCCCTCCGGTGAGATAGTGGCGGTCTTCGACGACGTGACCGCGCGCAAGGAGTCGGAACAGGAGATCGCAAACCTCGCGGCCCGTCTGCGTCTCGCGCTCAGGTCGAGCAGGATCGGCGTGTGGGACTGGGACCTGCGCACGCGCAAGGTGTACTACTCTCCGGAGTGGAAGGCTCAATTGGGCTACACGGAGGATGAGATATCGGACAGGTACGAGGAGTGGGAGAGCCGTTTGCATCCGGACGACCGCGAAAGGGTTCTTGGCGCGCTTCGCGAGTACCTTGCCGGCCGCAGCAGCGAATATGCCCTTCAGTTCCGTCTCCGCCACAAGGACGGCTCCTACCGCTGGATCTACACCTGTGCCGACAGCGACCGCGACGAGAAGGACATGCCGAGGCGCATCTTCGGCTGCCACGTGGACATCACGGAACACGTGAATGCGCTGGAGCGGGTACGCGAGAGCGAAAAGAGATACAGGACCCTCCTCGAAAATCTGCCCCAGAGAATATGCCTGAAGGACAGACGTTGCATCTACGTTTCCTGCAACGAGAACTACGCGAGGGACCTGGGCATCCGCGCGGAGGAGATCGCGGGAAAGAGCGACCTCGACTTCTACCCGCGAGACCTTGCCGAGAAGTTCATCGCAGACGACAGGCGCGTGATGGAGTCGGGCCGCGCCGAGGAACTCGAGGAACGACATGTGCGCGACGGAAAGGAGTCGTGGACTCGCAGCACAAGAGTTCCGGTGAGGGATGAATCCGGCAATGTCTGTGGCGTGCTGGGGGTCTTCTCCGACATCACAGAGCAGAAATCGCTCGAGGAGCGGCTGCGTCAGGCGCAGCGCCTCGAGGCGGTGGGCAAACTCGCCGGTGGAATCGCTCACGATTTCAACAACATCCTGACCGGCATCCAGGGATACGTCGAGATCCTGCTGCGCGATTCCCGGCCTGACAGCCAGACCCACTCCGACCTGAGGGAGATACTCGCCCTCTCGGCCAGAGCCGCTGACCTCACACGGCAACTCCTCGCATTCAGCCGTCGGCAACCCTTGAGACCGGTGCCCGTCAACATGAACGCCCTGGTCGGAGGTTTCATCAAGATGCTGAAGCGGATCATCGGCGAGGACATAGAACTGGTCTTCCGCCCGGCCGAGAACCTCGGCAGCGTCCGGGCGGACCCGGGGCAGATCGAACAGATACTCCTGAACCTCTCCGTCAACGCCAGAGACGCCATGCCGAACGGTGGCCGCCTGACGATCGAGACAGCGGAGGTGACCCTTGACGAGGAGTATGTAAAAACGCACGCGGACGCGGCACCCGGAAACTACGTCGCTCTCGTCGTATCGGACACGGGCTGTGGCATGGACAGGGCGACCCTCGATCGCATCTTCGAGCCCTTCTTCACGACGAAGGACTTCGGAAAAGGGACAGGCCTCGGACTCGCGACCGTGTACGGAATCGTCAAGCAGCACGGGGGCAACATCTACGTGTACAGCGAGGTCGGAAAGGGAACCACGTTCCGCGTCTATCTGCCACGGGCGGACGAGTCCGCGGAGCCGCCGTCCCCCGCGACGACGGCAGGAATGCTCCCCCGGGGGTCGGAGACGATACTCCTCGTGGAGGACGACGAGGCGGTGCGCTCGATAGCGGAACGCGCCCTCGCGGGCCAGGGATACAGGTTGCTCGTCGCGGCCTCCCCTGCCGAGGCCGAGGCGGCACTCAGGTCGCACGCAGGCGAGGTCGCCCTCCTCGTGACCGACATCGTCATGCCCGGATGCAACGGCAAGGCCCTCTACGAAAGGCTGGCCGCGATCCAGACGCCGCTGCCGGTCCTGTTCATGTCCGGATACTCCGAGATAGCCGCAGCGGGAAACGGCTTCATCGCGTCCGGCGTGCCGTTCCTGCCCAAGCCATTCAGCCCTTCCGAACTTGTCCGGAAGGTTCGCCAGGTGATCGAGGCCCGGTCGGAGGGAAGGTAAGATGATAAGCAAGCCCCAGGCGGCACACATACTGATCGCTGACGACGAATTCGCCGTCTGCAACGTCGTGCGGCGTTGCCTCGAGACCGAGGGACATCAGTGCGACGTCGCCCACGACGGCAGGGAGGCACTGAGGAAGTTGAGCGAGTCGCGGTACGACCTTCTGATAACCGACATCATGATGCCCAACCTCTCGGGCATGTCGCTCCTGGCGGAGGTGCGAAAGGCCCATCCGACGCTGGGGGTGATAATCCTGACGGCCCTGGACGACCGCCAGATCGCAATGCCAGCGCTCCGCATGGGAGCATACGGGTACATGATAAAGCCGTTCGATCAGAACGAACTCCTGATAAACGTGGCCGGCGCGCTGGAACGGACGCGCCTCATGCGCCTGAAGGAACAGTACGAGCAGGAACTCGAGGAGCGTGTGCGCGAGAGGACCTCCCGCATCCGCGAGCGGGAGGCAGAGATCACGGTGCGCCTGGCTTACGCGGCGGAACACAGGGACCTGGAGACGGGCGCGCACATACGCCGGATCGGCCTGTTCGCCGGCCTCCTCGCCGAGGCGCGCGGCTGGTCGCCGGAGGCCGTCGAGGACATCCGGCTCGCCGCCCCCATGCATGACATCGGGAAGATAGGCGTCCCGGACCACATCCTGCTGAAGCCGGGCAAACTCACCCCCGAGGAATTCGACCTTGTCAAGAGGCACGCAGAGATTGGCGCCAAAATCCTGGAAGGCTCGAATGTGCCGCTGGTCCGCATGGCGCGCGACATCGCCCTGTACCATCACGAGCGGTGGGACGGCACCGGCTACCCGCACGCCCTGGCGGGCGAGGCGATACCCGAGGCGGCGCGCATAGTGGGCATTGTTGACGTGTACGACGCGCTCACCAGCCCCCGCATCTACAGGAGGGCGGCCTTCTCCGAGGACGTCGCGGTGGCGACGATGCGGGAGGAGCGAGGCAAACACTTCGAGCCGGCCCTTCTCGATTGTTTCCTCGAACTCCTGCCGGACCTGCGCGCGGCCCGCGAAAAGGTCGGCCAGGCCCCTTGACCCGCACCGCCACGAGTCCTGCTGCGCATTCGCGTGGGGTTCACTCCGCCCCACCAAGGCGTCCGATGGGCCGCATCTCGTAACCCCGACGCGGCTTGAACTCCCACGCGGTCTCCGGTATCGGCTCGTTCACGCGGATCCCGCTCAGCCGCACGTCCATCACGACGCCGTCGCGCGGCCACAGGAACTGTATTCCGGTGGGCACCTCGACGTCTATCTGGCTCTTGGGCCCCCGAAACGTCCTGTAATCGGCAAAGCGGGCCTCTGCAACAACCTCGCCACTCCCATCGAATATCTGATGTATGGTCACCCGGAACTTCCGGCGCTCTATCCATATCCTGGAGACGATGTACTCCGGTCGGTCGCGCTGGAGGAAGTTCAGAACGTAGTAACCTTCCCATGCCTCCCTGAAGCAGAGGGTCTCCGGTGCCGACTCGCCAACACCGGCGCCTGCCGAAGTACCCTGGACTGCTGCGTAAACCTCGTCGTAAAGGAGAAGTTCCGCCACGTCCTGGGGTCGGATCGACATCCGATCGCGCGGACGGACGGCTTCCTGCGAGATATCGCCGTAGTAAGTGTAGCCGCGCGGAGCATCCGGATCGTCGGACCGCTCAGGATTCGGCAGGCTGATCCAGAAACGGTCACCGACGCCTAGCATCGTGAATCCCGCGTCGGCGCCGACTACGGAACCCTCGAAGCGTATCTTGCGCGGGGCGTTGGGCCACCGTGCAAGGGCGAGGGAACCGTTCACGTCGAAGCGAAGGAAGGATTTGTTGTAAGGCTTGCCGGCGCGGCGGCGCGCCTCGTCGAGCGTGCTCGCCGCGACAAGGATATCCTGCTGCGTGATGACCACCCGCGCGCGGGCCGTGATCGAACCCAGCCGGTCCATGTTCGCCCGCACCATCTCGAGGAGTTCGGCGCGCGTGCGTTCCTCACGGGGTTCAGGCACCGCGGCTCGCTCGGCGCCCGCGATCCGCATCCAGGCGCAACCGCCACAGAGGGTTACCGGAACGCAAAGGAGTAGAAGCAGCCATCGCCTGCTCGAGGACATACCCATCGGCCAGCCTCCAAAACGGCCAAGGAAGGACTCCAACTGAAAAGCGAACCGATCACACCTTCACGCGAAGGATGCTGCTCACCTCCTCCGAGACCCGAACGATCTCGTCTTCCGAGAGCCGGGGATCCGCGATCTCGTGGTCGGCGCCCGAGAGCCGATCGTGAAGGACCAGGACCATGTCGGAACCGCTACGCTTTATCTCTTTGAACTTCAGTAACTTGCGTCGCACGAGGAAGAGTGCGAGGACGTACCGGAACCGCTGCTGGTGCGGCTCCCCGCTTCCCTCCAGACGTCGGAAGAACTCCAGGACCGTCTCGTCGTCCACGAATTTCCGCTCGGGAGCATCCTTCCTGGGGACGCGCGTCTTCCAGTAACCCAGAGCCCGGTGAATGTCGGGGGGCGGCCAGCATTCGAGCGAGAAATCCCGTCTGACGAAAGAGTTGTCCTCGTCGTAGAGCGCGGAGTATATCTCCTCGTCCTCGCGCAACGGCCGACCGCTCGCGGCGCACACGAGCGTCGGTCTGGCAATGTCCCAGTCGGTCACTCCCATCGGGCCGTCCTATCTCGCATCGCGGGCGTTCGCCGGTTGGATTATATCTTCGCGCCCAAACCTGTCAATCGCGGGACACACTATCGAGGAGCACGGGCGCGACATAAAGGCTGATGGAGTAGTCGAGAGATGCCACGCGCAGAGGCCAGCACCTGACGAGGACCCCGGCCCGTCGCAGCGCTTCCCACTGTTCGGGCGTGGGCGCCACGTTGGCAACGTGCTCCACGAGGAACATCGCCGGCGCGGTGGTATCGCCCGATGCACTCCCCGACAGGGCCGCCTCGATCCTGCCGGGTTCTATGCCCGCAAGCGGCGTCGCGCCGGAGAGGCCGTAGTGACTCACCACGAGCGGGGCATTGGTGATGACGGAAACCCCACGCGCGCCTCGCCCGAGAACGTACTGCACAGCATCGCGCCACCGCGGGCGCTGCCCCTGCTCCAGCGTGAAGTAAGCGATGCACTTCGTCCCCAGGCTCAGGAATACGATGACCGCCACGGCAAGCGCCATGACCCGCCGCCGCCCCTCGGTGGCGGCAAGGAGGAAATCGAGCATCGCCCCCGCCAGCAGGAGCACCGCCGGCAGCGATACGATCGCGAACCGGCTCCCGCCCTGCGTTGCCCCGACGAACAGCGCGGATAGAACCGGCGGGACGACCGCATACGGGACGAGCCATCTCGCTCGCCGGTCTCCTGCTTGCAGCAGCAGCCAGGCGGCCACGCCGCCGCATATGACCAGCGATGGCTCCATGCGATAGAGTATCTTGGCCATCGTCAGCCCGGATCGCAGAACGGAGAATCCGCCCTCGCCGGTCCAGCCCGCCAGGAACCGCACCGCGTGGGGCAGCAGCACCAGCGTTCCGATTCCGATCGGCCCGAAGAGGATGACGAGATTCCAGCGATTCAGGCCGGCTGGTCGTTCCCGCCCCCTCCGGAGCCAGAACATCTGAACGATCAACGCGGGAACCAGAAGTCCCGCCGACCAGTGCGTCCAGAAGGCGACACCCAGAATAGCCAGTCCGGCCACGAGACGCAGACGGTCGTCTTCCTCCATCGCCCGCTGGATCAGATACATCGCCAGAAGGCCCAACAGCATGACAAGGCTGTAATACCTCGCGAACTGGCTGAAGAAGAGATGATAGGGCGACAGGACGAGGCACACGGCTGCGAGTAACCCTGTCCTGTGCGAGAACATTTTGTAACCCGCGGCGTAGAGGAGAGGCACTGCGGCGGCGCCCGCCAGGGCGGGGACGATGCGCGCCGCGAACTCCGACTCCCCCGCGATCCTGACGACCGCTCCGATCAACGCATACGCCACGGGATAACCGATCACGGTTCGCAGGCTGGCCGCGTCCCGGATCGTGGCGACCTCGTCGGCCCAGAGGCTCCAGGTGCCGAGACGAAACAGCCTGACCAGGACCCCGAGTGCAAGAAGGGTCAGGCAGGTCGTCAGAAACAGCCTCCGCTCGCGCGAGGGTCCTTGCTCGCAAACGCCTTGTCGCGGGCCGATCACGGCGTCCCACCGACGAGGCGATTTACCCTGGCGAGGGTCTCTTGAGCCAGTTGCGCCGCCTCCCTTGCGGCCTCGTCTATCTCCGACCGGGTGGAGGCAACGAGCGATGGGTCATCGAGCGACTTGAGATTTATCTCAACATTGAGTTTCGCGGCACGGAGCGCGGCCTCGGTGAGGAGCGCGGCGACGCCGACGTCGCTGATGAGGTTCGGATTGGCCACTTCGGCCAGCGCCCGGATAGCCCGAAGCGCCTCGCGTGCCGAGCGGATCGTGCGAAGCGGCGGCTGCATCGCGGCCACGAGCGCTTTCTGAATCGCGCCCGATCGTGCCGTCTTCTCCGCCGGCGTGCCGCCGGGCATGCCGTACGCCGCGGAGACCGCTGCATATGCCTTGACGTCTTCGTCTATCAGCGCCATCATCTCGTCGCGAGCGTTGACGCAGACAGCGAGATGTCTCTTCACCGAGTCTTCGACGTCCCGGAACTTCTTCCGGCCAACGGTGAAATTGGCGGCCATGCACGCCATGCTCACGCCGAGCGCCCCCGCGCACGCAGCAACGCTCCCCCCTCCCGGGGTCGGCTCCCCGGCGCTCGCGCTCTCGATGTAAGACCGAAGCGAACCGTACAGATACATGTTCTCTTCCTCGCTCTGGCCCCGCCCACAGTCCGATTCTCCGCCACGGCGGGATTCTACCAGAAGGCATCCCGCAGTTTAAGCAGACCGCAGAGAATCCCTCATGGCCAGAGCGCTATCCGCTGATGCGGCCCTCGATGGTGGACAGAACCTGACTGCCCCTCGACGGGGAACAGACATAGACGCGCGGGTCCAGTCCGCGCGGCTCGTAGTAGTCGCGCTGGAGTCTCGCGCTCACCTCCTCGACCGCGTCGTGCCGCACGAGCACCATGAGCGAGCCGCCCATGCCCGAGCCAGATATCTGGGAACCGTAAACGCCGGGGATTGCGTTCACGATGTCGGCCATCAGGTCTATCTCCGGGGTGCTCGACGAATACGCTCCGGCCTGCTGCCATAGCGCGGCGCCCGAGGACTCCAGCGATACCGGCAGGCTGGCCCTCCGGACGAGTTCCTCCATGGCGGAGTCGTTCATGCCTGCGTCGAAAGGCTTCTGGTCGGGATACCAGCGGCAGACGCGATCGCCGTCGTGGGACACCTTCATCATCGCACCGAGGCGGACTGCGTCGGCGGCATCCAGGAGCGCGCCGGCGCGCGCCGAGCGCTCGCACTCGGCGATGGCGTACAGGGCCATGTCGCGAACGGGGAAGCGATAATCCCCTGTCTCCACTCCCTCGAGGCAGCCCGCGACGGACGGGAACCGGTCGGCCGCGCGGCGCACCTCCTCGGCCGTCATGCCACGGGGCAGCGATGCCACGATCCTGTATATGGCTGGAAGCGACAGCGCCAGGTTATCCCCATTGATGTCGCGAAGGTACTGGATGCGCCCGGCAAGCGCTGGAAACGATTCCTTGACCATCTCGCGAGCGAGATGGAAGCAAGCCAGACGCAGCGCGCGCTGCCTCGCTGCTTCATGAGCGTCCGGCGGTGGGTAGCCACAGTGACATATCATGAGACGACACGAGTCGGGGAACGGGTGGTGGCCGAGCATCCGGAGGGGCAGGAACGCAACGGTGAGGACCTGGCGCTCACGACCGTGCTTTATCGCGGCGTGGTCGCTCTGGCCCTCGCGGGCTCCCGCGAACCACTCCCCCTCGCCGCAGAGGTCGAGGAACTCGCCGAGGCGCACGTTCAGCCCGTTCAATTCGATGCAGGCCTCCGCGGCAGCGACCACGAGGGCCGAGGACGCCCCGAGGCCTGCTCCGGCGGGGATGTCGCCGGCCAGGCATGCATCCATGCCGCGCAACGGTCTGTCACAAAAGCGCTGCTGAAGGCGAAGGAAGGCGCCCTTGACATAGTCCGCCCAGTCTGCGGGGCCGCCACCGCGACGAAGGCCGGGGCCCGCTCCACGAGCGAGGTCGCCGATCGAGAAGGTGCGCTCGGGGTAACTGGAACTATCCGAGTGCCAGAGGTTGACGCGATCGTCGTCGCGCGGCGACGCCGCGATGGCGATCTCCCGGTCTATCGCCATCAGGTTGCACATGCCGCCCTGATTGTCAACGTGCCGTCCCATCAGATTGATGCGGCCCGGCGAGCGCGCGATGATCGCGGACCGGTCGGGACCTATTCGCTGCCGGAGGAGCCGCAGCGCCGCACGGACCGGACCCTTCTGACTGCGCCGAGAAAGCGCCTCGTCCCACTGCGAGATGGTCGGGTACCTCGTCATCGCGAGCGATCGCTGAGCGTGGACGCTTCTCACCACCTCCAGTTCGGCCAAGGTGTTGAAGGACATCACGTCCTCGGGGTCCTCGATGACGTGAAGCCCCGCTGCGAAACCCCTCGAGGCGAGGAGCGCGGGCACGTCGGTGAAGTAACGCTCGCCCTGCACGTTGTCGGATGAGAGTTCCGAGAGCGCATCGAGGAGCGGACGGAAACGGGCCGCATAGACGAATATGTTCGCCAGCGGCGCGGCGGCGGCCTCGTCGGCGGAGACGTGACCGCAGGCGAGGTCGAAACCGTCGGGTATCGCGCGCGCCGCCGCCTCGACCGCGGTCCAGTCCACGGGGTCGTCAAGGTCCGACGAGAGGAACGAGCGCAGGCCGGGCAGGCACCTGCAGGCCTTGTCGAGGTTTTCGAAGAACTCGGAGACGATAGCCGCGAGTTCCCTGACGGTGCGCGGACGGGCATCGGCCGGGAGCCCCCTGAGCCGGGCCGCGACCTGTCTGACCCGTATGTCGGGCACCTCGATCACCCCGAACACCCGGCCGTTTCTCTCGATGACGCGCCCGGAGCCGGGATAGGCACGGCTCGGGCCGGCGGTCAGACAAAAGTCGCATCCGGAGGAGGCAAAGGCGTCGAGGAGTCCACGCACGACATGCGGCGCGATGACTTTGTCGCCAGCCGAGATGACGACCGTCTCGGGCGGTCCGATGCCCGCGAGAAGTTCCATGGCACACTGGACTGCGTCGCCAGTTCCACGCGGGACCGGCTGATACGCGAAGAGGACGTCGCGGCGGGTCCGAACGACCTCCTCCATCACCTGGTCGGCGGCGTGTCCGACGACGAGGACGTGATGCCGGATGCCGGCCTGTTCGTAGGTCCGGAAGGCGTTCTCGATCACCGTGAGGGTGCCCACCTTGCAACAGGCCTTCGGGCGCATGTCCTCGGGCATCCGGTTGCTCGCGCCCGCGGCGAGAGTGATGGAGCATATCTCGAACGTCATCCCGCCTGCCCTCCGGTCCCCCTCGCCAGATGATTCACAACGTAATCCCTCACGCCATCCTCGAGGCTGGTGAACGATGCATCGTAGCCCGCCCGCCGGAGTTTCGAGATATCCGCCCGGGTGAAATACTGATATGTGGCGCGAATCGCCTCTGGCATTTCGATGTAGCGGATATCCGGCTTTCTCCCGAGCGCGGCGAAAACGGCTCTCGCGAGATCGTTCCATGTGCGCGCCTCGCCCGTCCCGCAGTTGTACAGGCCCGATACGTCGGGCCTGTCGTAGAACCACAACGTCACGGCGACGGCGTCGCGGACGTAGATGAAGTCGCGCAACTGCTCGCCGTCCGCGTATTCGCTGCGGTAGGACCTGAAGAGTTCGACGGCGCCTGTGCGGAGTATCTGGTGGTACGCCTTGTTGACGACGGATCGCATATCGCCCTTGTGGTCCTCTCCGGGACCATAGACGTTAAAGTACTTCAATCCGACTATGCGATCGAAAAGGCCGTGGCGAAGCGCCCAGAGGTCGAACATGTGCTTCGAATAGCCGTACATGTTCAGCGGCCTGAGTTTCGGCACGAGGTCATCGGCGTCGGAATAGCCCAGGGAACCATCGCCGTAGGTGGCGGCGCTGGATGCGTATATGAAGCGGACATCGTGGTCGAGGCACCATTCGCAGAGTTGCCTGGTGTAGCGGTAGTTGTTCTCGACGAGATATCCGGCGTTGCGCTCGGTTGTGGAGGTGCAGGCACCCAGGTGGAAGACGACGTCCGCGGGTGGCGCGCTTCTCGAGACGACGTCGGACAGAAAATCATCCCTGTCGAGGTACTCCTCGAACTGGAGGCCGACGAGGTTGCGCCACTTCTCGCTCGTACCGAGGTGATCCACGAGGAGTATGTCGCTCTCGCCCCGCTCGTTGAGTGCAGCGACGAGATTGCGCCCGATGAACCCGGCGCCGCCGGTCACGACGATCCTCTGCTCCATGTCCCTCTGCCCTCGACGCTTGCCTTGGTGCGCAGCGGGTGGCATTATAACGCGCGGGCGATTGTGGCGCACGTATCACCATGGAAAGGGACATGCGATGCGAGGCTTCTGGACTTACCTCTTGCTGACGATGGCTCTATGCGGTGGTCCATGGGGTCTGGCGGCGGACGAGCCGGCCGCTCACTGGGATTTCGACGAGGGCGCCGGAGAGACGCTTCACGACCGGACTGGCCACGGCAACGACGGCCGCATCTACGGCGCTAAATGGGTGCGATGCGGCTCCGGCCACGCGCTGCGCTTCGACGGCGCCGGTGCGTATGTCAACTGCGGAAGAGGTCCCACCCTGGATATTCGCGGGCCGATGACGATAAGCGCCTGGGTCCTCCCGCTCTCCGTGGGGCCGCAGGAGCCCGGGATAGTCGGCAAGCACTGGGACAGTTACGTCATCACGTACTACCGCGGCGGGTGCTGGTGGTACATCTCCGGTGGCGGCAACGGCGTCTCGGCGGTCGCCGCCGCAGGCGAGTGGCACCACGTGGTCGGAACTTTCGACGGGCAGCGACTCCGCCTCTACGTAGACGGGGAGGAGAAGAGCGTTGGGCAGTCGCGCTTCCAGGCCCCCAACCCCGGCGGGGACTTCACGATAGGATGCATACTGGCCGACCCCAATGCGCCCGACCCAGCCATGCGAAGCACCGCGTTCTTCGAGGGGCTGATAGACGAGGTGAAGGTCTATCCCCGCGCGCTCACCCTCGCAGAGATCGTCCGAGAATACAACCGCCAAGCGGCTGAAAAAGGACGCACCCCCTTCGACGAGAGCCGAATCGGACGCCTCGGCGTACAGTGCTTCCACTACCCGGCCAGGGACGAACTCGTGGTTGACGTGGATTACCGCTACGTCCAGCCCATACCGAAGGGCGAGAGGATCTCTCTCGAACTCATGCGGGAGGGGGATGATCGTCCCGTGGCCACCTCGGAAATTTCGCCCGACGCGGATCCACGCCACATGGAGGCGAAGTTCTCCCTGAAGGCCATCGGGACGCTGGCGGCCGGGTCCTACGCTGTGAGGGCAACGCTCAAAGGCGTGCCGACCGAGGTGGTGCACGCCTTCGACTACCCGCTGCCCGCGCTTCACGTGCCGCCGCCTTCCGCGGGGGCGCTTCCTCCACCGCCGTGGCGTCCAGCGGAGCCAGAGTTCGACGTGAAGGTCGCTCCGGGCGGCGGCTTCTCGGTGACCCTGCGTGGCGTAGAGTACCCGGTTGAATCGTCTTACTCATCCCCCGGCGGCGGCGACAACCTTCTCGCTGTGGCGGATGCGCCCGCCGGCACACCGGAGTGGAACGTCGAGGTCGCGCAGCAGGACGCACTGTCGTGGCGGGTCAAGGCGAGCGGCCGCTTTTACACCATCGAACGCAGTATAAGGCGCCTTCCGCATCGCATCGAGGTCGCGGACAGGATAACGAACAGAACCGACGAGGTTCTCGGAGTGGCGCTGGCCAACGCCATCCGCACAGAGGGCAAGCCGATCCTCGGCGTGGACCTGATGCGAAACTGGACGCTCTTCGTCCGCGGGGCGGACCATGGCCTCGGACTGATCGCGCTGGATGACGTTTACCAGTGCCAGCACGACATGTACCATCGCGAGGGCCGCGCCGCCATCTACACCGACCGCTTCGGTCTGGACGCGGGCGCATCCTACACCATCGAGTGGGCCGTCTATCCCACAGCCACGCCAGACTACTACGATTTCATCAACGCGGTCCGCAGCGATTACGGCCTCGGGTTGAGACTGGAGGGCGCCTGGTGCGTGCTCGACCGCAGAGAGCCGCCCCCACCGGGCGAGGCGGATGCGATCAAGCTCAAGAGGGCCAAGTACCTCACTATTCACATCTCCTACCGTCCGCCCGAGGACAACGGCATCTCTATCGAGGGAATAGAGTTTCTCGCGTATCCCGGGATAGTCAATGTCCTGAAGAACATCGTGGCCGACACCCGAAGTCGCTATCCCGACGCGAAGGTGATGTTCCACGTGGCGCACGGCCTGTACGCAACTGGAAAGCCCCGCGAGATGTTCCCCGACTCGCTCGTACTCGACGAACGGGGGGAACAGCGCATCTACGGACCCGACTCGTTCGATTACTACGGCCACTACTTCAGCAGGGAGCGTTTCGACGGGGGATGGCGATGGTGGATCTTCTACCCGACGATGGAGAACTCGTTCGGCAGGGCGATGCTCCGCGCCATGGACGTGATGCTGGATGAGATCGGGGCGGATGCGATGTGGGGCGACGGCTTCTTCGGCGGCTATGCCAGGGGCTACACTTACAATGCGTGGGACGGACACAGCGTAGAGATGGACCCCGCAACGAAGACGGTGCGCAGGAAAATAGGGAACGTCACTTTGCTCAGCCTACCCGTTCTGCGCGAGACCTGCCGCAAGATATCATCGCGCGGAGGGCTACTCTTCACGAACGGCGAGGTCGGCCCGCGCTCGTTCTGGAACGAGAGGTATGTGTCCACCTGCGAGACCGGCGGCGCAGATCAGCAACCCATAGCAGGTCTCTACCTCGGTCCCACGGTCGTCGCGCTCGGCGATCCTACTCGCATCCACTCCTACCAGGACCTTTACGAGGATATGCTCAGCAAACTCCGCTGGGGATGCCTCTACTTCTGGTACGGAGAGCAGAAGTTCGCCAACCGCGAGACGCTCGTCACGCACATGTATCCCATCACCGTGACCGACATCCACTCCGGCTGGGTCCGCGGAGAGGAGCGGATCGTCACCAGCGTTGCGGGCGTCTTCGGATGGCCCGGAGACCGCCACCTCCACCAGGTCATCCGCTTCGACAGGCGCGGCGAGAGGGTGCCAAACGACGCTTACAGCACGTGCGACGGGGACGGTCTCCGCACCGATCTGCCGCTGCGGCAAAAGGAATCGGCGGTACTGATCAGAGTACCTGTCGAGGTCGAGACGGAGCACCCGATCAATGTGCTCCTCACCGGCTACGGCCCGACCGGCCTCGAAGCCATCCTCAACGGCGCCGGGCAGGCCAAACTCATCCTGAAGAACGGAGAACTGGCGGTGACGCCCGGGAGGGAGTTCAGCATTGCGATTGATGAGGAACCGCCACGACGGGCAACTGCCGACGCCAGCGGCCGACTGATCGTCAACGTGACGCTCGAGCGGGAGAGGCGCCTCCGTGTCGCACCGGTCGGCGAACCCCGCTGATGCCCGAGAGCAGCAGGTTTCGAGCCCACTCAGGTGGTGCCGTCGAGCGCTCCGCCCGGAGCCAGCGAAATGATTCAGAGGCCCTGATCAGTATCCCAGCGACTTGAGGCGCTTGAGGACTGCCTCCTCCTCCATGCTCCTGGCGGTTCTCCGCTGGAGCAGCCACTCGAACTTCTCGGGGTCGAGGTCGCGGCCCCGGAGGCCGGGGTAATCAGGCGCATACCGGTGCGCCGCCCATACCGTGGCGGAGAGCGTCCAGCCCCAGTAATTCGGACGGTTCACCAGGAACGGGCTGAAGTATTCCCAGACGATGTCGTTTTCACGAGTGACCTCGAAAAACCGGCCCCTGGTCGCCTCGCAGATCAGGGTGTTGCCGTTGGGAAGGCGCTCGGCGGCGGAGCAGATCGCTGAGAAGAAATTCGGCGCGAGGGGGTCCATGTACTGCCACACGATGCGATTCGTATCCGGGTCTATCTCTATCACCCTCGATGCGGCGATGTCGGCGATCTGGAGATCGGGGTTGCTGCTCACCCGGTGGAGTCCGTTGTCGAAAAGAAGGATGTGTCCGTTCCCGAGGTAACTGCAACTGTGCGGGTGTCCGAGTTCCTTGTCACGACCGAACCGCCACACGATCTCGCCGGTCCTCGGATCGAAGATCCCCACATCGTTCAGCAGACGGAGGGTGAAGAGTATCTTGCCGTCCGGGAGCCTGTCGAGCGAATTGCAGAATCCCCACACGTGACGATGGCAGAGGGGGCACAGGACGTCATGCTCGGGGTCCAGATGTTCCGCGATGTTCCACTCCCACACCGTCTCCCCCTTGCGAGTGATCTCCTTGATGAGGCACGTCCAGATCCTGCCCCGGAGTTCTGTCCCGGGTATCCCGCCCTTTATCCTGCGAGCCAGCGCGTCGGGGATCGGCACGTAGACGTTCACCACCAGGTTGCCGTTGTCGAGAACGAGGAAATCGTGGTTCAGTCCGGGCTCCTCGTAGCGCCAGACCTCGTTCCCGTCCCAGTCCACCTCGCGTATCACGCTTCCCGAGCCGACGAAGTCCTTGAGCGATTCGGGGCCCTTGCACTGCCACATAACGTTCCCGTTCGGCAGGAGTTTTCCGTGGGACGCAGGCGGTAACTTCATGTCCCAGTGATGGCAGATGTTGCCCCTCATGTCTATCAGCCACGCGTCGCTCTGGAACGTCGGTGCGAAAAACGTATATCCGTTGAACGCCCTCGACGGATCGTAGATCGTGACGTCCTGGGTCAGTCTTCTCCGATATGCCATTCTGAAACCTCGAGAAGGGATGATTCCATGCACAATGTTCCGCACGAACGCACTGGCGAAACGAGAATATATAAACAGCCCCCGGATCCCGCAAGGTTGACTCGCGCCGGGGGTCGGGCTAATCTCTCCGGCTGTACGCCCCAGAAATCAGGAAGAGAGGAAACGATATGGCAGGTGCGACCGATCCCTCGCGACTCGATTGGTTCGTGGAAGCACGGTTCGGACTCTTCATTCACTGGGGGCTTTACTCGCTGGCCGCGCGGCACGAGTGGGTTCAGCAGCGCGAGGAAGTCCCCGCCGAGGAATACGCCCGTCGCTACTTCGACAAGTTCGATCCGGACCTTTACGATCCCGAGAAATGGGCCGAGATCGCCGCCGACGCTGGAATGAGATATTTCGTGGTCACAACGAAGCACCACGAGGGCTTCTGCCTCTGGGACTCGAAACTGACCGACTTCAAGGCGCCGAACACTCCCGCCCGTCGAGATCTCCTCCGTCCCATGATCGAGGCCTTTCGCAAGCGCGGACTGAAGGTCGGCCTCTACTACTCCCTGATAGACTGGCATCATCCCGACTTCGTCATAGACTCCCACCACCCGCTGCGCAACCATCCGGATCGCAAGGAACTGAACAAACGCCGCGATCAGAAAAGATACATCGCCTATCTCCACGGGCAGGTGAGGGAACTCCTGACCGAATATGGGAAGGTTGACCTGATATTCTTCGACTTCAGTTACCCGGTCAGGCCGGCCCGCCGCGACGTCGAACGCGAATGGCAGGGAAAGGGCCGCAACGACTGGGATAGCCTGCGCCTGATCGAGATGGTCCGGCAACTGCAGCCCCACATACTCGTGAACGACCGGCTCGATCTTCACGATGTGCCCGGGGCGTGGGACTACGTGACGCCTGAGCAGATCGAGCCCCGGGAATGGCCGACCCGGGACGGAAAGAGGGTGCCGTGGGAGACGTGCAAGACGTTCTCCGGTTCGTGGGGATACCACCGGGACGAGGCGACCTGGAAGAGCAGCGCCCAGATCATCTCGATCCTCATAGACACTGTCAGCAAGGGTGGCAATCTCCTCCTGAACGTCGGTCCGACCGCCCGCGGCGAACTCGACCCTCGAGCAGTCGAGAGACTCCGCGAGGTGGGCCGATGGATGAAACGCCACGGCCGCGCAATCTACGGCTGCACCGCTCCACCCGAGGAATTCGCGCCGCCTCGAAACTGCGTCTACACGTGGAACCCGAAAACGAGGCGGCTGTACGTCCACGTGTTCGACTGGCCCGTCAAGCACCTTCACCTCGACGGGCTCGCCGGCAGGGTCGAATACGCTCAGCTCCTCAATGACGGCTCCGAGTTGAAACTGGAGATGAGCGAGTGGTTCGCCGAACAGATGCGCCGCTCCGGACACACCGACCCCAGAACGCTCACCCTCGAGGTGCCGGTCCGGAAACCCGACCCCGCCGTGCCGGTCATCGAACTCTTCCTCAAGTGAGCGGACGACCGGGACCCAGATCCGACCGTCCGGTTGCCCTGCGCACGAAGCGGGTCCCGGCCGGGGCGGTTGGCGCGGGGCAGACAGGGGGTAGCACAGGCGCATGCGGTATCCTGTCAACGAGGTGCGAACTCTGCTGGAACGCGTCTTCCGCGCGCACGGCGCGACAGCGGACGAGGCGGCGACCCTGGCGGACGTCCTCATCGAGGCGGAACTCAGAGGCCGACCCACCCATGGTCTGATCCGCGCGCCGGCGATAGCGCGCTCTCTGCGAGAGCGCTCGCACGGCACCATCAGGATCGTCGAGGAGCGCGGACCGCTCGTAAGGATTGACGGCGGGGACCAGAGCGGGTATCTCGTGGCTGCGTTCATGGCGGACACCGCCGTGCGCGTCGCGCGGCGACAGGGTCACGCCCTTCTCGGGGCCCGCAACACGCGCCACTCCGGAATGCTGGGCTACTACGTTTCGCGGGTCGCAGAGGCCGGCGTCGTCGCGCTCATGATGGCCGACTGCGGGCCCCTCGTGACGCCGTGGGGCGCGCGCGACCCCGTTCTCGGCACGAACCCCATCGCTGCGGCCTTCCCGGCCACCCCCTATCCGGTACTCATCGACCTCGGGACCGGCTCGACCACCTATGGGGCCGTGCAGCACGCGCGTGAGACAGGTTCGCTTCTTCCCGAGGGATGCGCCCTCGACGCAGAAGGGCGCCCCACCACGGATCCCGAACGAGTCTCGGCCATCGTGCCGTTCGGGGGCCACCGCGGCTACGCCATCGCGTTGATGGTACAGATTTTGTCAGGCGCATTCGTGGGCGCTGCGCCGGTACCGGACGGCCGCTCCGACTACGGGATCTTCATGCTCGCCATGAGGCCCGACCTTTTCTGCTCGCGGGATGAATACGAGAACCGCATCGCCGAGGTCATCCGCCGGGTGAAATCGGCTCGCCCACTCCGGGCCGGCGACGAGATTCGTATCCCCGGCGAGCGCGCCTGGCGGGAACGCGAGCATCGCCTCCGAGATGGCCTGGACGTACCGGAGGAACTCCACCGTCAACTCCTCCGCCTCACCGGATAATCGAGACCGGATCTCGAAGGGGCGCCGTATGCGCCTGGGCCGTGCCCGCGCTTGACACATCTTCCGACCGCTGATAGAGTGCATCCGGTTCGAACGAGGGACGCCATTTCGTGCCGCTGGTAGCGGCCGGACGACATGTGTGAGTGCATACTCGGCGGGATACTCTGGCTCACGCTCGTGGCAGCCCAGGAGGCGCCGGCGAGCGCCGGCCCGAGCGCACCCCGGCCCGATGCGGTGAGGGCAACGCTGCGTCTGTCCAACGGAGAGACGCTCCGGGGGTGGCTGAACCTCACCCCCGGGAAGAAACTGAAGGTCTGGGATCGCAGTCTCAACACATACCGCGAGTTCGCACTCGGCGAAATGGAACGGATAGAGGTCCAGGTGATGGCGACGCGGACAGAGCGGGAGTGGTACTTCAAGGAGGAGGGAAACCCCGAGAAGGTGTACACCGGCCGCGTGTACCCTCGCCTCGACTTCTCCTTCGCGATCACCCTGAGCGACCGGCGCGTAGTGCTGTGCGACATTCACAATGGCCAACCGCTCTATCTCGTCCAGGACGACGGCACTCGGACGCGTTTCCTCCTCCAGCCGCACCTGCGCGGGGAGATCGGTCAGACCGCACGCCAGGTCGTCCATCCGAAGGAGATCCTTCTGGGCGCCGACAGCGATGAGGCCGTGTCAGTCAACGACCGGTCCCCGAAGCGAGCAGAGGAGCCGTCCGCCGACACGAGCGGACGAGCCGTGAGCGACATCGAGAAGAGCAGGACACACTGAGATGTGGCAGTTACCGGGAGCGGAAAGTTGGGCCGAGATGCAGTGGTCCACGATCTTCATCGTGGTGATGATCGTGTTCAACCAGCTCCTGATGCTCGCGCTCATAGTGATCCTCGCGGCCAAACTCAATCGCCTCGTCGCGAAGATAGACCAGATATCGCAGAACGCGGGCAAGTTCCTCCAGATGGGAATGACCTACTTCAAGAAGAAGTAGCCCCGCTCCGATCCAGACATTCCCGGCACCACAACTCCAGGCAGAGAAGCGTCCACAACTGGCGCCTCTGAAACATGGGGTAGGAGCGGCGATCGAGCAGGCGTGCAACAAACCGGGGCCGGAAGAGACCGCGGCGAGCGAGCGACCTCGGACCCAGGCATTCCTCGATCAACTCCCGCAGGTCGCCGGCAGCCCACCGTCCCACCGGAACTGCGAAACCCGTCTTCGGCCTCCTCGCGATGCCGGCTGGCAGGAGTTTCCGGCCGATCCGACGCAGGATGCGCTTGTCGGTTAGTCCCCACAACTTCCAGCGGGGCGGCAGCCGCATGACCATCTCCACGACGCGATGATCGAGGTAAGGGACGCGCCCCTCCACTGCATGGGCCATCGTCATCCGGTCAACCTTCACGAGAAGGTCATCAGGTAGCCACGTGGCCAGATCGAAGCGCAACAACTGATTCAGGAAAGGCCCGTCGTTCCCGACCAGGTGCTGCCGGACGATCTCGTCGGCTGGTGCGGACGATGTCACCGCATCCCGCAGGGAATCGGTGTAGAGCGATGCCTTTTCCGAGGGTGTGAAGACGGACTTCAGCGCCAGCCACGCCTCGGCCCGGTCGCGCAGGCGAGACGCATATTCCAGGCCCCTCCCGACGAGGCCGTGGCCCGCCAATCGCCGCGCGGCACCGACGAGCGCGGCGGGAGAGAGCAACGCCGCCCGGTCGCCAGCGGCGAGGATCTTGTAATGAGAATAGCCGGCGAAGAGTTCGTCCGCCCCCTCCCCCGTGAGCACCACCGTCACATGCCGCTTCGTGAGTCCCGCCATCAGGTAGGTCGGGATCGCCGCCGCGTCGGCAACAGGTTCATCGAGGGCGTGCACGATCCGGGGGAGCAGTTCGCGCGCGTCATAGGAGCCGACCACGAGTTCACGGTGGCGCGTCCCGAACGCCTCCGCCACCCGCCGCGAGTGACGACGCTCGTCGAATCCCGGCTCCTCGAACCCCACCGAGAAGGTGTTGACCTCTCCCCCACCGGCGCGAGCCATCAACGCAACGACGATGCTGCTGTCCAGGCCACCCGAAAGGTACGCCCCCAGAGGAACCTCGCTCATCAACCTGCACTGCACGGCCCTCTGGAGGCGGTCCTCGAGTTCATCCGACGCAACCTCGATCGAGGGCCAGTCGCCCACCTCTTCTGCCGACGGGAGCCGCCAGTACACGCTCGATCGCACGCACCCGTTCTCGAACGTGAGCGTCTGGCCCGGAGGAAGTTTGCTGACCCCCCGCACAATCGTCATCGGGGCAGGCACGTACATGAAGGTCAGATACTGGTCGAGGCCTTGCGGGTCAATCTCGCCCCTGAGTCCCCCGTGCGCGAGGATCGCTTTCAGTTCGGAGGCGAATAGAAACCTGTCAGGCGTCCGGGCGTAGAAGAGCGGTTTTACGCCGAGTCGGTCGCGGGCGAGGAAAAGGATCCGCTCGCGGCGGTCCCATATCGCGAAAGCGAACATTCCGAGCAACCGTTCGCAACAGGAGGGTCCGAGGTCCTCGAACAGGTGCACGATCACCTCCGTATCGGAGCGCGTCGCGAAGCGGTGCCCCTTCCCGATGAGTTCGGAGCGGAGTTCGGCGTAATTGTATATCTCTCCGTTGAAGACGAGGACGAACCGACCATCCTCGCTGGCGATAGGCTGATGGCCGCCAGCAACGTCAATGATCGAGAGGCGCTGGTGGATGAGCGTCGCGTGCGCATCGAAGAACTCCCCCTCGTCGTCTGGCCCCCGATGACGTATCGCTCTTCGCATCCGCTCCATCGCTGCGGCATCGGGGGGACCGACCCAGCCTGCTATCCCGCACATGACCGATTCCAGCCTTCTACTCCGTGGGAGATCAGGATATCGGGCGACGCGAGGCGCTCATCCCCTGTTCTGGTAGGGTGGGATCTCCCAGTCCCTGAAGTCATCAGGGTCGCCTTTCATGCCGGCCTCCGCCGCCTTCACGATGTTGTATGCCTCGCGGGCCGTGACGTAGTGAAGCCGCCATTCGGCGCCCGGTCCGGTCATCCGGGCAAGGTGTCCGTGCAACATCGCCGCACCCGAATCGAAATAGGCCATGAAATTGGCGGGGACGGCCCCGTGCATGTGGACCTTCACGAACACCCAGTCCGGCCTTCCGCGAACGTGAATAGAGGCGCGAATCCACCGCTCGACGCGCTCCGGCCAGGGCGGCAGGTGCGCCTCGACGGCACAGGTGCCGAAGAGCCAGTCGGCCACCCTCACCAGCCCTGGCACACGCGCCAGCGCGGCAGGCACGCCGCTGCGCCTGCCGGGACCCATGAAGATCATGAGATCCCCGGTCGCCGGCACGCCAACGGACACATCGGCGCCGGTATCGTAGGATTTCGGGACCGAGGGATCGTCGGTTGCGTAATAGATGCTGTTGACCTTGCTCGGTTGCATGCGGCCCCACGCGGGGAAGGTGAAATCGGCATAGCAGCCAGCCTCCTTCAGGACGCGAAGTTCGTTGTTGACTCCACAGAAGGCATCGCCCCGCGAGTTATCGAGCGACCATTTGCCGTGGATGAAACCGAACGCACGCCGCGGCTTGTCGCCGGCGGTCACGAGCGCACCATAGTCGGCGTAAACACGTTTGCGACGTTCCAACTTTTCGCGGAGGCCGTCCGCGGTATCATAGGCGTGATGCAGATGCACCTCTATCTCCCCGAGATTTCGGCGGCAGAGTTCCGAGAGGATGGCGAGCACCTCGGGATCGTCGCGGTCATAGAACCACGTATGCTGCGGCGGACGGCCATCGGCATCGGCGAACCCGCCCGAGATAGCCGGATAACGTTCGCCCCACACGCGCGCCTCCTCCGGACCGGACGGTTCGAAATGGTCTGCGATGAGGAAGATGAGATGCCTCAACCCCGGCCCTCCCCCGCAGCCTTTTCCAGGAGGTCCTCGTAGCGCAACGCCACCGCGTCCCACGAGAACTCCCTGGCCACCCTCTGGCCTGCTTCACTCGCCCGTCGCCACTCCAACGGGTCCTTCACGAGATCGGCAACGGCGGCCGCGATCGCCTCCGGCGAGGCCGGCGGCACGACTCTTCCAGCAGCGCGAGGCACGAGGTCCCGGAGTCCGGGAGAATCCGCCACGACGCAGGGGAGTCCGCTGGCCATCGCCTCGAGAACGACGTTCGGATGGCCCTCCACAAGCGATGGGAGCACCAGCACCGAAGCCCGCCTGTACTCGGACCTTAGCATCTCGTCGTCAACCCACCCCAGAAACCTGACCTCGGACCGCACCCCCCTGCTCTCGAATCGCTTCGCCTCCGCCTCCAGAACTCGCCGCAGGGGGCCATCGCCAGCAACTGTCAGCGTGACCGGCCGTCCGAGCATTCGCTCGAGGATCGGGATCGCCGCCAGGAGTTCGACAAGTCCCTTGTAAGGCTGGAGGCGACCCACGAAAAGGACTCCTGGCCTTTCGAGATCTCCGGAAACGCGGGCGATGGGGGAGAAGAACTCAACGTCCACGCCATTCGGCACGACCCGGACATCCAGTCCGGGCACGAGGCGCAGGGCCGCATCGCGCAGGGACTCGCTGACCGCCACCACTGCCGCCGCGTCCCGCAAGACGCGCCGGATGACCGGTCGCGTGAAGAGGTGCAGCCGCTGGTACCTGGCAATCTCCGGCCGCGGGACATCAGAGCCTCTGAGCGACACGATGTAAGGCACGCCAGCGCGCCATTTCACCCACCACGCGGCCGGTCCTGCCGGCACGGCGAAGAAGGCACAGGTCGCATCGAGTCCAGACTCACGGGCTAGGCGACGCGCGGCGGCTACGCCGCGAAGCATGAACGACGCGAGTTCGCCCGGCGGTGCGACATCCGGCCTGCGTCTGCGCGCACGGCAGCGGCAGATGCGGACCCCCTCTCGCGTCTCCGCAGACGGCGCGTCGCCGAACGCTGAAGTCAGGAGCGTCACCGAGTGCCCCCGCCCGACGAGGCGGCGTGCGATCTGCCAGGCCGCCCTGCCTCCTCCGCCGCCCGCCGGCGGCAACTCGTGAGTTATCAGGAGAAGCCTCATCGGCCGCCGCCGCGGAAGCGCTCGCGAATCACATAAGTCGGCTTCTGCTGCAACTCGTAATACGTCCGGATGTTTATCTCGCCCAGCAGGCCGATGCAGATGAACTGGAACCCCACAAGAACGCATATCGCCGAGAGGAGGAAGAAGGGGTTGCCCGTGATGTCGTATCTCTCCGCCGCAAGGTACTTCATGTAGAGCGTGAGCGCGAGGAACGCTGCCCCCGCGAGAAGGGAGACCAGCCCTATCTTGCCGAAGACCTGGATCGGCCGCGTGGCGTAGGCGGTGAGGAACTTGACGTTGATGAGGTCGAGGATGACCCGGGCGATCCGCCCCATGCCGTACTTGCTCTTGCCCGCGACGCGGGGCCGGTGGCTCACGGGCTCCTCGGTCACGCGCACACCCATCCAGTTCGCCAGGGCCGGAATGAAGCGGTGCATCTCCCCGTAGAGTTTAGTGCCCTCGAGCACCTCGCGACGGTAGGCCTTCAGCGAGCAGCCGTAATCGTGGAGGCGCACACCCGTGATCTTGCTGATCATCCGATTCGCGATCCAGGAGGGCAGACGTCGCGTCAGCCAGGGATCCTTCCGGTTCCTGCGCCAGCCGCTGACCAGGTCGTAACCCTCCTCGATCCTGTCGAGTAGGCGCGGGATATCGCGAGGATCGTTCTGAAGGTCACCGTCCATCGGGCAGATGACGTCTCCGGTTGCGGCGTCGAAGCCGGCTGAAAGCGCCGCGGTCTGGCCGAAGTTGCGGCGCAGGCGGAGGATCGTCGCGCCCGGATCGTCCCGGCACAGCCGGACGAGCCGTTCGTAGGTATCGTCGGTCGAACCGTCGTCAACGAAAACCACCTCCGCTATCCGCGGGTCCTGCGCGGCGACTTCGCGAATCTCGCGGTAGAGCGCCTCCACGTTCGGCGCCTCGTTGTGAAGGGGTATGACGATGCTGACCCTCATTCAGGCCCGATCTCCAGCATGCCTCCCGTTCTGCGAGGCCTCATCGAACCCGGTGGCGCGCTCCGCGCCATGCGCCGGGTCACACCGGCGAGGTCGCCTCATCCCGCACGACCCTGGCCGATTTCTTCCCGCGCCCGGCCGCAATACGGACACGCGCGATCCGTGTCTAGGATCATCTCCCCGCAGAAGGCGCACGCGATCCGCCGCGAGCGGGGGCGATCCACGAGGTAGGCCACGAGGCCCACAGGTCCGACGAGCAGCGTGCCCAGGGCCCACAGTCCCGCGTGGCTGACGTTTCGCCTGCGTGCATCCCTCAGCACGTACACCGCCGCGAGGACCCAGATAGCCGCGAGAACGAGAAATACCACACCAAGCAGGAACACCATCAAGAGAGCGATGGCACTCATATTCTTACCGCGGTGCCCTGGGCCGTGGCCATGACGAGAGACGTCCCCTTGCTGCCGATGCTCTCGAAATCCATGCGCAGGCCGACGACTGCATTCGCACCCATCGCCTCGGCCCGCTGCCGCACCTCCAGCATGATCTCGCGGTACATGTCGTCTATCACCTCCTGGTAGGACGCCGACCGCCCGCCGAAGATATCGCGGAAACGGGTGAAGAGGTCACGTATTATGTTGACCGCGCGCACGTTTCTCACGACCACCGGCCCCACATATTCGCGAATCCGCACCCCATCCAGCAGCGGCGTCGTGACCATCAGGAACTTGTCGAACCCCTTCTTCTCGCCCATGTTACTCCTCCCCGGAGGACAGACCGCTCACGTGCGGTTCGAGTGTCGCCCTGCCCTGCACCCAGCGGCGAGCAGCAAGACTGCCAACTCATTCTGCATCCCAGTAGTGGCGCCAGTTCTTCTTGTAGAACGCGATGGTGCGTTCGAGACCTTCGCGGAGCGGAACCCGGGGCTGCCATCCGAGGACGGTGCGGATCTTGGTGATATCGGCGTAATAATCTCCTATCTCGATCCTCTTCTTGTCGGGAGGGAACTCGACGGCTCTGACCGAGCCGCTGCCGGCGATCTCGCAGACGAGTTCAGCGGCCTCCCGCAGGCTCGTCGGCTGACCGCTGCCGACGTTGAAGACCTGCCCGTTCGCCGCGTCGCTGGCCGCCGCCAGCAAGAGCGCGTCCACCACGTCGTCAACGTAGTTGAAGTCCCGTTTCTGTTCGCCCCCGCCGTACAGTTCTATGGTCTTGCCCTCGATGGCGAGACGGATGAACCAGCTGAGCACCCCCTGCCGACTCGTGCGCATGTGATGGCGTGGGCCGTACGTGTTCGTGAGGCGCAGCGAACATGCCCTGATGCCGTAAACGTTATTGTAGAGGATGTGATACCATTCGCCGGCCATGTTGTTAATGCCGTTGACGTCGGTCGGCTGCTGGAGGTGGTCCTCGCTGACCGGCAGCCTCATCGGTTTCCCGTACTGCCCTCGCGTGCCGGCGAAGACGATCTTGACGTCGCGGTTGTTCTTCTTGCACGCCTCCAGTATCGAGAGCTGCGCCCGACAGTTTATGTCCAGGTCGGTGAAGGGATCGAGCATCGAATCAATGTGGCTCACCTGTCCGGCCAGGTTGAAAAGATAGTCCTGGCCGCGGACGAGGTAATGCATGGAACTCTCGTCGCGCACGTCGGCAATGTTTACGCGGACCTTGTCCTCGATGCCGGAGATGTTGAACAGGTTCCCTCCATACTGCGGGATGAGCGAATCCACCAGCGTG
>Ga0272448_1000483_pt1 | contig 61841 bp, 52 predicted proteins | sample YNPCB0191_FD_202220 | JGI IMG/M metagenome (GOLD analysis project Ga0272448, IMG submission 202220) | Hot spring sediment microbial communities from Yellowstone National Park, WY, United States - YNP-CB-019-1 | ecosystem: Environmental > Aquatic > Thermal springs > Hot (42-90C) > Sediment... | reverse complement strand
TTCCTCCTGTTGACTTAGATGAACTACTGGCTCAAAAAATTTCTGTCTGTTCTAACTTCTCCAGCTTTAAGTCAATGTCTCAATTCTATGAGGGAGGGGGATACCATGTGGGGTGGTTTCCCTAAAACAAGCTGGCTTTATTTTTTGTCAAGTGAACACATTAAATCATAGTTGAAAAATTTATAGTATTCAGGCTGGATTCTGAAGATGAAGCAATCTCCTATGGAATCCTGGAGAGAATGGAGCGGGCATAAGATGCCTGCTGGGAGTTGGGCGGAGCAAGTTCAAGGGTCTTCTGAAACATTGCCTTCGCCTCAGGATACATCCTTGCCACAAAATATACACTGCCCAGGTTGTTGTAGGCATCTATGTAATTGGGATTTATCAGGATTGCCTTTTTGTATGTCTCTATTGCCCTGCCTAACTCTCTCTTTTGATAATATGCATTTGCAAGATTGTTGAGTGCATCCACACTGTTTGGCTCAATGCTGAGTGCCCTGAAATATATTTCAATTGCCCTGTCATACTGTCCCTTTGCATAATACACATTTCCAAGGTTTATTAAAGGTTGAATCGTTTGCGTGTTAATTTTCAGTGCCTCTTCATATTCCCTGATTGCCTCGTCTAACATACCCTGTTCCTTGTATAAAAGGCCCAGCTGATTGTGGAAAAACTCTGCCTCGGAAAAAGAGCTGAGTGCAATTGCATCCTTCAACCTTTTTTCAGACTTTGCAATGAAGCTTCTGTCGTAAGCAAGGCCATAAAAAAGATATGACTGACCTGAGTTATAGTGGGCACCTGCATAATAAGGACACAATTCCAGCGCCTTATCAAAGTTCTCCATAGCTCCTATCATATACTCTTTTTTTTCTTCATCTGAAATCCACAATTCCCTTCCAAGATTTCCGTAAAAAGTTCCAAGGTGAGTAAAATAAATGTCATTTGTTTTTTCCCTGCTTATTGCCTTTTTAAATTCTTTCAATGCAGCATTCGCATATAATTTCTTCTGGTTAATATCTGAAGTTCTCTCATAAGCCCTTTCAAGGCGCAGCCCTTTATTATAATGAACATTTCCAAGAAAGGGGTCAAAGGACCACTTTACCATAAAAGGAATAATTATTATTGCAGAAAAACCAATTGCTGCTCTTGACCACCCAGGTAAATGCAATTTTGCAACTCCATATTCTATCTTTATAGCTCCAGGCCGTGCTGTAGAACTATTGAGCCGGGAAGTGGTATTTGTAGCGAAAGTAAAAACATACAATTTTTGTGCAACAACAGAAAGTATGGCTGGCATCAAAAAGAAACAGAGTGTTGTTTCAGGACGGTAGAAAGGAAAATCAAAAATCATCTGGACAAGCATCCCGGTAAATGTACACATTGTCCCTGTGGTAAGCCATCGCAACTCTGGCTCTTTTATATCTTTCAAAACAGATATTCCCAGTCTGAAAAAGGTAAATAAAAACCAGGCAAATGCACACAGACCCAGTATCCCCGTTTCAGAACATATCTGAAGAAAATCGTTGTGCGCATATTTTGGAGTTTCAACAAATGGAAAAACCTCTTTCATCTCGGGCACGCGGTATTTTGGATAGATATTGTAGAAAGTCCCGGCACCTGTGCCGGTGATGAAGTGGTCTTTAAAAATATTTAATGTGGACCTGTAGCAGAGGAGCCTGAAGCGAATGTTTGTACTTTTAAGATTCAGGCTTTCTCTTATCCGGCTAAGGGTAGTTCCACCCTTAAATGAAAGTGCAATTAAAAGTGCTATTGCCACCCCTGCAATAGAAAGAATCCAGGTTTTTGCCTCTTTTTTGACCTCTTCCCTCCTTAGAATCAAAAATATAAATAGCAGGAATGAAAAGAAAAATCCAAGAAATCCTGCCCTGGATTGAGTAAGGAAAAGAAATATAATTCCTGTAAGTGTCAGAATGCCAAGAAATACCCTCCACTCCCTCTTCACAATAAATATACACACAAGAGAAATCGGAATAAGGGCAACAAGGTACCCTGCATAAAAATCTGGATTGCCCAGTGTGGAATCAACACCTGTTCTGCTGCCTATCGGAGCAAGGAGGTCAATACCAAATCTCTGAAGTATGCCATAGAAATTTACCACTGCAAAGGCAAGAAGGAGAATCACCAGCACACTTCTTATTTCCTTTTTATACTTTACATAATTAATAAAGAGAAAGTAGAAAAGGATATAAAAAAAGGTACGGTACATATCACCCGCGGAAATACGGACATTTATACTGCCTATCAATGAAAAAAGGCCCGCAGCAAAAAATGCTAAAAGTGGAAGGTTCAACGGAGATTTTACCCAGGTGATTTCAATACCTTTAGCCCTGGTTTCAGAAACATTGCTTTTTGTTATAATCAGTTTTAATATTGATATTGTAAGTGCAATAATAAGAGGTATTTGTGTGAAGAATATTTTGATTGGAAAGAAAAGCTCATGCCCCCCTCTGTACCAGTAGGAAAACACAATGGGAACAATGAATAAAACTGACAAAAGACAGAAGAAGATAAGCCTGTCTAAAATATTCCCGGGCTGTATTTTTTTTTGTTGTTTTTCAGGTTGATTCTTCTGCAAAGCGGACCTCCTTTATAAATCAAAACTGCTACAAATCTGCACCTGTTTTTGGTTGTTCCAGCATATCTTTCAAAATGCTTTTCAGAGAAAAGTGGTTCCCTGGTTTCCGTTCCCCATCCTTTTTCTCACTTATTTTTCTAATTTTTCTTTTGAAATGCCCGGGTTTTGATGAAGAATACCTGCGGGCTATCTTTTTAATTGTCTCATAAAATCAGAAACAATCTTCAACTCAGCTCGTCTTTTTATCCTTTTATGACACCAAGAGGGCGCATCCTTGCCACCTTCTTTGAAAGACCTGCGCCATCTACAACATTCACAACATCATTCACATTTTTATATGCATCAGGAATTTCTTCCATAAGGGTTTCAGCCTCAGCAGAACGCACAATAATACTCTTCTCTTTGAGCTCCTGCACAATTGACCTTCCCTTACTTGCCCTGATTGCTTCATGTCTTGACATAACCCTTCCTGCTCCATGGCAGACTGTTCCAAACGTCTCTTTCATTGCAAGTTCTGTTCCCACCAGCACATAAGAATTTCTTCCCATATCTCCCGGGATAATTACAGGCTGCCCGACTGAAGCATAAGCCTCTGGCACTTCAGGGCGATTTGAAGAAAAGGCCCTTGTAGCACCCTTTCTGTGAACGCATACCCTCACCTTTTTGTCTCCAGCAGAGTGCTCTTCCAGTTTAGCAATATTGTGCGCCACATCATAAACCAATCTCATTCCAAGTGATTCTGCACTTTTCCCAAATACCTTTTCAAATACTTCTCTTGTCCAGTGCGTAATGCACTGCCGGTTTGCCCAGGCATAGTTCGCTGCTGCAGCCATTGCCTGAAAGTAATCCTGCCCTTCCGGGGAATTTACAGGGGCACAGGCAAGCTGTCTGTCAGGAAGGCTTATCCCGTATTTCTGGATTGCATGCTGCATTTTAACAATGTAATCGTCACAAACCTGATAACCAAATCCCCTGGAACCTGTATGAATCATCACTGTAATCTGTCCCTTTTCAAGCCCGAATATTTTTGCAATCTCAGGCTCATAAATTTCTTCAACCACCTGAATCTCAAGAAAGTGATTCCCTGCTCCCAGTGTTCCAAGCTGCTTCAATCCCCTCTCTATTGCCTTCTGGCTTATCTTTTCGGGATTTGCTGAGGACATAGCACCATTCTCTTCAGTAAATTCCAGGTCCTCCTTCCAGCCATAGCCCTTCTCCACTGCCCACATAGCTCCTTTTACCATCACCTTTTCTGCTTCATTCTCACTCAGGTGGATGCTTCCCTTTGAACCCACACCGGAGGGAATTGCATAAAAAAGTGCATCTACTAACTGCTGAATCTTATCCTTCACTTCCTCGTATTTCAAGCCTGTGCGCAATAATCTGACACCACAATTTATATCATATCCAACTCCACCGGGAGAAATTACTCCTTTTTCTATATCAGTGGCTGCCACACCACCTATTGCAAAGCCATAGCCCCAGTGGATATCAGGCATGGCAAGAGAAAAATTTATAATCCCGGGCAGGTGGGCTACATTTTTTACCTGATTCAGAGCCTGCTCCTTTTTTATATCCACCAGAAGCTTTTCATCTGCATAAACTATGCCCGGAACACGCATCCCTCCTTCTTTTGGAAGTCGCCATCTGTAGTTATCAATCTTTTCAAGAGTTCCCTTCCATTCCTCTCCCATAAAAATCACTCCTTTTAAAAGAATGTAAAAATGTTGCTGCGGAAAGACCAGTATCCAATTACAGAAAATCCGTTGGGAACTTTCAGGAAAGCCAGCTCAAATCCCCACAACCCTGTTGAGGTATTTATTAAAAAGGTCTGCGGGGTGCAGTATATGTATTCCACGCTGAACTTCCTCGTACCCCAGGGAATGTTCATATCAAATCCTATAAAAAAGGTATGCGTATCGTCGTTTATATTCCCGAAACTGTGGATATTAGTTAGACTTCTGATACTCTGGATTTGACCGAGAAACTGTTTTATAAAAGTTCCATAGACATAACCAAGGTGAAATCCGTAGTCTCCAAACTGCTTGCTTCCCACAATATAAAAATTTTGAATCCAGGGTTCACCTCCCATCTCTGTCAGCTCAAAAGTAGAGCCCATTGACCTGAAAAGCCAGCCACTTGTGCCAATTGCTATAGTCGGCATCTCCTCACATTCTCTGATTGGAAGAGGAAATCTTCTATTAAGCACAGCAAGTCCTCCACCAAGCCCTCTTTCCAGTTCAGGTCTCAAGCGGGGAAGCGGCAAGGACCTTTCTATTCCAGATAAATTGAGCAGCACATGAGTGAACTCATCCAGCACAGGTCTTGAAAATGACCATTTGGCATCTATGCCAAATAAAAAGAGATACCATCTATCAAAAAAACTGTGTTTATTCTGGATATATTCATAGAGTTCTCCTATGTAGCAACTGAACACAAAATCAAAGTTTATGCCTGTCTCTCTCAGATGCTTTGGGCTCATTCTGACATATGCAGTGGGCATCAAAGAGAGCCCAGGTCTCAGCGGCGGAATATAGGGAGGCGGGACTGTTTCCTTTACAGTGGTTTCTCCCGGAACGCCGGTCTCCCCTGCTGACAATGGTCCTGTCTCACCGATTGACACGGAAGTTTCTGACTGAACCACAGGCGCAGAACTCTCCTGTGCCCGGCACCCAATAGATATTACACAGAAAGCGGAAAAAAGCAAGAAGAAAAGGAGTTCTTTTCTATACATCAAAAATTATCCTGGCTTTATAGCCAGATTTCCCATTTATTTTACATTTTTGAACTTCTAACTGGTGATATGTAACTGCCTTGATTTCGGTTTTCAAACGATGCCTTTCTAAATTAATTTTCTCACCGAAAGCCCTTCCAGAAAGGGAATATCTATCCGAGATTTTCACCTCAAACTTGCAAAATAGTATTTCGCGGGTATTTTCCTCATATAACAATTCATCCAGCCAGGAACGGAGCAATTCCTCAGGTGTCTGGCTGCTAACCTTCACCTGAAAAGTTTTTTCTGCCCGCACTCTTTCTATATCGCACAGAATGCTAAACATTCCATAAGCAGCATTGGCAAAAAGTTCATTTAAATCCCTGCCAAATGCCTCAATGCCGATGTCAGCAGTATGTTCTATTACCCTGAATTTCTTCATTCTATTATGCGGGGGACCTTAAAATAACCCCTGTGTTTTTCAGGGGCATTTGATAGCGCATCTTCCTGGTCAAGGGAAGGCTTGACATTATCTTCCCTGAAAACATTTTTCATAGGTACTGCGTGTGTGGTGGGCTCAACATTCTTTGTATCCAGCTGGCTCAATTTGTCAATATAAGTTAGTATCTTATCCAGCTGACCCGTAAATTCTTCTTTTTCTTCCTCGGTCAGAGCCAGCCTTGCAAGGTTTGCGATATACTCAACAGTCTTCTTATCAATTTTCATTTTCCAGCTCCCCTGAAGATATTATCTTCTTCTTATTAAATTATATCAGAATTCAAGAAAAAGTCAAGGAAAGAGTTGATTTTTTGCAAGAATGTGATATAATAAAGTATAAAAAATGTATCATTGAAGGATTAAGCAAGAAATCTGGCACAGATTAAAAAGGTCAGGTAGATATGGATGGAATGGTTTCAATCTTCGCACAAAGTATTCAGTTCCAAAAACTTATTGAAAGACTGAAACACAAAGAAGAAATCTGGATTTCCAATCTGAGGGGAAGCGCTATCTCCTGCTTGATTTCTGAAATAAGATATAAAATAACAGAATGCATTCTTCTTGTGGTACCGGAAGAAGAAGCTGAACAGATGCAGGATGACCTGAACGCGCTGGGATTGAATGATACATTGCTTTTTCCCCACCGGGAAGTACTGGAAGGCGAGACTATCCCGGCCTGTTCAGAAATAACCGGCCAGCGGATAAATGTGCTTACAAAATTAACTGAAAAATCTGAAATGAAAGAAAAAATAAAGGGCATTTTCATAACATCGCCAAAAACCCTTCAGGAGAAATTGCCATCCCCGGAAATTTTCAAAAAAGGTATAAGAAGAATTTCTGTGGGCGAAAAGATTGAGCGGGAAGAAATGGTTAAATATCTTGTGGATTGCGGGTATAACAGGTGCCCCCAGGTAATGTTCAAAGGAGATTTTAGTGTAAGAGGAGGAATAGTGGATGTTTTTGCCTCTTCCTCTGAGAAACCTGCAAGGATTGAACTGCTGGGCAACGAGATAGTATCTTTAAGGGAATTTGACCCGCAGGCTCAGTCATCAATTAAACAGATTGAAACTCTCTTAATCCCGTCTGCAAAAGAATATCCTCTGGACACCTGTTCAAACCTTCTTAATTACCTTCCTCAAGAAAGTCTTATATTTCTCCAGGAGCCGTCCAACATTGAAGATACCAAAATCAGTACAGATTTAAAGAAATACAGGCTCGTTCATTACAGTGCATCTGCTATAGACCCGGTTTACAATCCTGTTGATTTCTCCATGCAACCATTAACCTGTATTTACACTGTAGAAAACCCCTACAGGGAAAACCGGCTCTCGGCCCTCAGAGCAGAAATAAAAAATCTTCAGAAGACAGGCTACAGCATATTATTGCTTGCAGAGTACAGAGGACAGGCTGAAAGGTTTGTAGAGCTATTAAAGGAATATGACCTGTATCCAAAACTGATCAATCTGGAGACTGAAAACATACACTCCATCCCGGGAGGTGGAATAGGAATAACTGTTCTGAATCTATCCCGGGGGTGGATTGACCCGAATGCAGGACTGGGTGTTATAGTGCTTAAAGAAATATTCGGTGTTTCAAAGGTGCGCAGACACAAAAAACTGGAAGGATGGACAAAATTTGAACAGGTGCCTGAACCGCTTTCTGTGGGGGATTATGTGGTACACATAAATTATGGCATAGGATTATTTCAGGGCATAAACACAATACCTGTGGATGGAGTACTGCAGGATTTTTTCACAATTGAGTATGCCGGCGGAAACAAGCTGTATATACCTCTTGAACAATCAAACCTGTTGCAAAAATATATAGGAAGAATAGACCCACCCCCTCCCTTAGATTCCCTTGATTCAACCAGGTGGCAAACCCTTAGAAAAAGGGTGAAAAAATCAGTGCAGGAATATGCAAAGGAATTGTTAGAACTCTATGCCTGGCGCAAATCCATAAAAAGACATCCTTTTTCTCCTGACACACATTGGCAGCAGGAATTTGAAATAGACTTTCCTTACGAAGAAACACCTGACCAGATACGCACGATAATAGAAGTGAAAGAAGATATGGAAAGGGATATTCCAATGGACCGCCTTATCTGCGGAGATGTAGGGTATGGAAAAACAGAGGTAGCAATGCGGGCAGCCTTCAAAGCAGTAATGGATGGAAAACAGGTCTGCCTGCTCGTACCAACTACGATTCTTGCAGAACAGCATTTCCAGACATTCTGTGAAAGGATGGCCCCCTACCCTGTTATAATAGAGATGCTGAGCAGGTTCAAGTCCAGAGCAGAACAGAAAAAAATCCTTAATGATTTAGCAGATGGCAGGATTGATATAATAATAGGAACCCATAGACTTCTTCAGGGTGATGTGAAATTTCACAATCTTGGTTTGTTGATTGTGGATGAAGAACAGAGATTTGGTGTCCTCCAGAAGGAACAACTTAAAAGATTAAAGAAAGATGTGGATGTACTCACCCTCAGTGCCACTCCTATTCCGCGCACCCTGTATATGTCTGTGCATGGAATAAGGGATATGAGCATAATTGATACCCCGCCCCCTGAGCGCCTTTCCATTAAAACATTTGTGATGGAATTCAATCCCTCTGTCATAAGAACAGCCATCTTAAGGGAAATGGAAAGAAAGGGACAGATATTCTATGTGCACAACCGAATTCGTACAATGACTTCTCATTTTAAAAATTTGAAGGACCTCGTCCCTGAAGCACGCATTGCAATGGCTCATGGACAGATGGACGAAAAAGTTCTGGAAGAAATTATGCTGAGATTTATGAACAGAGAATATGACCTGCTTCTTTCAACTGACATAGTTGGAGCAGGACTTGATATAGCAAATGTAAACACAATTATTATAACTGAAGCCCAGGACTTCGGACTGGCACAATTGTATCAACTGAGGGGAAGGGTTGGCAGGGCAGGACATCAGGCATATGCCTATATATTCTATAATCCTGCAAGGATGTTAACTGAAGCAGCAGCAAAAAGACTGAAGGCAATAGCAGAATTTGTCAATCTCGGTTCCGGATTGCGACTTGCAATGAGGGACCTGGAAATAAGGGGTGCGGGAAATATACTTGGAAAGGAACAGCACGGACACATCCAGAAGGTGGGACTTGAACTCTACTGCAAAATGCTTGAGGAAGCAATAAGTGAATTGAAAGGAGAGCCCGTAAAGGAAGAGATTGAACCCGTTCTCAAATTAAAGGTGGAGGCTTATATTCCTGATGAATATGTAGGTGGAATAGAGCAGAAGATAATGCTCTATAAAAAGATGCTCAGAATTAAAAATACTGCAGAATTAGAAAAATTGAGATATGAAATGAAAGACAGGTATGGCAATCTGCCCGGTCCGGTGAAGATGCTCCTGGAAATAGTTGAAATAAGAACCCTTGCAAAAAATGCGGGAATCAATTTAATAGAAGTAAAAGGAAGGGATATAGTATTTTCCAGAGATACAAAAAATCTAAAATTTAAAATTTCAAAAGAAAACAGGATTCTCCAGCAGATTAAAAAGATTCTGCTATCCTTTCCAAAAATTTGACTTTTTTAAAAAATATGCTATACTATTTAAATGGATATTTTTAATTCCTGAAGGAGAGACTGGAGGGAAAATGATTATCACTGAACAGAAGAATTTTGAAGAAATACTCAGGGCACTTGAAGGAGAAAATAAAATTTTCATTGTTGGATGCAAGCAGTGTGCAACCCTGTGCCAAACAGGTGGAGAAGAACAGGTTAAACAGATGAAGGAAAAACTGGAGAAAGAGGGAAAAACTGTAATAGGCTGGGTGGTTATTGATGTGCCATGCCACCTCCTGGAAACAAAGAAGGTTCTGCGTGAAAAAGAATCTGAAGTAAACAGAGCCGATGGGATACTTGTGCTTGCATGTGGTGGCGGAACCCAGTCAGTCCGCGAGGCAAGCAATAAAAACACCCATCCTGGCTGTAATACCCTTTTCCTGGGAGTGGTTGAGAGATTTGGACAGTTCTCAGAGAGATGTTCGCTTTGTGCTGAATGTATCCTGGAAAAAACAAAAGGGCTCTGCCCTATAACGCTGTGCACCAAAGGATTGCTTAATGGCCCATGTGGTGGAGCGAAAGAAGGTAAGTGTGAAGTGGACCCTGAAAAAGACTGTGGATGGCAACTTATTTATAAGCATCTTCAAGCACTGGGTAAGGTGGACCTGCTTAAAGAATTCCAGCCTGCCAAGGACTACTCAAAATTGAGAAAGCCGCACAGCCGTATCCTGGAAAGAAAGGCATAGTGTGAAAGTCTAATTCCCATCTTAAAGAAATATTGAAATGCTCAAACCGAAAGTTTAAACTCAAAAATTAATAAGGAGGAGGATGTGAGCGCACTGAGGGATGCACTTAAGCAGGGCAGGTTTGTGATAACAGGAGAGGTTGGACCTCCAAAGGGAACAGATATAACAAAATTGATGGAAGAAGCAGAAATAATAAAAAATAGAGTGGTTGCTATCAATGTCACAGATATCCAGAGTGCTGTAATGAGACTGGGCTCAATGGCTGTGTGCCATTTATTAAAAGAAAAAGGAATAGAGCCAATATTTCAGATGGTCTGCAGGGACAGGAATCGCCTTGCGCTGCAGTCTGACTTATTGAGCGCTTATGTGCTGGGCATAGAAAATGTGCTCTGCCTGACAGGAGATTATCCAACCCTCGGAGACCATCCCGGGACAAAACCTGTGTTTGATCTGGACTCAGTACAGTTGCTTGCAGCTGCAAAAGGCCTTTGTGAAGGGCATGATATGGCAGGAAATGCTCTTGAAGGCAATCCAGATTTCTTTCTGGGTGCGGTGGTCACTCCTGGTGCAGACCCGGTTGAACCCCAGATTCTTAAGATGGAAAAAAAGGTAAAGGCAGGCGCACAATTCTTCCAGACCCAGGCGGTATATGAAATTGATAAATTTGCAAGGTTTATGGAAAAGGTGAAATACCTGAATGTTCCTGTGCTTGCTGGAATTGTGGTACTAAAAGGTGCAAAGATGGCGGAGTTTATGAACAAGAATGTTGCTGGAGTTCATGTGCCGGATAATATTATTGATGAATTGAAAACGAGCACTGACAGGGTTAAAACTACAATAGAAATTTCTGCCAGGCTCATCAGGGAATTAAAGCAACTCTGTCAGGGCGTTCATATAATGCCACTGGGCTGGGGTCATCATATACCTGCAATTCTGGACGCAGCAGGATTGTAATAAACCATTCTAAAGAGGAATCTGCGATTTTCTTCTTCCCGTAAAGAAGTAATCTCTGCCTTTGCAAGATATTTTGTAAAAGAAAAGATATTTCCTGAAGAAATGAGTAAAATACTAAGAGATATCTCTGACAAAAGAGAAAAGGGTGAATATAGCTCTTTTGCTCCTGCAAGAAATAAAGAAGATGCGCAACAGATGATTTGCCGGGTAGAAAAATTTGTAAAGAAAATATCTCTATATTTAAAAATAAGAAATGAAGATAGCGGTGTCAGGTAAGGGAGGAGTTGGGAAAACAACGCTCGTTGCCATACTCGCAAAACTATATGTGGAGAGCGGACAGAAGGTATTTGTAATTGATGCTGACCCTGATGCAAATTTAGCACTCACCCTTGGATTTCCTGATTCATGCAATATTGTTCCTCTTGTACAGATGAAGGAGTTAATAGAAGAGAGGACAGGTGCAAAACCAGGAACATCTGCACCACTCTTCAGGCTCAACCCAAGGGTTGACGATATACCCGAAAAATATTTTGTGGAACACAACGGAATAAAACTCGCTGTTATGGGAACTGTGCGAGGTGGAGGACTGGGCTGCACCTGTCCTGAAAATGCATTCTTAAAAGCACTGCTGCGCCATTTAATTGTTGACAGGACTGAAGTTGTAATACTGGATATGGAGGCAGGCATAGAACACCTGGGCAGGGGCACGGTTGAGGCAATTGACAGATTGATTGTGGTCGTGGAGCCCGGGACAAGAAGTATTGAAACTGCACACAGGATAAAAAAACTGGCAGAAGATATAGGACTGAAAAATATTGCTATTGCAGGAAATAAAATAAGAAATGCAGAGGATATGAAATTTATAGAAAAAAACCTGAAAGGATTTGAAATCCTTGGTTATATTCCATATAATGAAAAAATAATTCAGGCTGATTTAGAAAAACTGCCACCCTTCAAGGTTGCGCCTGAAATTCTTGAAGATGGAAAGAAAATTATTGAGAGGTTACTAAAATGAAAAAGGTATTCTGTGATCTGGAAAAATGTCTGGGCTGTAGAACGTGTGAGATAGTCTGCGCTGTGGTCCATTCAAAAACAAATCAGCTGTATGGCGCCCTCACAGAAGAACCGCGGCCGCAGCCAAGGATAAAAACTCAGAAGGGCATAAAAACTTTTGCCCTCCAGTGCCGTCATTGTGAAAACCCTCTCTGTGTAGAGGCCTGTATTTCGGGCGCAATGCAGAAGGATAAATCTGGAATAGTTTCCAGCGATAAAAATAAATGCATCGGATGCTGGATGTGCGTAATGGTATGCCCTTATGGAGCAATAAAACCCGGAAAGGAACAGATTGCAGTAAAGTGTGACCTCTGCTTTGAAGTAATAAAAGAAGGGGAAGAACCCGCCTGTGTTAAATCCTGTCCTGTAAAAGCCCTCATCTATTGCGAGGAGGAAGAATTCGGGAAAAACACATTAGAGAAAACTGAAATAGTGAGGCCAAAATGAAATATTTAATTGTTGGAAATTGTGCTGCAGGGGTGAATGCAGCCATAGAAATAAGAAAAAGAGATGATAATGGAGAGATAACCATTCTTTCGGATGAAAATTTCCCTGCTTACTGGCGATGCCTTATTTCCTATTATCTTGCAGGTGTAAAGACTAAAGATGACCTTGTGATGTACCCTGAAAGTTTTTATAAGGACATGAACATAAACGTGCTGCTGAATAAGAGAGCGGTTAAAATAGATACCGGAAATAAAAAAGTTGTCTGTGCGGATGGAACAGAATTTTCTTATGACCGCCTTCTTATTGCTACTGGTGGCAGGCCAAAACTTCCTGAAATAAAAGGAGTGGAGACTAACGGTGTATTTTGTTTCCGCAGCATTCAAGATGCGAGGAGAATTCTTGAAATAGTAAAAAGTGGCGGTAACAAAGCGGTGCTTTTAGGTGGAGGACTGATTGGCCTGAAGGCAACCTATGGCCTTAAAAAAAGAGGTCTGGATGTGACGCTTGTGGTAAAATCCAGCCAGATCTTATCCCAGATTGTAGACAAAACTGCAGCAGGTATTGTGCAGTCTCACCTGGAGAAAAATGGCGTAAAGATTAAACTGGGACTGGATGCCTCTGAAATCAATGGCAATGGCAGGGTCAGAAGCATAAAACTGGAAGATGGCTCAGAACTACCTGCTGATATTATTATTATTGGAAAGGGTGTAAGTTCCAACTTAGAAATTGCACAGGGAACAGGGTTGAAAACCAACCTCGGAATAATAGTGAACTCCTATCTTGAAACAAACCTGCCAGGAATTTATGCCGCAGGCGATGTTGCAGAAACAAAGGACCTGCTGACCGGCATATCAACCATCAATGCACTCTGGACCGCTGCGGTTGAACAGGGAAAGATTGCGGGCGCCAATATGGCAGGAGATGGCATTGAATACGAAGGGTCCATGGCAATGAACTCTGCAGAATTTTTTGATCTACCGCTTATCTCTTTTGGCATAACCCGTCCAAAACCCGGTGAGGGATATGAAGAAATAATTAAGCCAGGACCGGAATCTGAAACTTACAAAAAAATAGTATTAAAAGACAACAAATTGGTAGGCGCAATACTGGTAAGAAAGATTGAAAATGCAGGGATATATCTGGCGCTGGCAAGGAAAAAAGTGGATGTATCAAGAATAAAAGATATACTCGGCGAAGATTCTTTTAATTTTTCAAAGGTAGCGCATCTGCTTGATATACCTGAAAATTACATACGGGAAATAGCTACTTCCCATAATTTGTCTGCGGAGAAATAATAGTGAAAATTCAAGAACAACAAGGGCCTGTTTGATAAGAAAAGATTCACAGAATTTGAGAAAGACAAAAAGATATGGCTGAAAAACCTGACGATGAGCAAAGCATTGAAAATGGAAGAAGATTTGCTTTCGTCAAAATTGTTGCAGAAGTTGCGAAGGAATTTTATATCTGACAATCCTGTGTGTTATAAAATACTTTTGAAATGGAGGAAAATATGGAAGAGAAAAAAGAAGTTCTTGGAGAGACATATGAACCGGGGAAACCCTCTGGTCCTTATAACTGGCGCAAGAAATTAAAAGACCGCAGGGAAATGCTTGCATACCTGGAGACCGCGCAGAGATACTGGTTTTCAAAGGACTGGTTCGGGAGCGAAAAAAGAAAGACGCCGGCATAAATACAGTTATCGTGATTCATTATTAAAAAATAGACCCGACACTATTTTGGGAAAGGAGAAAAAATGCTTGTTGAGATTCCCGGGATACAATATTCAGGAAAAATAAAGGAAGTGAGGATAGGCGATGGCAATACAGTGGTTGGTGGACAGAGCTCTTATCCCCTCCATCTATTTGAAGGTGAAGCCCCCCACCCTGTTCTTATAGCAATGGAGGTTCTGGATTCTACTCCTGAAGAATGGCCAGAGGCACTTGTAGAAGTGCTGGGAGATGTGATGAATTCACCCGGTAAATGGGCTAAAAAATGCGCGGAACAATTTGGTGCTGATATGGTTTGCCTGAGACTTTCAAGTATTGACCCCAATGGAGCAAATAAAAATGCAGAGGATGTAATTCCGGTTGTAAAAGAGGTTATGGAAACAATAAACATTCCTTTAATAGTATGGGGCTGCGAGAATGACGAAAAGGATGCTGAAGTATTGCCGAAGATTGCTGAAGTCTGCCAGGGAAAAAGGATAGTACTGGGACCAGCCACTGATAAAAACTATAAAAAGATAGGGGCAGCGGTTATTGCATACGGACACACCATAGTCGCATCCACACCCATTGATGTAAATCTTGCAAAGCAATTAAACATACTCCTGGGAGACCTCGGCGTGCCTGATGGACAGATTATTATGGATTTAAATACAGGTGGATGCACAATCGGCTACGGACTGGAATATACATATTCTGTAATGGAAAGACAGAAGCAAGCAGCACTTACCCAGCAGGATGAAAAATTGCAGTTTCCTGTAATATGCAATTTTGCAAATGATGTATGGAAAAAGAAAGAAGTCCGGATTGATGATCCAGGAATGGGAGATAAGAAAAAACGTGGAATACTTCTTGAGGCAATGACAGGCTGGATTCAGATTCTGGCAGGAGCTGACATACTGGTTATGCGCCACCCGGATGCGGTTAAGCTGGTAAAAACTGCACTCATAAATTGCGGAGGGAAAAGTGAAAAATAAAAGCGTTGATAAAACAGTTGGTCCTCTGCTTGAAAAAGCAGAAGAGGATAATGCGGAAATATGCTGGGACAGGCTGGAACAGCAGGAACCTCAATGCGGGTTTGGACAGCTTGGCATATGCTGCAAAAACTGTGCAATGGGTCCCTGCAGAATTGACCCATTTGGAGAGGGAGCACAAAAAGGCGTATGCGGAGCAGGTGCTGAAACAATAGCTGCGAGAAATTTTGTAAGAATGATAGCAGGTGGAGCTGCTGCCCATTCAGATCATGGAAGAGCTGTTGCTGAACTTTTTATTGCCGCAGCAGAGGGAAAGGCGCCAGGATATGAAATAAAGGATGAACAGAAACTGCTGCAGGTTGCCCTGGACTTTGGTGTAAAAATAGAAAACAGAAGTATTCAGGAAATAGCTCTGGATGTTGGCAAAATAGCCCTATCTCAATTCGGACAGCAGGAAGGATATCTTCACTTTATTAAAAAAGCACCTTTAAAAAGACAGGAAATCTGGAACAATCTGGGCGTTATCCCCCGCGGTATTGACAGAGAAATTGTGGAAATAATGCACCGTACCCATATGGGTGTGGACCAGGACTATAAAAATCTTTTACTTCAGGGCACACGCTGTGCACTTGCAGATGGATGGGGCGGTTCAATGATTGCTACGGAGCTGCAGGACATCCTTTTTGGCACCCCTGTGCCAATATTGGGACGCGTAAACCTTGGTGTGTTAAAAGAGGATGAGGTAAATATAATTATCCACGGGCATGAACCCTTGCTCTCAGAAATGATTGTTGTCGCAAGTTCTGACAGAGAAATGCTGGAACTTGCAAGGTCAAAAGGAGCAAAGGGAATAAATATCGCGGGCATATGCTGCACAGCAAATGAAATACTTATGCGACATGGAATTCCCATAGCAGGAAATTTTCTGCAACAGGAACTTGCTATCATAACGGGTGCAGTGGACGCAATGGTTGTGGATGTGCAGTGCATTATGCAGTCTCTACCTTCTGTTGCACAGTGCTATCACACAGAGATTATCACCACATCTTCGAGGGCAAAAATTCCGCAGGCAATCCATATCCAGTTTGATGAACACAATGCTCTGGAATCAGCAAAAGAAATTGTCAGGAGAGGAATTGATAATTTTCCGAAGAGAAGAGGGAAAGTAAGAATTCCAAAAGAAGAAATGGATTTGATCGCGGGATTTTCTCATGAAACGGTAAATTATTTGTTAGGTGGAAAATACAGGGCATCTTATAGACCCCTTAACGACAACATAATTGGCGGAAGGATTAGAGGTGTAGCAGGAGTGGTGGGTTGCAATAACCCAAAAGTTCCACATGATCAAATCCACTTAACACTTGTAAAGGAATTGATAAAAAATGACATACTGGTCCTGCAGACAGGATGTTCGGCAATCGCATGTGCAAAAGCAGGGCTTATGGTTCCTGAGGCTAGTCAAGAGTTTGCAGGTCAGGGATTGAGAGAAGTATGCGAAACAGTGGGAATACCGCCTGTGGTTCATCTGGGCTCCTGCGTTGACAATTCCAGAATACTCATTGCTGCTACTGCAATGGTAAAAGAAGGTGGACTGGGAGACGACATATCTGAACTGCCTGCTGCAGGCGCTGCCCCTGAATGGATGAGTGAAAAGGCAATTTCAATAGGGCAATATTTTGTGGCAAGCGGCGTATTTACAGTATTTGGAGTTACCTGGCCTACACTGGGTAGCAGGGAGTTGACAGACCTGCTCTTTAAAGAATACGAGGAAACCCTCAAGGGTAAATGGGCATTTGAACCAGACCCTTTAAAAATGGCTGCACTTATAATTGACCACATTGATAAAAAAAGAAAGGCACTGGGAATTGATAAGGCAAGAGAAAGGGTGCTTTTTGATATGGCAAAACGCAGGGAACTGGAGGCTGTATAGAAACGAAGGAATTGCCATTTTGCAATCAAAAACAGGCAAACTTTATTATTGCAAGAATTTGAATCAGACAATTGTTTACATTAAAATCACGAAGCCGAATGCAATCAAATAAGGGCGGGTTCAATGGATTGAAAAAGAATGCCGGTAGACCCTTTGATAGAGAAGACATTTACGAATTAAAAGTTTTAAAGGGTAGAAAGGAGTAAAAAATGTCCAAGATTATTGCATCAGCAGCAATAAGAGGAGCATACAAAATTGTTGAGAGGGCTGAAAAGAAATATAAAGAGGCAGTTGATAAATTTGGTCCCGATAAAGAAGTGGGATTTCCCAATACTGCCTATTATCTGCCAATTATCTATGGAATAACTGGAATTCCTGTTAAGACTCTTTCAGATATGGAACCTGTACTGAAAGAATGCAGGAATCTCCTTCCTCCTTTTGTAAACGAAACCCATCCCCTCCCCTATCTTGCTCCTGCCCTGGATGCCGGAATGGCAACGCTTTTTGCAGAAGAAATCATTGAAGCAATAAGATATCTTGAGCAACCGGATTTCTATACAAAAGGCGAAGAGCCCAAAAATGGAAATATCTGGCTTGGTGCAGCTGATGATGTTGTTATGAGAAAAAGAGGTATAGAATTTGTGGATGGAACTGCCCCCGGCTTTGCAGCAATTGCAGGTGCTGCTCCTGACTCACAAACCGCTGCAAAGATTGCTCAGGAATTACAGGAGAAAAACCTTTATGTCTTTATGTGTGCTGAGCACAATGGGAAAAGATTCTCCGAACAGCTTGTTGAAGCAGGGGTCCAGATTGGCTGGCCCACCAGGCTTGTCTCTTTCGGACCTGATATTTCAGCAGCTGTGTTTGCTATTGGATTTGCAACCAGGGCTGCTATGTCTTTTGGAGGAATAAAACCCGGGGAATACAGGAAGATACTTATATACAATAAGGACAGGATTTTTGCCTTTGTCATGGCTCTTGGCTATGTAAATGAAGAGTGGTATGCAAATGCTGCTGGTGCAATAAACTGGGGTTTCCCCACAATTGCTGATACTCCTATACCGCAGGTTCTTCCGACAGGTATCTGTACATATGAGCATGTAGTATCCAATATTCCTCACAATCAGATTGTTGCAAAGGCAATTGAGGTAAGGGGACTGAAAGTCACAACTGCTGAGGTCCCTATCCCGGTAGCATACGGACCTGCGTTTGAAGGAGAAAGAATTAGAAAGGAAGACCTTTATGTTGAATGCAGGGGCGGAGTCACAGCAGTAGTAGAATGGACCACCTCTAAACCAATGGATGAGGTTGAAGATGGAAAAATAGAAGTTATAGGCCCTGACATTGACAGCATGAAGGAAGGTACTCAGTTTCACCTGGCAATTGTTGTGGAGGTAGCTGGCAGGAAAATGCAGGAAGATTTTGAGCCCATCCTGGAGCGTCAGATTCATCATCTTATAAACTATGCCCAGGGAGTTATGCATATCGGGCAGAGGGATATCGCATGGATAAGAATTAGCAAGCAGGCTTTCGAAAAAGGATTCAGACTAAAGCACATCGGTTCAATAATACATGCAAAATTCCATCAGGACTTTGGCACTATATTTGATAAGGTTCAGATTAAATTATATACTGAAGAACAGAAGGTGCGTGAAATCCTTGAAAAGGCAAAGCAGGTCTATAAGGCAAGGGATGAAAGAATTGAAGGTATGACTGATGAAGGAACTGAAATTTATTATTCCTGCACGCTGTGCCAGTCCTTTGCCCCAAGCCATGTATGTATGATAAGCCCTGAAAGAACAGGGCTGTGCGGCGCCTACAACTGGATGGACTGCAAGGCATCTTATGAAATAAATCCAACCGGCCCGAATCAACCGGTAAAAAAGGGAGAAGTCATAGACCCCAGATTAGGACAGTGGAAAGGCGTAAATGAATTTGTCTATAAGGCATCCCGGCAGAAGATAGACCACTACAATTTTTACAGTGTTGTGCATGACCCGATGACAACCTGCGGATGCTGTGAGTGTATCTGTGTGGTGCTCCCGCTTTGCAATGGCGTTATGACGGTAAACCGGGAGTATGACGGTATGACTCCCTGTGGAATGAAGTTTACCACCCTTGCAGGAACTATAGGGGGTGGACTGCAGACACCCGGTTTTGTGGGACATTCAAAATACTATATCTGCCAGAAGAAATTTATTCTCGGGGATGGTGGAATAAAAAGACTGGTCTGGATGCCAAAAATGTTGAAAGAAGAAATAAAGGAAAGATTAAAGAAACGGTCTGAAGAAATAGGAATTCCAGACTTTATTGACAGGATTGCAGATGAAACAGTGGGTGTTACAGAAGAGGAAATTCTTCCTTTCCTTCAGGAAAAGAAACACCCTGCCCTTGAAATGGAACCGATATTATAAATCAAAAAGAGCCCCCGTTCAACCTTTATTTTGCAATTAATTTTTCAGCATAACCTGAGAGGAATTTTCCTCATATTCCTCTGGTTTGATTAAAAATTACTTATAAAAATAGGATATGTGCCTATTTTGTGAAAGGAGATAAGATGGCATTGACCGGAATTGAAATTTACAAGAAGCTACCCAAGACAAACTGTGGAAAGTGTGGTGTTCCAACCTGCCTGGCTTTTGCGATGCAGCTGGCAGCGGGAAAGGCAGAGTTAGAAGCCTGTCCATTTGTAACAGAAGAAACAAAGGCTGAATTATCTGAAGCCTCAGCACCGCCTGTCCGGGTTGTGGTAATCGGTACCGGTGAGAAGTCATTAAAAATAGGCGGGGAAACAGTTATGTTCAGACATGAAAAAACCTTTGTAAATCCTGCGGGCATCGGAATTCTTATAAAAGATACTATGGAAGAAAAAGAGATTGAGGAAAGAATTTTGAAGTTTAATACTCTGCAGTACAAAAGAGTGGGCTTGACTTTAAAACCTGATGCAATTGCAATAAAAAATGAAAGTAATGATACTGGAAAATTTGAGGCACTTGTTAATAAAATAAAGGATAAAATAAATGGCGCAATTATACTTATGAGTAGCAATGCCGGTGTCTTATCTAATGTGGCTAAATCCTGTCAGACCATCAAACCGCTGATTTATGCAGCTGACAAAAACAATATTGATGCAATGGCTGAGATTGCAAAGGAAAATTCCTGTCCGCTTGCAGTGCGTGGCGAAAACCTGGATGAACTTGCCCAGCTTACGACAAAACTGACCTCTGCGGGACTCAAAGACCTCGTCCTGGATTCTGGTGCAAGAACCTTCTCAAAGGTACTTGAGGACCAGATAATAATAAGAAGGCTTGCCATTTTAAAGAAATTCAGACCCCTTGGATTTCCCACAATTACATTTCCCTGTGAAATGACCACTGACCCCATGGAAGAATCCCTTATTGCATCAACACTGGTTGCAAAATATGCAGGTATTATTATTCTTTCTGATCTTTCTGGAGAAAGTCTTTTCCCACTTCTTGTAGCAAGGATGAATATCTTTACTGACCCGCAGAGACCGATGGCAACTACAGAGGGGATATATCCAATAGGGGGTCCAGACGAAAATTCACCCCTGCTTGTCACAACTAATTTCTCACTTACCTACTTCATTGTTTCAGGAGAAATAGAAAGTTCGAGGGTGCCATCCTGGCTTTTAGTGCAAAATGCGGACGGTCTTTCTGTACTCACTGCATGGGCAGCTAACAAATTTGGAGCAGAAACAATAGCGGCACTTGTAAAAAAATCTGGAATTACTGAAAAGATAAAACACAAAAAGATTATTATACCCGGTGCTGTAGCAAGAATTTCTGGAGAACTGGAGGAAGAACTTCCAGGGTGGGAAGTAATAATTGGACCCAGGGAGGCAGCGCATCTTCCTGTATTCCTGAGACAGTTGAAAATATAGGGTGCAATCTACCAGTAAAAGAAAAAGGAGTAAAAAATGATTCTCATCGGTGAAAATCTGAATGTTATGTCAAATATAATTGGCCCGGCGATAAAAAATCGAGATCCGGGACCAATACAGGAAATGGCAAAAAGACAAAAGGAATGTGGCATGGACTACATAGATATAAACCTTGGACCTGCAAGAAAACAGGGGCCGGAAACTATGGAATGGCTGGTAAAAACAGTTCAGGAAGTTGTGGACCTTCCCCTGTTTTTAGATACCACAAATGTAGAGGCAATTGAAGCGGGCCTGAAAGTACACAGGGGTAAGGCAATAATAAATTCTATTTCCTGCATTCAGGAAAGAATGGATGCACTGTTTCCTCTTGTAAAAAAGTATAATGCTGGATTTGTAGGATTGGTTCTGGGACCTGAAGGCATACCAAGGGATGCAAATGAAAGAGCTGCATTTGCAGTAGAGTTGATAACAAAAGCACTTGAAGCAGGAATTTCACCTGAAGATATCTGGCTTGACCCCATTGTACTGCCTGTTTCAAGTCAGCAGGACCAGGTAAAGGGCTGTACAGAATTTATGCAGATGTTTAATGAGCTTGCCCCGGGATGCAAATCTACCTGCGGGCTTTCAAATGTTTCAAATGGAACTCCCACGGAGTTGCGCCCCATACTGAATCAAACATACCTTATGATACTTGAAAATTACGGTATGTACTCAGCAATAGTTGATGCATTTGACACAGAACTTGTTCAAATTGCAAAGGGCGCAAAAGGAAACTTGAAAAGGCTGGTCCGGGATATAATGGAAGGAAAGACAATAGACCTCACAGGACTGTCACAGGAAGAGATTGATTGTGTCAAAACAACAAAGGTGCTCTCAGGACACTCACTATATTCCCATTCCTGGCTAAAACTGTAAACCTGAATCTGTTTATGCGTGAGCTAATTGTTGAAAGTTTTAAGAAACTGGATATAGAAGATGCCTGCAGGAAGAGTGGCGCTATACTGAAGGAAGAAGAAGGACAGAAAATAATAATACTTCCCTATCTTGGCTCTGAATATTTAATTCATTTTCCTGATGGCGAAATTACAACCAGAGAAAAAAATGGGGTCGGAATTGACCAGAAAATTATTCTTCTGCATTATTTAATTTCAAGCAAGGGCACTCCATTTTCAGGAAAATTGATAGATTTCAGGCAGGTTCCTGATGGAAATTTTTATTATTCAACTCTTGTAAATCTGGTACACAGACCATTTTTGCAGGCATTTGGTGAAAAACCAGAATTGTTCCTTGAAGCATCAAAATCCCTCGGCGGTATTGAATCTGAATTTAAAGATATCTCTATGAAATTTCTGGTTTTGCCAAAAGTTCCGGTAATTGCGGTCCTTTATAAAGGTGATGAAGAGTTTTCTGCGGACTGCAAGTTTCTTTTTGACTCAAACATTCCAGACTATCTTTCAACAGAGGGAATTGTAAAGGTGTGCGAGGAACTGGTAAATAAATTAAAGAAACATAGCAATGGGTAATTTCACAGTCAATTTTCAACCTGATGGAAAGAAAATCAATGTTCCTGAAGGAACAACTATCCTGCAGGCAGCAACGGCCTGCGGTGTGTATATCAATTCCTCCTGTGGTGGAGAAGGTATCTGTGGCAGATGCAAGGTTATTATTAAAAAAGGGGGTATTGCCACAGAACCAACCGGAAGGCTCACAAAGGAAGAACTGGAAAAGGGATATGTGCTTGCCTGTCGGGCAACAATCCACAGCGATGCCGAAGTAGAAATACCTGCCAGCTCAAGGCTGAACAGAGAACAGATTCTGACTGAAGAATCCAGAACCGCACGCCTGAGCGGAATTTTCAGTAAAGCAGAGGAAATAGAAAAAGGAATAGAAGCTAAGGAAAGAAACATTTTTTCTCACTCTCCCCTTGCCACAAAAATTTTCTTGAGACTGCCACCGCCCACCCTGGAAGACAATATCAGCGACTTAGAACGATTGTACCGGGAAATCAGACGCAAGAGTGATATTCCAATTCTGCAGACAGGTCTTGCTAATATTAAAATGATGGGAAGATTATTCAGGGGAAGCAACTGGAATGTCACCGTAACACTGGGCAAGCGCAATGGAACAAGTGAAATAGTACTCATTGAACCAGGAGATACATCACAGAGAAATTTTGGCATTGCTGTAGATATAGGAACTACCACAATAGTGGCTCAATTGCTTGACCTCAACAGCCGTAAAGCACTGGGCACAAAAGCCACCCATAACCAGCAGGCAACCTATGGCGATGATGTAATCACGCGTATTATGTATGCTGAAAAGTCTGAGGGCCTTGAAAAACTGCATCACCTCGTGATTGATGCAATTAATGGACTTATCTCAGCCCTGATTGAAGAACACAATATCAATTTAAATGAGGTCACAGCGGTGATGTGCGCCGGCAATATGACAATGATACATCTCCTGCTTAAGGTTGATCCAACATATCTCAGGATAGAGCCCTATGTTCCCACAGCAAACTTTATGCCTGTGGTGAGGGCTGCAGAAGCAGGAATAAAAATTAATCCGAGGGGATTACTTGCCTGCCTGCCAGGAGTCTCAAGCTATGTGGGTGCTGATATTGTAGCAGGGGTTCTGGCAAGTGGTATTGATGAAGAAGAAAAACCCTGTCTGCTGATTGATATCGGTACAAATGGAGAGATAGTGCTGGGCAACAGGGAATATCTTGTCTGCTGTTCTTCTTCTGCAGGACCTGCCTTTGAAGGAAGCGGAGTGAAATGCGGTGTGCGTGCAATGGAAGGAGCAATTCAGAAGGTTGAAATAGACCCCCGCATCTATACGGTAAAATATTCCACAATCGGGGGAATTAAACCCATAGGCATCTGTGGCTCCGGATATATAGATTGTCTGTGTGAATTATTCAGGACAGGAATTATTGACCGCTCAGGCAAAATCAGAAAAGATAGAAATATCCCGCAGATAAAGGAAGGCAGTGAGGGTCTGGAATTTGTCCTGGCAGAAGCAGAAGAAAGTGCGACAGGAGAAGACATTGTTATCACACAAACAGATATTACAAATCTCATTCTTTCAAAGGGTGCAATCTATACTGCCACAAGCGTTCTTTTGAAGAAGGTGGGTTTAAAACCAGGCGATATATTCAGGATTTATCTTGCCGGGGGCTTTGGCAACTATCTGAATATTGAAAAATCAATCTGCATAGGGCTGCTTCCGGATGTATCGCGGGAAAATTTTGAATACATCGGCAACAGTTCCCTGACAGGAGCTAAGTTTGCCCTCCTGTCCTACGACGCTATGATGAAGGCAAGGGAGATTGCAAGGAGAATGACATATATAGAACTCAGTGTTGAACCTTCCTTTATGAATGAATATACTGGCTCTCTTTTTCTGCCACATACAGACCTGAATCTTTTTCCAACAGTGAATCTAAAACATAATTCTATGATTGAAAATGTACACAACTGTAGTGGTAAATACCCATAAAAAGGAAGAACTGGTTGAAATAACAGATACCATTGTAGAGGAAATTGAAAAAGCAGGGGTGCAGAATGGTATCTGTATCCTGTTTGCTCCACATACCACCTGTGGTCTGGTCATAAACGAAAATGCAGATCCCGATGTACGCAGGGATATTATAGTAGGGCTTAACCAGTTCCTGCCCCATGATGTACTGCGGGAATTCAGACATACAGAAGGAAATTCACCCGCACATATAAAGGCAAGTCTTGTAGGGCAGTATCTGATGCTGGTAGTGGAAAACGGGAATCTGGTGCTTGGCACCTGGCAGGGAATTTTCCTTGCAGAATTTGATGGACCCAGGGAAAGAAAGGTTCTCATCAAAATCTTAAAAGAAGTTAGAAATGAATTCTGAGTTTCAGTGATAGCCCATATCATTTAAAAAAGGAGGATTAGTGAATAGAATTATTGTATCAGGAAATTTAGTCAGAGACGCAGAGATGCGATACACCCCGCAGGGTACTGCAGTTGTGGAATTCAGAATTGGTGTAAGAGACGACCTCTTAAAAAAGAGAGAGGACCGTTCTGTCTTCCTGGACATTGTTCTTTTTGGACAGAGGGCTGAGGCACTTTATAAATATCTTCTAAAGGGAAAATCTGTACTTATTGAAGGAAGGCTGGATGTAAAAACAAACAAAACACAGGATGGTCGTACATTTACAAATGTCCAGGTTTACGCCAATACACTTGAGTTTATAAGCAAAAAAGGTGAAGTGGCGGAAGAAGAGATAATCGTTGAAGAACCATCCATAGAATCAGAAACTCCTGAAGAAGAAATATCTCCAGAATCCCAGTAAAAACCTTGGTCTGCCCGGAATGAAATAAATACAGGGGGTGCAGAAATGAAAAAGATAATTTTTATATTGCTGAGTTTTTCAGTATTTACTGCATGGTGCCTGGTAGAAAATATCTGTTCTGCCCAGAGTTTTACCCTGCCACTCCCTCTTGATATGGGACCAAGGGCACTGGGAATGGCTGGGGCATTTACAGGAATTGCTGACGATGTTTCGAATTTCTACTGGAACCCTGCGGGTCTTGGATTTACTGAAAGGTATGGAATCTCAACTGAATATGGAATTTCTAACTCGAATACAACAACCCTGCCTGCTTCCTGGGGTACGCATTTTACATATTATTATCCAAATGGCGCTATCACAGCACTGCGCACCGGAACTGGATTGTCTTTCTCAGGCATACCTGAAGGGAAAAATATAAATGACATATTTATTTTCAGTCAGGCAATCCCCTTTTCAGAAATCTTCTCTATTGGCCTGAATCTGAAAGCATTCAGTCCAAACGGTGGAGAGACAGTAGGATATGGAGCTGATTTTGGCGCACTTCTGAAAACACAATATTTTAGACTTGGCTTCACTGCCCAGGACATAGTAGCACAGATTGGAGGCAGAAGGTCAAATCCAGTATACAGACTTGGAGCTGGAATAGGCCCATTCGGTACAGTTATGATAGCCGGACAGGTTGACCTGATCGGTATGGGAGAAATTCCAGAGATGGGATATGTATTTCTTCCCCGGGTACGCACCGGAATAGAGGGATGGCTTGCAGAAGGACGTTTTGGTATGAGGGCAGGTTATTCAATTATTCCTCTTTCAATGATACCCGGGCTCGGGCCTGCAAATTTTTCAACCTGCGGTCTTGGATTTTCTATAAAATTAAAATATTTCTCCCTGGATTATGCATATACAATTCCGGTTGAAGGAACCACTGCTGACAACCACACTGTATCAATGACATTTATGTGGGGAAAGACAAAAGCGGAAATTCAGGCAGAGGAGAAGGAAAGGCTTGAGGCCGCTGAAAGGGCGAGAAAGGCTGAAGAATTGCTGAAACTTGCCTCTTTCAGTGAAACACTGGCAAGAAAAAAAGAAGAAATGGAGGCAATAGAAAGGGAGAAGCTCTCCCGCGATGAGGTTATACAAAAGTTGAAAAATGAGATGGAAAAGGTCAGGGCAGACTCAGCCACTATGGCTCATCAAATTGACATTTTAAGGATTGAACTTGAAAAAATGAAGGCTGACTCCACGGCATTGAGTGCTGAACTGGATAAAACAAGAAGTGAACTTGAAATTCTCAGGGCACAGATTAAAAAAGGAGAACTGGTTGCCGCCTCTGAAAAAGAAAAGGCATTAGCCCTGGAAGAAAGATTGAAACAGCTACGTCAGTATGCAGTTGTAGACCCGCTCCTGAAAGAAGAAATTGCAAAGCAGATAGCGAAACAGGTGTATATAAAAGAGACACCCGAGGGATTGCTTCTCAGGTTCAACAGAGATTTCTTCTTTAAGGGACGCACAATGGAGCGTGTTGCATACAGGTCCCTGGATGTTATTGCTGGGGCATTGAAGAAATATCCTGGACATGCCGTAACCATAAATGGATATACGGATAGCATTGGCAATAAAAAGTTGAATATGGAAATTTCGGAAGCCTGTGCAAGGGCAATGATGGAGTATCTTGTCTCACGCGATATCCCTGAGGACAGTGTTTTTGCTAATGGCTATGGGCCATCTAATCCAATAGCACCCAATACCACAAAAGCAGGGCGTGCCCAGAACCGCCGCGTGGAACTGATTATCTACAAAAAATAAAAATCCCTTTTGTAATGAAAATAATGTATCCGGGGCTTATGAAACCAGTACTGCAGGTTGCACTTGATTTTGTGGATTTGAAAAGGGCTCTAAAGGTAGCAGAAGAAACTATAAAAGGAGGAGCAGACTGGCTTGAAGCAGGAACTCCCCTTATCAAAGCAGAAGGCATGAATGCAATAAGAGAATTGAGAAGAATCTTCCCGGGCTCAAAGATTGTAGCGGATATGAAAACAATGGATGCAGGAAGGATAGAAGTCGAAATGGCTGCAAAGGCAGGAGCTAATATTGTGGAAATCCTGGGTGGTGCATCTGATGCTACAGTCAGAGAGTGTATTGAAGCAGGAAAAAATTATGGTGCTGAAATCCTTGTGGATATGCTTGAAGTAAATAATCCTGTATCCAGGGCAAAAAAAATGGAAAGATTTGGGGCAAATTACATAGGCGTACATACCCCCATTGATACCCAGATGCTTGGAATGGAACCCTTTGAGATAGTGGAAAAGGTAAGCAAGGCGGTTAATTTACCTGTAGCAGTAGCAGGCGGGATTAATTCAGAAAATGTGGTGAAGGCAATAAGGTCCGGAGCAGATATTGTAATTGTTGGTGGAGCAATAATAAAATCAGAAAATGCAGAATTGGCCACAAGAAAAATAAAAACAGCAATGCAAACTATGAAAGAAATAAAAACCACCCTCTATAAAAGGGTTTCTATAAAGGATATCTATAAAATTTTAAAGCTTGTCTCCACGCCAAATATCTCGGATGCCATGCACAGAACCGGGGACCTAAAAGAGATAAAACAGATTGTGGAAGGAACTAAACTTGCAGGAAAAGCGATAACCGTGCGCACATATCCTGGTGACTGGGCAAAACCCGTTGAGGCAATAGATATAGCAGAAGAAGGAGATGTTATAGTCATAGACAGCGGCGGTACCGGTCCTGCAGTATGGGGAGAACTTGCCACAGAAAGTGCCATTCAAAAGAAGTTATCAGGAGTGGTGGTCTATGGCGCAATCAGGGATGTTCCTGAAATCAAAAGGCTCAAATTTCCATCTTTTGCAAAATTGATAAGCCCTTCAGCAGGTGAACCGAGAGGGTTGGGAGAAATCAATATCCCGATTAGTATTGGTGGAATAAAAATATATCCCGGAGACTGGATTGCAGGAGATGATGATGGCGTGGTGGTCATCCCCCAGGCAAAGGCAGTAGAAATTGCAAACCGCGCAATGGATGTAATGGAAAGGGAAAACCGCATTCGTAAAGAGATACGGGAAGGAAATACCCTCTCAAGTGTAATGGAACTATTGAAATGGGAGAAAAAATAGGAAGTTAAAATTTTAGAGGCGGGTAAATGCTTATAATCGGTGAAAGAATTAATGCAAGTCGCAAAAGTATTCTACAGGCAATTCAGGAAAGGAATACTTCTTTTATACAGGAAGAGGCAAAAAGGCAGGTGGAATCCGGTGCACAGATGCTGGATGTAAATGCAGGTGTAAGAGTTCGGCAAGAACCAGAAGACATTGCATGGCTTGTCAGGACAATACAGGAAGTGGTAAATGTACCCCTGTGCATTGATAGTCCCAATCCCCTTGCAATAGAAGCCGGGCTCTCCCTGCATAAAGGGAGGGCAATGGTAAACTCAATCACCCTGGAAGAAAAAAGACTTAAAGGAATTTTACCGCTTGTAAAACAGTATGGTTCTCTGGTTGTAGCCCTTACAATGTCCGAAAACAAAATGCCTGAAACAGCAAAAGATAGATTAGATATATCCAGGGAAATTATTAAAATAGTTCAGAAAGAAAATATCCCGCTTGAGAATCTTTATATAGACCCCCTTGTCCATCCCATAAGTACAGATAAAAATAATGCCATAATAGTGCTTGAATCTATAAGAATGATAAAAGAAACCTTTTCTGTCAAAATTATTACAGGATTGAGCAATATCTCTTTTGGGTTGCCAAATCGTCCTCTTATTAACCGCACATTTCTTGCAATGGCTCTCTCTGCCGGACTGGACTCTGCACTTATAGACCCCCTTGACAAAGAAATAATGGCTACGCTAAGAGCAACAGAAGCTCTGCTCGGACAGGATGAATATTGCCTGCAGTATCTTACAGCCTTCCGTAAAGGAAACTTAGGATAATTATGGAATACTTAATTAAGGTAAGATACAAACCAGGATTTTTTGATGCCCTGGGAAATACAGTACAGAGAGATATTAAAGACCTGGGTATTTCCGGGGTTAAAAAGGTAAAAACAGCTCAATTATACTATGTAGAGGGAGAGATTACATATAAAGAGCTGAGATTGCTCTGCAAGGAATTGCTTGCTGACACCATCACCCAGCAGTACGAAATTACCTCATCCCGCACTAGCTTTAAAACAAGTAACAAACAAACCTTCATTGTACAGGTATGGTATAAAAAGGGTGTGACTGATGCGGTTGCAGATACAGTAAAAAAGGGCGCTATGGACCTGGGAATTCAAAAAATAGATAAAGTAAAAACAGGTTATGAGTATATTATACTGGGCAATATATCCAGGGCAGAGATAGAAAGAATCTGCCGTGGATTGCTCGCAAACAAGGTCGTGCAGGAATACAAAATTTATCCTGAGGGAATAGCTTAGATGAAGAATGTAAAAACTATTAACATACTTGATGCAGATGATACAGAATTGCTCCGTATAAGCAAGGAAGGTGTGCTGTCCTTAAACCTTGAAGAAATGCATGCTATCCAGAACTACTACCGGAAGAAAGGGAGAAATCCAACTGATGTAGAACTTGAAACACTTGCACAGACCTGGAGTGAACACTGCGTGCATAAAACCTTCAAGGGACTCATTGAATACAGAGAAAAATCACAAACCAGGATAATAGACAACCTGCTGAAGGAAACAGTGGTAAGGGCTACGAAAGAATTGAATAAGAAATGGTGCATATCAGTATTCAGGGATAATGCCGGCATTATTGAATTTGACAGGAAGAATGCTGTGGCATTTAAAATAGAAACTCATAACCATCCCAGCGCCCTTGAACCTTATGGCGGTGCAGGCACTGGAATAGGAGGAGTAATAAGGGATATACTGGGGGTGGGGCTTGGTGCAAAACCCATTCTGAACACAGATGTTTTCTGTTTTGGTCCTCCTGACCTGCCTTATGAAAAATTACCTGAAGGAGTACTCCATCCCAAAAGGATATGCAAGGGTGTAGTATCCGGAGTAAGGGATTATGGAAACAGGATGGGCATCCCGACTGCAAATGGTGCAGTAGTCTTTGACGAAGGTTATATTTGCAATCCACTGGTATACTGTGGAACAGTTGGAATAATGCCCAGGGATAAATGCTTTAAAGAAGCAAAACCTAAAGACCTGATTGTGGCAGTTGGCGGCAGGACCGGAAGAGACGGAATACACGGGGCAACATTTTCATCTGCAGAACTTGCTAAAGACACCGAGGTGAGTGCGGTTCAAATAGGCAATCCCATAGTGGAAAAGAAAGTGGCTGATGTGCTCCTGCAGGCAAGAGACAAAGGACTGTACAATGCAATAACAGATTGTGGTGCAGGAGGATTTTCTTCAGCAATTGGAGAGATGGGCAAAGACACTGGAGCGAGGGTCTATCTTGAAAGAGCTCCACTTAAATATGCAGGGCTTGCACCCTGGGAAATCTGGGTCTCAGAAGCACAGGAAAGAATGGTACTTGCAGTTCCCCCGGAAAAACTGGCTCAGCTGATGGATATTTTCAGAGCTGAAGATGTGGAGGCAACTGTACTGGGTGAATTTACAAATGACAAAAAACTTTTACTTCTGTACAATGGAGAAACAGTGGGTGAACTGGAAATGGAATTCCTGCATAACGGAGTGCCAAGGGTTAAAAGAAAGGCTGAATGGAAAAAGACTCAATTTCCTGAACCTGAATTTGAAGAGCCCAAAGATTTAACTCAATCTTTAAAGGAAATCCTTGCCCATCCAACTGTTGCAAGCAAGGAATGGATAATCCGTCAGTATGACCACGAGGTGCAGGCCGGCACAGTGTTAAAACCCCTTCAGGGAGTAAATAACGATGGACCCGGAGATGCCTGTGTCATTAAACCGCTTTTCTGTTCAAATAAAGGAATAGTTATCTCAAATGGCTTAAACCCGAGATTTGGAATGATTGACCCTTACTGGAGTGCTGCATCCAGTATAGATGAAGCATTGCGAAACAATATCTGTGCTGGAGGAAATTTAAACCACTGTGCACTGCTTGATAATTTCTGCTGGGGGAGTCCGGAAAAAGAAGAACAACTTGCGGGATTGGTAAGAGCAGCACTCTCCTGTTATGACACTGCAAAGGCCTACGGAACACCTTTTATCTCCGGCAAGGATAGCTTAAATAATGAATATTTTGATTATGCACAGAATAAGAAAATTTCAATTCCCCCTACCCTTCTCATTTCGGCAATCTCTGTAATTCCAGATATAAGAAAAGTCATCTCCATGGATCTGAAATCGCCTGGAAATCTTATATATATCCTTGGGGAAACCTATGACGAACTCGGGGGTTCTATATACTATGCACTGCGGGGATTTACAGGAAACAGGGTTCCGAAAGTCAATCCCCGTAGAGCAAAAAAATTGATGAGTTCTTTGCAGAAAGCAATCTGGAGAGGCCTGGTGCGTTCCTGCCATGATTGCTCTGAAGGTGGTATTGGTGTAGCCATAGCAGAAATGGCTTTTGCAGGAGGGCTGGGAGCAGAGCTCTATGTGAGAGACTGTCCGGGTTGCGGAATTTCCGCCAATAGAAATGATACAATCCTGTTCTCAGAATCAAACTCCAGGTTCATTGTAGAAGTGGAACCGAAAAATAAAAAGGCATTTGAAAAGATTATGGGAAATGGCTCCTCATTTAAACTTGCCGGGAAAGTCCGAAAGGACAAATTACTTAAGATTTACGGAATAAATGGAAAAACTGTGGTTAATGCAGATATTTACGAACTGAAAGAATCCTGGCAGAAAACCTTGCGATGGTGAAAAATGAAAAAGGTGAAGGTAGTTGTATTGCGCACAGCAGGAACAAATTGCGATAAGGAAACCGTATACGCCTTTGAAGTTGCTGGGGCATATGTGGACCTTCTGCATATAAATGAATTTATCTACAGAAATAAAACCCTTGATCCATACAAAATACTTGCTATCCCCGGTGGATTCTCATACGGAGATGACATCGCTGCAGGAAAGGTACTTGCAAATGAACTTAAATATAAACTGCGGGATAAGGTTGAAAAATTCATCAGGAGTGGAAGACTTGTCATAGGTATCTGCAATGGATTTCAGGTTTTGGTAAAGACCGGATTCCTTCCACATTCAACACTTACTTTTAATGACAGCGGAAAATTTGAAGATAGATGGGTGTATCTCAAAAATGTCAATCGTGGAAAGTGCATATTTACAAGGGGAATTGATACAATATACCTGCCTGTAGCACATGCTGAGGGAAAATTTGTAACAGATAAAAAAACCCTGAAGGAATTAAAAGAGAAGAATCAGATAGTATTCAAGTATGTTGACCCTGCTGGTAAAGAAGCTGGCTATCCCTGGAATCCCAATGGCTCAATGGAAAATATAGCGGGAATCTGCAATAACGAGGGAAATGTTTTTGGATTGATGCCACACCCTGAAAGATTCATAATAAGATATCAGCATCCCCACTGGACCCGCCTGAAACTACCCCAAACCGGTGATGGCTTCAAGATATTCAGAAATGCAGTTTGGTATGCTTCCCGGCATTTATAAACACAACCTTTGTCGTTGCTGCAAAGATTGCTATCTCCTTCTCCATAAAATCTGTATTGTTCTATATAAAATCTGCAGGTCTAACAGTGGTGAATAATTGCGAATGTAGAGCAGGTCATAGCGAAGCTTGTTGTGAGGAGAAACATAATAAGAAGCATAAACCTGGGCAAGACCGGTAAGACCCGGACGCACACTGAGTCTCTGCATATAACCGGGCACCTCTTTTTTGAATTTTTCTATGAAATATGGCCTCTCGGGACGCGGTCCGATAAACGACATCTCGCCCTTCAATATGTTAAACAGTTGCGGAATCTCATCCAGATGTGAATTCCTCAAAAATCTTCCTATGCGGGTAATTCTGGAATCTTCTTCACCAGCAAAAACAGGACCCGTATCTTTTTCAGCATCCTCAAACATAGAACGGAATTTATAGATGGTAAATATCCTTCCGTCCTTTCCCACTCTATCCTGCTTGAAAAATACAGAACCGGGAGAGTCCAATTTAATCAAAACAGGAATGAGAATAAAGAGCGGCGACAGGATAATCAGTCCCAGCAGAGAAAGAACAATATCCATTGCCCTTTTTATATCCCAGTAAAAACCGGAGATTGGTTCGGTTTCCAGCTCAACAAATACAGACCCATTGAGGTCAGCAATGTTTACCCTTGCAAAAAATATTTCATACAGATCAGGCACAAGTCTGAATTTCACTCCTGTTCCCCTGCAGGATTCTATAACTTTAACCAGTCTATCTGAAATATTCTCTCCCCTGGCAATAATTACCTCTTCTATTTTTTTCTCTTTAATTATAGAGGGCAATTCCTCATTTAACTCTCTTAAAATTGCAATAACATTATATTCATTCCGGTCCTGCTGTAGATTGGTTACAATGGGTCCTGATTCCTCTTCTCCCGCAATAATAAGTAGCCTCTTCGGGGTCATTTCTTTTCTAAAAAGTAAGAAGCGGTATATAGTAATCAGGAATATATTTATCAGCCAGGAAAGAAAAAAAACAGTGGTCGGGAAAGCTCCAAACCTGTGGCGAAAGACATATGCAAAGCCTACTGCAAATAATGTTGCCAGATTCATTGATTTTGCAACACTTAAGAAAATACTCCACAACCTCTGGCGTCTCTGTCTGTATAAACCTGAAAGATAAAAACAGCCCAGGTAGAAAATGAGCAATATATACCATATCTTCAGATAGGGCACAAAATTCCTTGCAGGTAAAGTTCCTCTGAAACGAATCAAAAACGCAAGGATTATCCCTGCGTTAATGAATATGGCATCCATAATCAGAAGCAATATTGCATTGAATCTTTTCATCTCTAAACCCTTTTATAAATAACAGATACTTAACCTAATAATTCATTATACACTTCCTGGATTCTTTCAATCATCTTTTCCTTTGTAAAATTCTCCTCCACCCTGCGCCTCGCATTTTCTCCGTATTTCTGTCTCAGATTTTGATTTTTCAGTAGGACATTAATTGCCCTGGCAATTGCTCCTGAATTTTTTGGTGGCACAATTAAACCTGTTTGCTTATGCAAATTTACAAAAGGAACTCCTGTGGGAAGGTCAGTGCTTACAACAGGCTTTCCGCAAGCCATTGCCTCAAGCTGAACAAGACCAAAGGCTTCACTTCTCGCTATGGAAGGAAGCACAAACAGGTCACAGGCATAATAATAAGGGATAATCTCATCTTCACTCATTGCCCTCAGAATTGTAATTTTTCTTTCAACCTTTAAATCCGAAATCTTTCTTCTTAAACCTTTTTCCAGCGGTCCTTCTCCGATAAGTATAAAATGGGCATCCACTTCAGGAATAGCCCCTATCAAATATTCAAGCCCTTTGTAGTAAATAAATCTTCCGACAAAAAGAATTATTCTTGTTCCAAATCTATTTCTAATAAAACCAATCTTTTTTTCGTCCGGCCTAATTCTGAATTTTTCTATATCTATTCCCAGGGGAATAACTTTACATTTATGTTTAAAAAGTCTTAAAATAGAAGAGCCTTCAATAAGATTAGGAGAGGTGGCAATTATACAATCAGCCCTTTCCAGAAACTTAAGCAGTATCGGTGTGAACAGCGCTCCTGTAGCCTTCTGGCGCACAATATCACTGTGATAGGTAACAACCACCTTGCCTTCTGGCTTTGCAATAAAATATGAAATCATCCCCCATGGAAATGGATGATGAAAATGGAGTATATCTGCTTTTAATTTTCCCATCCAGAGTGGAAAGGCCGGGCTTAAGGGCATAGAAAATAACCTGCCCAGACTTCCTGCCTTTACAACCTCTAAATTATTAGACAGTTCAATCTCTGTTTTTGGTTTAATGTTTGAAACAAGAACCTTAACTTTAAAATTTTTGCTCAGGTCTTCGCATAGCAACTTCAGGTGGCTTTCTACTCCCCCAATTACAGGATAATAGTACTTACTGACCTGCAGAATTTTCATTTGTTTTTTGAATTTCCTCATAAACCCTCAATGTTCTTTTGGAAGTTTCAATCCAGGAGAAAGCACCTGCTTTTTTTAATGCCTTCTCAACTAAAGAACATCTGAGGCTTTCATTATTTAAAACAGTTTCTATTGCCCTCGCCATTTCCTCAACGTTATATGGGTCAAAAAATATTGCCCCATCCCCTGCAATTTCTGGAATGCTTGACCGATTGGAAGCAATAACAGGCCTGCCACAGGCCATTGCCTCCAGTACGGGCAGTCCGAAACCTTCATATAAAGATGGAAAAATAAATATATCTGCAGCATTATATAATAGAACCAGATCCTGCCTGGAAACATGTCCGGTCAATATCACCTCCTGGCTAATACCCATCTTTTTAATCTCCTGCTCCAGGGGATAACGCCGGTCTTCTTTTCCTGCAATTACCAGTTTTTCTTTGCTTCCAGACTTCTTAAAAATTCTGAATGCCTCTATTAAAGAAACAAGATTTTTATGGGGTTTTCTAAGACCAGCATAAAGGATAAAAGGAGCATCTATATGGTATTTGCTTTTTATTTCAGATAAAAGATGCCTATCAGTAACCGGATGAAAATCTTCATCCACTCCTTCGTAAATAACCTCGATTTTTTCTTCTGGAGTATGAAAGAAATTCAATATGTCCTTCTTTGTATTCTGGGAAACAGCAATAATCTTTTTGGACTTTTTTAATGAATGAGATATCATCAATCTGCAATATAGCCTTGCTGCTATTGAAAATTCGTTGGGGAAAATTAATGGAATTAAATCATGGATGGTAACTACCATCTTGCAGGGACAGAAGAAAAGGGAGAAAAAATGAGGAAAATGAAATATATCAAGTTTTTCTTTCTCTATCAGAGAGTATAATTCCCACTGTTCCTGAACCGAAAAGATTCTTGCATTAATTCTTTTTATTTCAAAATTGGGAGGGAAAGAACCACTTTCCTCTCTATTTGTAATAAGAAAATATTGATTCTTCCTATCTATTTTTGTTAATCCCTTGATTAAACCTTCAATGTATGTTCCAATTCCAGAATAACCCAACATCCTGACATCAATTCCTATTCGCAATTATTGTCCTCTTTTCTCGAAAAAGTTGTAAAATTTTGAAAAAAAAGAATGAAATTGTCTTTCCATGTTTTTTGTAAAAATAAAGCTGGCTTCGACGATATTCAAGAAAACTTCTGGTCTTGTTCTGATTCATGCTTTTCCCGAGGAAATGTATCATCATTGCTAAGGGAAAATAATAAATTTTCCATCCGGTCTTGCAGATTCTGTAGCACCAATCTACATCCTCAAAATACAGAAAAAAATTCTCATCCAGTCCCCCTATTTTATCCACGACCTCTCTCCGTATCATAAGACAGGCACCACTCACCCAATCTACTTTTTTTTCTCTGGTATATAATCTCTCCATAAAATTTCTAAAATTGATATTTCTTGCAAAAATGTTAACAATTTTTCGGATAACTTCTGTAATCACATTGGGAAACAACCATGCAGAAATTTGAAAACTTCCGTCAGAATTAAGCAATTTGGGGCCGATAGCACCGACATCGGAATGTTCTTTCATAAATTTTATCATTTTATCTATAGAACCAGGAAGAACCACAACATCGCTATTTAACAAAAGAATAAAATTGCCTCTGGAAATTTCTATGCCTTGGTTATTAGCCGCAGGAAATCCTCTATTGGTATTATTTTCGATTAAATGGACATTTGGAAAATCTTTTTTTATTAATTCTACTGTACCATCAAATGAAGCATTATCAACTATTATTACTTCAAATGGAAATGCTGGTGGATTTTTATAGATTGATTTTAAACACTCCTCAATCACTTCTCTTGTTTTGTAACTAACCAATATAATTGAAAGACAAACTTCACTCATGTCCTATATTTTTATCACAAATATCTAAGACTCTGGCAGTCGCCATGTTCATCCCCATTAAAAACCAAACATTATAACTGTAATCCTGACCAAATATATTTGCAGATAAAACTGCAACAAATCCGGCAAAGAAACCAACCAAAATTGAATACCAGTATCCTCCTTTGCTATCCTGCCTGAGTTTTCCCAATACAGTAAATGTATATTTTATAATAAAAAAGATTATTAATAAGTTCGCCACACCACCAAGTATTCCCGTTTCGGCAAAAAAATTCACAAAAAGACTGTGGGTTATCCAGAAAGGTTTGGAAGGGTTATAAAAAGATTGGTAAAAGTATTTGAAATTCAATAGCCCTATACCAAATACGGGATGTCTCCTGAAAGCATCGAGCCCTGCAAGGGGACTCGTTAAATGCAGCACATCCGCAGATACGCTGGTGTGCATAATCCTTTTTACCACCAGTTCATATAATCTCAGCCCTGACAAATCAATTACTAACATAATTAAGGCCATAATTAAAAATGCAATCCAGACCTTTCGGTTTAAAAATAACTTTGACTGCAGGAAAAAAAATATAATTCCGCCAGCAAAAATACCTAACCAAGCATTCCTGGAAAGAGTCAGTATCAAACAGATAAACTGTGAAAAAATAGAAATAAATAGAAGAACCTGAGTAAGTTTCTTTTTTGGCTCATTAACAATATAATACAGGAAAGACCCAAGGTGGAGGAATAAAAAGCAGATTAGAAAAACTGCGAATGCATTGGGATCCCAGAAGAAAGATTTAACACGATACCATCGTAATTGGATATTTGAAATTTCTTCCATTGAAACTAAACCTGCACGAACAGGGAATACATTGTACAATCTGTCCAGGAAATTTTTAAAGTTGAGTTGCAATTTATAAACAACTGCTTGCAAAATACCGTAGGCAGTAGCCAAGAAAACAGCCACCATGATTCTTTTTATCATTTTCTGGATTAAGGATTTAGAAGACATTGCCGTTACTACAAGATAAAATTCTATAATCAGCAACAGATGAAACAGTGTGCCTCGCAAGACTTCAAAAGGAACTGTGGCATTTATAACTGAAAGCACATCAGCACTGATTAAAAACAAAAATGACCAGAATAGAATGGTAAGATGAAAACTGATTTTTTTTCTTAAATACATAATAAACCATATCAATGTACACAAAAATAGGAGAAATTTAAGAGGGCTAAAATTTATGGTTCTTCCTATTCCATAATCAACAAATAGAAGAAAAAAGGGGATTAGCAATATGATGTTTGTCAGAAAACTTCTTTCCAATATGTCGCTCTCTCCCGAATTTTTAATCTTCATTTATAAAGAACCTCTGTATAAATTTCTTCTATTTTAGAAGAAATTTTTGCTGCATCAAATAATTCCCTTGCACGGGCATAAGCCCTTTCCCCCATTTCTCTGCGCAACACATCATTCTGGATGAGTTCTTTAATCTTCATATAGAGTAAAAGATGGTCTGCAGGATTGATAAGGATGCCGGCGCTGCCGATCACTTCTGGTATAGAACCACAGAGTGTAGAAATTATTGCTTTTCCACAAGCCATACTTTCAACTAAAGACATTCCAAATTGCTCCTGCCATTGTCTGGTAGGAATGCTGGGTAAGATAAAGATATCGGCAAGACTGTGAACCTCCGGCATCTGTGCATAGGGAAAAGAATGATACAGTCTGATTTGTTCTCTTAACCCTAATTTCAAAATCAATCTTTCTATACCCCTTTTTTCTTTACCTTCACCAATAATGACAAGTTTTACAGATTCCTTTATATCTCTATCCATGGACAATCTTTTCATCGCATAGACCAAATCGTATATCCCTTTCTCCCAGACTAAACGACCAACAAACAGAAGGATAAAATCATTTTCATTTAAATTCATCTTTCTGACAATATCTTTATCTCTTGACGCAGGTCTGAATCTGTTTATATCTACGCCCATAGGAACTACTCTGATTTTACTTTCTTCAACCCCCTCCATTATTAAAGCGGCTTTTGCCCTCCGGGTAACTGCAATGAACATATCTGTCTGTTTGATTACCTCTCTTTTTCTTCTTTGCCGCCACACTACATCATCTCCTCTAAAAGGAATATTTTCCCATACTGTCACGATTATCTTTGAACCATATTTCTTTTTTGCAGCAACTGCTTCATAGGAAAAAGTATGATAGGTCTCCGCTGTATGGATAATATCCATCCCCTCAAGATTTTTTTCAAGTCCGCACATATAATATTTCCATCCAAAAAGCTTACTTGTGACTCCATTAAAAAATGATCCAGATAGAGGAGAGATATCATAGAATAACTTATCTGGCGAAAAAAGACTTTTAACGGGAATTTCTATTTCGTTCAGAGGGTAAAAATTACTGGTGGTTGTGAAAGCAGTAAGGTTATGTCTTCTGGCAAGTGGTTCAAAATTCTGCATTTCCCATTTATTTAAAAAAGGACCACGTACTATTGCTATATTCATACTCTCTTCTTAAATCCTTTTTATCTTAAATCCACATATTGAAAAAAGGGTATCCATCACAAGCCCTGCATTAAAAGGAAAAATTTTCATCGCCTTTAAAAAATATCTTTTTCCCTCTTTTACATCTCCTTTCAAATACAGAGCTCTACCTATACGGTAATAATGCCGGGACAGGGATTCTCTATCATTATTAAAAGCAGTAAAGTGCTTCTCCAGTATTAAATGAAGCGAAACATACAGGTCATCTTGATGTTGAGGGCTGGAAAGACTGCCAGGGGTATAATAAGAAATCAGCATTGGCTCATCTATGCATTTAAAATGAAAAAACTGAGAAATTCTAATCCATAATTCCCAATCCACATAGTGATGAATCCTTTCGTCAAATATACCTGCTTTTTCAAAACATATTTTTTTAACCATAGCAGATGGCGTTCCTATAAAAGGGTTTCTTAAAATTTCTGTGTGAATATCTCCATTTTTCTTTCGCACACGAGAGGGAAGATATATTTTTTTATTGCCCTGAATTCTCCAGAACCCTGTATAGACAACTCCGACTTCCTCTGGGGCATCTTTAAAAATTCCTATCTGTTTTTCAAGCTTCCCGGGAAACCATTCGTCATCGCTATCCTGGAATGCTATAAAGTCTCCTCTCGCAAGTTTTATCCCTGTATTTCTTGCAGCTGCATTCCCCTTATTTACCTCGTGGCGGACATATCTTAACCTCTTGTCTTTAAAACTTTTTATTATATCTTGCGTATTATCAGAAGAATTGTCATCCACTACAATAATTTCAAAGTCTGTATAAGTCTGACTCAAGACACTGGAAATTGCACGCCCTAACAGATGTTCTCTGTTGTATGTGGGGATGATTACACTCACGCAGGGATTTTGTTGCATATCCATCAATATCCTCCTGACTTTATTTTTCTCAGCAAGAAAAATCTGTGATAAGGCATTTCAAATACTCTGTAAGTTTTACTTATCAAAAATCCATTCTTCTCTATATCTCTAATAATCATATTTAGAGGATATTGAGCCATTCCTATCTCCCAGCAATGCTCTTTTTCAACAGGTTGAATAGATTTCTTAAGTCTAAAAAATGGTATAAGCATTTTAATCTCTTTAAATCCCGGAACCTGGATATTAAAACGATATACCCTGCTGATATCTGGTAAGGAAAGCACTGCACTTGATTTTGATACGCGAAAGATTTCTGACAGAGCCCTGCCAAAATTTTTATATGGTAGGTGCTCCAGAGTTTCACAGCAGAGTGATACTTCAAAAGATTCATCTGGAAAAGGAATTTGTAGAACAGATGCCACTATATCTGGATTCAACTTTTGATCTATGTCAAGTGTTATAACATTAAATCCTGCGGCTTTTAGATATTTAGAAACAAAACCATTTCCACACCCAATTTCTAATATGCTGGCCGGCTTCAGTGCAATAATCTCGTGGATCTGGTGCCAGTAACTGCAAAACCTCCCTTTGGAGTCATAGCCAGCAGAATATTTCTGGGATTCAAACTTGCTCATTTTTCTGACTTTTGCACAACTTGTCCCGCAAGGCCATAAATTTCTCGGAGCAGTTCCCTGTTAGATAAAGCAATAAAAATGGAGTATACCAGCATACCTGCAACAATGAGAATGATAACCCCACATACTCCCGTACAGACATATGGTTTAATGAGCAGGAGAATAAAAAACATTGCAAAAGAACTTATAAAAGGGAAAAAGACACTTTTCAAAAAATCAATATTATTTATACCCGCAACCCTTATCCCACCATATATAAAACACACTGCTGATACAGAAATGCTCAAAAATACTGCTTTTCCAACTCCAGATATTCCCCATTTTATCATAAAGGGATAAATAAATACACCGAGCACAATCAATCTAATCCATTGACAGACAGTATCAATATAAGGCTTTCCTACTGAGTAAAATAGTGGCCCGGATGTCGCAGATATTGATCTGATCGCTCCTGCAATAGCAAGTATCTGCATAGCTGGAACCATGGGCATCCATTTTTCACCAAGGAAAGTTTTTGTAAACTCAGGTGATATTGCAAAAATACCAGCTGCCAGTGGAGCTGAAAAAAAAGAAATAAACCTGAGCGTCTTAAGGTAAGCCCTTCCAATCTTTGAAATATCCTCCTGCAATTTCGAGTATGCAGGAAACGTTACCTGTGAAATCATATGGCTCAGCTCTGTAGTTAGCAGATTGGAAATTCTGGATGCCATCTGATAGAAACCCAGCCACATAGTACCGAGGATTTTCCCCACAAGGATACTATCTCCCTGGGTAATTATGAAAACAAAAGAATTTGAACTCATTACCCATTTTCCAAATGCGAAGAGTGCTTTTGCCCTTTCAATATTCAGATCAAAATGCGGCCTGTAGGGATGTAATAAATAGCTTACCAGAAGTTTCACTGTTCTGCCTGCAAGCACACCCAGAACAAGTGCCCAAACATTCCTGAATATAAATGCTGCAGGAATCACTGTAAAAAAATCACCCAGGGTGCCACTGATTTGATATATATACTGTTTATTGAACTCTAAGTTTTTCTGGAAATATACTACTCCGATATTTGTAAAACCATCCAGAACTGCTGAAAGACCTATTACTTGAAGAATGGGCTTTATCTGTGGAGTTCTAAAGAAAAAAGCAAGATATGGAGAAAAGACAAAAAAAATTATAAAAAGGAAGACACCTCTCAGGCATGAAACTGTAAAGGCAGTATCAAAATATTCTTCACTGGATTCCTTCTTCTGAATAAGTGCCTGTTGAAATCCTGGCTGTGAAAATGTATCCAGTGCTGTCGTTATCAGTATAGCCATACCGAGTAAGCCGAAATCCCCGGGCACAAGGATACGTGCCAGAATTACAAGTTTAAAAAAATTAAGTACCTGCTCTGTGATTCTCAATCTAAGTACCCAGGACCCACTTTTTATCACACGCTGATATAAATTTATCATTAGAAATCCTGAAAAAAAGAGGGATAGGCTACTCTAAGTTTTGCACAAAAGTCTCCTATCCCCCACGAAACTACAGTCCCAGAAGCTGTTTGGCTTTGTCTACTGCTGAGGCAGCGTCAGGGGCATAGCCATCAGCACCGATTTCGTCAGCATATTCCTGTGTTAATGGTGCACCCCCAACCATTATCTTTACCCTATCCCTTATCCCCTTTGACTTCAATACCTCTATTGTGGTTTTCATAGAGGGCATAGTTGTTGTCAGAAGTGCAGACATACCCATCAATTTTGCATTGTTTTCCTGTATAGCAGAAATAAATTTTTCAGGGTCTGCATCCACGCCCACATCTATAACCTTAAAGCCTGCTCCTTCCAGCATCATTACCACAAGATTTTTACCGATATCATGCAGATCGCCCTTCACTGTTCCCATCACTACTGTTGCGATTGGTTCTATACCGCTCTGTGAAAGAATGGGTTTTAATATATCCATCCCTGCATGCATAGCCCGGGCAGCAATCAATACCTCAGGCACATAAAACTCATTCTTCTTGAACTTCTCCCCTACTACATTCATCCCGGCAATAAGCCCCTCGTTCAAAATCTTTTGTGGATCCACACCCTCCTGAATTGCAGCTTGCGTCAGTTCCTTTGCCCTTGCCATATTTCCGCTGATGATACTTTCTGCCAGACCCTTTAAATCAGCCATCCTGCACCCTCCTTTTTTAGAAGTGCGATAAATCGCACCTCTATAATTATTTAAAGAATACCTTTGCCAGATTCCACCATTCTTCATCAACTGTTTTCAGCTTTGCAACCGCCTCCTCCAGTGGCACAGATTCAATCCTGTTTCCCTTAAGACATGCCATCATTCCAAATTTGCCCTCCTTAATCATCTCCACAGCTTTAACCCCGACCCTCAAACTCAGCATGCGGTCAAAAAGAGTGGGTGCGCCTCCCCTCTGCATATGTCCTATCACTGCAGAACGTGTTTCAATCCCTGTCTTTTTTTCTATCTCATCACTGATTATATCTCCAACACCCCTTTTCTTCAGAATCATATGCCCAAAGGCATCCTTCTCTTCCTTCACATCCTTGAATTGAGCAAGCTCCACTCCTTCAGATACAACAACAAGTGCATATTTCTTTCTCTCCCAGACTTTCTTCAGATGTTCACACATCCTGTCAATTTCAGGTTCTTTCTCAGGTATAAGAATCCAGTCAGCTCCTCCTGCAATGCCCGTAAATAGAGCCACCCATCCAGCATGCCTTCCCATAACCTCCAATACCATTATACGATGATGAGATTTTCCGGTATCCCTTAATCTCTCCAGCGCTTCCATTGCAAGGGTGACTGAAGTATCAAAACCAAAGGTGTAGTCAGTAGCAGAAAGGTCGTTGTCCATTGTCTTTGGCACACCCACAACCTTTATACCTTCTTTTGCCAGTTTGTTTGCCACACCAAGTGTATCCTCTCCACCAATAGCAACAATTACATCCAGGCTCAATTTCTTTATGTTTTCTTTTACTTTCTCAACCCCGCCTTCTTTCTTATATGGATTTGTGCGGGAGGTACCCAGTATTGTACCACCACTGGATACTATTTCATCCACTGTTTTTAAATCAAGCGGTGAGCCTTCACCATTTATAAGTCCTGCCCACCCATCCTTTATCCCGATCACTTCAAAACCATAATCAATCGCCTTCAACACGATTGCCCTTATTGCCTGATTCAATCCCGGGCAATCTCCACCACCGGTCAAAACACCTATTCTCATCCTGTACCTCCTGGATTAATAATTTAATCAGGTAGCAAGAATCTGTGCTAATTCATACAACTCTCTATTAATTTTCTTCTCATTTTTCAGAACATATTCCATTTTGTAAGAGATAACTTTCTCTGCCCTGATTCCTACAACTTCTGGAGGGTCTCCCTGTTTCATTCCAAGAATAACCTCCACAGCGTGTTTGCCAAAAAGACTGGCAATCATTCTGCTCCTGTATGAAGGAGAGCCACCCCTCTGGATATAGCCTATCACACTCACCCTTGCTTCAAGACCCGTCTCTTTTTCAATCTGATCGGCAATTGCAAAGGCATTCCCTGCACCTTCTGCCATTACAATAATACAGGAGGACTTTCCACGCTTGTATGCTGTGGATAGACTTTCGCAGATTTTATTAAGGTCATATTTAATTTCCGGGATAAGAATGAACTCTGCACCACTTGCAACCCCCACCTCAAGTGCTATAAAACCCCTTGACCTGCCCATAACCTCCACTATAAATACACGCTCGTGTGAAGTAGCAGTATCACGAATCTTATCAATAGCCTGGAGTGCTGTATTAACCGCTGTATCAAAACCAATTGTATAATCAGTACCGGCAACATCATTGTCAATTGTCGCCGGGATTCCAACCATGGGTATCCTGCATTTCTCATACAGGTGCATAGCTCCCTTAAAAGAGCCATCCCCTCCAATTACTATCAGCCCATCAATTCTGTTCTCCACTATTGACTTGCATGCTTTTTCCAGACCATCCGGGGTTTTAATCTGATTGGAACGCACTGTTTTAAGGATTGTGCCACCGCGATTTATAATTCCACTCACACTCCTCAATTCCATTCTTACAAATTCCTGATTTACCAGTCCTTCGTATCCTCTTTTCACTCCTATCACCTTCAATTTTTTATAAATCGCTGTTCTGACAACTGCACGCAGGCAGGCATTCATTCCAGGTGCATCCCCACCACTGGTCATTACCGCAATCTGTTCCATCTTCATTCCCCTTTATCTTCCGCTGCCTCATCTCTCTGGATTTCCTGTTCCTCTTCTAAGAAAACACCCATCTTATGAAATTTTTCATACCTTCTCTCAAGAAGCTCATCTTTTGGAATTTCCCTGAGCTCGTTCAGAGATTTCAATATTGCCTTCTTAACCTCCTCTCCTGCCACGGCAGGGTCCCTGTGCGCTCCTCCAAGTGGCTCAGGGATTATTTCATCAATTACCCCCAGCTCCAGAAGTGCCTGTGCAGTAATCTTTGATGCCTCAGCAGCCACATCTGCCTTGCTGGAATCCCTCCATAGAATTGCACTGCAGGCTTCAGGGGTACAAACAAAATATACAGCATTCTCCATCATTAAAATCTTATCGCCTACTCCTATACCCAATGCACCACCGCTTCCTCCTTCACCTATTACAACAACAACAATTGGAGTTGCAATCATAGACATTTCTCTCAGGTTTCTCGCTATTGCCTCAAATTGTCCCCTCTCCTCAGCCCCGAGTCCAGGATAGGCACCGGGTGTGTCAATAAAACTCACTACGGGCTTGCCAAATTTTTCTGCGAGTTTCATCAATCTCAAAGATTTTCTGAATCCCTCAGGATGGGGCATTCCAAAATTCCTCTGAAGATTCTCTTTTGTATCCCTCCCCTTCTGATGCCCTATTACAACAACCCCTTCACCATTCAATTTTGCCAGTCCTCCAATTAATGCCCTGTCATCTCCAAAATATCTATCTCCGTGCAATTCTATAAAATCCGTGAAGCACATCCCGATGTAATCAAGGGTCGTTGGTCTTTTTATATGCCTGGCAATCTGGACCCTCTGCCAGGCAGTAAGCCTGGTAAAAACTTCTTTCTTTAACTCACGCGCCTTCTTCTCCAGCTCTCCTATTTCCTTTGTAAAGTCTACCTTTTTTTCCTTAGCAAAGTTCTTTAATTCCTGAATGCGCTTCTCAATATCGGCAATAGGCTTTTCGAAATCTAATTCGCTATTCATTGTTATCCTTTTTAAAAAAGTTTGGTAATATAGCCCACATGGAGCTCTTTTACAAATAAGGATGTGGTTCCCAGACGGGTTTTGGTGAAAAATCCAACCCTGAAATTTGAAATGGGCATATACTGAAATCCAAAATTATAACTGATGTACAGCTGGGGTTTCGCTCCAGCAGGATAGGGATATACGGGCTCAACCTCACCAATAAGTGCAAATTGTGGAACTATGAACCAGTCACCACCGATAAAAACATTTACCCAGACATTCTCAGCGCCTGATTCCATTGGACGATTAATACCTCCATGGACATGAAAAAACATCTTGCTTACAGAAATTTCTTTGCTTACCACAACATAAACACCTTTTCCCATAAAATTTGCGTACAGTGAATCGTCATAGCCAAGAGTAATTGTGGGTAAGCTCTTCATTGTGGTTTCATCAATAATCCTCAATTTGGCAATTATACCTGGCCTTCCCTTTGGAACAATCAGTTGCCCGGAACCAATCATTCCATCTATGCTCAATGAAAGCCCCAGGGAAAGCACGTCAACTATACCAAGCTGAACCTTACTCATTACCCCGCCTGCGTCATAAATGCGAAAATCCAGTCCAAGGTCGCCCCTCTGAAAGGTATATGCAGTGGGAATATCAATTAATTCTTCAGGCAGTCCCATCTGTGCAGATAGATTAACCGGGACAAATACACACATCGCTAAAATTATTAAGGTTAAAAATTCATACTTCATCTCAGTCTCCTTTTGACTTTTTTCTGAAACATTCAGGATAGAAAACTTACCAATTTTTTTATATGCAGAGGGGTTGTACCACAGCATCCCCCGATGATATTAGCACCTGCTTCTTTCAATTCCAGACCAAATTTTGCAAATTCCTCCGGACCCATCGGAAATACAGTCTTTCCTTCTTTTAAAGCAGGGGCACCTGCATTGGGCTCAGCAATCAAAGGTAATTTTGTATACTGGTGCATTTCCTTTATTATCTGCAATATTTCAGCAGGACCATTACCGCAGTTTGTCCCGATAATGTCTGCACCGGATATCTCAAGTTCATTCACTGCCTGCTGGACATCCACACCCATGATTGTCCTGAATCCCCTGGCACCGGGATGGAATGTCATAGAAGCAATAATGGGAAAAAAAATATTTTTCTCAGCCTGTATCTTCCTGGCTGCTAAGATTCCTGCTTTAATTTCCTCAATATCTTCAAAGGTTTCAAATATTATGCCGTCAATTATTAAATCAGACGGGCTTTCTTCAAAAAAGAATCTTATCTGTTCTTCAAAAACCTCTTCAGCTTCTTCAAATTTTAATGTTCCGCCTGAAGATTCCATAATCTGGCCGGTGGGACCTACATCGCCTAATATATAGACGGATTTTGAAGTGCTTCCGGAAATTTGATTTGCAGTATTATATGCCAAAACTGCTTCTTTTGCTCTCCTGATACCTTCCTTGTTAAGAATTTCTACCAGCCCCTCTTCTCCGCAGGCCTTTAATTTCAAACGGTTGCCACCAAAGGTATTGGTAAGGATAATATCGGCACCGGCTTCAAGGTATGAAAGGTGAATCTGTCGAACTTTTGCTGCACGGTTTCTGCTGGCATCGTCATAAATCCAGTTCCATCTCTCAGGGCACTCCCCGGGTTTCAAGCCCATTTTTTGAAGCTCTGTACCAGTGGCTCCATCACATATAAGCAGCTCACCATTTTTAAGTCTATCTATAAAATTACTCATCTGTTAAAGTCTGCCCTCAGCCTTACAATATTCATTCCAGCATAACTACATTGCCACCAAATAAGTGATCTATCTGGTTGACAAACTCAGGAGAAGGATTTATGTAAAAATCCCTTTCGGGAATGAGGGTGACCTGGTCGGATTTTTTCCTCAAATGAATGAAGAGGGGACAATCCCCTTTATACTTAAGCACTATCTCCTTCAACGCCAGCATGCTCTGGTCTGATAATTTCAATGTGTTGAGGGTGATGTGAACCGCCTTTGTCAATTTCTCCTGCACCTCCTGCAAGGGAATGAACTCCTTTGCAATAACCTTTGGTGTATCATGGGTGAGGTCAGCATCACCTATTACCAGCACAGGAAAATCCTTCCTTATATATCCACTATATTTCTCATATATCTCAGAAAAAATAACTATTTCAACAGTACCTTCAAGATCTTCAAGGGTTACAAATGCCATCTTTTTTCCATTACGGTCGTTGAGTTTTTTTATAGCAATAATTACACCTGCAATCTTTACTTCTCTATTTCGTTTGAATGAGTTCATTCCTTCTGAAGGTATATTTTTCAGGGAACCGGTTGATGTGGTGGCATATTTCTCAATCTGTGCTTCAAAATTGGCAAGGGGATGCCCGCTCAGATAAAAACCCAAAACCTCTTTTTCAAAAGCAAGCATCCTGGCTTTTCCCCACTCTTCCCTTTCGCCGGAATGAACCTCGGGCTCTCTAAACCCTGAATCAATCTGGTTTTCAAACAGAGAAAACTGCCCCCTCTCAATATCCTTCTGCATTCGCGCACCTATTTCCATTGCGTTGTCAATCCTGTCCATCAATGCGGCTCTGGAAATACCTAAAGAGTCAAAAGCACCACATTTGATAAGGCTCTCCAAAACCTTGCGGTTTACCAGCCTCATATCCACCCTGGAACAGAAATCCTCAAGAGATTTGAATTCGCCTGCCTCTGTCCTGGCTTTTACAATGGAACTCACTGCCCCTTCTCCAACATTCTTCACAGCCCCCAGTCCAAAACGTATTTGCTGATTCTCAATCATAAATCTGTATACACTCTTCTGAATATCAGGCGGGAGAATTCCAATGCCCATCCTCTTACATTCGGTTATATACTCAACAAGTTTATCAGTATCACCCATTTCATTACTCAAAAGGCTTGTCATATATTCCAGGGGATAATTTGCCTTCAAGTAAGCTGTCTGATAGGAAATTGTTGCATAGGCAGCAGAATGGGATTTGTTAAAACCATAGCCCGCAAAGTGTTCCATCAAATTGAAAATTTCTGTTGCCTTTCTTTCAGTAAGTCCATTTTTCATTGCACCCTGTATGAATGCCTCTCTCAGTTTCTCCATTTCTTCCGGTATCTTCTTACCCATAGCCCGGCGCAGCAAATCTGCCAAACCCAGGCTGAAATTTGCCAGGATATTTGCAATCTTCATCACCTGTTCCTGATAAACTATTATTCCGTATGTCTCCTTTAAAATGTCCGTAAGTTTGGGGTGAAGATATTCAAAACTGACTTCCCCTTTCCTGCGTTTTATAAAATCATCCACCATGCCACTTTTCAGTGGACCTGGACGATGCAGGGAGAGAATAGCAATCAAATCTTCAAATCTTTCAGGTTTTATTTTTTTCAGCAGCTCACGAAACCCACCTGACTCTATCTGAAACACCCCTATGGTATTCGCTTCGCAGAGCAGCTGATATGTAGCAGGGTCGTCCATTGGAATGTTGTTTATATCTATTTCAATCCCCCTGTTTTCTTTTACCAGTGATACTGTATCTTTTATTATTGTGAGGTTGCGCAGTCCAAGGATATCTATCTTAATAAGCCCTAATCTTCCGAGAGAATCCATATCATACTGGGTAGCTATTTCCCCCTTGGTGTCCTTATAGAATGGAGTGTAGTTCTCAAGACCCTCAGGTGCAATTACTACTCCAGCAGCATGTGTGGAGGCATGGCGCACAAGCCCCTGGAGGTCAGAAGATACTTTTATAACCTGACCATATTTCTGGTCCTTCTTAATAAGTTCCTTTAATTCCTCAGACATATCCAGTGCTTCTTCAATACTGGATGCATCATTTGAAATTAATTTTGCAAGTTTATCAACTTCACTATAGGGTATGTCAAAGGCCCTTCCCACATCCCTTATAACCTGGCGGGGCTTGAGTGTACCAAAGGTAATTATCTGGGAAACCTTTTCAGCACCGTATTTCTGGATAATATACTTAATTACCTCATCACGGCGGTCCTCACAAAAATCAATATCAATATCAGGAGGGCTCACCCTCTCTGGATTCAGGAATCTCTCAAAAATTAGACCGTATGAAAGCGGGTCAATGTTTGTAATACCCAGTGAGTATACCACAAGACTTCCCACTGCAGAACCCCTCCCAGGACCTACTAAAATACCATTTTCTTTTGCGTACTTCACAAAATCCCATACAATCAGAAAATAGCCAGCATATCCTGTTTTCTTTATAATGTCCAGTTCTTCTCTCAGCCTTGATTCAATCTCTGGCGTAATCTTCTTATAACGACTCTTCAGTCCCTCCCTGCATAAATCCTCAAGGTATTCATTTGCATCTTTGTATCCTTCTGGAATTGTATATGGAGGAAGGTAAGTCCTGGAAAAGTCAAAAGTGAGGTTACATGCCTCCGCAATCCTGATAGTATTTGTAATTGCCTCCGGACACTCTGCAAAAAGAGAGCTCATTTCATCTATGTTCTTAAAATAAAATTCGGGCGTGGAAAACTTCAATCTGTTCGGGTCATTGATATTTGTAACAGTCTGTATGCACAGCAAAATCTCATGGCTGTAGCTATCTTCCTTTTTAATGTAATGTACATCATTTGTAGCTACAAAAGGAATACATAATTTCTTACCTATGTCCAGCAGGTGGCTTATTACCACTCTCTGTTCCTTAAGTCCGTTGTCCTGGAGCTCAAAGTAAAAATCCTTACCGAAAATGTCCCTAAGGTCTTCTATAACCTTTCTTGCTTCCTCCACCCTGTCCTTAATGAGCAGTGATGGAACTTCTGCCTTCAGGCATCCGGAAAGACATATCAACCCCCTGGAATACATAGAAAGTGATTCCTTGTCAATCCTGGGTTTGTAATAGAACCCTTCCTGGTAGCTTATATTTATTAATTTTATTAGGTTTTTATATCCTGTCTGGTCCTTTGCCAGGAGGGTCAGGTGGTATGCGGTCTCACCAGGGGTAACAAAACCTTTTTTTTCAAAACGGCTACCAGGCGCCATATACACTTCTACACCAATTATCGGTTTTATACCATTCTGTAAGGCAGACTGATAGAACTCAATGGCACCAAAGAGGTTGCCATGATCTGTAATTGCAAGCGCAGGCATTTTAAATTCTTTTGCCTTTCTCACAAGGGATTCTATTTTGCAGGCTCCATCCAGCAGGCTATATTCTGTATGAGTATGCAGGTGACAGAAATTCACATGCTCCATATCCAGCCCTCTCTTCAATTTTATATCCTGTATTTAGTATATTATAGACAATTTATGCAATTTGTCAAGAGTTGAAGAGTTTTTTATTGTTTTTAGCAAAGTGCAAATTATAATATTTTTCTTGCATTTTTTAAAAATTTGTATATAATATAACCCGGGAGGAAGGATGCAAAAGCCAGGAGATATATCCCATTTAATACTGGAACAGAGAAAATTATCCAATGAAAACATTTTCTTGCGAGAACAGCTGAATAAGAAGGAACGCCAGATTAATGAGTTATTTCAGCATATCTTTAAGCTTTCAAAAGAAATGGAAGAACTGGCCTTCCAGCTGCTTTCAAGTGTGTCCTTAGCAATGGAAATGAGAGATGGATTTACATGCGAATTTGCCCATCAAACTGCAGAATACGGAGTAAAGGTTGCGAGGGCACTGGGGCTTGGTTCTGAGGATACAGAACTGATTCGCCGCGCCAGCTACCTGCTTGAAATAGGCAGGATCGGAATAAAAGAGGATATCTTTACAAAAATAGGAAAACTCACGGAGCAGGAATATGAAAAAATCAAATCCCACCCGGGACTCGGGGAGAATATTCTGAAGCCCATTAAGTTTCTTGAAGGAATTCTTCCTATTGTGCGGCATCACCATGAGAGGTATGATGGCAATGGCTATCCGGACGGACTTGGTGGAAAACAGATTCCAGTTGGCTCAAGAATTACTTGCAGTTGTAAGCACATATATTGCAATGACACAGCCCAGACCCCACAGAAAAGCGCTCAACAAAGAACAGGCAGAACTTGAATTGAGAAACAATGCAGGCACACAGTTTGACCCTGAGGTTGTAGAGGCATTCATAAGAATCCTGGAAAATGAAAACAGCAGAGAAGCCCCTCCTCCAGACCCCTATAAATGATTTTTCCTGAATAATTAAATTTTTCGCCAATAAAAGTAGCCTGTGCCCTTTTTGTCCCCTTTTTACCAGAGATTTCGGGCTGAAGTGAGCACCGGATTTTCAAAAGCAACCAGCATAGATGGCCCCTGCGCAACCAGAACCATGCGGATAAAAACACGGTGGGCACTGCGCGGTCCTGTTATTGCAACTTCAAAACCAGAAGGAAAATTTTGAGATGCTATAGCATATTTTGGCACAGGATGGTCTGTATTGAAGGCTCCCCCGGTATTCGGCGAAACTCCTGCCTTATACCTTCCCCATATCACTCCCCTTGCAAACTTTGTCATATCTTCATATGTATCCTTCTGAATCATATGCCCGGAGACTACTGATGGCGTGGGATTGCCTGCTTCAAGTAGATAAAAAGCACTGGATACACTTGTCGCAGCAGGGTCCCATGCATAATCTATCTGGCGGTTCTTCAGTTGATTGATTATTAAGGTTCTCGTGTTAGTATCAGTAAATGCCATTATCTGTTTATAATCCGCATATTTCTTGCTGTGCCATTCCATAAGTTTGAGCGCAGGGGTATTTCCTATTGTAATGCCAGAAACAGGGACAAGATAATAATAATTGAAAACATAACAATCTATTCTCGCAGTATAACTTGAAGAAAGTTGCAGAATTTCAGGGAATTCGGTATTTGCGAAGAAAAGAGAATTTCCCACACCTGAAGCATCAAAAAGAGAGTCACCTGGAGAAAGGGAACCGGTTTCTATTATTCTCGGAAGACGGCTGTTGGAAAGCGGAGTCTCTATATCTGTAATCCTTAAAAGAAAGGGAGTATCCGCCGCGGTATTCTGAAAAATTCTCTTGCATTCCGAAAGCCGCAGTCCTATTTTATTAATTGCCTTCTGGCTGCAGGATTTCAGCTGATTCGTTGCATCCATAGATGTAAATGCCTTTGAAAAGGTGGAGATGGAGGTCATTGTCACCGCAACAATAATGGTGAATACACTTAAAGAAATCATCAGTTCAGTAAGCGTCATTCCTTCCTGTTTTTCCATTCTACCTCCAGATATAGAAGCGCACTAACTGATAAGTGTAATGTAATGGCAGTGTATCCCTGTATCCTTCTACCCTTAATAATTTTGTCCCGCCGCTTAACGCACTTATATCCCAGGTATAAGAAGTACAACTTAAGTCGTGGGCGTAGTCTCTGACACCTGGTGTTGCAGGAGCATTGTCCTGGACAAAATACCAGTGCAAGCCATTGTCAGAAGAATATTTTATGTTATAAACCACTGTCTCTCCATCTCCCTGATAGGAATCCAGATATGCGCTTGTATATTTTTCTCCATCCCATCTTCTCCAGGAAATTGACCACTGGATATTAATGCTGGATGCAGAAGTTTCCTCTCCGCTCTGCGGACTGGAAACAGAAATAAGGGGTACCTGCACAATCCTTCCTGTTGTTACAGCGGGCTCTCCTGCAACAAGAAATTGGTGCAAAATACCCTGAAGCGCAAGGCGAGAAATCTGCACTGCTCCAAAGCCTGGCTGTTTATCTATGCCCTGAACCACCATATATCCAGCCAGATTTCCCAGTGTAAGTTTAACCCCTGAACTTGCCCTGTCACCTGTAGCGCCATAATTATAATAGTTCCTCTCCCAGGTATGCGTAACCCTCTGACCCGAATATTCAGAATCGTGCCACTCAGGAGGCACATCTCCATTATAATTCAACTGAAAAGGCCTGCTTGCATCTAACGGAGTTACAGGCGGAAAATTGAATATTCCTGCCATCACATTTCCGTCTGTCTGAATTACGCCCCTGTTTCCTCCCCAGGGCCAGTCATGCCTGAAATGGGCAGAAGTACTTCCGCCATTGATAAAAGAAGAACATCCCTTAGTGCCAGTGCGCTTAGTGGGAGCAAAGGCAAAACCAAAAGTTGTGGGTGATGCACGATAGAAATTTCCCGCGCCTGTTTGAAGGTTTCCATTTGTCTGCCAGTTAACCCACTGGTCATCAGGATATAGCTCACCAATCCAGTATCTGGAATACCAGGAGTTGTCGGTTTTTGCAATAATCCGGCAGAGGGTATAATCGCCAGGCGAATCTATTATTTCGTTTACTCTGGTTACTGCTAATCCCTGTGACCAGGGCTTTCCACAAACCCTTATTGAATCCGGAAGGTCATTAGAAGAATCTCCACCCATTTCACCACCCAAACCTATATAATAATTACTGAAACCTGTTATTGCGGTCCATATTCCATTTGTAAAAAGCAAACCCCTTCTAAACATCTGGAAAAACCTTGGCACATCCACATTGAGCTTATATGTTCCGTCTCCACACCATCCGTCAGCGGATTTTGTGTAGCCCTGATAATCTCCAGCAGGAATACTTGCAAAATACCAGTTGTAGCGATGCTCTGTATTGGGAGCAGTGCCCCACAGTTTCACATCAATGTATGGACAGTGCCTGGGGTCACCCATAAACTGGAATTGCTCTGTATAAGGAGGGTCAGTGTTTACCCAGAAATAAGTGGTTGAAAGGTTTGGGTACCCTGAATCAGAATATGTGATATCTCCTATCCTTGTCTGCACCTCATACATACCCGGTGTGCTGACAGATTTTAAGCAAATTCTCCACCTCGCAGTGTTTTTTGCAACAAGCCCGTTTGTGGTTAAATCTCTCTCAAAAGTAACAGGGGTTTGAGCAGGATGTATGGGACAGGGAATGTATTCAAGACCGTAAAGCCGCTTTGCTGAATCCAGGCCCTGTGTTCCATTTGCAGGATGCCTTAAAGGGGAATTGTAGAGCAAAATTGTTGTAGAATTTGTATATGTGAATATGCCATAGTCAACTCCCTCTATGCAATTCTCTTTCCATTCATAGGCAGTGAGATTGTTGCCCACGCATTTCTTCACAACTATATTTGGACGGGAAAGAACAGTATCAGGAAAGGTAATGGTGGCATATGCAAGCTCGCTGGTACCCGGCCAGGCATCAGGGTTAGCCACATAGGTATACACACGCAGTACAACTGTTTCAGAAGAACTGAACTTGAGTTTTTCAGGATGGCTCACTATCCTCACATTCGGACTGCCCGCAGGGTCTTTTGCTGCATCAGAGTAATTGCGCATAGGAGGAACGGGCAACAATTCTCCGTGCAGGTTTACAATAAGCAGATTTTTAAGTTCTGAAGGGCTTGAGTTCATCTTTTCAAGAAGCATCCGCAGGCTCATTTCTCCACCATATCTTGCCCAGAGCCTTTCTTCCTCAGGATACCTCACCGCATTATTGAACTGGTCAGCAAGCGAATATGAACCGGCGTTTGTAATTGTACCATCAATATTAATCCTTGCAGCGAAATTCTCGGGTACATAATAATATTCATCGTAATTAACTCCGCCTGTGGTGCTTTTTTGAATTAACCCTGGATAGTAGTAAACATATGGAAGGTCAGTCAATAAATCAGCACGAACTTCATTGTTGGTATAGGGAGTATAATATGGGTCGCGCCCATACGCAAGTCTTGTAATCCAGTGTGGCCTTATCTCAAGACCGGGATTTCTGGTCTGCAGGTCAGAAATAAGTTCGTCCACCATTGGTTTTAAGTCAGCAGTGGATGTCCACCATCCAGGGATATTCTCTATACAGATAATATACAAATCCATGACCTGGGTGGAAAGACAGCCAGCAACAGAAGTCCTGATAATACTTACAGACTGGGCTAAAGGTCTATCCTTATCCTTTGGCTGGGTAGGATTGTTTTCGTCCGCAAGATAAATCTTTACATAAACCTTTCTCATAAATTTATCAGCAGATTCCTGGAGCACATTAATCTGGCGCAGGTACCTCCAGCCCGTACCCATCTTCACATTTCCACTCAGTGGGGCCGCAGGGTCGTTCCCGAGGCTCTCTGTATTCTCGGTGGTTAAAAAAGGACTGTACCTATCCCCATCGTCATAGCTATCCAGAACTCCTATGCGGTCTGTCCTTCCAACAAGAGAGCGCAATTCTTCCATAATCTGGATAGCCTTCTGCGTGGCAAAAGTCTGATGCTTCACATTTGCGGTCTGCCTTGCCATTGAACCAAGGAATGCAAAAATGGTAAGCGTGGATATCCCGATAATGAACAGGGAAACCATCACCTCCACAAGCGTAAACCCTGCTTCTTTTTTCTTCATAATAATCACCTGCCTTATTTCAACACCGAATGCACCCTGTACATTGCCTTGTTTTCACGATATTGAGTTAATTGCTGGCGCACTGAATTTATAATATCAGAGTCATAATTGATTTCTGTTATACCTGTGCTTCCTGTGTAGTGGATATAAACATACTGGTCACCTGTATTGTTGCAGATCAGGGTTCCACTGATTACAGCAGGTCCTCTTATAGTAACCGTTCCATTGTTGACATAGATTACCCCTGTAAAATATACACCTGGATTATATGATTGAATCTCTAAGTTTCCGTTCACAAAAAGGATGCCGCTTGTATTCAGAGGATAGGTCTCGTTAAAGGTTGCGGTTTGACCTGCTGGGAGGTCAATATAATAGATTCCAATGGCAGGTAGCTCTTTATTCCCAGCGTAAGGCAACTTAGAAACATTATCTCCAAGATAATCGCTCATCAATTTCAGTTCATCCGCAGGAACACCAAAGATTCTTTCAGGAGTTATATTTAAACCTGATGTGTTATATTCAGCACTTGGACTGCCCCAGATAGAGGGTGAAGTCTGCTGATACGCACTGTTACCTGTGCGTCTTACTGCTCCATAGGCACCTGTACCCCCTTTCACTTTTCCACCTGTATATACCCTCAGCAGCCTGGTGCCACTTCCTCCTCTATCTATAAAAACCGCGCTATTTGTAGGCAGTTGAATTGTAATGCGGCGAAATTCTGTTGAAATTATTGCCCTGCCCTTGACTTCATTTGGAGACTCATTGAATTTTTTTGTGTCATCTCTTTTAACATATACATATCCTGTCGACTGAATAGCCCAGACAAGTCCTTCACCTGTTTTGTTATCCTGAAGTTTTTGTCCTGTAATATCATGCACTGCATCAGGGTCAGTAAGTGCAGGATTTGTATAATTGTCCACGCTCTGCCTCTTCACTTCATATCTGGCATAAATGGGGGGAGGTCCTGGAGTAAGCAATTCTTCCTTCACCAGTCCTGTTGATTCATCTATTGTATCAGTATCTTCTCTGGGATAAAAAGCAGCATCAGGATAGGTTCCGGGAGGAACAGGATATCCACTTGCAACAGGCTGGTTCTGCTGGCGTCTGAACCAGGAAAGTGCATCAGCAATGCCTGCCTTTGCTATTGCCTCCCCCTGTGCATAGATTGCCTTCTGCTTGTGGCTTTCACTTAAAGAAGTAATAAGGAGCTGTGCGCCGAATGTAAGAGCTCCAACTATGATTACAGCCAGAAGTAGGGCAAATACAAGAGCCATCCCTTTTTCTTTTCTGGAGTCAGACCTCATAAAAATTCCCCCCAATAGATTGTTTTTCCTTAAAATTTATCCCGAGAATTTTTTGCTTGTTTTATTTCTTCAGCAAAAGCAGGGCAATGGCAAGAAAGGAGACCTTTATTTTCCAGTTTTCACCGGTTTCGGAGCTCCCTTAATAGATTCCTTCTTCACTTCTTTCCTTGCTTCCTTCTCCGCAATTTTCGCCCTGTGTCTTTCAGCAATCTTCTGATGAATAGCATTGGCTAACTCAGTACCGCGCAGACCTCTTTTCAAAAGTTCCTTCACCTGTGACCCAAGTGTTTCAAAATCTGCCTTATCTTTGTCCTTTTCTACTGTTGCCCATACATCCCTGGACACCTTTTCAATTCCTTCTCCATTTAACCCCTGCCCGATACATTCTTTCACTATATCTAAAGCAAAGTCCACAGGAAGTCCCTTTTTAACTCCTTCTTCAAGTGCAGCAACTGCTCTATTTACATCTGCTCCTGCAAGTCCCTTTTCAGCAGATGACTTTTTTACATCTGACTTTGCCTTTTCTAATTCCCCTTTACCTTCTCCCCGAGCAGAGATTAAAACTCCGCTCAACAAAAGGACCACTAATATTCCTGTAATTTTCCTCATTTTGCCCTCCTTTCTTCTCCTTTATCCCGCACGGGAGACTCTTTTACATCCCCCTTTTCCTGTCATTTTAAAATTAGTTTTATCTTCTCTACAAATTCTGAAAAATCTTTATCTGCATTATGAATAAACCTTTCTATTTGCTCCCATCTTAAATCCAGGTATTGATGCGCCAGAATATTAAACAATTCTGTTTCATCTGCCAGAAGTCGTATTTTTCAGAAGCGCTGCCAGGAGGTAATAACCCTGCAATAGCTCACATCTGCTGCCCACCAGATAGGCTTCTGCTTCTCCTTCAGGTTTTCGTCAAACAAGAGTGTAGAGTTTCCGGATATGTCAAGAGAATTACCAATAAGATTTCCATAAATAGTAGAGGTTCCTCTCAGTTTAACATTTCCATTTGGAGCATAAATAGAAGCACAGATATCTGCATTGCCTGTAGAACCAATGTCTACTGCAGTGCCACCTCCTTTTACAAATATTGAACATTTGGTAGCATCTTTCCTGGAATTGCCCACTATATTAACCGTGCCACCTCCACCTGCTGTAAAAGTGTTGAGGACATAAATTTCTACCTGTCCAACAATTATAAGATTCTTCTTTACACTTACTGAGGTGTAATAATAGGTTCCTGTAGTTAAAATTATATCTGAATTAACATTCAGGGATTGTGTAGCTGAAAATGTTGGAATATCGGGAAGAGAGGCATAGGTATCTGTATATATTACTCCATCCTCTACAGTTCCTGTAAGGGTATTGCCTGTAACCAGCATGGCAGCTCCATTTACATCAGCACTTCCACCTATGACAATATCTCCGTTACTTCCTATGTCTCCATGGCCAAGGAGTGTGCCGGTACCTGTATCTGAATCATAGGAATCTATCAATGCACTTCCTCCCAGGGTGACATTTATATCATTTCTGTTATTTCCAAATGCAGCAAAATTGTATGGGTCAATTGCCTTGGCCATTTCAACCCTTACAACAATCTTTCTCTTGTATTCGTCATTCTTTGTATAGCCAATCGCTGTCAGGAGTCTTCCCTCAAAGGTTGGACTGGTGATATCCACGGTAAAGCGCCCTTCACCGAGAAATCCTTCATAGTGGGCAGGAGACTGACCATTGGTGGAGTTCAACTTCCATATTCCATAGTCAATACCTGCCTCTGCAAGAGCAACCGCCACCTTATCCAGTCTGTTTCTTCTGCCAATTCTATATTGTGTTGTGGTGGCAAAAATAAGAGCACCGCTCATTATTGCAATTATCATCATTATGATAAGACTTGTTATTAATGCAATACCTTTTTCTTCATTCTCCATAATCCCACCCCCTGTCTAAAATCCCGTTAGATAGCGCCCGTTGCTACATTTCCTATGTGCGCTTGTTGCGCAACCTCACTGAAGTAATTATTGTTCCTTCCTGGTATTTTCCCAGTCCTGCATGCCTCCTCACTTTTAAAGTCACAGTACAGGATGTAATCAGGGAAAGGGTTTCACTGTTATAAGTAAAAAGCGGGGCGGTATTTTCAGAGCTGTGATTGACCAGTTCCCTGCAGAGTACCCATATAGAACTGCTATCGCTCAATTGACTTACCCTTTTCCCCCAGCCATGCCTTCTACTCCCGGGACCTTTATCAATTTTCATCCTGAGCTCAACAGGATTTACTGAAGTTTCCGGGTAATAGGTAATGGTATCATAGTAATTGATGGGAATAGCTCCATAAGTATCCATATTTGGCAGAGAAATAATCATTCTGTTTGGCTCTGCAGTTAAAACCTGCCTTGCCTCTTTTATGTCTATTGTCATCTGCTGAATTACTGTTCTCAGGTCCTGATTGACCTTTGACTGTGTTTCAATCCAGGAAAATTGCCTGTTAGAAAAAACAAGAAATGTCATTGCCCCACCAAGAATTATTAATAGAATTGTAGCAACAATCATAAGTTCCACGATTGTCATTCCTCTTTCATTTATCATAATTTCCTCTTGTTGTGTAAAAGTCGCAACCCCTTATGGATTGATCCCGCCACGGGTGACATAGGTGACAAGGGAATCAGACATTATCATATCGCTATTCCATTTCCTCCAGGAAACCTGAACTATTACCAGTTTCAACCAGCCAGAATCAGGGTCAACATTTGTCACTGTCACTGTCCCGACTGCATCCTTTAATTCTGGAACAGGAAAGGTCTCGCTGCAAATTGAATAATAATCCAGGTCCCTGATTGCCTCCATTTTCTTATGCATAATTTCAACAGCCACATCCCTCTCGCTTCCCCTGCGAGTGACTATACCGCTTTCACGCATAAGCGTTCCAATGCCTATTATCCCCACAGCAATGACAGCGAGAGCAACCACTAATTCTACCATGCTTAAACCCTGCTTCTGTTTTCTGTTCATCTTTTAAATCCCGGAACTTACCATTTCAATAATAAAGAATAATCTTTTTAATCCTTCCATTTCCTTCAAATCACTTATAAGACTTTTTAATTTCTGTTCTTTGTTCATTTTCACCTCAACAAAAAACCCATTTACCACCTTATGGTTGCCAGGGGCAAATGGGCATATATATTCTACTTTCTTAACTTAGGCAGCCTGGCAACCCAGCTTTTCTGTGATAAAAATTCAGTCTGATGGACATCCATTAAGTCTGTCCCGACGAGTTCTCACTTTACAGCTGGATCCATAACTTTGCGAGCCCCGGTTTCCCGGGGTTTGCCCCCCACCAGTATCTCTGGCAGGGACCCGCCACTTTTATGGCAGGTTTTTTCTAAAGCTCTTCTCCTATTTTTCTACTTATATTATATCACAAATTTATCAAAAAGTCAAGAAAAATCTCTTTATAGCATGGAAAAGGGAAGGTACATGGTATCCCCCTAAGGCAAATCACCTGTCTTTCAGAAAAGAGATTCAGAGAACTGGAAAAAGTAGTAAATAAGACAGGCGGCGGAAAAATTTCAAAAGAGGTTATATT
>Ga0272448_1000482_pt1 | contig 61895 bp, 64 predicted proteins | sample YNPCB0191_FD_202220 | JGI IMG/M metagenome (GOLD analysis project Ga0272448, IMG submission 202220) | Hot spring sediment microbial communities from Yellowstone National Park, WY, United States - YNP-CB-019-1 | ecosystem: Environmental > Aquatic > Thermal springs > Hot (42-90C) > Sediment... | reverse complement strand
TCCAAAAGATAAGGGTCGTCCTCCAGGAGCTTGATGATGAAGAAGCGCCAGGGAAGCCGCAATTCCTCGGCTAACATTGGGTCAAAGTGGTCGCTTAGTTCGGCGATTTCCTCCTCAATATCCCGGCTGAAGACCACCTGGGCCGGTCGCACCTGGATCCGCCCGGCTTCCACCGCGGTTTCCAGCAGTTCGGTGAGGCCCTTGCCCTGAGAGGCTATGGTGGTCACCACCGGCACCCCCAGAAGGTGGGAAAGTTTGGTGGGTTGCAGGACGACGCCTTTCCGGGCGGCTTCGTCCATCATGTTCAAGGCCACCACCATGGGGCGTTCAAGACTCATAAGCTCCAGGGTCAGCTCCAGACTTCGGGAGAGCAGGGAGGCGTCAATGACGTTGACAATGACATCGGCTCCGCCCTTCAGCAGATAATTCCGGGATTCAAGCTCAGCCCGGTCGCTGGAAGTGAGGGAATAGACGCCGGGCAGGTCCACGCAGGTGAGCTCCTCCCCTGCCAGGACCACGCGGCTTACGTGATATTTGACCGTGGTTCCGGGAAAGTTGGAAATTACGGCCTTATAGCCGCTGAAGTAATTGAATATGGTACTTTTGCCGCAGTTGGGCTGGCCAATGAAGGCAATTATCATGAAGGCTCTCTTTTATCGTCGGACTTGGGGACTGAGTATATAATCAACGCAACTGAGATGCAATAACAATTTCCCGAAATATATAATTTCTTGACTCTTTGATAAACTGGTTTATATTAAATTTTTTAATTCAGCCGCCAGGAGCGGCCTAGGGTTTGAAATGGCGATGAAGGAATCAACCTGGGAAATTCATATCTCCAGTGTTACTGAAGAAGGCCTGGACCTTTACCCTGAGTTGGGGGAAGAGTGGTTCCGGGCTTGGCAGCAAGAGGATCCCGGCTTGGACTTTGCCGGGCCGGGGGCGATATCGGGGAAGGTCCACCTGGAAAAGCATGGCCGGGAGATTTTGCTCCGGGGCCACTTGGAAGGGACTCTGACCTTGAGCTGCAGCCGCTGCTTAGAGCCCTTTAAACTGCCGGTGGCCACGGATTTCCACCTGCTGCTGGAGCCCGGCCCGGAGCCAGCGGTCCCGGAAGAGGAACTGACCGCGGAGGACTTGGATCTGGACTTCTATCAGGATGAGGTCGTGGACCTGGAGCGCTACTTCCGGGAGCAGATTCTTCTGATGATCCCGCTGAAACCTCTGTGCTCCGAGACCTGTAAGGGCATCTGCCCCCGGTGCGGGGCCGACCTCAACCGCGAGCCCTGTCACTGCGTAGCGGAAAAGCCCGAATCGCCTTTGGCTGCAGAATTGGCCAAATTGAAAAAATAAGGAGAGCACCGTGGCCTTACCGAAACGCCGACATTCCATTTCCCGCCGGAACAAGCGGCGGTCCCATTATAAGCTGACCCCGCCGAATCTGTCCGTTTGTCCCAAATGCAACGAACCCCGCCTGCCGCACCATGCCTGTCCTTCCTGCGGCTTTTACAAAGGGCGGCTGGTGGCGCCCAAAGCGGCGGAGTAAGGCAAAAACAGATTTTCAGGGGAGGAACAGAAAGGGGCTTAAAGGCCAGGACCTTCAGGCCCTTCAACGTTGGCGGTTTTGTCCCTCCGAACCGGGTTTCCCCTTTATTAGCATAAGGTAGGATAAGGATGGACTACCTGTTGACCGAAGAGCAGCGGATGCTCCAGGATCTGGCCCGCCAGATCAGCGAAGAGCGCATCAAGCCGGTGCGGGCGAAGTTGGACGAAGAAGAGGAATTTCCCTGGGAAATAATGGCTGATCTGGCCCAAGCGGATCTGTGCGGCACCATCATCCCGGAGGAATACGGCGGTCTGGGGCTGGGGTCCCTGGAAAACTGCCTAGTGCTGGAGCAGTTGGCCAGGGGCTGCGCGGGAGTGGCCACCACCTATGCCGCCAGTTTCCTGGGGGCCTACCCTCTGCTTCTGTTCGGCTCCGCGGAACAGAAGCGGAAATATCTGCCAGTTCTGGCCAAGGGCGAAGCCTTGGCGGCGTTTGCCCTTACCGAGGCCCAGGCCGGAAGCGACGCCGGGGGGATCCAGGCCACCGCGGTGCGGGACGGTGACTTCTACGTGCTGAACGGCACCAAGCAGTGGATCACCAATGCGGGCGAAGCCGAAATCTATACGGTGATTGCCCTCACCGACCGGGCCAAGGGTGCCCGAGGGGCCAGCGCCTTTGTGGTGGAAAAGTCCGACCCAGGCATCAGTTTCGGCAAAAAAGAAAAAAAGATGGGCATCCGGGCCTCCGTCACCCGGGAGATCGTCCTGGAGGACTGCCGCATCCCCAAAGACCGGCTCATCGGCAAAGAAGGCCTGGGCTTTGTCATCACCATGCGGACCCTGGACCTGGCCCGACCCGGGGCCGGCGCCCTGGCCGTGGGTCTGGCCCAAGCGGCTCTGGACGAAGCCGCCAGCTTTGCCAAAGAGCGCCATCAGTTTGGCCAGCCCATCATTGCCTTTCAGGCGGTGCAGCATCTGCTGGCGGACATGGCCACCCGTCTGGAGGCCGCCCGGGCCCTGGTGTATGCGGTGGCCCGCTACATTGATTCCGGGGCCAAGGACTTCACCAAGGAAGCGGCCATGGCCAAGCTTTTTCCCACCGACATGGCCATGCAGGTCACGGTGGACGCGGTCCAGGTCATGGGCGGCCACGGTTACATGCGGGAATACCCGGTGGAAAAGATGATGCGGGACGCCAAGATCCTCCAGATTTACGAAGGCACTAACCAGATCATGCGGAACATCATCGGGTTGGCCCTGAATAAAGAATATTCCAAAAAGAAATAAGCCCCCGGAGTCAGAGACCGCTGGTCAATTCCTTTGCTAATCAGGCCCCTGAGCCTTAAGGCTATGCTCAAAATCGTCGTCTGCATCAAGCAGGTTCCCGAAACCCAGGACGTGCGCCTAGACCCGGAGACCTTCACCATCCGGCGGGAAGGGGTCAAGTCCATCATCAACCCCTTTGACCTGTATGCGGTGGAGGAGGGCCTGCGGATAAAAGAGGCCCGCGGCGGCACGGTGACCCTGCTGACCATGGGGCCGCCCCAGGCCGAAGAGGCCCTGCGGGAGGCCCTGGGCTACGGGGCGGACGGCGCCGTGCTTTTGTCGGCTAAGGCTTTTGCGGGGGCGGACACCTGGGCCACGGCCCTGACCTTGGCCAAAGCCATCGAGAAGCTGGGGGGAGCAGACCTGATCTTCACCGGCAAGCAGGCCATCGACGGCGACACCGCCCAAGTGGGGCCCATGCTGGCCACCATCCTGGGACTTCCTTATATCGCCTGGGCCCGAAAGATCACTTTTACCGGAGAGCGCGCCCTCGTAGTGGAGCGCCTTCTGGACCATGGTTATGATGCGGTATCTGCCCCCCTGCCTGCCGTCATTTCCGTGGTCAAGGAAATCAACGAACCCCGGGTGCCCTCCTTCAAGGCCAAGCTCAAGGCCAAAAAAGCGGCCATTCCGGTGTGGGGTCCGGCCGAGGTGGGGGTCAGCCCGGAGGAAGTGGGCCTGGCCGGCTCCTTCACCCAGGTGGTGCGGGTCTTTCCGCCGCCGCCCCGGGGCAAGTCCGAGGTATGGGAAGGGCAGCCGGCGGACTTGGCCGCCCGGGTGTGGGCCAAGCTCAAAGAATTGGGAAGCAGGTAGTTTTTCCAGGGGGGCCAAAGGGTCGGCAACCCCCAGTCCTTCCCTTTACTTCCTAACGTCTCGGGGGGCTTGGGGGCCGAGGGCAAGGGCCCCTTGCCTTTGGCGATCTTTCCGAAACTTTATACTTATGAGCATCATTTTTTTCCAGGAAAAATGCACCCTTTGCGGCCAGTGCGTAGGAGCTTGTCCTTTCGGCATCCTGCGCTTGGAAGAGAATGCCCTGATTATCGACAATGGCTGCACCCTGTGCGGGGCCTGTGTGGAGATATGTGAGTCCGGGGCCTTGGCAATTCCGGCCACGGTAGGCCCCGCGCCCCGGCCCGGAGTGCCGCCGGACGGGGTGTGGGTTTTTGCCGAGCAACGGCAGCGCAAGCTGGCCCCGGTGGCCTTGGAGCTTTTGGGCGAGGCCCGGCGTCTGGCGGAAACCTTGCAAGCGAAGGTGGCCGCGGTGCTTTTGGGGCATAAGGTGGAGCACCTGTGCCCTACCCTGCTGGCCGCCGGCGCAGACAAGGTTTACCTAGTGGAATCGCCCGTACTGGCCGATTTCTGCGAAGGCCCCTACTCCGCGGCGCTGGCGGAAATCGCCCAACGTTTTCAGCCGGAGATCATCCTGGCGGGCGCCACCTACTTGGGCCGGGCCTTCATCCCCCAGGTGGCCGCGGCCCTGAGGACCGGCCTCACCGCAGACTGCACCGCATTCGCCATTGACCCGGAAAAGCGCCTCCTCCTGCAAACCCGCCCGGCGTTCGGGGGAAATATCATGGCCACCATTATTACCCCGAAGACCTTTCCCCAGATGGCTACGGCCCGGCCCGGGGTCTTCAAGCGTCTGACCGAAGGTTATTCCCAAAATGGTCAGGTGGTCCGGGTGGAGTGGGCGCCCGGCGCCGCCGCCTCCAGGAGCCGCTTTGTCAAAACCGTGGAGGAAATCCGGGAGCGTCTGCCTTTGTCCGAAGCCGAGGTAATTGTGGCCGGGGGCCGGGGCCTGAAGGAGGCCAAAAACTTCCGGATGCTGGAGGAACTGGCGGACCTGCTGGGCGGGGCCGTGGGGGCGACCCGGGCCGCAGTGGACGCGGGCTGGATCCCTTATGCCCATCAGATCGGCCAGACGGGTAAGACCGTGTCCCCCAAGCTTTACATTGCCGTGGGCATTTCCGGAGCCTCACAGCATGTGGTGGGCATGCAGGCCAGCGACTTTATTGTGGCCATCAACAAGGATCCGGCCGCCCCTATCTTCCAGGTGGCCAATATCGGCCTGGTGGGTGACCTCTTCGAGATCGTCCCGGCCCTGATCCTGGAAATCAGAAAGGACCGGAGCTGACCGGATAAAAATGAAAAGGCCAGGGCCACCGGCCCGCCCCCGCCGGCTTGGCCGGGGCAGAGGTGTTCAAAAATGCGAGTTTTTTAAAATAAAAAGGTAAAAAGGAAAACTGTGTTAAAGGCACTTTCTTTTTTAAGAAAATCGTTTTATGCTTATTTTTTGAAAGACCGGCCAACGCTGGCCTTGCGTGGAAAAGTTGCTTATTTTGCTGAATAAAATTTGCTACCATGTCTGAGTCAAAGCGTGTTGCCCTGGTTACGGGGGCAGCCCGGGGGATCGGCCAGGTGATCGCCGCCACCCTGGCCGCGCCAGGCCTGACCATTTACATCAATGATGTGGCCCATTGGGAGGAAGCCGCCTGGACCAAAAAAGCGGTGGAGGACAAAGGGGGCACCGCCCGCCTCCTTGAGTTCGACGTAACGGATGCCCGCCAGGTGGACCGGGCCGTGGAGCAGATTGTGAAAGAGAGTGGCCGTCTTGACATCCTGGTGAACAACGCCGGTATCACCCGGGACAATATCATTGTCCGCCTGAAGGAAGAAGACTGGGATTTGGTACTGGCGGTCAATCTCAAAGGCGCCTACAATTGCATCCGGGCGGCGGCCAAGCCCATGATCAAGCAGCGGAGCGGTCGCATTATCAATATCAGCTCCGTGGTGGGCGTGATGGGCAACCCCGGCCAAGCCAACTACGTGGCTTCCAAGGCGGGCCTGATCGGCCTCACCAAAACAGTGGCCCGGGAACTGGCCTCCCGCAATATCACGGTGAACGCCGTGGCTCCGGGCTTCATCACCACCGAAATGACCGAGGCCTTGCCGGAAAAAACCAAGGAACAGATGTTGGCGCAGATCCCCTTGAACCGCTTCGGCACCCCACAGGAGGTGGCTTACGCGGTGGCCTTTTTGGCCTCGGAACAGGCAGCCTACATCACCGGCCAGGTAATCCACGTAAACGGCGGCATGCTGATGGTTTAATTTGAGGAGGTTTATTGCCCATGGCTTCCATTGAAGAAAAGGTGGTGAAGATTGTCGTGGATAAGTTGGGAGTGGACCGCTCCGAAGTGACTCCCGATGCGGTGTTTGTGGACGATTTGGGAGCCGATTCCCTGGACTTGGTGGAATTGATCATGGCCATGGAGGAGGAATTCGGCCTGGAGATCGCCGACGAAGAAGCGGAAAAGATGAGGACCGTGCAAGATGTCATTAACTTCATCCAAGCCCGGGCCGCCGCCTGAGGCGGAGGTCATCGCCATCGCCTGTGACCACGCCGGCTACCAGCTTAAGGCCGAAATCCTGAAATTCCTCAAAAAAATGCGGGTGCGGGTGGAGGACCTGGGCTGTGACAATTCCGAAGAGTCAGTGCATTATCCGGTATATGGCAAGAAGGTTGTGGATGCGGTTCTGACCCGGCCGGAAGTCCGGGGCATTCTGATTTGCGGCACCGGGCTGGGGATGAGCGTTATGGCCAATCGCTTTCCGGGGATACGCGCCACCCTGTGCAACGACGTCTATACCGCCGCCATGAGCCGCAGGCACAATAACGCCAATTTGTTGGTCTTGGGTGGGCGGGTTACCGGCCCCGATTTGGCCAAGGAGATCGTCCGGGTCTGGCTTACCACCCCTTTTGAGGGCGGCCGCCATCAGGAGCGCCTGGAGCTTCTGGAAAAGCTGGCCGCCGAAGCAAAATCCGCCCCTGGAATCCAAGATGCCGCGCCAAGATCCTAAGTCCTGTCCGTTGATGGCCGAACTGGCTGAGACGGATCCGGAAATTTATCTGGCCATTGAGCAGGAGCGCCAGCGCCAGTTGAGCAAGCTGGAACTCATTGCCTCGGAGAACTTTGTCAGCAATGCGGTGCTGGCCGCCCAAGGCTCCATTCTGACCCACAAATATGCGGAAGGTTATCCGGGGCATCGCTATTACGCCGGCTGTGAATACGTCGACGTGGCGGAAAGTCTGGCCATCGAACGGGCCAAGGAGCTGTTCGGGGCCGAGTATGTCAACGTTCAGCCCCATTCCGGCACGCAGGCCAACATGGCCGTGTATTTTGCCTTGCTTAAGCCCGGGGACACCATCTTGGGCATGGACTTGGCCCACGGCGGCCACCTGAGCCATGGATCCCCGGTAAACTTTTCCGGTCGCCTTTACCGGGCAGTGACTTATGGGGTGGACCGGGAAACCGAGCAGGTGAATTTTTCGGCCCTGGCCGAGTTGGCCCGGCGGGAGCGTCCCAAACTCATTATCGCCGGAGCCAGCGCCTACCCCCGGATCCTGGATTTTGACAAATTTGCCGAAATCGCCCAGGAAGTGGGAGCCTACCTGATGGTGGACATGGCCCATATCGCCGGTTTGGTGGCCGCCGGTCTGCACCCCAATCCGGTGCCGGTGGCGGATGCGGTTACCTCCACCACCCATAAGACTCTGCGCGGCCCCCGGGGCGGCCTTATCCTGGCCCGGAGCGAATTCCACAAACTTCTGGACACCCAGATTTTCCCGGGTATTCAGGGCGGCCCGTTGATGCACATCATCGCTGCTAAAGCAGTGGCTTTCAAAGAAGCCCTGGCCCCCCGCTTCCGGCAATATCAGGAACAGACCATCAACAACAGCCGCACCTTGGCAGAGGAATTCCGGCGCCGGGGCTACCGTCTGGTGGCCGGCGGCACCGACACTCACCTTATCCTGATCGATGTCACGCCCAAGGGGCTCACCGGAAAAGAAGCGGAAGAAGCCCTGGATTTGGCCGGCATCACCGTGAATAAAAATACTATTCCTTTTGACCCCCAACCGCCCAAGATCGCCAGCGGCATTCGCCTGGGCACTCCGGCGGTGACCACCCGGGGCATGAAGGAGCCTGAGATGAGGCTCATTGCCGAGTTCGTTGATCAGGTTCTGTCCGCCCCGGAGGATGAGGACAATCTGATCAAAGTCGAAGCCCAAGTAAGGGAATTTTGCCACAGCTTTCCGCTGTTTTCCGAAGAGTGGAAATGAAAAGGCCGTTTCCGGTTTTCGGTTTCCGGTTCTCCGCCAAAGGTCAAAAAATCTTTCTCCCTTCCGGCGAGCCCACCTGCCAGGCTGCCCGCTTGACCGCCTTAAACCCGACCGGTTCCGGTGAGGTCCCGATTATCTGAGCCAAACCTGAAAACCTGACCTATGCGCTGTCCTTATTGTCACAGCACCCACAACAAAGTTATTGATTCCCGCCCCAGCCGGGAGGCCAATGCCATTCGCCGCCGCCGGGAGTGCCTGAACTGCCATCGGCGCTTTACCACCTACGAACAGGTGGAGGAAACCATGCCCCTGATTGTCAAGAAGGACGGGCGGCGGGAGCCTTACCAGCGCAGCAAGATTTCCGAAGGGATCAAGAAGGCCTGTGAGAAGCGCCCGGTCTCCATTGACCTTATCGAAGATTTTCTGGACGATTTGGAAAGGGAGATGCTGGAAAGCGGCCAGCGGGAAATCCCTTCGTCCTGGATCGGCGAAAAGGTCATGGCCAAGCTCCGGGAGTGGGACGAGGTGGCCTACGTGCGCTTCGCTTCGGTATATCGCCACTTCACCGATGCTACCGATTTCATGCGGGAAATCCGCGACCTGCTGGAGTCCCGCAAAAGCGTCAAGGGCGAGGGCTGAGGCCGGAGTCCAACTAAGCCGTTGCAGCACGGATTAGGGGAGATCATGAAAACCATCCAAATAACCTGGCAGCGGTTGGTGGATGAGCAAGGGCAGACCTGCTCCCGATGCGATGCCACCGAACAGGAATTGCACAAGGCCTTGCGCTTTCTGGTAAAGTCCCTGGCGCCGGTGGGAATCGCCTTTTCCCTGGAAACCAAGTCCCTGGATGCCCAGGAATTCGCCCGGGACCCATTGCAGTCCAACCGCCTGTGGATCGCCGGCCGCCCTTTGGAAAAGTGGCTGGAAGGTGAGGCCGGGGCCAGCCTCTGTGGCGGGCCCTGCGGGGAGGCCCCGTGCCGCACCCTTGAGGTCGAAGGCAAGGTATACGAAACCATCCCGGCGGAGCTGATCATCAAGGCGGCCTTAAGGGCAGTGCAGCAAGAAGTGACCAAACTATCGGCCAGGCAGCCGGGACGATGACTCCGCCGGTTCCATTTCCTTGGCCCTCTTAAAAGCATGGATTTCAGCAAAGCAGATGTCCGTTATATGCAGATGGCCCTCAGGCTGGCGGCCCGGGGTGCCGGTTGGGTCTCCCCCAACCCCATGGTGGGGGCAGTGGTGGTTCGGGAAGGCCGGGTGGTGGGTCGCGGCTGGCATCGGCACTATGGCGGGGCGCATGCCGAGGTGGAGGCCCTGCGCCGGGCAAGGACCCAAGCCCGGGGGGCCACCCTGTATGTAACTCTGGAGCCGTGCAACCATCATGGCCTCACGCCGCCCTGCACCGAAGCCGTTCTCAAGGCCGAAATTGAACGGGTGATCATCGCCACCCTGGATCCAAACCCCCGGGTGACGGGCGGCGGGGCCGCCCGCCTGAAAGAAGCCGGGGTCCGCGTGGATATCGGCCTCCTGGAGGTTGAGGCCCGGCGGCTCAATGAGGCTTGGTTCAAGTGGGTGGAAACCGGCCTTCCCTTTGTCATTGCCAAGGCCGCCTGTTCCTTGGACGGGCGGGTGGCTATGCCCACGGGTGAAAGCCGGTGGCTCACCGGCGAAGCCTCCCGGGCCTTCGGGCACCGGCTGCGCCATGCCTGTGACGCCATCCTGGTGGGCATCGGCACCGTGCTGGCCGACAACCCCCAGCTCACGACCAGGTTAGCCGGCAGGCGAGGCAGGGAGGGCGAGGGACCGCGGGCCAAAGACCCCATCCGCATTGTCCTGGACTCCCACCTGCGCCTTCCCCTTAACGCCTGTCTTTTGCATCTGGACTCCCTGGCCCCCACTTGGATCGCCACCACTGAGGGGGCGCCGAAAGATAAAATCTCGGCTTTGGAAGATTTGGGCGCTGAGGTGTTGCTCCTGCCGGAGGAAAACGGCCGGGTTGCCCTGAAGCCGCTGCTTAGGCTTTTAGGGGAGCGCAAGGTGCAGAGTTTGCTGGTGGAAGGCGGCCCCCAGGTCTTGGGCTCTTTTTTCGATCAGCAGCTGGTGGACAAATTTTATTTTTTCTTTGCCCCCAAAATCCTGGGCAGTAAGGATGCTTACCCGGCCGTGGCCGGAAAAGGGGCAGCCTATCTGAAAGATGCACCAACGGGGAAAAATCTGACCATTCGCCGCCTGGGGCCGGACTTCCTGATTTCCGGATATTTATAGACCCTGGAAATTTCCCCGGTCTCTCTACTCAGCCAGGTCCGATGTGCCCCCCATAAGTCTGACAGATCACCTTTTTCAACCCTGCCCTTTCCAGCAACCGTTTGATGCCCAGCATCTCCGCAGTGCTGGGGCGTACCAGATCCAGGCGCCTGAACTCCGGGCGGTAATCCAGGACAGTAACCTGAACTTCCGGCTGCCAGGCGGCCAGCTTGGCCCCGAGGGCTGCGAGTTCATCGGATGAGATCAAAGCGGCATTGTAGGGCAGGCCGATGCCCACGAAGACCCTTCTCCAGAGACCGGTAAGGAGATAGGCCGCGGCCTCCCAGGCTTGAGTCCACAGCCGGGCCGCCACTTCTGGGTCCCTGATGCCGGTGATTTTCTGAAAGGTGGACAATTCCAGCCCCTTCAGGTCACAGCCGATGTCCGTCAGCCCGGCTTGCACCAGTTCCTCCAAATAAGCGGGCGTCAGATAGACGCTGTTGGTATCCACATGGAAGCGGGCCTGGGGGTCCGGGTTCAGCTCCTTCAGGTGACGGATAAATTCCAGCAGCCAGGGGCGGTTCAAGGAGCATTCGCCGCCGCTGATGGCCAACCGGTTCACGCCGTAACGCCGCCGGGCCCGGGTGAGGAACAAGGCGGCCAACTCCGCGGTCAGGGGTTCGCCCCGGGAGCGGAAGGTGGTCTCCCAGTTCTGGCAGGTAGGACAACGCAGGATGCAGCCGGCGGCAAAGCAGGCTACCTCCACCCAGCCGCCCCGGGCGGCTTTGGCCTCCCAGGGAGTGCCTACCCCGCCCACCATGTGCCCGGAGAACCCGAAGACCAAACGTTGGGGCTCGCGACGGGACAGTTTGGCCGGGTCCGCCTCCACCACCATGCCGGCTTTCACCGGGGTAATGCAGCTTGGCTTTAGTTCGCCGTCCACCTGCACCGCGCAAGTCCAGCAGCCGCCGGTGCGGCAGGGCGCGGTGATTTGGCCTTCGCCCGGAAAGGTTCCGATGGTGTAACCCCTCAGCTCCAGAGCCTGAAGAAGGGTGATGCGTTCTGGCACCTGGACAGGCTGACCGTCCAGGATCAATTCCACTTCGGCCCGCGGCTCCCTGCTTTCCACCAATTGCCGGGCTTCAAAGGGGCAAGCCGCCACACAGGCCCCGCAGCCGGTGCAGTTTTCTTCCCCGGGGCAGTCGATGGCGGTGTGGCAGTAATCGCAGCCCGTGCAGCGGGAAAGATCCCGCCACACCGTGTGAAGCTTAAAAGGGCTCATCTCGGACCCAGGCTCTAAAATCCAGTCTTAGCTCATATTTTAAAGATTTTTCCACGGGCCTGAAATGAGATTATCAGAAGAGGCGCCGGGGCTTTACCGGGAGGTTGTCTTATTTTGCCAAATTTAGAACATAAGCGATGGGCCCATCTTTCTTGTCATATTCGGAGGCCCGTTCAAAGCCAAGCTGTTCATAGAGGTGACGGGCCGCAGCCATAAAGGGGCCGGTGTAAAGGTAAATGGCCGGAACCCGGAATTCCCGGGCCCGGCGCAGGCATTCCAGCACCAGGCGGCGGCCCAAGCCCTGCCCCCGGCTTTGAGGTTTAACCGCCAAAATGCGCATGGTCGCGGCGCCCTGGGGCCAGTTGCCCAAAGCAGCTTGGGCGGCGTCGGGATAAAATTTTACCACTCCGTGAAGGACCCCGTGCGCGTCCGCCGCGACCAGCAAGATACCGGCCGGAGCCCGGATGACCTTCTTGATGTTGGCCATCCACGCTCGCCAGACATTTTCCGGAAAAAGCGGCTGAAATTCCCGATAGGCGTCTTTCACCAAGGCCTCCACCGCCGCCAGTTCCTCCGGTCTGGCCTCCCGGATGAGAATCTTTTCGGCTTGGGCACCGTCGGTTTTAGCTTCAGAGCGGCGGGGATTTTTTCGCATTTTGAGCTGACGGCTCAGTTCACCTGGGGCGCAGCGGGGTCTTCAAAGCGGCGATGAAGTCACCGATTTCCCTGATGGTTTCCGGGCCGGAAAACTGCGCCAACCGCTGGACAATCGCGCTGCCCACCACCACGCCGTCCACATAAGGGGCCAGCCAGGCCACCTGCTCCGGGGTGGAGATGCCGAAGCCTACGGCCACCGGACACCGCACTAGGCGCCGCACCTGGGCCAGCTCCTGGACCAGTTCGGGCGGAAGCGTCGTGCGGGCTCCAGTGATGCCCGTCAGGGAAACGTAATAAAGGAAACCTTTGGTAAGCCGGCCCAGCTTTTGGAGACGCTCCGGGCCGCTGGTGGGCGCGGCTAAGTATATCGGCGCCAAACCGGCTTTCAGTGCTGCAACCCGCCAAGGGCCCGCTTCCTCCAGGGGCAGATCAGGGATGATAAACCCGCACACTCCCTGCCGGGCCGCTTCCTGGGCGGTGCGCTCCAGGCCGTATTGGAGGATGGGGTTGTAATAGCCCATCAGAATCAGAGGGATATCAGTGTCGGCACGCAGTCGGCCGGCCAGCCGGAGCACGTCTTCCAGATGCACCGCATGTTTCAGGGCTCGGTTGCTGGCGGCCTGTATGGTGGGACCATCAGCCAGGGGATCAGAAAAAGGTATGCCCAATTCCAGCATATCCGCGCCCCGGGCGGCGATTTCCACAGCTATCTGCCGGCTGGTCTCCAAATCCGGGTCCCCGGCGGTGATAAAGGGAATGAGCGCCTTTTCGCCCCGAGCTCGGAGCCGCCGGAAGACCTTGTCAATACGGGTCAAGGTTCACCTCCACAATGGTCTGGGGGGAAGCGGGGGCCTAAAGCCCCCGGCCCTGCTCTCTGAAACTCACCTTACGAACCCTCCAGAATCTCCGCCACGGTTTCCACGTCTTTGTCCCCTCGGCCGGAGAGGTTTACGATGATAATGTCTTCGGCCGAGTATTCCTGGACGATTTTGGACAAATAAGCGATGGCATGGGCGCTTTCCAGGGCCGGCAAGATCCCTTCGGTCCGGGCCAGGAGCTTAAAGCCTTCCAGGGCCTCGTCGTCCGTCACCGCCACGTATTCCGCCCGGCCGGAGTCTTTGAAGAAGGCGTGCTCGGGTCCGACGCCGGGATAATCCAACCCCGGGGCCAAGGAATGGGCCTCGCAAATGTTGCCCCAATTGTCCTGCAGCAGATAGCTCATGGCACCGTGCAGCACCCCCACGGTGCCGGCCACCAGAGTGGCAGAATGGCAGCCGGTGGGCAGGCCGTGGCCGGCGGCCTCCACCCCGATGAAGCGCACCGGGTCTTTCAAAAAAGGGTAAAACAGACCCATGGCGTTGCTGCCGCCGCCGACGCAAGCTACCAGGCAATCAGGCAACCGGCCGGTTTCCCGCCGGAGCTGGGCCTTGGCCTCCCGGCCGATCACCGCCTGAAATTCCCGGACAATCATGGGATAGGGATGAGGGCCGGCCACTGAGCCGATGACATAATGAGTGTAGCGGACATGGGTGACCCAATCCCGGATGGCTTCGTTCATGGCGTCTTTCAGGGTACAACTGCCGGATTCCACCGGAATCACCCGGGCACCCAAAAGCTTCATGCGCATGACATTCAGACGCTGGCGGCGGATGTCTTCGCTGCCCATAAAGATGTCGCACTCCAGACCCAAAAGGGCCGCCACGGTGGCGGTGGCCACCCCGTGCTGGCCGGCCCCGGTTTCGGCGATAAGGCGCCGCTTGCCCATGCGCTTGGCCAAAAGCCCTTGGCCCATGGTGTTGTTGATTTTATGGGCGCCGGTATGGGCCAGGTCTTCCCGCTTGAGATAAATCCTGGGGCCGCCCAGGGTCTCCGTGAGGTGCCGGGCCAAATACAGGGGGGTGGGCCGGCCCACATACTTCTTTAGATACCAGGACAACTCCTGGTGAAATTCCGGATCCCGGCTGATCCGGCGATATGCCTCCTGCAGTTCCAAGAGCGCCGGCATCAGGGTTTCCGGCACAAACCGGCCGCCATACTTGCCGAAATGTCCACGCCTGTCGGGTAACATTAGACCTCCCTGCCTTAGAAGGGAAAAAGGCGGAATAGGACTCGGGATGCCCTTCCGCTTTTCCTTATCTCCCTGTCTCCATGCGCTTTACCGCCTCAATAAATGCCCGCAGTTTCGCGGGATCCTTTCTGCCAGGGGCAGCTTCCACCCCGCTGGCCACATCCACGGCCGCCGGTTGGGCGATGCGGATGGCTTCGGCCACATTGTCGGAAGTAAGGCCGCCGGCCAAGACCAGGGGGCCGTAGTTTTTCATCTTTCTTGCTAGCTTCCAATCAAAGGGTTCGCCGGTTCCGCCCGGGGTCCCGGGTTTATAGGCATCCAGTAGAAAGGCCTTGGCCGCCCCTTTAAATTCGCTTATTTGGGGAAAAACCTCCTCGCCTTTTACCCGAAAGCCTTTGATGACCCGCCGTCCCAGAGAGCGGCAGTATTCCGGGGATTCGCGGCCGTGCAGCTGAAGCCAATCTAGCCCGGCTAGCGCCGCAATTTTCTGCACGGTGGCCGCCTCTTCGTCCACGAACACCCCTACGGTGGCCACAAAAGGCGGCAGTTGGCCGATGATGCCCCGGGCCTGCTCCGGCGTCACATACCGGGGGCTTTTCTTATAGAAAATAAATCCCAGGGCATGGGCGCCCAATTCCGTTGCCAGCAGAGCATCACTAACTTCGGTTATGCCGCAGATTTTAATGCGCACCATCAGTTTTCCTGGATCACTTCTTAAAAGTTCCCAGATCAGAAGGTCAAGACTTTATCAGCCTCGGAAATCAGTCCATATAAATCGTCCATCCAGCCGATGGGGCAGGTGCTCGATCCCTCCAGACCGTGGGATTTCAGGCACACCCCTCAAACGTAAAAATCGCCGGCAAACCGGTTGATTTCCCCCATCACATCAAACTGCTCGGTGCTGCTTCGTTCGAAACACACTCCTCTTCCAAGCATAAAAACGCTCACCTCATCCCCCCGCTGGAGGGCCTTGTTGGCCAAGCGCATGGCATTGTAAACAGTCTCGCCGTCATCAGTGGAGATGATAATCAAAATTTTCATGAATGCTCCCCCTTGGTCTTATGGATCATTTTGATCATGGCCCAAAAACTCCCGCAACTTCGCCCCGGGGTCGGCCGCGGTCACCAGGGTCTCACCGATAAGGAAGGCCCGGATGCCGGCAGCTTCCAGATGTGCCAGGTCTGCCCGGGTATTGAGGCCGCTGGCGGCTACTAAGGTTATCCCAGGCGGGGCCAGGGGAGCTAACTCCAGGGCTCTGTCCATGTGCATCTCGAAGGTGTTCAGGTCCCGGTGGTTGATGCCAATAAGCTGTGCTCCGGCGGCCAGGGCCTGCTTCATCTCCATCGTGGTATGCACCTCCACCAAGGCCTCTAAACCCAAAGAGCGGGCAAGGAGAAGCAACGCGGTGAGCTGACCCGGGTTCAACAGTTTCACGATAAGCAACAGGGCATCCGCACCCAAAGCGGCGGTTTCATATACCTGGATGGGCTCCAGGATAAAATCCTTCCGCAGAATGGGAATACTGATTTCTGGCCGCATTTGGCGAATAAAATCAGGGTTCCCTTTGAAATAATGCCGCTCAGTAAGAACCGAAACGGCGGCGGCCCCGTTTTTTTCATAAATCCGGGCCAGCTCAACCGGATCCAGCGCTGGGGCAAGCTCCCCTTTAGAGGGCGAAGCCCGCTTTACTTCCGCAATGATGGCGGTCCCGGGAGCGGCATCCAGGGCGCCTTTCAGGCTCAAGGGCTTCGGCCGGGTGGCGATGGCCCCTTTGAGGGTCTCGATCACCTCGGGCTTAAAAAGATCTAGGGATTCCGTCAACTTGCGGGCGACGATGTCTTCCAGAAAATTCATGTGCTTTCCTAATTGCAAGGAGGCTGGGATACGGTGGCCCAGGAAAAAGCTGGGTCTGTGACCTTCAGCCCCTTTCCTCAAAGCTTTTACTTTTTTTAATCAAGGCCTCCAGCTTCTCCAGGGCCCGGCCGGAGCGGATGGTCTCCCGGGCCAGGGCGATACCCTCGGGGAAGTCGGCACATCGGCCCGCCGCAATAAAAGCCGCGGCGGCATTCAGAGCCACCATGTCCTCCTTGGGGCCCCCCTCCCCTGCCAAGACCTTCCGGACAATTCGGGCGTTTTCAAAGACATCGCCGCCCTTGATGTCTTCCAAACGCGCCCGTTTCAGGCCGAAATCCTCGGGCGCGATGGTGTAGGTGCGCACCCGACCGTCCTTGAGTTCGCTCACCCGAGTAGGACCGACGATGCTGATTTCGTCAAAGGAGCCCTCGCCAAAAACTACAAAGGCGCTCCTTGCGCCCAGGTTTCCCAGCACCTGGGCCAGAGGCTCGGTCAGTTCCGGGGCATAAACCCCCAGGACCTGGACATTGGCGCCGGCGGGGTTGGTCAAGGGCCCCAAAATGTTGAAGATGGTGCGGATGCCGATCTCCCGGCGGGGTCCGATGGCAAACCGCATGGCCCCGTGGAGCTGGGGGGCGAACAGAAAGCCGATGCCCACCTCATTGATGCATTGGGCCACCTGTTCCGGGGTAAGGGACAAGTTGATGCCCAGGGCTTCGATGACATCGGCGCTGCCGCAACGGCTGGACACCGCCCGGTTGCCGTGCTTGGCCACCCGAAGGCCGGCCCCGGCCACCACAAAGGCGGTGGTGGTGCTGACATTAAAGGTCTGGGTGGCGTCGCCGCCGGTGCCGCAGGTGTCCACGATGGTTTCCCAGTCCACGTTGATTTCGTCGCGGTCCAGATCCACAAGGTTGTCGCCGATGGGGATGCGGGTGGCCTTGGCCCGCATGACCTTGGCCGCCGCGGTGATCTCCGTCACCGTCTCCCCTTTCATCCTGAGGGCCGTGATGAAGGCCCCGATCTGAGCCTCGGTGGCCTGACCCTCCATGATGGCAGTCATAGCCGCCACCATCTCCGCTTCGGTTAAATCCTGCCGGGTGACTACCTTGTAAATGGCTTCCTTGAGCATCGCTGACTCCGAATTTTGTTTATATTATCATGTCTTATCTATTTTGCCACGGAAACCGATTTTGCCGCGGTTGAGGTTATCAAGGGGGCAAAGTTTTGTTATGGGGCAACGGCAAAATTTTCATAAATAAACATTATCAGCCCCACGGCAACCCAGAGGCCTCCTGCCAGCCCGCCGAATGACTTGAAAAGCCGGAGGCCCTGCGGCGGGTAAAGGAACATCAAAAGGACTGCTTTCAAGACATAGGCCAAACAAAAAAGAGGAAGAAAAACGGCCAGGGAAAACTGCTGGATGAAATCCCTCTCAAAAAGGAAAAAATTAAAGCCCACCGACCCCCTTCCGGCCGCAAAGCGATCAAAGACCGCCAGCAGAAAGATCAGCAGGTACATGCCCAGCACCAGGACCAGCGGAAGGAGCAAATGACTCCAGAGATCGATTTCCGGAAAGATGAGGTAGTCGAAAGCCGTGGAGAACACCGTTACCAGGAAAATAATGCCAAAAAACTGCCGTCTTTGTACAGATGGCCTGAAATAGTAGATGAAATAGGTTAGCTGTTCTTTCATTATCAGGGCGGTGCTTCTCTTTAGCACCCGATCCGCTATGAGCAAGGCTGAACCGACAAGTAAAAAAATTACCGACATGCGATCATGCGGACCCGCGGCGCTGGGATTGCCGGGTCATCTCGATTTTGAAAAATTTCCAAGTTCAAAGACCTTAGCCCGCCAACTTGCGGCTCCCCCTACTTTCCGGGCGGGAGGTTAGAGCCGCACAATTTGCATTTCACTGTCTGTCGCCTCTTTCAGGCGGGGACTATCTGGTCTTTATCGCAGACCGGACAATACCTGAGGAACCACATATTTGGCGGCAAGAATTACTGCGCCCACGATTACTACCCCTTCTAGGAAGAGGAAGAGAAACTTGCGGCCCACCTCATTTCCCCCTACCCCGGCCAGGAAGGGAATGAAAAGCATCATGGGCACAATGATGATATCCTGGAAAATAAGGATTCCCAAGGAAGTGTTGCCGTGAGGCGTTTCCACTTCCGCCCGGCTTTGCAGGACTTTCAACACTATGGCGGTGCTGCTTAAGGCCATGAGAAAGCCGACGAACACCGCTTCCCCCACCCCCAGGTCCGCGATCTCCCAAGCCAGGTAAAAGAAGAGCAGGCTGGTAAGCCCCACCTGTAACGGCGCCCCGAGCAGCACTGAGCGGCGCAGCTGCAAGAGATTGGCAAAGGAAAATTCGATGCCGATGGTAAAGAGCAGGAGGATGACCCCGATCTCCGCTAAGACCTCCACTTCGGGTAATGCCTTGATGAGCCTCAATGCCTGGGGGCCGGCCAGCACTCCGGTTAAAATGAAGCCTACCAACGGCGGGATACTGAGGTGATGGCAGAGGAAGATAACCAACACCGCCAACATATAGACAATGAGGAGGTCAAAAATAATTTGCATAGGTTAAAGCGGCGGGGAAGCGATATCTTTGCGGCGAATCTCCTGGGCTGCGGCGGCACCTGCCTTCAGGGCTTTAAGATTCAAATCCGCCGTGTTAGACGGCACTCTGGCCAGAACCGCCGCCTCCAGGCTCTTCAAAGAAACGATGCCGGTGAGTACGGCCAAGGCCCCCAAGGCCACAATGTTGGCCAGAATGGGCTTTCCCAATTTTTCCCGGGCGATTTGCGTAAAGGGGAGAGCCACGGCCCGGCTGGTGGGCAGTTCTTTCACCAAGCCCCCGTCCACAATGATAGTGCCGCCGGGCTTGACATCAAAGACATACAAATCGCAGGCCTGCTGATTCATGCACAAAAGCACATCCGGCTTGATGGCCTGGGGGTAGTCGATTTCCGCGTCACTGATCACCACTTCGCTCTTGGAGGCCCCACCCCGGGCCTCAGGGCCGTAGCTCTGGGTCTGGGCCACGAATTTTCCTTCATGCAGGCCCGCCGCCTCCGCCAGGATCACCCCGGCCAGGATGAGGCCTTGGCCGCCGGAGCCGGCCAGCCTTACTTCCACCCGCTCTGCCATAATTGCCTCTCTTAGTAATTACAAGCAGTACCTGACTGATGGCAAGTAGGCGCGGTTACCCGCGATCAGCCAGGGCGGCCCGGGCCGCTTCCCGGATCCGGCGCAATTCCTGGGTATAGATGGGCAGGTCCCGGTCGGCCAGCACGCCGATAGTGATTTTGCCTTCCAGCTCCTCCGGGGTCATGGTCCGGGCCTTTTCAATCCTGACGGCCACTTTCTTTTGCCACTGCATCATTTCCACCGGACCGCCCATTTGGTTGGCCCGGCCATACAGGGTATGACAGTGGCTGATAACCTCCACCACCGCAAACCCCCTTTTCCGGATGGCCTGTTCGATGAGCTGATCCAGATGGCTGGCATGATATACGGTGCTGCGCCCCACCCAGGCGGCCCCGGCCGTCACCGCCAGTTCCGCGATGGAAAAGGGATGCTCGATATGGCCGTACACGGAAGTGGCAGAAATGGCCCCATAGGGCGTAGTGGGCGAATATTGGCCGCCGGTCATGCCATAAGTGTTGTTGTTGATAATGATGGCCGTAAGGTTCAGGTTGCGCCGGGCGGCATGAATGAAGTGGTTGCCGCCGATAGCGGTGGCGTCGCCGTCCCCCATCACCACAATGACCTGAAGCCGCGGGTTGGCCAGCTTCACCCCGGTGGCAAAGGTCAGGGCCCGGCCATGGGTGGTGTGCAGGGTATTGAAGTCTACATACACACTCATGCGTCCGGAGCAGCCGATGCCCGAAACCAGGACAATTTCGTCCTTGGTGAACCCGGTGCGGTCAATAGCCCGGATGAGCGCGCCCAGGACGATGCCGTTGCCGCAACCCGGGCACCAGACATGGGGGAACTTCTTTTCGTGACGCAGATATTTGTGAATCAATTTGGTGACTTCCGCCATGGTCGTCCTTTCCCGTGATCAGCAGCGGAAACCGGCCGGTTCCCCCGGAATCAGCCTTAAGGCTCGGGCCCGATTCCAAGACGGGCCGTTCCCGGGAAGTTTGTTGTACTTAGCGGGTCTTTATCTTACTGCTCCTTTTCCCAGGTGTACTCCGGATCGGGAATAAAACACACATAAAGGTGTTCTCCCTCTCCCAATGAGATATAGCGGAACAGCCAGCCCCCCGGCACCTTGGCCCGCGCCGCGGCGGTATTCAGATTAAACGGGGCCGAGCCTCTTTCCTCCAGCCGTTCCCAATCCAGGCGATTCATAGCATCCTCCTCAGTTTGGAAATTTTTAAAAGTATTATTAGACAAAATCAGGCCTTATCCGTCTTATGGGCGGTTCCAAAGGCTAGGCCCCGTCCGCTATTATGAAATATTAACCTTCTAATCTAACCAACGCCTTTTTAAACCTGGTGCTATTTTAAACATAGCTTAAAATACTTATTTCTGTATTAATAGTTCTGCAAATAATAATACTCCTGGGAAGATATAATTCTTATATGAGCCTCCGCCTTTTAGATTTCTGACACTAAATGGGAAGGACCATGCATAAGCATCACATTTAATTTTGGAAGAAGCATAACGAAGAATTTCCCTAATTTTGACATTTATTTGTTCTTCAAATTTTTTATTAATACTAGGTGCAACAAATACAACCGCAATAACTAAAGCCTCTTCATTTTTACGGACAAGGAGTTTACGGGCATCGCCCTTGGCTTGGGACAGGGCATCTGAGGCACTTTTAATACTCCATGTATGCTTAGCTTCAATGTATTCCCCTTGCTTACCATCAATGGAATGTATATAGAGATCGCATGATCCTCGTTTTTTGCCGCGTTTTTTAACTCCGAATTCTTCTAATGCGAGCCACCCGGCTTTCCAGGCTGCGCCTGAAAGAACCCCGACATTGGCACGTTCAGTGTAATAAAAAGGGGCGTCTTCTCCTTCCATAAAGTCTCAATAATGTTTAACTAAATTGTTCCATGTTCTTAGAAGAATTTCCCAATGAGATAATACCGTGTTGTGGACCTTAACTCCCTTAATATCTTTCCTCATTGTTATAACTCCTTTCCCTTTAAAATTATATTTTTAATAAACGCCCTAAAATCTCCTCCGGCGTAATCAGCCGACCGTCAATTCTATTAAGGGTCTCCACCCGGGTGGCCCCCTGGTTGATGCGTTTCACCTCCCGGGCAATCTGGCCCCGGTTCAGCTCCGGCACCAGCACCGCCCGCACCCGCCGCAGGTGCGGCTCCAGGGCCCGGCGGGGGAAGGGCCAGAGGGTGGTCAATTTAAACAACCCGGTCCTGAGGCCCCGGCTCCGGGCGTCGTCCACCGCCCGGCGGGCGGAGCGGGCCACCGACCCGTAGGCCACCACCAGCACCTCGGCGTTTTCTGTCCGGTATTCCTCCACCATCTGAATGTCCGAGAAGTGCTGGTTGATTTTGCGGAAGAGCCGGTTCAGGAAAGGCACAATTTCATCCGGGCGCTCCGTGGGAAAACCCCGCACGTCATGAATTAGGCCGGTGACATGGTAGCGGTAGCCGTCCCCCAAGATGCCCATGGGCGGCACCCCCCGGGGAGTGTCTTCGTAGGGGATGTACCACTCCGGCGGCATGGTGGGCTTGAGCCGGTCCACAATTTCCAGTTCTCCGGGGGGCGGCAGGACGATCTTTTCCCGGGTGTGGGCCACCACTTCGTCGGACAGGATGATCACCGGGGTGCGGTAGGTTTCCGACAGGTTGAAGGCCTTGACCGTGAGGGCGAAACACTCCCAGGTGGTGGACACCGACAGCACGATGATGGGGTGGTCGCCGTGGGTGCCCCAACGGGCCTGCTGTACGTCGCCCTGGGCCACATGGGTGGGCAGCCCCGTGGACGGTCCGCCCCGCATGACGTTGACGATGACGCAAGGCACTTCGGCAATGGCCGCAAAGCCCAGGTTTTCCTGCATCAGGGAGAAACCCGGGCCGCTGGTGGCCGTCATGGCCTTGACGCCAGCCAGCGACGCCCCGATGACCGCCCCCAGGCTGGCAATTTCGTCCTCCATCTGGATAAAGGTGCCCCCCAGGGCCGGGAGCCGGAGGCTCATGCGCTCGCTGATCTCTGTGGCCGGGGTGATGGGGTATCCGGCAAAAAACCGGCACCCGGCATAAAGCGCCCCTTCCACCATGGCTTCGTTTCCCTGAAGAAGGAGGGGGCGCCTTGCTTTTAATAATTCAGACATAACAGCGAATCAGAACCTTGGATTAATCCGGCGGGGGAACCGGTTAATCCGCCTCCTCTCTGGGTTTCTCCGCCGGGCACTCCCGGACGCTGATGGCAAAGTCCGGACAGTGGATTTCACACCAGCCGCAGCCGGTGCAGCGTTCAGGGTGCGTCACCACTGGGTTGCCTTCCTCGTCCACGGAAAGACATTTCCAGGGGCAGAAGGCCACGCAGATACCGCAAGCTTTGCACCAAGCCCGATAGATGTCGATTTCATAGGGTTTCTCCGGTCTGGCTGCTTCATTCCGGGAGACGGCCTTCTTTTTCCGGGGCGGGCGATCCCTGATGTCCTGAGTGCTAGAAGTCTTCTCAGGCATACCGGGCCACCTCCCTTCGGACTTCGACCCGGCGCCGGTGCCACCGCCGCAACGCCTTGTCAATCTCCACCACCACAATGACTGATCCCGCGATCCCCAAAACGAGGGCCCAATCATATGCGGTCAGGGGGGCGGACCGGAAGAGCCAATGCAAAGGGGAGGCGTAAACGAAGGCCACCTGCGCCACCGTGGCGGCGATCAGGGCGTAAAGCAGAAACGGATTGCTGACCGGACTGATGGTGAAGATGGACTGATATTCCGAACGGCTGTTCCAACATTGGAAAAACTGGAAAAACACCATGGTGGTGACCGCCAGGGTGCGGGCATATTCCAGGCTGCCGCCGTTGTTGAGGCCGTAAAGGAACATTGCCACCACTCCGGCGGAGATAAGCAGGGCTAACAGTATGGTCCTTTGAATCAGCATGGGCGACATGATGCCTTCTTTGGGATCCCGGGGAGGTCGTCGGTCTATGTCTTTTTCTCCCGGCTCGAAGGCCAGGGCCACGTCCTGCAGGCCGTTGGTCACCAGGTTGATCCACAGAAGCTGGGCAGGCAGAAAGGGCAACGGCAGTCCCATGACCACCGTACCGATGATGGTGAAGATAGCCGCGATGCCGGTAGGAATCAGGAAAAAGGTGACTTTCCGGATATTGTCAAACACCACCCGGCCCTCTTTCACGGCCGCAAAAATGCTGGCAAAATTGTCATCGGCAATGATCATGTCCGCCGCTTCTTTGGCTACATCCGTGCCGCTCAGGCCCATGGCCACCCCGATGTGGGCCGCCTTCAGAGCCGGGGCGTCATTGACCCCGTCGCCGGTGACCGCCACGATTTCGCCGTGCTTCACCAGCTGTTGGGTAATGCGGAGCTTGTGCTGGGGCGATACCCGGGCGTAAACATTGACCTTCTCCACCAGCCGGAAAAGCTCCTCATCGCTCATCTCCTCCAACTGCCGGCCGGTGAGCACCCGGGCGGTTTCGGGCTCCTGGGCCCGATGCACCACGGCCAGGATAACATTTTTCACCAACTCAAAGAGCTGGGTGTCCTCCGTGGGGATATCGGGGCGATCGGCCCGCTCCCGAACCTCGTTTTGGACAATCCCGGCTTTTTGGGCCACCGCGGCCGTAACTTCCTTAAAAAGATCGAAAAGCTCTTCGTCACTCAGATCCTTTATCGCCAACTGCTCCGCCTCTGCCTCAGTCCTTGCCCCCTCCCGGGTGTTGCCGAGGATGGTCAGGCGTCTGGCGATGGCCTCTGCCGTAATGGCATGGTCTCCGGTGATCATCTTTACCTTGATACCGGCCCGTTTGCAGCCGGCCACGGCTTCTATGGCCTCCGGGCGGGGCGGGTCGATCATGCCCTGGAGGCCGGCAAAGATCAGGCCGGTGCGCAAATCCTCAGCTCTGAGTTCAGTATAGTCCGGAGGCATCTCCCGATAGGCCATGGCCAGGACCCGAAGGCCGTCCCGGGCAAAATTGTTGGCGATCCGGGAAACCTTTTGCCACCGGAGGTAATCCGATGATTCCCGGGGCAGTTGCTGGCAGGAAAGGCAAATTTCCAGGAGTTTTTCCGGGGCACCTTTGATGAAGATATAATTCTTGTCCTCCCCCCGGTGTAGAGTGGCCATAAAGCCCCGCTCCGACTCAAAGGGAATGATGCCCAGTTGCGGATATTTCTCCCTTTCTTCCTCCGGATTCAATCCGGCTTTGATGGCGGCCACCAGCAAGGCCCCTTCGGTGGGGTCACCTTGCACGTGATACTTGCCATTCTCCTCAAAAAGATGGGATTCGTTGCACAGAAGGCCAACGCGGAAGAGCATTTGCAGGTTGGGATAGTCCTTGGGGTTGACGGCCATCCACTGCCGCAGGATCTCCCCCTCCGGGTCATAACCGGTACCGGTGACCTCAAAAACCTGTTCGCCGTCAAAGACCTGTTTCACGGTCATTTCATTCTTGGTGAGGGTGCCGGTTTTATCCGTGCAGATCACCGTGGTGCTGCCCAGGGTTTCCACCGCCGGCAGCTTCCGGATGATGGCGTTGCGCTTTGCCATGCGGGCCACGCTGATGGCCAGGGTGATGGTCACCACGATGGGCAAGCCTTCAGGGATGGCGGCCACCGCGGCGGCCACCGCGGTCATAAACATGTCTCGGGGACTTTCGCCGACCACTATCCCCAAGCCGAACAGTAACGCGGCGGCCGCCAGGATGACCAGGCCGAGGACGTTGGCAAACCGGTCAAATTTTTGTTGCAGCGGCGCCCGGGTGACGCCGATCTCCTTGACTTCTTCGGCAATGGCGCCCAGAGCCGACCGGGGGCCGGTTTCCACCACAATGCCCCGCCCCCGGCCGGCAACGACGATGGTGCCCATAAAGGCCATGTTTTTTTGGTCGCCCGGCGGCAAGCGGTCCTCTTTGATGGGCTTGACGGTTTTTTCCACCGGCAAAGATTCCCCGGTGAGGATGGACTCGTCCACCCGCAACTCCACACACCGCAGTAGCCGTAAATCGGCGGGCACTCTGACCCCGGATTCCAACAGCACGATATCCCCCGGAACCAGCAGCTGGCTGTTTATCTCCTTTTCGTGGCCGTTCCGGAGGACCCGGGCCTTGGGGGTCACCATTCTTCTGAGGGCCCTGACGCTCTCCTCTGCTTTGTATTCCTGGAAATAACCGACTATGGCGTTTATAAGGATGACCGCCAGAATCACTCCCATGTCCTTGTATTCTTCCAGGAACATGGCAACCGCGGCCGCGATGATCAAAATGTAGATGAGCGGGCTGGCAAATTGATCCAGGAGGATTTTTAACCGACTGATGCCTTTGTCTTCAGCCAACTTATTGGGGCCGTACTCTGCCAGACGCTTTCTGGCTTCCTCCTCACTCAGGCCGTGCTCGGTGGTTCCCAGACGATCCAGAACCTCGGAGATCTCCAGCTGATACCATCCCATCCACGCTCTCCTTACATAAGGTTTCTGCTAGAAAGACCCTTCCCGCCGCTTCAGAAAATTCTGCAAAATATGCAGTCCCTCTTGGGTGAGGATGGATTCCGGGTGAAACTGCACCCCGAAAACCGTAAACCGCCGGTGCCGGAGGCCCATTATTTCCCCCACCGTAGTTTGGGCCGAGACCTGGAGGCAGTCCGGCAAGGTCTCCCGCTCCACGATGAGGGAGTGGTAACGCGTGGCTTCAAAGGGCGAGGGAATACCCTGAAAAATGTCTCTGCCATCATGATAGATGAGCGAGGTTTTCCCGTGCATCAGACGAGGGGCCCGGATAATCCTCCCGCCGAAGGCCTGAGCGATGGCCTGGTGTCCCAGACAAACGCCCAGGATGGGGACCTTGCCGGCGAAGTGCTGAATGGCGGCCACGGAAATCCCTGCCTCCGTAGGGGAGCACGGTCCCGGAGAGATAACCAGATGGGATGGATTCAGGCGTTCCAGACCCGGCACATCGATCTGGTCGTTCCGGAACACCCGCACTTCGGCTCCTAGCTGCCCCAGATACTGGACCAAATTGTACGTGAAAGAATCATAATTATCTATCATTACCAACATGACGACCCTCTTGGATTAAGCCAGGCAAGCGGCCCCCGTCCCCTGACATTTTGCCGGAGAGGATGCCGGGGAGCCTTTGCTTTTTCGGAAAAAGCCGGGTTCCCGAAATACTTCCGATACCTCACCACAGCCCTTCGCCGGCCAGCTCCAGGGCCCGCAGGAGGGCCATGGCCTTGTTCACCGTCTCCTGATATTCCCGGGCCGGGTCGGAGTCGGCCACGATGCCGGCTCCCACTTGGAGGTACACCCTGCCCTGATGCACCGTGAAACTGCGGATGGTGATGCAGAAATCCAGGTTGCCGGTGAAGGCCAGATAACCCACCGCGCCGGCGTAAGGGCCGCGGCGGGTGGGCTCCAGCTCCTCGATGATCTCCATGGCCCGCACTTTGGGGGCGCCGGTGACGGTACCGGCCGGGAAGGTGGATTTCAGCAGAGAGATGCCATCCTGGTCCGGGGCCAGCTCCCCCTCCACCTGGGAGACAATGTGCATGACGTGGGAGTAGCGCTCCACCGTGAAAAGTTCCGGCACCCGGACGCTGCCGACCGTGGCCACCCGACCCACATCGTTGCGCCCGAGATCCACCAGCATGATGTGTTCGGCCCGTTCCTTGGGATCGGCCAGAAGCTCCTTCTCCAAAGCGAGGTCCTCTTCCGGGGTCTTACCCCGGGGGCGGGTGCCAGCGATGGGCCGGTAAACAATCTGCCGGTCCTCCAGCCGCACCAGGATTTCCGGAGAGGCCCCCACCAGCTGCAGGTCGCCCAAATCCAGGTAAAACATATAGGGCGAGGGATTTATACAACGCAGGGCGCGGTAGAGGTCCAGGGGATCGCCCTTGAGCGGCGTGGTGAAACACTGAGACAGCACCACCTGGATGACGTCGCCCGCCGCAATATATTCTTTCGCCCGGGCCACCATGGCTTCAAACTCTTCCTGGCTGAGATTGGCGCTCAACCCGACGCGCTCCGGGGCCGGGGGGCCCTCCTGGGCCGGGGGCACCGGCTGCCGCAGGCAGCGGATGATTTCCTGAACCTCGGTCACCGCCTGGTCATACTGCTCTTTGGCGGCCAGTTCGGGACGCCGGTGCACTAGGACCATCACCTTGATGGTCTGCCTGAGATTGTCAAAAATCAACAAGTGATCGGGTAGCACCAGCCGCGCCTCTGGCATGGCCAAGGGCGGGGTCAGTTCCGGCAAACGCTCAATATAACGCACCATGTCATAGCTTAAAAAACCCACCAGACCGCCCCAGAAGCGGGGCAGCCCGGTTACCGCCGGGGTGTGGAAGCCGGCCAGTACCTGGTGCAGATGTTCAAACGGCCCCACGGCCAGGTCCAGAACTTCCGGCACTCCGCGGCGTATCAGACTCGCCTGCCCGTCTTTCACCTGAAAGATCAAGGAGGGATTGAAGCCCAGAAAACTGTAACGCCCCCATTTCTCCCCCCCTTCCACACTTTCCAGCAGAAAGGAAGGCTCCCGGTTCCTGAGTTTTTTGTAGGCCGAGACCGGGGTCTCCAGATCACCCAGGATTTCCCGATACACCGGAATGACATTGCTTTGCTCCGCCAGTTGGCGAAAAGCCGTGAAATCCGGCACCACCATACCCCGCTCCCTAAAGAGGCTTTTAAGTTAAAAAGCCGTGCCCCCTGTCTGGGCCACGGCTTTTAGCCTTTCCAAAAACCGAGGCCCCTCCGTGAGGGGCCCCGCAATTTTAAACCAGGCACTGGCAGGCGCACCTCACGGCCTCAGAATGCCACGCCACCAGCGCCAGTTTGGGCAGTTCTTCCTAAGCATGCTTATCTAATATACCAACAGTGCTTTTCTGTCAATCATTTTCGGGCGCAAAATCCCCCCTCATTTGCCCGGTGCTTCGGTGGTCACCGTCTCGGCTCGCCACAGTTTCTGTTCCTTGGTTTCCTCCTTCCGATGGAGGCAAGGGGCAAAGCCGCAAATGGGGCACTCCACCGGCTCACAAGGGTCAAGGTGAATCAGGACATCTGCCATGCCCTCGTATTTGGCATTGAAGATCCGCTCCAGCTCCTTGACTTCGCGGTGTCCCTCCTCCAGGGGCAGATCCCGGGGCAGGACCAGATGAAAGTCGATGAACACCCAGTCCCCGGAGCGCCGGGCCCGGAGGCGGTGCACGTCAATCCACAGGTCTTTCCGGTGTTCTCTGAGGATGCCGGCGATCTCCTCCAAAAGTTCCGGGTCGGAGGCATCCATAAGTCCGGCGGAGGCTTCCTGCATCAGCCGGACCCCGATATACAGGATATGCAGGCCCACCAGGATTGCCAAGGCTCCGTCCAGCCAGTACCGGCCCGTCCAACAGGCCAGAAGGAGTCCGGCAATTACGCCCACAGAGGTGAATACATCGGTCAGGAGGTGTTTGCCGTCGGCCACCAAAACCAGGGAGTGGGTGCGGCGTCCGGTGTGCACCAGCCCCAGTCCAAGAATAAGGTTGACCCCGCTGATGGCCAGCAACAAAAGAAGTCCCGCTTCCAAATGCGCCAGGACGCGAGGAACAAGGAGCCGGGGCACGGCCTGGTAGAAAATGCCCAAGGCGGCCAGAATTACCAGCGCCCCTTCGAAGCCGGCGGACAAATACTCCATCTTGCCGTGGCCGTAAGGATGGGAGGGATCCGGGCTTTTGGCCGCCAGGATGATGCTCATCAGGGCAAAGGCCGAAGCCGCCACGTTAATGATGGATTCCAGCGCGTCGGACAGGATGGCGGCGGAACCGGTGAGCCAGTAGACATAAAATTTCCCGGCCATCAGGGTTAAGCCCAGCAGAAACGAGGCCAGAATGGCGATCAGCCGGATTTTCTGCGGATTGGGAGCCGCGGCGGAAGTAAAACCAGCCTTCATTGATCCAGAGAAAAGGCTAAACTTTCAAGGCCTCCAGCAACTGCCGGTGCAGCCGCCCATTGCTGGCGGCGATGTTAGGAGAGAAGATGTTGTAGGGGCGGCCGTCAAAGGTGGTGATATGGCCTCCGGCCTCGGTAATCAGGAGCAGACCGGCGGCGGTGTCCCAGGGCTTCAGGTTCTCTTCATAGAAGCCGTCGAAGCGACCGCAGGCCACATAGGCCATGTCCAGGGCGGCGGATCCGGCCCGGCGCACCCCTTGGCTCAAGGCCAGCATGTTGCTCAGGCGGGCCATGGTCTGAGGCAGGCGCTCCCGGATATCATAAGGAAAACCGGTGGCCATCAGAGCCCGGTCCATCAGTTCCGTCCCGGACACCCGCACTGCCTGGCCGTTGAGCCGCGCCCCGCCGCCCCGGATGGCCTCGAACAGCTCCTCCCGCAAGGGATCATAAATGACCCCGTATTGCAGGACCCCTTCGGCCTCAAACGCAATGGACACGCAGAACATGGGAAAGCCGTGGGCATAGTTTACCGTGCCGTCCAGGGGGTCGATGATCCAGCGGTCCGGCTTGGCGCCGGAAGAAAAAAACTCTCTGGTCCCCTGCCCTTCTGACTCCTCGGCCAGAAACCCATGGTCCGGAAAACCTTGCCGGATGATGCGGACGATGATGTCCTGAGCTTGCAAATCGGTTTCGGTGACCGGGTCGATGACTCCTTTCAAATGGACTTCGTGAGGCTTGAGATAATTGAGGCGCAGCACCGCGCCGGCGGCCAGGGCCGCCTGTCGCCCGACTTTGACGATTTTATCCTTCATACCTGAAATCTCCCGCGGCCAGCCTACCTTTTCCGGTTTTTGCCTTTGGTTCCGGAAAGCCGGGCGCCCCCGCGGCGCGGGCTGGCCTTGGGCATGACCGGCTCCGGTTTCAACGGCGTAAACAAGGAAACCGTGAGAAGGCCGGTGAAAAAGCCCCCCAGGTGGGCCACCCAGGCAATAGCGCCGCCCTGGCGCAGCCCGTAAAACTGCAGAACCACCCAAAGGGCCAGCCAGACAAAGGCAGGGACATAGACAGTCTCAAAGCGCAGACGCCAAAAAACCAGGGTGAGGATGGGGCTCTGCGGCAGGCGCATAAGATAGCCCCCCATGACCCCGGCAATGGCCCCGCTGGCGCCGATCAAGGGCGCCGACAGTCGGCTCGAAGCCAAGACATGAAACAGACAGGCGAAAAACCCGGCAAAGAGATAAAAAGCCAGGAACCGGCCATGTCCCAGGTCTTCCTCCAAGGCTTCCCCGAACACCCAGAGGAACCACAGGTTGCCGACCAGGTGCACCCAACCGGCGTGCAGGAACAGGGAAATAAACATGGTGGTCAGAAGCCAAAGGGACGAGGCGCTCAGGAGTTTGAGCTGACTCAGCTTGGCAGGAATCGCCCCTCCGGTCATGAACAGATTCAGGGTGGCCCGGGGGCCGATGTGCAGGGTATAAAGAAAAACGATCGTATTGAGCGCGATGAGGCCCAGAGTGATCCAGGGCCGATTGCCTTTGGTAGCTGCGCCGCGTAACGGAATCATAACAGGCTGGCCGGAAGAGGTGGCAAACCGCGGTAAGGGCGGACTTCAAAGCCGCTTGCGTTTGCTACGGGAACGGCCTTGGCTTCCCGCCGGTTCAGGGCAGGATTCCAAGGGCCGCGGACAAATCGGGGACGCAGCGCTTTCCTTTTGATCACTTAGATTTGGGGATCAAGGCCCTCTTTCCCCCACATTCTGACAAGGCAAATACCATACCCCCGGCATCCCTGCAAGTGGTTTTTTCGCCCCACCGTCGCAAAACTCTTCAAGCCCGGTCTGCTCCCGCCGGGAAGCCGGAAGTGCGGAGTCCAGCCCCGGCGGGGCGTCCCGCGGCCGGTCCCGCCTCAATGCGGCGGCGCGCTGCTGAACGGTGCCGTTGCAGAACCGCCCGCGTTTGCTTCTAAATTAGGGGAGAGGGGCATCGGCGACAGAACCGGGGTCAGAACAACTCAATCGCCGGGCGGTGGTCGTGGGCGGTGCGCCCTTCCATTACTTCGCAGTGGACCTGATGCTGACGGTGCATTACATACCTGTCGCGCAGTTCTGCGAGTTTTTCCTGTAAGGGACGCCAGTTCGTCTCTCCTTTCCCGGCGATGGCGTTGGCAATTTCTTCCCCATGCCTGGCCAGCAGCTGGAGGGCGGCCTGAACCTGCTCGATTTGCTGCCGCGAAATATCCTGATATTGCATCCGTCCCAGCACCGCGACAATGTCCTGGTGGATGCGATTCATCGCGCTGTGCGATTCGCTGCCGATCTGCATGAGATAATCGCTCACTTCCTGAAAGGCCCGGATCAGCCCCTGGCCTTCCGCGGCACAGACCTGATCCAGCTGCCGCGTGGCGGCCTCGGTTTGCTGCGAAAGCTTGCGCACCTCCTGGGCTACCACGGCAAAACCGCAACCCCTTTCTCCGGCGCGGGCCGCCTCGATTGCTGCATTCAAAGCCAGGAGATTGCTCTGTCGGGCGATGTCGCGGATGCTTTGGGTGAGGCCGGTGAGCCAAGTTTGGGTCTTGGTTTCAAAGCGCTGTGCCTGATGCAGGACAACCTCGCGGACTTTTTCCGCCTGGGTTTTAAGACGGGCCAGCAGACTCTCACTTTGGCGACGGAGGGCCTCCAGGGCTTCAAGGCTTTTGACGGCGCCCGTCTCCGTGGCCGCATTTGCATTATGCAGATGCTCACCCAACAGGGCCGAGAACTTGGGCATCTGGGCGCAATCGGCCAGAACTTTCCTGAGAATAGCAGAGACGCCCGGGGGTTCGGCGACCTTCCTGCCTTTGGCCGGCGATTTCTCAGGCACGAAACCCCGGAACGCCCCCCGGCTTAAGAAATAATGAGCCAAGGAGCCGGAAAGAAAGCTCAGGGCGGTGATCACGGCGGCCGCCTGGCGATTTTCGGCGCCGAAGAACAACGGCAGCCAAGGATGTATGGCCCAGGCGATCAAACCGGCGAGGCAGGCCAGCGCGGTGCCGAGGGCTCCGGAAACAAAGGAGCGGTCAACCATGGATTCCCCTTATCTTTGGCGGGAGGCAAATCTGTTTCCTTCCTTTCGTTAGCAAACCTTTACGCCCCTGGCAGTACCTGCTTAATCACTTTGATCAGGTCGGTACTGCCCACGGGCTTTACCAGCCAACCGGTGGCTCCCAGCCTTTTGGCTTCGTCGCGTTTGGTGGCCTGACTTTCGGTGGTCAAGGCCAGGATGGGGGTGAAGCGCAGGAGGGCGCGGGCGTTTTTTATAAACTCGAGGCCGTTCATTTTGGGCATATAGATATCGCTGATGATGAGGTCGGGCTTGAGCCCGCCCTTCAGACGCTGAAAGGCCTCCAGCCCGTCCCGGGCGGTTTCCACCCGGTAACCGGCCATTTCGAGCATTTGTTTAAGACTCATCAGCATTACGGCGGAATCGTCAATGGTGAATATGGTTTTTGCCATATCAAGACCCGCTCTCAGGGTTTAAGGCGGCTTCCAGCCAGACCGCCAGGTTTTCATCCCGCGGCCAGGCGGCGATTCTGGGCCTGGCCGCCATCAAGATTTGCAGGTTTGCAGCATGTAGATGGGTGCAGGCGGACAAATCCACCGCCCCCTGAGGATTTGCCACCAGCCAGTTGAGCAAGCTTTCGGCCTCCTCCACAGAAACCAGGTCACTGAATCGGGCCAAACCCCCCCTCAAATTCAAGGCTCATCTGATCAGCTCCTTTGGGTTCAGGATCAGGCCTGAACCATCGATAATTTTTGTCCCTCTCGGTTTCTTCTCCTTCCGGCTTCAGCTCCACTTCCTTGCCGAGCTTGCGCGAAATATCGCGCACTAAACGGCGATGCAGCTCCGCGGTGGCCGCGGCGATGCTCTCAGCTGCCTGCTGCTGTTGGCCAGGGTGCGTGCCCTCTGGCGCCGCGCTTCCGCCCCCAAGGCAGAAGGCGATGACGCAGGTCTGCCGGATCGGGCTTCTCCGAAACATGAAACTTTTTCACCAAAACTCTTTTCTTTTGTTAACCTTAGATCGCAAAGCTGATTCGCTAACCGGCTGGCCGCCGGTCCGGATATTAATCATGTCGGCGCCCCGGACATTTTCTTTAATCCCCTGATTCAACTTTTCCCAACCTACGTAGGCCGGTGAGAATCTGGGCAAGGGCTGGATAAACCCGGAGGGCGGAGGGTTTGCTCGCCTTTGCCCTCGGAGTAAAGGTTTGCAAAATTCCCAAACTGCAGGGGAAATTTTCTGATTGTTTCCCTTTTCCCTTGAATCGGAGGGGCAATTTTATGATTATAAAAGGCAGACGCCACAGTGCTACTGGTAACCACCTAACTTTCTAAAAATCCGGACCCTGACTTTTGGAGGCTGAATATGTCCCGGAACTTAAAAATTGTCATTATAGGAGGAGTTGCGGCCGGGCCTAAGGCCGCGGCCCGGGCCCGGCGGTGTGATCCCCGGGCCGAGATCACTATCTTGGAAAAAGGTCAATATATTTCTTATGCCGGTTGCGGACTCCCCTACCTCCTCGGGGGCAAGGTTCCGGAAATTAAAGACCTTCTGGCCACTCCGGTGGGGGTGCTGCGCGACCCGAACTTCTTCCAGGCGGTGAAGGACATCCGAGTCCTTACTGGCAAGGAAGCCATTGCCATTGATCGGGTCCGGAAAGTGGTGAAGGTCCGGGATGTAGCCACCTCCCAGGAGGAGACCTATCCATATGACCGTCTGGTCCTGGCCACCGGAGCCGTGCCGGTGCGCCCCCCCTTGCCAGGCCTTGACCTGAAGAATGTCTTCGTCCTGCGCCATCCTGGGGACGGATTGCAGATCCTGGCCAGCCTGCAGGCGAACAAACCCCGGCGGGCGGTGTTGATAGGGGCGGGCGCCATCGGTCTGGAGGTGGCCGAAGCCTTGGTGGAACGCGGTTTGGAGGTTACGGTTATCGAGGCCCTGGATCAGGTCTTTCCCGGCTGGTTGGATTTTGAAATGGGGTCTGTGCTCCAACGGCATCTCGTCAGCAAGGGGGTCAACGTCCGGACCGGAGAGCGGGTCAGCCACTTCCTGGGTAACCAGGAAGGCCGGTTGGAAAAGGTCCGGACTGATAAAGGGGAATATGCGGCGGATCTGGCCATCCTGGCCATAGGGGTAAGGCCCAATGTGGACTTGGCCCGGCAGGCCGGCCTGGAAATCGGTTCCACCGGCGCCATCAAGGTGGACTCTTATCTGCGAACCTCGGATGAGAATATTTATGCCGGGGGAGATTGTGCCGAGGTCTATCACCGCCTGCTGAAACGGCCGGTGTTTGTGTCGTCCGGACAGATAGCCAACATTCACGGACGCATCATCGGGACCAATATCACCGGCGGCCGAGTCACCTACCAGGGGATGGTGGGAACCGGCGTGGCCAAAGTCTTTGATTACACGGTGGGCTGCACCGGACTGACCGAGACCATGGCCCGGAAAGAAGGGTTTGAGGTGGTGACGGCGTTGGCGCCGAGCCTTGATCATGCGCATTATTATCCCGAAGCCAAATTTGTAGGCGTTAAAATGGTGGCCGAACGGGGCAGCGGCCGGATTCTGGGAGTTCAGGTGGTGGGTCCCGGTGATGCCGCCAAACGTCTGGATGCGGCGGCCACCGCCATTACCCTGGGAGGCACGGTGTTCGACTTGACGCAGCTTAACTTGGGCTATTCCCCGCCTTACTCCACCGCCATTGATGTGCTGATCAATGCCGCCTGGGTGCTGGAGAACAAACTCTCCGGGCTGGCAAAGACCGTAACTCCCATGGAGGTCCAGGAACTGACAGGCAAGAAGGAGGATTTCGTTTTGCTGGACGTCCGCACTCCGGCGGAAATTCAGGAGGTTCGTCTAATGCACCCCAAAGTGGTGGCCATCCCATTAGGGAAGCTCCGGGAAAGGGCAAAGGAATTTCCGAAAGACAGGTATTACATCCCATTCTGCAAATTCAGCCTGCGGGGCTATGAAGCCCAGAAAATCCTGGAGGGCCTGGGATTCACCCAGGTGAAGTTTATGGAAGGCGGCTTGGTGCAGTGGCCCTACGAGCTGGAGACGGCGCCTCCGAAAGCAGACTAATCATAAGGACCTGCGATCCTGTGGGGCTGGAGCCCGAGATTCAGCCGGCTTTCGCCGGACGGCTCCGGCTAAATAATTTCCATTTTTCCAGGCGGGGGTTGTGGGGATAGCCTAAGAACAAATCGAGCTGCACTATGAAAGTATCATTGTGAATTTCCTTCCTGCGCTCATTTTTGAAGATATAATTGGCCTGGAGCTTTAGCTGGTTGCCCACCAGATAAAAATTCAGGCCCAGGGTGGTCCAGCGCAGGTCTTGGGAGTTGTGCAAGGCCTCGTTGGGGTCAAAATATTCGAACTTGGCCACCGCCTGTAGCCGGGGGTGGAGAAAATAAGCCCCTTGGACATAAAAGCCCAAGGCGTTTAAGCTGGGCAGTCCGGGCCGGCAGGCATGGTAACGGGCCCAAAACCCTTCCCCCCGGAAGGAGACCGGCCCATTATCCAAAGACAGGAAGATATTATAGTGGTAATCCCGGCCATTGAAATGCTGATACCCCAGTTTGCCGCTTCCCGGCAGCTGTTGGCGCAGGTCCAGATCATGATTCCGCCTAAAAGACATGGCGGCGCCCATCTGCAAATCCAGGTGGTCCTGGGGCAGGCGATACGGCTGCCACGCCAGACGGCCCACCAGCAAATATGACCCCCGGCGGAACAGGTGGCCCTCATTGGCCCCGTTGCCGCCCATGATCGCCAGATCATAACCGATTTTCGGCCGGGAGAAAAAGCCGCCGGCCAGCACCCCATAATCCCGGGCAAAGCTGTCTCCCAGCTTGCCGTTGGGGATGAGGTTGTCGGTGGGCAGGCTCCGTTCGATGCTGAGCAGCATCTCGTCCGGGGTAAAACGCTCAAAACCCATGGGAGGCAAGGTCTGGCCCACCTTAAGTTTGAAATGGGGGGAGAATTTCCATTGCATCCAGGCTTCCTGCAAGGTGACCCGGTTGTCCGTGGGGCTGAAATTGTGGGTCTTATACACGCCCTGAAAACAATAGGTTAATTGGGGGAGGGGCTCTCCCAGCAGCCGGAGTTTAAGGCGCCGCCAGCCGAAAAAGTGGTTGTCGATTTTATTACGGCTGTCGTTCTCGATGGCGGTGAAGCGGGGTTGCACCGTTAAATAAGCCATCAAAGGTTGGTCGGGAATGAAAAATTCCTCCCCCTTGATGAATTTGGGATAGGGGGAAGGTTCTGTAGCCGGGGCCGGGGAAACCAGAATCTCCAAAAGCAAAACCATTATCGCCAGGAATCTCAAACGATTCAGCGAGGCCCGCCGCACCACTCCTGGAAAGGTAAATATCCGCTCCAAGTTTTACCACTGAAATATGCTTATTCTATCGCTATTTGTAACAAAGGCGTAAAACCGGATGGTCTCGTAAAAAGTCCAAAATACCCTCCAGGAGGGTAAGGTGGGAGGGTAAAATATTTAGCAATTTAAAACACTTATTTTTCACCCGCAATCCCCTCCCCAGGGGATGGGAACTTAGCTTATCGAGTTCAGCAAATCTTAGAGAATCTCTTTATTAAGGGCGCTGACCGACACCATTTCCTCATGTTCCAAGGGGTGTTCTTTCTCCTGTTCTTCCCGGGTGATTCTGCCGTGCCACCAGACCAGGCTGCCGGGGAATTTACCCGGTTTGAAATGTACATTGAAGACGTGCCAGATGAACAGGGCCAGAGCCGCAAGGATGGCTTCGTGGTAATGGGCTTCCCGGGCCACCCCTAAGACCGCGTTGGTCCAGGTTGGGGGGAGAACAGCCGCCACCGTCTGGGAATAGAGCATGATGATGCCGGTGCCGATCATGATAACGCACCCCCAGAACATCGCCCAGTAATCGAATTTTTCGAAATAGGCAAATCTGCCGAAGCGTGGAGGTTTTTGGGATTTGCCTAAAAAATAGCTTAAATTCTGGAATAGATCGGCAAAATCCTTCTTGGTGGGGAGCATCAGCAAAAAATCCCGGCGGCCGTCCGGGTGGATCAAAACGTATAGGAGGTGGTAGGCAAAGGTGAAAATCAGCAGAAAGCCGGCCCTGCGGTGTACCGCCCGCACCGCTTCGAGGCCGCCGAACTGGTCGATGACGCCCGCTGGCCAACCAGAAAAGGGATAGCGGGTGGCCCACAGGGGAATGGCGGAGAGCACCAGCAGAGTGACGCTGATAATCAGGAGAAAATGCTGAATACGGAAATGCAGGGGAAACCGCAGAACCGCGGCGTCCAGCGAGCCTTTACCCACTCTTCTCTCCTTTGGAGTTTTTGCGGTAATATCTCCACGCCTCCAGAAGCATATGGCCGATCAGGCCCAGCATGACCACGACTGTGAGCCAAATAAAGAAGATCCTGGTCCAATAGATCCAGGGCTCCGCCTCGGAGGGCACGGTCTGATATCTTAAATGGTCCGCCTGTTTCATGGTCACCGGTTTACCGTCCTCGCCAAAGGGGTAGATGACTATCCGGGCGGTAAACCAGGGGGCCTCCTTGCTGTGGCAGTCGGCGCAGCCTTTGGCCCCCAAGGCGGCCCGGGCCGGGGCCACGTCGTGGCTGTACTTATAGACCGAGGCATAGGGGGAGGCTTCAAAGTCATGTTTGGGCAACGGTCGCCACTCGGTCCCCGAAATATAAGCCCGGTCGTCCATGACCCAGACCACGGTTTTTCCGGCCAGGTCAAAGCCGGTGTCGGTGAGGTAGGCTTTCACCGATTGGATGAAGGCGTCGATCTCCTCCGGACGGTTCACTTCCGGGACGCCGTCGCCGTTGTCATCCTTGATCTTGGCCAATTCCGGATACTGCGCCGGGTCCTGGCGGTGCTTCTGCCACATCAGGAAGATGTCTTTCATGAAAGGCTGGTTCAGACCGGGTTTTCCTTCCTCAACCAGACCCGGCCAGGCGCTGTGCACCCGGTTTACCGGATAAATCTTGCCCTTATACCAGGTGAGCACCGGGCGGTAGGGATCGGTGGGTTGGTCCCGGGTGGTGAACCGGGCCAGCTCGCCGTAATGATTCCAGTATTTCATAAAGGGATCGTAGAAGGTCCAAATGCGCTTGGGGGGCGGGGTGATGAGGGGACCGGTATTGAAGACGTCGCTCACTTGTACCTGGGCCGACTTCACCGGACGCCAGGGGATGTGACAGGCCTGGCAGGACAGCTTTTCTAAATGCACCGGGGGCAGGCCCTCGTGTTTGGCAACGGGGGCATTCAAATACCCGGTGACATGACAGTCGGCGCACTGGCGCATAGTGTTGTCCAGGTCATTGCGCACCCAGCCGGAGGGGTCGTCCCCCTTGCCGATCTGATGCACCTCTTTGCCGCGGATTCGGGGATCCACGGCCTTACTGCCGGCGGCGTGACAATCCACACAGCGCAGGCCCGCCTTCAGATGCACATCGGTTCGGGGGGAGAAGGCCGCACCCCGCTTTTTCCAGCCCGGCTTGGCATGACAGTGCAGGCAGGTTTCGTTCCGAGGCTCCGGGGCTAGGTGCAGTTTGATATTGCCGTCGGCGTCAAATCTGTCCAGGTTATAAGTCACTTCCGGTCTTTCCCCGGCCGCCACCCTGCCCTTGACGTGGCCGAAGCCGGCCCCTACCGTGGCGGCCCACTTGAAGTTCAGGTCCGCCAACTGCTCGTTGCGTTTTTTGTAGTCATATTCCGGTAGATGGCAGAGGAGACAGTCGGCCTCGATCACTCCGGTTTCCGACCAGCGGGCCTTGAAGTAATCGCCGTCCAGATGGTTTTCGCCGCCCGGCGTCAGCCCCGCCGCCGGATCCCGCATACGGACATCGTAACGGAAGCCGTCCCGGTCATACTCCAGCGGGCCGCCCCCGGGATGACAATCGCCGCAGGTGGCCGTGACGAAATCAAAGGAGGTCATGTCGATCATGCGGGCGCTGGAGTTCTTTTTGGGAGCCAGTTGCCGGTACAAGGGGGCCGGGGAGCACCAGTTGCCGCCGTAATTGCCCGGGAACAGCACCCAGTTGTAGCGGGCCGCATACTCAGGAGGCAGGGCTTCGCCCTTGCCCTGGGCAAAATGAAAGCCTTCGGTGATCAGTTGATAGTTATGGCAGGCGCCGCAGGTCTGCTTGGGCGAATACGGCACCTTGTCATTGATCCCGTGCACCGGGTCAATGACATTGCCCTGCTCATCCCGCAATTTAAAAGGCGGGCAGACGCCGGTGGGTGGCTGCGGCTTGGAGGTAGATCCGACTCCCGGCGGAGCTACCCCTTCCGCCCCCGGACCCTGAGGTGCATTCACCTGGGCCTTCGCCGGATCCCCGCCTATTGTGGCGGAACCAAGGGCAAGCAACAAAAAGGTACTTGCGAAAATCAGACTTACCACAAACCATCCCCATCCATTGTCTGGATTGCTCATGAGCTTCATTGATTTTCCGTCCAGTTGCTTGGGGATTATTCTTTCTGGCGCAGATTTCCCGGCATCTTAGCACACCTCAAGCAAAAAATAAAGCTCCGGGATGGGCGGATATTTACAAGAATCGCCGAGGGCCCGGAAGGTAGGGCTTAAAACGGCCCAAAGCAAATTTTAATGAAGGAAAAACATTGTCCAAATTTATCTCCCTCATACTCCCCCTCAAGGCACCGACAAACTCTGACAAAAGGGGGAAGAAAAATGCAAAATGACCTATCAACCCATGAAAGGGTCCGACTGCTTATTGCCGGCCGGACAAAGGCCTCGCTGGGGCTGGCAGTAGCCGCCGCGGTCTTGCTGAGCACCGTGCTCCTGATAAAACCGGGGCTTGCCGCCCGGGATCCGCTGCTAGAAGTGCTCATCAAAAAAGGAATCCTTACCCCCGAGGAAGCCAGGCAGGTGGAAAAAGAGGCTTCCCAGCTGGAAAAAGTCCGGGAACAGCAGGTTGACCAGAAGGTGAAGGCCGCTGAGCAGAAAGTCGTTGACCAAGTCGACCAGAAACTTTCTTCGGTGGAGAAAAAGGTCGAAAAGAAGACAGCCGACGTGAAGATCCCCGAGGCCCTCAAGGGTCTGAAAGTGGGCGTCACCGCTTACATTGATTATTCCCTGGGCTCAATCCCCCGGCCGCATTCCGGCTCCAACGGCCTTAACAAATGGCACTTGGGGCGGGGCTATCTCAACGTGCAGAAAGAAATCACCCCCTGGCTCCATGTTCGCTACACTCCCGATCTGACTCAGGATGATTCCGGGGACTGGAAATTGCGGCAGAAGTATCTTTATGTGGAATTCCGCCCCCCAAATCTGGGCCGATTCTTGACCGAGATGCGGAGCGAACTAGGTCTGGGACATATCCCCTGGCTTGATTTTGAAGAACATATCAACCCTTACCGGATGCAGGGCACCATGGCCCTCGAACGGGCCGGGGTCCTTAATTCGGCTGACTTGGGCATCAGCATCCGGGGGAATCTTGGCGGCCGGCTGGCCGAGGCCAAAACTAAGACCGGCAGTGACCATTACGATGGCCGTTACGGTTCTTGGCATATCGGGGTTTACAACGGGGGCGGCTATCACGCCAAAGAAAATAACCACAATAAACCGGTGGAATATCGGGTTACCCTCAGGCCCCTGCCAGACCACCTGCCCGGCCTCCAGCTTTCTTACTCCGGAATTTACGGGAAGGGCAATAAGGGTTACGCGCCGGACTGGATCGTCCACCTGGGCATGTTAAGCTTCCAACATCCCCGATTTATCCTGACGGCGCAGACGTTTGCCAGCAAAGGCAACCAGGCCGGCAACTGGACCACCGACGCCCACAAATCCTTATGGACCCGGGGCTACTCCATTTTCGGAGATGTCAAACTGCCCATCGTCCTATTGGGTTACGAGCGCCTGCACGCCTTTTTCCGGACTGACTGGTTTAATGCCGATGAGGAGCAGGTTGTCTCGCCCTCAGCCAGATATACCAAATTAATCACCGGTCTGGCCTGCTATGTCTATAAAAACAACTTTTTCACCGTCGGCTATGAGAGAACCTGGTACGGCCGGGATTACGGCAAAGATAAAGGAACCGGTTATAACGGCACCAGCGATACGGTAGCCTCCCTTAAAACCAACGGCTTAAATTTAGGGAAAGACCACCGCTTTCAGGTGGTCTACCAGATAAATTTCTAAATCCGGGGCAAGAGGGACAACAGGCCCCCCGCCTATTTTGCCGGTTAGCCCGAGGGGTTCCCGAGGAGAAGCGGGGAATTTGGAAAAAGAGGGCCGGCTCTGCCGCCAAGGCAGGGCTGGCCCTTTTAATGAAACAACCAAAAGCACCGGCGGCTCCGGTTACCGATCCGTTAGTAAGGCGGCCGGAGGCAGGTTGACAAGGCGTGAAAATTCAGATTAAATTATCTCACCATGGTCGGCCCCGAAAAAAAGCTATACATCAGGACCTTCGGCTGCCAGATGAACGTGGCTGACTCTGAGCAGATGGCCCAGGTGCTGGCGCCGGACTACGTCCGGACGGATTGTCCGGAAGAGGCCGACTTGTTTCTGATCAATACCTGCGCCATCCGGCGCAAATCCGAGGAAAAGGTAAAAAGCCTGCTCGGTCGGCTCAAGCCCTTGAAAAGGCGCCGTCCCGATCTCATCTTGGGGGTGGGGGGCTGTGTGGCCCAACAGGAGGGCGAACAGCTTCTGAAGGCGGCGCCGCATGTGGATCTGGTCTTCGGCACGCGCGCCATTCAGCGCTTGCCGGACTTGGTGCGGCAGGCTGCCCGGGCCCAGACGGTGGATGTGGAGCTCGCCGGTGGCTATCCGGACGGGCCACGCCGGCATTGGCCCGAAGGCCGGTCTCAGGCCTTGATCACCATTATGCAGGGCTGTAATAACTTTTGCAGCTTCTGCGTGGTCCCTTACGTACGCGGTCGGGAATTCAGCCGGGACCCGGCGGATATCGAGGCGGAAGTCCGGGATTTTTTGGCGGCCGGGGGCAAAGAGGTGACGCTTTTGGGCCAGAACGTCAACTCCTACGGCCGGGGTTTGGCGACGCCGGTGACCTTTGTGGAACTGGTGCGGCGTCTGGCCGCGCTTCCCGGCTTGGCCCGCCTGCGCTTTGCCACCTCACATCCCAAAGACTTGTCCGATGAGCTTATCGCAGCCTTCGGCGAGGTGCCGGCCTTGTGTGAGCACCTGCACCTGCCGGTACAGTCCGGCTCCAACCGGATTCTGAAAGCGATGAACCGGGGATATACCCGGGAACAGTATTTGGACAAGGTGGCGAAACTCAGGCAGGCCTGCCCCGGTATCAGTCTGTCCACCGACCTGATTGTGGGCTTTCCCGGGGAAACGGAAAAGGACTTTCAAGACACCTTGGATTTGATGCAAGAGGCTGGGTTTGATCAGTCCTTTTCCTTTAAATATTCACCCCGGCCCCACACCCGGGCGGCCGCGCTGCCGGATCAGGTGCCGGAGCCGGTCAAGGCGGAGCGTCTGAGCCGCCTGCAGGCCGTGCAGAATGACCTTACCCTGGCGGCCCACCAGCGACTGCTGGGGCAGCGCCAGGAAGTTCTGGTGGAAAGACCCAGTAAACGGTCCCCGAACCAGCTTTGCGGCCGGCTGCGAACGAACCAGGTGGTGAATTTCACCGGCCCGCCGACGCTGGTGGGCCGTTTGGTAACGGTGGAAATCAGTGAAGCCCATCCCCATTCCCTTAAAGGGCGGTGGGTGGCGGAGGAGCCGGCCCGATAGCAGCAAAGCTCAGGCAACCGCGCTCCGAGGAGGTGTTATGTTAAGGCAAATGGTGGTGTCGGGTTTGACCATAGACCCCTTTACCAACAGCCCCATCATGATTCTCAAGGATGTGGAGTCGGACAAGGCGGTCCCCATTTGGATCGGCTTGCTGGAGGCCACCGCCATCGCCAGCGAGCTGGAAAACATCAAATTTTCCCGGCCCATGACCCATGACCTTTTGAAGAACATCATGGAGACCATGGACATCCAGGTGATGAGGGTGGAGGTCTGCGATCTCCGGGATAATACTTATTTTGCCTTGATTTACCTCAACCGGGATGGCCAGGAATTCTCCATTGACGCCCGGCCCAGCGATGCCATTGCCTTGGCCTTGCGGGCCAAGTGCCCCATCTTCGTGGCCGATGCGGTGATCCAGAAGGCCCGGCGGGTGGATCTGTCGGCCCAGGAGGCCATTACCAACGAGGAAAGCAAAAAATGGACCGAAATCCTGGAAAGCCTGGATCCCGAGGACTTCGGCAAATACAAGATGTAGCGGTCGGTGGTCAGTGCCTGTGGCCGTGATCTTGCGAGGCCACGGAGTTAGAATTTTTTTCCTTTGCCACTGACCACTGACCACGGGCCATTGCGGTGATCGACCTCCATACCCACTCCCTGTACAGCGATGGCGAGCTCATTCCGGCGGAGCTGTGGCGCCGGGCCCAGGTTATGGGCTATCGCTATCTTGCCATCACCGATCACGTGGATGCCTCCAACTTTGAAGAGGTGTTCCGGCGGCTGAAGGTGGCCGCCGACAGTCTGAACCACGGTGAGCCTCCTTACCTCATCCCCGGCCTGGAATTCACTCACATACCGCCGGCCCACATCGGCGACTTGGTGAAACAGGCCCGGGACCTGGGCGTGCCCCTCATTATCGTGCACGGAGAGACCCTGGCCGAGCCGGTGGCGCCGGGAACCAATCTGGAAGCTCTCAAGGCCGACATCGACATATTGGCCCACCCCGGCCTGATCTCCCATGAAGAGGCCGCTTTGGCCAAAACGCGGGGCGTCTTTCTGGAGATTTCGGCCCGCAGTGGCCACTGCCTGGCCAACGGCCATGTGGTCAAGATGGCCCGGGAAGCAGGCGCCGCCCTTTTATTGAACACCGACGCCCACGCCCCCGGCGACCTCATCACTCGCCAACAGGCCGAACGCATCGCCCGGGGGGCCGGCCTCACTTACTCCGAAGTCCACGACCTCTTTGTCAGCGCCGAAGCCCTGGCTCGGCGGCTGGCGGGCGGCGGTTAAGCAAGCAAATCCTTGGCACGCAGCCTTTAGTCTCAGGGTGGTCCGCCTCCTGCCTCCCCCGTCTTAATATTCAAAAACAATTCCGGCTGACCATGAACCTGAAAATCCTCCTGCTTCTGTCCTTCGGGCATCTGGTCACCGATATATATCAGGGGTCTCTACCCACTATTCTGCCTTTTCTGAAGGAGAGGCTGTCTCTGTTTTCCACCATGGCCGGAGTCCTTAAATCCCTCCGTGTTGCCCCGGCGCGATCCCCGGATTTTAAGCCCCTTAGGCTACATCCCGGCAACAAGCCCCCCGGATGTCACACAATTTCTTCGGCTTCTGCTGACCGCGGCCGCCAGCTTGTGGTATTGTAAGCTTTATTAAACTTTTTCTCTGGGTTGGCTCGTCTTCCGCCAAACGATTCGCAAAAAATTATTTAAAAAAGATTGTCTTGCATGTTCAGCTTTGACCGTTCTTCAATCTCCCGGGGGTTGGCAGCCCTGGTGGACTTTTTTCTGCCCCGGTTCTGCCCGCTTTGCGGCAAGCCGCCGCCCCTTGCGGAGATTGAGCCGGCCCGGTGCCCGGATTGCGAAGCGAAAATCGTGTGGGTAACCAGCCCCATATGCCCCTGCTGCGGGAAAATCTTTGCAGCCCGGGAAGGGACGAACCATCTCTGTGGTCCTTGTCAGAAAGAGCCTCCGCCTTTTGCCCGAGCCCGGGCCGCGCTTGTTTACGAAGGGCCGGGGGCCGAAGCCATCAAGAAATTCAAGTATGCCCGCCGCCTGGATCTACTGCCGCTTCTTCAGGCCTGGCTGCGCACCCCGGATTGCCGAGAGTTGGTGGACGCCGCGGAACTGCTGGTGCCGGTGCCTCTGCACACCCGACGCCTCCAGGAGCGCGGCTTCAATCAGGCCCTGTTGCTGGCCCAAGCCTTTCCCGGGAAACCCTTGATAAAAGGAGCCTTGGTCAGAGTGCGTTACACCCGGCCCCAATCCGGCTTAAACCCCAAAGAACGCCGGGAAAATGTGCGCCAGGCCTTTGCCGTGGCCCGCCCGCAGGAGATCAAGGGCAGGCGGCTCCTGGTGGTGGACGACGTTTACACCACCGGAGCCACCGTTCGGGAATGCGCCCGGGTACTGCTCAAGGCCGGGGCCAAGGAGGTCAGCGTTCTTACCGTGGCCCGGGTCAGGCACGAGTAGGGCCTCAGGGCAGCCGCTCCTGCTTTCCCTTTCTCCCCGCGAAAACCCTCTTCCCTTTTGGCGGATTTTCCGCTAAGCAAATGACATGAATTTTTCCACCGCCACAAAGATAGTGAGCCGGGAGGACGCCGCCTGCTGGGTTCGGGAGTTGCAGGCCCGGGGCCAACAGGTGGTCTTTACCAACGGCTGCTTCGATCTGTTGCATCCCGGTCATGTGACTTACCTGGAACAGGCCCGCTCTTTGGGGGATGCCCTCATTGTGGCGGTGAACACCGATGCATCGGTACGCCGGCTGCATAAAGGCTCCGGCCGCCCGGTCAACGGAGAAGCCGACCGGGCCCGGGTGTTGGCGGCTTTGGCGGCGGTGGACCGGGTAGTGCTCTTTCCGGAGGACACCCCCCGGGAAATCATTGCCGAACTTCAGCCCGACATCCTGGTCAAGGGCGGCGACTACACCCTGGAAGAGGTGGTGGGCCGGGAAACGGTGCTGGCCCGGGGCGGCCGGGTGGAAGTGCTCCCATATGTGCCGGGCTACTCCACCACGGCCCTGTTGGCCCGCATCCGTCAAGGAACATAAGCCCCTTAAATATTAACCTCTTATAAGGTATATTTCAGAACTATTCTTAATTTTGCCCTAGCCTCGGTCCTCGCCTCTTCTCCCAACACCTTGGGCCCCTTCGAAGGCCATTTTCGCCGACATTGCGCCATTCCAAACGGCGGCCGCCGGGTAAAGAAAATTCTCAAGTTAACCGCTTTTTATGCCGATTAAATTATCAACCCCTTTTCCAAGGAGCCCTCATGGATTGGCATACTTTCCGGAAGTCGGAAGAAGGTGCCAGCAGCGTGGAATACGGTTTGTTGATGGCTGGCATCGCCTTGGCGGTCATTGCTTCGATCCTTTATCTGGGTCAGGTGGTCTCCACGAATTTTTTCAAACCGGCCGAATCCCTGATTCGCTGATCCTCAAAACCTCGGCAGGCTTGCATTCCGGCCTCTTCTCTGGAGGCTCCGGGGATTTCCCGCCACCGCGCCGGGGAGAACCCTGCTCCGGCCCCTTGCCCTTTCCCCCCGGAATCCTTTAAGATATAGTGGTTCAAAAAGATTTGTCCGTCTGAAAGGGAACCGGTGACAGTGCGTCTGGAGATCGGCTGGCGTCCGGAACTGGGAGACGCCGAAGGGGAAGCCTTGGGCCGCAAGGCCCGGGAATATTTCGGCTTGCACCTGGAACAGGTACGGGTTCTGCGTCTCCTTATGCTGGATATAGACCTGAGTCCGGAGGAGCTGGAGAACATCCGCACCCAGGTCTTCACCAACCCGGTGACCCAGATTTCCAGCTTCACCCCTCTGGCCCGGGATTTCGATTGGGCCATCTGGGTGGGCCTCCGTCCGGGGGTGCGGGACAACGCCGGCGCCGTAGCTTGGGAAGCCATTGCCACCTACCTGAACCGGCCGCTGCCTCCCGACTCCGGAGTTTATACCTCGAAGCTTTATGTAATTACCGCGCCGGGCCTGTCCCGCCCCGAACTCACCCGCCTTGCCGGCGAACTGCTGGCCAACGAGCTCATCCAGGAATACCGCATTTATGGCAGGGAAGAATGGGACCCGCAGCGCGGTGTGGGAGCGATTCTCCCCAAAGTGCACCTGGCGCACCGGCCCACGGTGGCGGCCCTGGAAATTCCCTCCCTGGAGGCCCTGAAGGAGCTGAGCGCTCTCCGGCACCTGGCTTTGAGAGACCAGGACCTGCCCATTATCCTCAACTACTTTGCCAGGCCCGAAGTACGGGCCCGCCGGGCGGCCTCGGGCCTGGGGCCGCCCACCGACGTGGAGCTGGAGTATCTGGCCCAGGCGCGAAGCGACCACTGCAACCATAATACTTTCCGGGGCCGCTTCTATTACCGGGACCTGCTTACCGGCGAGCAGACCCGGTTGGACAATCCTTTCAAAACCTGCATTCAGGCACCCACCCTGGAAATTGCCCGGTCCAAGCCCTGGGTGATCTCGGTCTTGTGGGATAACGCCGGGGTGGGGGAATTCGACGAAGATTTCTGCTATGTCATCAAAGGCGAAACCCACAATTCGCCTTCCAATCTGGAGGCTTACGGCGGCTCTTTGACCGGCATCGTCGGGGTTTATCGGGATCCTTTGGGTACCGGCCGGGGTGCCAAGCTGATCGGCGGCCTTTACGGTTTCTGCGTGGGGCCCCGAGATTATGGCGGGCCCCTTCGACCTCGCCTGCACCCCAGGCGACTTCTGGACGGCGTCATCGAAGGCGTAAAGGACGGCGGTAACAAAAGCGGCATTCCCACCGTGGCCGGAGTGCTTTATTTTGACGAAAGTTTTCTGGGCAAATGTCTGGTATTTGTGGGGGCGGTGGGCTTTATGCCCAAAAGCGTGGGCGGAGAGCCCAGCTACCGGAAAGAGGCCCGGCCCGGCGACCTCATCCTCATGTGCGGCGGGCGGGTGGGCAAAGACGGCATCCACGGGGTCACTGCCTCCTCGGAAGTCTCCACCCCCGGCACTCCCGTAGCCCACGTGCAGATCGGCGACCCTTATACCCAGAAAAAGATGCATGACTTTCTCCTGGAAGCCCGGGACCTGGGGTTGATTAATTTCATCACCGACTGCGGCGGCGGCGGTCTCTCTTCCGCTCTGGGAGAGGCGGCCCAGATGGCCGGCGGGGTGGAGGTCTGGCTGGAAAAGGTCCCCCTTAAATACACCGGCCTCGACCCCTGGGAAATCTGGGTCTCCGAATCCCAGGAGCGCATGGTGGTAGGCCTCAGCCCCGAAAATCAGACCCGGTTCCAGGAGTTGGCCGCCCGCCACGAAGTGGAGGTAAGCGTCATCGGCCGCTTCACCGATACCGGCCTTTTGCGGGTGAGTTATCAGGACCGGCTGTGCGCTGACATGGACCTGTCCCTTATAAAGGAGGACTTCCCTCCCTGGGAGTTTGAGGCGGAGTGGCTGCCGCCGGAGGCGCGTCTCAGTGAACCGGTGTTGGGGGAGATCGAAGACCACGGGAAGCTGCTCCTGGCCATGCTGGACCGGCCCAACCTTTGTTCCCGGGAGTGGATCACCCGGCAATACGACCACGAAGTGCAAGGGACCAGCGTCATCAAGCCTCTGGTGGGCCGGGAAGTAAAAGTGCCGGCCGACGCCGTGGTTCTTCGGCCCCGGCTGGACCGCCGCCGAGGGCTGGCTCTGAGCCTGGCCCTGAACCCCGCCTATTCCCGAATCGACACCTACCATATGGTGGCCGTCACAGTTGATGAGGCAGTGCGCCGCTTGGTGACGGTGGGGGCCGCCCTCGAGCATATCGGCGGCGTGGACAACTTCTGCTGGCCCAGTATCGAATATCACCCGGAGGGAAATCCGGACGGCAAGTTCAAGGCCGGGCAATTGGTGCGGGCCTGCTGGGCGTTGAAAGACCTTTGCCAGGCATATCAGATCCCGCTTCTGTCCGGCAAGGACAGCATGTATGTGGATGGGATCCACCCCGGCGCGTTCGGGGAAACCCACCGGGTAAGCGGCCTCCCCACCCTGTTCTTCACCGCAGTGAGCCTCATTCCCGAATTAGGGCGCATTGTGACCCCGGACCTGAAAAATCCCGGGGACCTGGTTTACCTTATTGGCGAAACCCGCCCGGAGCTTGGCGGCTCGGAGTTTTATGAACTCCTGGGGTATGTGGGAAGAAATGTCCCCCGGGTGCAGGCCGCCGCATTTCTGGAGCGCTATCGCCTATTTGAGCAGGCCGTGCAGGAAGGGTGGCTGGCCTCCGGCCGCACCCTGACCCGGGGGGGCCTGGGAGTCCACTTGGCCTTGGTGAGCCTGGCCGGAGGGCTGGGGGTGGAGGTGGAGCTGGGCTCCCTGGCCCCCGGTCAGCCGGCCCACACGGCTTTATATTCGGAATCTGCCGGACGCTTCCTGGTAAGCGTGGCCCCCGAGCACCGCAGGCATTTGGAATCCCACTTTCGCGGCCAGCCCCTGTTTCTCTTGGGGGAAGTGCGCCCGGATCAGACATTTCTGGTCAAACGGCAGGGCCGGACCCTGGTGGAAATGCCTCTCGACCCCCTGAAAGAGGCTTGGCAGCGCCGTTTCGGAAATCTGATCTGAGTTTAAGTTTCTGCTTAAGTTTGGGGTAAGGCTTTCCGGCCTCTGCCACTGCCCCGGTAAATCCCGAAGGCATCTTGCAAATTTTTAATGGTATAATATTCAGCAAATCAGAGTCGGAGAACCAAAGAAGCCATGCACGCAGAAATGCTCATCCTGCGTTTTTCCAAAGAAGTGGTGGACAAACCCATCATCTATAAATTGGTCAAGGACTATGACCTGGAATTTAATCTGCTGAAGGCCACCATCTATCCCCGCAAGGAAGGCCTCATTGTCATGGAGCTCAAGGGCCATCCTAAAAACTTCCGGCGTGGCCTCAAGTACCTGCGGGACTCCGGGGTGAAGGTGCAACGCGTGGCTCACGAAGTACGGCGCAATGAAGAGCGCTGCTATCAGTGCGGCACCTGCACCGCCATCTGCCCCACCGGGGCCTTGTACATTCAGCGACCCGAAATGGCCGTGGGCTTTGACGCCGGCAAGTGCAGCGCCTGCGAGCTTTGCTGTTCCGTGTGTCCGGCCCGGGCCATGGAAGTGCGCCTCAACAAGTCCGCGATTTAGGCGGTCTGGATCTTAGTGCTGTACTTTTTCATCGGCGCCTATTCGGCCATTATTTCCTGCCTGTATTTCTTTCTGCCCCTTTATCTCAAGGATCATCTCAACTTCTCGGGCGGGCAGATCGGCCTGTTGTATGGGGTTCTGAGCCTGAACGCCATTCTGGCAGCCTTCCCGGTGGGAGTTACCGGCGATCGCTATCCGGCCCGTATCCTTACGCGGCTGGGCTTGGCGGGTACCGCCGCCAGTCTGCTTCTGTTGGCCCGGGTGCAGCATTTTGGGCCCTTCCTGGCCGTGTTCTGGGCTTTCGGCCTGAGCCTTCAGCTCTTCCGCCAGTCTCTGGACATCATGCTTTTTAAGGACAACCCCGGCAGCCCCGCCCGGCGTTTCGGCCAGTATAATGCTTGGCGAATGGGCGGCATGACGGTGGGGATTTTGGCGGGCGGAGGGCTTCTCACCTACCTGGCTTTTCCTGACACTCTCAAATTTTGGGCCTTGTTTCTGCTTATTCTAATGGCCGCCACCGTGCGACTGCCCCTGACCCGGGGAGTTCGCACTTCCTTGCGCCAGTACGGGGAGGATTTTTTCACCCGGCCGGTACTGTTTTTTGCCGCCTGGCTGTTTCTCTTCACCATGCACTGGGGCGCCGAAGGCACCAGCCTGGGGCTTTTCCTGCAAACCGCCCTCGGCCTGCGTCCTCTGGGCATCGGCCTCTATATGGCCGGGGAATTCTTTGTCGTGGCGCTGACCGCCTACTGCTATGGCCGGTTTTGGGACGGACGGCTAAAACCCCTGACCTTTCTGATCATTGCCTTGCTGACCTCCGGCCTGGGCCACCTCTTCATGACTTACCCGTGGCTGCCCTGGTCCTTTGGGTGGCGGGCGGTTCACGGGGTGGGTGACGGACTTATCATGATGCTCACCTATACCACCATTGCCCGGCTTTTCCAGGTGGAGCGGGTGGGGGGTCACTCCGGCCTCATCTCTCTCACCTGTACCCGGGGGACTCTCAGCGGTTCCCTGCTTTACGGCCCTCTGGGAGCAACCTTCGGCTACCACCTGCCCCTGATTTGCACCGGGGCCGTATCTTTGGCCTTGATTCCGCTGGTATATGCAGGGTTGCGCGAATAACCCGGGTTCAGGGCAGGCCTTTTCCCTCTTCAGCTACCCCTTGGCCAACAGCGCGGCAAAGAAGCCGTCCAGGTTGTGTTCCTCCGGAGAGCTTATGAAGTAGCCCGGCTTCAATATGAGGAAACGGGCCGGGGGAGGAAGAAGATGCGGTTCGCAGAGCAGGCGGAACTCGGGGTGGTTTTTGAGGAAATGCTTGATTACTCTCTCATTTTCTGCCGGTTCGGTAGTGCAGGTAATGTAGAGCAGATGCCCCCCGGTGCGAAGCAGCGGCGCCGCGTGGGCCAGCATGGCCCGCTGCCGGGGCGGAAAGGTGCTCAGGTCCTTTTCCTCCAGGCGGGTCTTGATCTCCGGATGCCGCCGAATGATGCCCAAGGCGGAGCAGGGGGCATCAATCACCAGGGCGTCAAAGGCTTCCCTTTTAAAGGGCAAGGGCTGGGAGGCGTCGGCCAGAAGGGGCCAGGCAATGGTCACCCCCCAGCGGGCCAGGGTGAGGCGCAACTCTTTTAACCGCCGGCGGTGGTAGTCCACCGCCACAATAAGGCCTTGATTTTTCAGGCGCTCCGCCAAATGGGTGGTTTTGCCGCCGCGGCCGGCGCCGATCTCCAAGACCCGCTGCCCCGGTTCTACCGGCAGGAGAAAGGAAACCAATTGGGCTGCTTCATCCTGAAAGAGCCAGAGGCCCTCCCGATAGGACGGCAGGTCCTGCGGGGCGGTCTTAAGGGATGAGATTCGCAGGCCCACCGGTGAAAAGGCGCAGGGTTCCACCTTGACGCCTTCCTGAAGCAAACGGGCGGCAAGGGCGGCGGGGTCCGTTCGAAGGCTGTTGACCCGGATGGTGAGGGGTGGAATCGCGTTGTTGGCAGACAGTTTGGCCAAGGCCCCCTGGTGGCCGTAGCGCTTCCGCCAGCGCTTGACCAGCCACTCCGGATGCGCCGTGGCCAGACTCAGACCCCGCACCGGGTCAGTTTCCATCGGTGGCAGAGGGCCCGGGCCTTCTTCGGCCAAGCGTCTCAGGATCGCATTAATGAAGCCCACGTGCTGGCGGGGCAGGTGCCGGGCTTTGGCCAGGTTTACCATTTCTGACACCGCCGCATGATCCGGCACCTTGTCCAGAAAGAGCAGCTGGTAGGCTCCCACCCGCAGGATGATCAAGGCCAGGGGATGCAGCTTGGCCAGGGGCAGACGGGAAATGCGGGAGATCAGGTAATCCAGTTTGATTTGCCAGCGCTTCACGCCCTGGACCAACTCCAGCAGGAAGGCCCGCTCCACCCGGGACATACCCGGGTGACGCTTCAGCGAGGCGGCTATCAGGTCCTCCACGGAGCGATCCCCGGATTCGGCCTGGGCCAGAATTTTTACCGCCAACTCCCGGGCGCCGGGCACCGGCTTTTTCTGTTGGTTGTCAATCACAACGCTAGCTTTTCAGAGAGCCCCGTGTCCAGACCTTCCGAATAGCCGGATTAGTTTGGGCTCAGTTTTGTTCTAAGGCCACGGCCCATTGAATCCCGAGCGCGCCCAGTTAGGTCTTGGACAGTTCGCCCGGTCTAGACTGACTGGGGATCGGTTTCAGAGGCAGGTGGCTCCGGGCTGATCAGGAAAGTCCTGAGGGCCTGCTCCACCTGCTCCAGGTTAACCTGGGTATCGAAGCAGGGGCCGTTGGGGCGGTAGTTGGTGATGCCATAGACGGGCAAAGGATAGCTGTCCTGAATGCCGCTGGAAAGGTCCCGTTCACAGGCCACCGCGATGATGAGCTTGGGGCGACGCTCCACCACGATACGGCGAGCCAGGGTGCCGCCGGTGGCCACTGCCAGGCCCACTCCGTATTTGTCGGAGAGCTCCGCCAAGCCTTTGATGGGGCACTTGCCGCAGCGTTTGCAGTGGAGGACATTGCCAGTGATGCGGAACTGGCATTCATGGTACTGCAGGCAGTGGGGCATGAGCAGGAGCAATTCCCCCGGGCTGGCCTTGGGGTGTTGGGCCAGGAGAAGCTGGTTGTTGATCTCAATGAAAGAGCGCCGCACCTGATCTTTGGAAATGCCGAACAGCCGTCCCACCCCGGTCATCAGGGGCAAAAGCAGCTTGATCAAAATGCCCCGGAGACTGCGGGAGAACGGCAGATCCCGGCCCAAGACCACGGTAAGGCCGAGAATGGCCACGGCCCCCAGCACCAGCAGCAGCAGGACAGCAAAGATCAGACCGAGGGCCAAGGGGAGACGGGGATGGATGTTGGGCAGACCGACATAGGGCACAATCCACAGCACCGCCAAGAGCAGGGTGAACAGCACCACCGTAACGGCCAGCAGGCCCAGAAAGATGCGCTTTTGCGGACGGAAGGAGTTACCGCCTTCCAGAATCTGTTCGCGGTCTGCCATGAGAAATTACCCCAGGACTTTCCCCAAAATAGGATGACCACGCAGGAACTCAGCCACGGGCAGGCGTTTGCGTCCGGCCAGTTGCAGCTCTTTCACCGTCACGCTGCCCCGGCCGCAGGCAATTTCCAGGCCTTCGGGCCTCATGGCCAGTACCAGGCCGGGGGTGCCCGGGCTGCCTTCCGGGCTTGCCACTTTGGCCCCGAATACTTTCAGCCGCTGACCGTTGAGAAAAGTATAAGCGCCGGGGGCGGGGTCCAAACCCCGGATCCAGCCGCACACTTCCTCCGCCGGAAGAGCCCAGTTCAAGCGGCGCATCTCCGGCGTGATAGGCGGCGCATAGCTGACCCCTTCTTCCGGCTGGGCCTGCTTGACGGCCTTTCCCTGGCGCAGCAGCTCCAGGGCCTGTACCAGGAGCTCGGCACCCTGCTCGGCCAACTTCGCGGCCAGGGTCCCGGCATTGTCCTCTTCCTGGATGGGCACTTTTCTTTGCAGGAAAATAGGGCCTGCATCCACTTCGTGAACCACCCACATGATGGTGACCCCGGTTTCCTTTTCCCCCCGGATCAACGCCCAGTTGATGGGGGCACTCCCCCGGTATTTGGGGAGCAGCGAGGCATGCACATTCAGAAAGCCCACCGGGGGCAGGGCCAGTATCTCGGGGGTCAAAATGCGGCCATAGGCCGCGACCACCATAAGTTCCGGGGCCAAGTCCCTCAAGGTCCGCAAGAATTCCGGATCTTTGAGTTTAGCCGGTTGCAGCACCCTGAGTCCGTGGGCCAGGGCCAACTCTTTCACCGGTGAAGGGCTGACTTTCTGTCCCCTTCCCCGGGGCTTGTCCGGCTGGGTGATTACCGCGAGGACTTCCTCCCCTGTGGTCAGGAGTGCCTTAATGGCAGGCACCGCAAAGGCGGGCGTCCCCCAAAAAATTACCCGCCAAGGCCCTGATTTCACCCGGCCGCCGCCTGTTTCTTGAGTTTCTTTAAATAAATTCCCCGTTTTAGCCGGCTGATGTGGTCCAGAATGAGTTTGCCGTTCAGGTGGTCGATTTCATGCTGCAGAACCACCGCCTTGAGACCTTCGGCGTCGAATTCCACCGGCTTGCCTTCCCGGTCATAACCTTTGACATATACCTTGGCAAACCGGCGCACCTCCGCAGTAAAATCAGGCACCGAGAGGCAGCCCTCATTATAGAGGATCTCGCCCTCGGTTTGCGTTATCACCGGATTGATGAGCACCTGCAGTTCCGGCTTGCCTTCCTTCTGGGAGACGTCAAAAACGATGAGCCGGCGCAGTTCCCCCACCTGATTGGCGGCTAGTCCCAACCCCGGGGCATGGTACATGGTGGCCGCCATATCGTCGATGAGCCGCTGCAGTTTGCCGTTGATGTCTGAGACTTCCTCCGCCTCGGTCAACAGAACCGGATCAGGATAAAGACGTATGGGTAAGATAGCCATAGGACTTCAAAATCATTCCATTTGCTTTAATATTAAGGCTTTTGGGGGGCTTTTGCAAGCCGGAAGTAAAAGGGAGGCCCAAGAAAGGACGCAGCGGAAGCAATTTGACGGAACTGCCCTGACGCAGGGGCGGTTTGCTCTCCGCCCCTGCCAGGCCAGGCTCAGCTTTTCAAACCCTTAAACCCATTTACCATCCAACGGGTGGACCCAGGGCCAGACTTTCTTCCCAGACATAATCCAAATCGTCCGGCCCTTCCGCCCTGGGGCCGGAACCATAGCCGGGACCGCTACCCGGACCGGCACCTGCTCCCCGTCCCAGGCCCGGCCCTATCCCCCGGCCGGGACCCATGCCTTTGCCGGGGCCGAACTCCCCCAGTTGTGGGGCAATTTCCTTCAATTTCAGCCGGAAGGCCACCGCCTTCTCCATCATCTGGCCCCGCAAATTGTTAAGTTCCTTTTGCTTGGCAACAATGGCCTTCTCATCCGGCTTGTCCGCTTTCCAGAGTTGGGCCAGCTCCGCCCGCTTGACCCAGATTTCCTTCCGCAGATTGGCTGTGTCGTTCATAAACTTATGCCTCAGGTCGAAGACCTGGGCCACCTGTTGCGGGTTGAGGTTCAGCCACATTCCCCTCCCCATGCCCATGCCCATGCCCTTCTGGGCCCAGGTGGCGGCGGCCGAAACAGCCAGAATCACCACCAACCCGGCCGGAATTAGGATTTTCGGAGACCATCGCTTCATGACCTTGACTCCTTATCAGTTTTTATTTTTTATCCGCTCTTACCGAAATAAACTCGAAAAATCCGCAAATCCGGCGCGTTGGAAAAAATCGGCGCTTTCGGCCATATTTTCTTGAAGGGCAAGGACGCCGGTCCGCCCGTCTCGTCTGAATTTGATCTTTTTCCCAACCCTTTGATCAAAAGGGTAGGCAAATTCCCGGCTTCGAGGTAGTATAATCCCCAATGGGCGTATAGGGAGCACAAGGGGGGCGCTTGCGCCCCCTCTGAAAACCGGCGATCTCCCTGTTAAATTTTAGCACCTGCAAGGAGGACAGCATGCCGGAATATGTCATTCACCCCCTGGTGGTGGGCATGAGCGAAACAGACCAGGGCATCATGACCTACCTTAAGGGCTATGGCAAACGCATCTGGATTCCCAGCTACGTCTTTTATTTGGAGGGCGGGCCGGAAAAGATCCTGGTGGACACCGGCCTGGAGCAGTTCATGGTGCCTGAGGAAGTGGCTCTGCAATACGGGCTCGAGGTCCTGGAATTTGAGGACGCCCTGGCCAAGTATGGCCTTAAACCGGAGGACATTGATATCATTATCCATACTCACCTGCACAACGACCACTGCGAAAACGACTACAAGTGCGTAAACGCCAAGGTCTTTGTCCAAAAGGCGGAATATGAGTTTTTCCTAAACCCCCACCCGGTGGATCACCGCTATTTTCCTGACCTTTTGGATGAGGTGGAAGTGGTGACGGTGGAAGGTGACCAGGAGATCGTCCCCGGCGTTTCAGTGATGCTGACCCCGGGTCATACCCCCGGCGGCCAGTCAGTGGTGGTGAACACCAGGAAAGGCAAGGCCATAATCACGGGTTTCTGCTGCAATGAACAGAACTTTCCCGCGTCTGCCCCGGTAGTGCCTCCGGGAGTGCACCTTAATCTGATTCAGGCTTACGAAAGCATCCAACGGGTCAAGGCGGCTGCGGACCTCCTGATTCCGCTGCATGACCTGTCCATTGGCCGGCACCGCAGTATTCCGGCCTGAGAGGCGAAAGGAAAGCAGATGAAGGCTATTCGTCAGGTTCCGCCCATTCTGGCTTTGGGGCTGCTGCTGGCCGGTATCCCGGCTTTGGCCCAGACTCTCCGTCTAATTCCGGTACCCCCGGGGGTGAAGCCCCAATGGCAGGCGGTGCAGGGCGCCCCCCAGGTTTCCTTTGCCCCCAACCTCCCCACGGACGTTTTCCGGTATCGGGGAAATTACTACCTTTATTGGAACGGTCTATGGTTCACCAGCCGCAACCTGCAAGGACCTTGGAACCATTCCCGCCGCCTTCCCCCAGCCCTGGGGCGCATCCCTTCCTCTTATTTTAAAACCGCACTCGGGCCTTCCCGACCCGGAGCGGAGCCTTCGACGCCGGCCGGTGCTGGCACCCGCGACCCCTTTTCCGTGCCCGGGGTAGCACCGCCGCCGGGGTGGACGCCTCCGCCCGGAAGCGGCCAGCCGCCGCCTGTTCCTCCGGCAGAGGGGACTCCGCCGAAAGCCTCGCCTCCGTTTCCGGAAGGGTCAGATACCCGTGTTCCCAAAGCCATGTAAGTCTGGTTTTTAAAACTCAAATTTCGCGGCAATGGGGATGCGCCGGCCCATGCCGAAGGCCTTGGAGGTGATCTTCAAACCCGGAGCCGCCTGTCTTCTTTTGTATTCGTTGGCATCGATGGCCCGGATGACCCAGCGCACCACTTCCGGGTCAAACCCCTCCTGGACAATGTCCTGATATGACCGGTTCTCCACCAGATACAACTGGATAATCTGATCCAGAATTTCATAAGGCGGCAGCGTATCCTGGTCCTTCTGACCCGGCCGCAGCTCCGCGGAAGGAGCCTTGGTAAGGATGCTTTCCGGAATAACCTCCTTTTCCCGGTTGAGATAGCGGGCCAGTTCATAGACCATGGTCTTGGGCACGTCGGCCAGCATGCTCAACCCCCCGCTCATGTCGCCGTACAGGGTGCAGTAGCCCACCGCCAGCTCACTTTTGTTGCCGGTGGACAGCACAATGTAGCCGAATTTATTGGACAGGGCCATCAGGATGTTGCCCCGGATGCGGGCCTGGATGTTTTCCAGAGTGACGTCGACGGTGTCCACGTCAAAATGTGCCCGCAAGGTCTCCCGATAGCATTCGTAAAGGGGGGTGATAGGAATCACCTTGAAGTCGATGGCCAGATTTTCCGCCAGTTGGCGGGAATCCCGCAGGCTTTCCGGGGAGGTGTAGGGCGAAGGCATGGTTACACCCAGGACGTTTTCCCGGCCCAAAGCCCGGACCGCCAGAACGCAGACCACTGCGGAGTCCACACCGCCGGAAAGGCCCACCACCGCCCGCCTGAAGCCGCACTTGCCCAGATAGTCTCGGGTTCCCAGAACCAGGGCCTCAGCCACTGAAGCAATTTTTTCCTGGGGTTTATATAAGCCGGGATCGCCCCGTTGCCTCAGGTCGACGGTAACCACCGCCTCCTGAAATGAGGGCAGGACCGCCAAGGGCTCCCCGGCCTGGTCAAAGGCCAGGCTGCGGCCGTCGAAAATCAGCTCATCGTTGCCGCCCACCTGGTTGACGTAAAGGAAGGGCACCCGGTATTTCTGGGCATGTCGGCGCATGAGGTGATACCTGATCTCCTCCTTGCCCACCTGGTAAGGAGAAGCCGAAATGTTGAGGAGCAGGGTGGCCCCTTTGGCAGCCATAACCGCCACCGGGTCGAAGTCATAGAGCCGTCGGCACCAGTTTTCTTCCTGGCTCCAGGCATCCTCGCAGATGGAGATGCCCAGGTTTTCGCCCTTGAAGGACACCACGTCAATGACGGCGGCCTGGTCGAAATAGCGGGTTTCGTCAAACACATCGTAGGCGGGCAGCAGGGACTTGTCCCGCTGAAAGACAGCCTGGCCCTGATAAAAAAGGATTGCCGAGTTGTAGAGGCCCTTGCCCCGGGTCATGCCGGTAGGCCGGGGTGCGCCCACCAGCAGGCCGAGGTGGGGATGGCGGGCGGAAAGGGCGGCCACCTCCTGCAGGGCCGCTTGGCTGCGCGCAATGAAGGCCGGCCGTTCCAGCAAGTCCCGGGGCGGGTAGCCGGTAATGTACAATTCCGAAAAAATCACCAGGTCGGTATCCGGCGGAAGGTTGCCTATGACTTCGGCGATCTTCCTCACATTGCCGGTGGTGTCTCCCACCGTGGGATTGAGCTGGGCCAAGGTGACTTTCATGGGCTCTGCCTTTAAAAGTGGAATTTTTTCATTTTAGCAGAAAACCCCCGAAGTTTCGAGCCGCCATTGGCAGGGGCATGGGCCTCCGGCCGGGGCCGCGACCTCCGGGGGACCCATGTCCCCTCCCTTTTTAATGCTTTGGCTTCCCCCTACCCTACCCTTTCTTGACAGCTTTCCGGCAACGGGATAAAAAAACGGAAAGTTTGCGATTTCGGGGGAACTCAGGTGTATTGGGACAAACCGCTGGAAACGATGGAAGCCGCGGCCTTGCGGAATCTTCAGCTGGAGCGGCTGAAAGAGACCTTCCGGCGGGCCGCCCGCAGCCCTTTTTATCAGAAGCGTCTTCAAAAGGCCGGCCTTTCCCCGGAAGAGGTGAAGAGACTGGCGGATATCCGCCGGTTGCCTTTCACCACCAAGGACGACCTCCGCGCCCAAGGCCGGAACCTGCTCACGGTGCCCTTGACTGAATGCGTGCGCCTTCATGCTTCTTCGGGCACCACCGGTCAGGCCACGGTCATTTACTATACCCGAAAAGATATTGACACCTGGGCCGACCTGCTGGCCCGCTCCATGTACATGACCGGCGTAAGGCCGGAGGACGTGTTCCAGAATATGATGGGCTACGGCCTGTTCACCGGCGGCCTGGGTTTTCACTACGGCTCCGAGCGCCTGGGTTGCCTGACCATTCCCGCCGGGGCCGGCAACAGCCGGCGCCAGGTGCAGCTCATGCAGCAGTTCAACACCACGGTGATCCACATCATTCCCAGCTATGCTCTGTATCTCCTTAACACCTTTGCCGAACTGGGCGTGGACCCTCGGGATCTGCCCCTGCGGATCGCCTTCCTCGGCGCCGAACCCCACACCGAAGACATGCGTCGCCGCATCGAGGCGGCCTATGGCCTCAAGGCCTACAATTCCTACGGTCTGTCGGAAATGAACGGCCCCGGAGTGGCCTTTGAATGCCCGGAGCAAAACGGCATGCATGTCTGGGAGGATGCCTATCTGCTGGAGGTCGTCGACCCTCAGACCTTGGAGCCGGTGCCGCCCGGCACAGTGGGGGAGCTGGTCTTCACCAACCTTACCCGGGAGGGCATGCCCCTTATCCGTTACCGCAGCCGGGACTTGGCCTCCTATGACGACGCCCCTTGCCCCTGCGGGCGTCGCCACCGGCGTATCTCCCGCATCCAGGGGCGCACCGACGATATGATCATCATCAAAGGGGTGAACATCTTCCCCTTGCAGATCGAAAAGGTGCTCATGGCGCTTCCCGAAGTGCACACCAATTACCTGGTGGAGCTCACTCGGGAAAATTTCAACGATCAGATGCACGTCAGGGTGGAGGTGCGGGAAAGCTTTTTCCGGGAAGACCTCAAGTATCTGGCGGCTTTGCGCCAGCGCATCACCGAGGCCCTGAAAAGCGAGCTCCTGGTGACCCCCATCGTGGAGCTGGTGGAGCCCAACACCCTGCCCGCCGGTGAAGGCAAGGCAGTACGCCTTGTAGATAAACGTTCGACCCGGTAATCCACATGGAAAAAAGGGTCGGTATCCTGGACCTGTTTTGCACTTTCTTGCACCTGGGCATGACCGCCTTCGGGGGCCTGGCCATGATCGAGCCCATTCGCCAGCGGGTGGTGGACCAGAAAGGCTGGTTGTCCCAAAGGGAATTCCTGGACGGGGTGGCCCTTTGCCAAGTGATCCCTGGGGCCACGGTGGTGCAACTGGCCACTTATGTGGGTCTGCGCCTGGCCGGGCCGGGCGGGGCCCTGGCGGCCGCCTGGGCCTTTATTCTGCCGGCTTTTGGCCTTATGCTGACGCTTTCCGTCCTGTACTTTCAGTACGGTGAACTTGCCTGGGTTAAGGCCCTCTCCCAAGGTCTGCGGGCAGTGGTTATTGCGCTGCTGCTTCAGGCTTTCTGGCGTCTGGGCCGGGCGGCGGGGCGTCATTGGCTTGACTTGGTTATCGCCTTGGCGGCCTTGGCCGCCTTGGTGGTCAGAGCCAATTATCTGCTGGTTTTTCTGGTGGCCGGCCTCTTGCGCCTGCTTCTGGGGTTCAGGCTGGCGCCTCTGGGAGGAATTGCCGGCGAAGCTTCCCCCCTTTCCGGAGTTCACCTGAAGGTAATCTTGGCCTTGGTTTGCGGCGCGACTCTGGCTCTGACCGGAATAACCGCCGGCCTTCTGGCTTTTGATCCTATCATGGGGCTGATGACCTGGATTTTCATCAAGATCGGCCTCATTAGTTTCGGCGGCGGTTATGTCATGATCCCGGTCCTCCAATGGGATGTGGTGGAGCGCCTGGGCTGGCTCACTCTCCAACAGTTTATGGACGGCATTTTGCTGAGCTACGTCACCCCCGGCCCCTTGATCATCCTGGCCACTTTTGTCGGGTACTGGCTGAAAGGCCCGGTGGGCGCGGCGCTTGCCACCGTGGCGGTCTTTCTGCCCCCCATCCTCATCGTCATGATCCTGGGCCCCTTTTACCAGCGCCTTAAAGCCGCCGGCTGGATGCGCCATGCTATTCAGGGCATCCTGGATGCCCTGGTGGGCATGCTGGCCCTGGTAACCGCCCAGATGGCGGCGGTGAGCCTGGTGGACTGGAAAACCTGGGGATTGATGCTGGCGGCCGCATTGGCTTTGATCTGGCTGGAGGTAAGTTTGTTGTGGGTGGTAGCTGCGGCAATTCCTGTTTCCCTGGCAATTTTCTGGTAAGGATCCAGGCTGTGGCGCAGCCCCAGCGCTTGCCGGGATATTCTTGAAAAATCTGATTTGTGGACCGCAGTAAAACAAGGACAGAACATGAACAACAGCAGCAAAGAAATGGCCGAACGCATTCTGGCCGGCGACGTCCGGGCCGCGGCGCGCCTGATACGGGACCTGGACGACG
>Ga0272448_1000481_pt1 | contig 61990 bp, 48 predicted proteins | sample YNPCB0191_FD_202220 | JGI IMG/M metagenome (GOLD analysis project Ga0272448, IMG submission 202220) | Hot spring sediment microbial communities from Yellowstone National Park, WY, United States - YNP-CB-019-1 | ecosystem: Environmental > Aquatic > Thermal springs > Hot (42-90C) > Sediment... | reverse complement strand
TGTCCGCAAGGGGCTGTTCTGCACTACACGGGCCTTTCCGTGATCTGCCACCAGCGTACCAGACACTTACGCTGCTTCCCCTGCCAAACTTTTCGCAATTTCACCCTCGACTGACGAACTTGGGTTAGCCCAGCCTGACGAACTCGCACCGGCACGGTCAACCCCGGAGCGGCACGAGAGGACCGCACACCTGCGCAAGATGGACTGGGAATGAAATTGCATTGAGAGTTTTGCAATGGCATATTTCAAGGCCATGAGCACTGTTGTTGAGATTCAGGAGGCCATCGAGCACCTGCCCCAAAAGGATCAGGCAGCCTTGGTCGCATGGCTGCAATCGCGCGCGGAGCCGATTCTGTCTCGCCAAGAGGAGGCTGCGCTGTCGGCTTCGCTCGATAAAGCGGCGGCTGAACTGGATGTAAAGGGGTCAGCTCTCGACAGTTGACAAACTGAAAAGTATCCTCAGAAAACTAGGCAAAAACAGTCAATTTGATGCCCCGATAGGCGTTACATTTCTCTGCGATTGCTATCGCTGGTAAATTGGCATGAAGTGATGACGCACCGAAAGGCTCATCAATGCCAGCGCCGTGCAATAGACGCGCGAATTGCCCTCTTCGCCTCGGCCAATCCATGAACCGTCCTCCTGTTGTTCCGCCAGCAGAACGCGTTCGACGTTTTCGCGGGCTTCTCGTGCGATCTCGCCGCCGCGCTGATACATGCCCTGCGCGTAGTAGTAAATGCCGTAGTAAAACCACCGGTGTTTCGTGCTGACTTTCTCCTCGCGCAACCATTCCACCGTTCCTTTCAACTCCGGCGCGTCGTAGTCGCCGCAGACCTGCAACGCCAGCAGTCCCTCCGACGCTGTCGAGAACACGGGCCACTGTCCGGGTTCGTAAGCGAAGCCGCTTTTCTGATTGGTGATGCGCCCGCGCCGGTCGCGGTCGGAGCGATAGGTGCGTTTGATGAATCCGATGGCGTCCTCGATAGTCTCGCGGGGCACCGACAGGCCGGCGTTTTTGGCCGCGCGCAACGCCATGACCTGCCAGACGGTGACCGACAGATCGGCATCGCGGGATTCCGGCGTGTATCGCCAGCCGCCGTGAAATCGCGGGTCGGACTTTGGCACTTTCTGCGAGCGCACGATCAGGTCCACCGCTTTCTGGCAACGTTCTCGAATCAGCGCGTCCTGTTTTGAGTCCAGTCCCATGCCGAGCATTTCCGCCAGCATCAAGGTCACGATGCCGTGTCCGTACATTCGGGAACCGTCGTATTTGCCGTAGTAACCGGTTTTGTCCTGACGTTCTTCCGCCAGAAGAAAATCCAGCGCCCGTCGCACGGCCCGGCCTTCGCGCGTGTTGTCGGTGGGCAGATGACCCGTGGCGGTCAACGCGAGGATGGCCAGAGCGGTCATGGCGTTGGCGTTGTCGCGGCTGCGGCGGTCCACCTTGCCGATGGCGCCGTCGTCATCTTGGCGCGACAACAAATACTCCGTCCCGCGACGAATGGCTTTCTCCACCGCCGCGGGGTCGGCGTGCAACGGCCACACCATCAACATGAAAAGCGGAACGCTGACGACTGGAAGCGGAACGCTTTTTTTCATTTGCCCTCCTGCGCCTTGAGAGCGATGGCGCGGAAATAAAGGTCCACCATCTCGCGGTATTCGCCGCTGACGTTGTCGTCTTGCGATTCCATCAGGTCGCGCGCCAGTTTCGGCGGCAGTTTGCCCCACTCGCCGCGCAGCCAGCGCAGTCGTTCGGGAAGCGCGCCGACCTCCATGCCGGCGGCGGTGAAGGCGGCGCCGGTGCCCTGAGCTTCGTTTTCCGACATCGGTTGTTGTCCCGGTGTCAGTCCCTGGCTGCGGGCGCTGATCATCGAGGAGGCTTGTGCTTGGGCGGCGGATTGCGCGGCTTGATGAGCGGCGGTCTGGTTGGCTGAGGGCTGGGTTTGTGGCGACGCGGTAGTCGGGCTTGGTCCTGGTGGTGAGGTTGGGTCGGAGGGAGGCGCCGTGAACGTGGCTTGCGACGAAGGATTCATCATAGCGTCCAGACCATCCAGCGCGCGGGCCAACCACTTGGCGGCTGCGCCGGTGGCGGCGGCAAGTTGGCCGGCGGTGCTTTCGGGAGAAGCGGGGCTGGCTGGGGCGGGCAGAGGTTGCTGGAGCATGGTGTTGACTTTGTCGGCGGCCTGTTGAATGGCGTGAGCGGCGGCCTGCGCGGCGGCTTGCACTTGGGCCGGGGATTGTGCTTGGGCCATCTGCTGGGCGGCCTGCGCGACCTCGCGGCCGGTTTGGTTCTCGATGTGCTGGCCGAGTTGCTCCATTTCGCGTCCGAGGTCCTGCCGGCCGAGCCGGTGTTCGTGGCGACCGGCGCGGGCGACGTCGTTGCCGGCGTCGCGGACTGTCTGTTCGATGCGCGGCTGTTGCGCGGCCGCGGAAGAGGGCGCGGGTGTTTGTTGGGCGATGGAGCGTTCGTTGTCGGCGGCTCGTTGGAGGTCGGCGGCGGCTCGCTCCAGCGTGTGTCGCGCGATGTCGCTGAGTTCGGCGCGCATGGGTTGGTTGTTCTGGAGGGCTTTTTCGAGTTCTTTCAACTGGTCCAGCGGCGATAGTCCTGCCAGTTGTTCGAGCGCCTGCGCTTTGGCGTATTCGGCGTCGAGCGTGGCTTTCAGTCCCATTTCTTTTTCCGCGTCGCGCAAGGCGGCGCGAGTGGCTGACGGGGAACCGGCTTCGAGATTTTTGTAGTGCTCGGCGAGTGTGCGGAGCGTGTCGGCGAGTTTGGCCTGCAACTCGCCGGCGTTTTTCAAAGCGTCGCGTTGTTTGTCGGGGTGTGGCGATTGGGCGGCGTATTCGAGCCAGTCGCTGGCGTTCGGCACCGGGGGACGCAGCATGGCGGCGGCGACGTCGGCGTCGCGGGCGCGTTGGCGGCCTTCTTCGGTGGCGAGGTTTTGGACGTTGGCGTCGCGGCGGATGGCGTCGCGGGCGTCGTTGACGCGGTGATCGAGTTTTTGCTGTTGGTGGGCCAGGTTCCTGGCTTCGGCGCGGGTTCGCTCGGCGGTTTCCGGTTTGCCGGCGAGGCGGGCTTGTTCTTCGGTGTGGTTTTTCAGGATTTCGGCGGAATGGGCAAGGCCGGCGAGGCGTTCACTGAGTTTCGGGGCGGCCTTCTCGATTTCGGCGCGGGCGGCGTCGAGCAACGGTTGGAGCCCTCCTTTGAGGGCGGCGATTTCGTTGGCGATCTGCGCGAGGGGTTGCGCGACGTTTTGGGTGGGCGCGAATTGTTGCTCCCGCTGCCGCATTTCGTCGGCGATGTGCTGCGCGAGCGGACTGTCGGCAATTTGGCTCAGGCTTTTGCTGGTGTCGGCAGGGAAACGGGCTTGGGCGAAGGCGAGCGGGAGGGATTTGATTTGTTGGTGCGACCATTTCCAGTCGCGGGCGCGCTCGACCGCTTCGGCAGGAGCGGGTTTTTCCCAGCGTTCTTGTCCGGCCAGTTGGCGGAGAGCGTTGGCCTGTTCGTGGAGCCGGTGAGCGGCTTCGAGTTGGCGAAAGGCTTTTTCGATGGTTCGCAGGGCATTGGTGGGCGCTGCGATGGCGGCGAGTGCCTGCAACGCGTCGGCGGCGCGGGCGGCATCGGCGGCAAACTGGGCGTCGGGTTGCGGGCGTTTTTCTTCGAGCGCGGCGCGATCTTTGAGTTGAGCGATCACCGCCTCGAATTGGTCGGGCGTCGGCGATTTGTAACGGGTGAGCTGGGCAATGGAATCGGCGGTGTTGGGGAATCGCTCGGCCAGTTGTTTGCGGGCGGTCTCGGCGCGTTGGAGAAGTTCTTGTTCGACGCGGCGCATCTGGCGGGCGGCGTTTTCGAAACTCTGCTGCGCGGCGTCGGCGGCGGGCTGAAGTTTGTCGGCGGTCGGCTCGGCGGCGAGCGTCTTTTCGATCTGTTCGCGCTGGCGGGTGAGGTCGAGGGCGGTGTCACGGGCGGTCTGAGCTGTCCAGTCGCGCGTTCGTTGGGAGAGACGTTTGAGGTTGCGCTCGATGTCGGCGAGTTGGCCGGCGACGACGTGTTGGCGGCGGGCAACGCGCTCGGTTTGGGCGGGGTCGCGGAGTTGTTCGCGGAGGGCGCGTTGGTCGGTCTGGAGCTGCGCGAGGTCGCTGCCGATGGCGCGCGCCTCGTCGGCGGCGATCATCTGGCGGTAGGCGTCGTGCGCAATGCGCGGCGCGCTCACGGCGGCGCTGATCATGTCCTGGGATTGATGAAGTGTGGCGCGAGCGGCCGTGTCGTTGCCGGCGGCGACGTGGTCGGCGGCGCGTTCGAGAGCGTGTTGGAGCGGCTCGACTCCTTCGCGCAAGGCGCGACTGACGGCGACGCCTGCGAGCACCAGGTCGGTGGAATCGCGCGCGCCGGCCATTTGGGGCAGGGTCTCGTGGATGCGTTGCCGGGCTTGGACGGCCTTTTCGGCCAGATCATCGAGGGCGGCGCGAGCGGCGAGCAGGTGTTGTTGTTTTTGGAGTTTCTGAGCCGTATGGCTGCCGAGGGAGGTTTTGGCGGCTTGAATTTTCTGGTCGAGGGAATCGGCGGCGGCGCGCAGTTCCTGCAGCGCCCTGTCCACCTGTTGTTTGGCCTGGAGCCGGGCATGACGTTGCGGGTCGAAGCCCGGCGCGCTGATGATGATGCGCAGCGGAAGAGATTCGGCGCGTTGCCCTTTGAGGTCGGCGGCGACGAGTTTGGTGGTGACGCGGTCGCCGAGATGAGCGCCGAGTTCGAACAGATCCCAGGAGCGGGTGACGTTGGCGACGGCGCCGCTGACCGGCGGGAAGATGAATGAGTGCCATTCGCCACGGTTGACCTGCACCTGTTGCTCGATGCGGGCCAGAGCGATGTCGTCCTTGGCGACGCCGCTGAGAGCCACAACGGCATCGGGAGGCAACACGAGTTGGTCCTGGTCGGGCGTCTCGATTTTCACCGACGGCAACAGGTCGGGATGCACGCGAATTTCGTATTGGGGGCTGAATTTGTTTTCGAATCCGGTCTCGGCGGCGACAAGCTGGACGCGATAGGCGCCGGCAGCGGTCAACGGGAACCGGGCGATGAGCTGGCCGTTCGGCGCGTGTTGGAGCGGGATTTCTTTTGGCTGTTTGCCCGCGTCCAGACGAAGCGCGGCTTGTCGGACGGGCTGGTCCACGTCCAGCTTCAACTCGACCTCGCTGCCCTCCAGCGCGTCGAGGTCGCCGTTTTCCTCGACGACGCTGCGCGCCGGCAGCCGCGTGTAGGCCGGATACCGATAGGTCTTGTGGAAACGAACCACCTGCGGACGCGGACGCGGTTGGAGCGTGAACTTTTCCGTGACCGCATCGCCGGCGCGGATGCGATAGCGGATGGGGGTTTGGTGGACCTGCAACGGCACGCTGAACTGATGAAGACCGCTGAGCGTCATCGCGAGCCGCTCGCGCGAGCCGCGTTTCGGAAACGTTTCCAGAATGACGCGCCACGGTTCGCCGCCGCTGACGCGGACGGTGACCGGCACGGCGTCGCCTTCGGGCACGATCTGGCTGGCCGGCGACGGCGCGAGCACTTCGATGTGGAGGTTGGAATACCGCGGAAGGTTCGCCGCCGGCAACGCGGCGCGGGCGAACGCCTGAGGAAAATGCAGCCCCGGTGCCTGCCACAACGCGAGGAACACGACCGCCGCCGCGCCCGCCGCGTACCACCATGCCGCGATCAAACGGCGCGTGATCAGCGATTCGACCGGAAGGCGACTGACCTCGCGGGCGACGATCTGTTGGAGCGCGGCGCGAAACTCATCGGAATCCCAGTGCGGTTGCTGGCTGCTCTCGGCCAACTCGATGGCGGCCAGCAATCGCTCGCGCAACTGCGGCGCGGCGGCTTCCACCAACCGCGCCAGTTCGCGCGGTCCCGGCAGGCGCGCCAGATACCGCACACAGGTTTGCCAGAGCACCGCTGCCGTGGCGGCGTAGGCGAGCAAGCTCAACGTGATTCGCGCGCCATCCTCCACCAGCACGAACCGATCGAGCAGAGCCAGCGCCGTCATTGCCGCGAGCCAGACCGCCACCCAACTGCAGAATCCCCGCAACAGAATCAGCCGCTGCCGCCGCCGGCTGAACTGCCGCAGTTTCTCCAACACAATCGGATGAAGCGCGGTGGTGTTCATCGGAGGAGCCATTCCAACACTATAGCAGATTTCAACACTTGCCGGGTAAAATGGTTTCTGGCGGGTTTTGTTCCGATGAGCGCGCAAGAAGTCATCGAACCAATCAAATCCTTGCCCGCCGAGGAACGTGCCAACGTCGCCAAGTTCGTCTTGGAGCACGACGACTGGATAGCAGCAGAGTTCAAGCAAGCGATGGAAGACATGCAGGCCGGGCGGCTGGTGGACATGCAACAGGCGCTGTTTGAGACGCCCCCAACGCGACGGCAATGAACCATCGCGATCGCGCCACGGACCCATTGGGGGCCTGCTTCCACCGACTGACGCCCGCGCAAAAGGACGCAGTCCGCAGAGCATGGCAGCTCTTCAAGGCCAATCCGTTTGACCCCCGATTGCGTCCCCACAAAATTCACTGTTTGTCGGCTCATTACAAACGCACCAGCGATGCCGTTGAGATCGAAGCCGATTTGCGCGTCCCATTTTGCATCGAAGGCGACGCGGTCGTGTCGTTGACCATTGGCTCGCACGACGTATACCGGTAGCCAGCGCCTCGTCATATCAACCCGTTTCGTTTTCGCAGGAACCATTCGACGGTCAACAGGGCGACGATGGGAACAAACCACCACCAGCTCTGCCACAGCAGCGTTTCGGATTCTTCGATGCGGCCCCGGCTCATGGGTTCGAGTTTTTCGACGAGCCGACCGGCATCCTCTTCACGGTAGTGTTCGCCGCTGCTGAGGCGCGCCATCTGCTGGAGCAGCTCCTCGTTGCAGTTCAATTCGGCCATCTCCCGACCGATGTCGCCGCCTTTCGGTTGAACGAAAAACTCGGTGTGCACATCGCCCGTTTGCGGCGCCAGACCTCGCGTGTCCACGCGCACCTCGTAGGCACCGGGCGCCAGCGGCCCCGTTTTGCCTCGAAACGTTCCGCTGCGGTTGTCATCGGCGCTCAGCGTGATGGTGGCCACCTTCTGGCCGTCGCGGAACAACAGCGCCGCCGGCTGGCCATGAGTCACCGCGCGGCCCTGCTCGTCGCGCAACCGGACCCGCAGCTCGGCGGAATCGCCCGCGACGTAGTTCACCGCGCCGGCGTCCAGCGCGACGTGTTTGTCGCGGACGGCGTAGGGCGGTTCCATGATGGCGGCGGCCATCTGGTGCCAGAACGGGTCGTGATATTTTTCTGCGACATCGTATCGCCAGCGCCACGTCTCATCGGTGGCCAGATACAACACTTTGCCCGCGCCAAAAGGGCGGAGCACGACCACGGGCGTTTTTTGTCCGCCGACGATTCCCTCGACGAGTGTTTCCGCGCCGGGCAACGTGCGCACAGCCGCAAGCCAGTGGGGCGGTTTCAAACTGCGCCAGAGCGCGGCGTTCTCCTTGGGATTGCTGACCAACCGCAACGCGCCGAACGCCGCACCGCGCGCGGTCAATTCTAACGCCTCCGGCAATTCCCGGCCGCCGGCTGCCAGCCATTCGACGGGGAACAGCGGGCGGAGCGGTCCGCGGCTGTAACTCCGCAACCATTCCCGCTGGCCGTCCACAAAGAACAATCCGCCGCCGCGCGTGCCGACAAACTCTTTGATCCACTCCAGTTCCTCGTCGCGGAGCAATCTCGGCGGCACCTCGCCGAAGCCGATGAGGTCCCAGGCAAACAGCGACTCGCGCGTGGCCGGGAACTGGCCGGGTTTGTCGCCGCGCTCCCACACGTCGGCCAGCTCGGTGCCGGCGACGAGCGCGTTGACTTCCCATTGCGGGTCGCGGTCGAACATGTTTCGCAGGTAGCGGAACTCCCAGCGCGGGCGGCCGTCGAGCAAGAGGAGTTTGCGTCGCTGCATGACGGCGCGCGAGCGGAACGTCATCGAGTTGTTGCTGGCATCCTTCTCGCCCGCCAGCGGCGCGAGGCTGACCTTGAAAGTCATCGGCAGGCTTGTGAAGGTCGCCTGGCCGGCAGTTTTCTTTCGGGCCTCGACGATGTCCTTGATGGGGAAGTCGAACTCGATTTTCCTCAGATGCGTCCGGTCGGTAACCAACGGTTTTTCCCAAACCACCTGCGCGCCTTCCTCGATGCGGAGGGTGAATGTCTGACCGGCGGGCATGTCGTCTTTGAGCGTGATTTCGCCCCGCGCGCGGTCCTCGACGAACACGGAGTCAGGCGCGCGCACGGCGAGAATCGCGAGGTCGGGGGGGCGTTCGAGCGCGCCGAAGCCGATGGTGTAAATCGGGATGTTGCGCCCGGCGGCGATGGGGGCAACCTCCAGCGGCGGGCCGCCGAGGTTGTGTTGTCCGTCGGACAGCAGCACAATGACGCAACGCTCGTTGTGTTTCCGTTGGAGACAGTCGGCGACAGGGTCGCTGAGATCGGTGGCGTCGGCGTCAGGTTTGCCCGGCAGGTTTTTCGGCAGAGCCGTTCCCTGTTCGGCGCTCCAGACTCGTTCCGATCGGCTCCCTGCCAGCCGCCACAACTCGACGTGGTGTTTCTTCGCCAGACGCGGCAACAGACCGTCCTGCTCGGCCAGCAGCAGCGATTCCATTCGTTGCCAGCGTGTAGCGGCGTCGAGTTTTTGGAAGGCGCAGACCACGACCTCGTTGGTGAGCAACTCCGGTTTCACGGCGGCGCCGAAACGATTGGCCGGCAGAACGCCTTCGCGGAGCCAGCCGTGGGCGGTGGCCAGAATGATTTTGCGAGCCGGCTCCATGAACTCATCGGTGATGCTCATGCTTCGGGAGGCGTCCACAAACACCAGCACCCGCGCCAGCTCGCCGATGGCTCGCCGGTGATGGAGCACAGGGCCGGCAAGCATCAGCACAATGAGAAACACGACTGCCGAGCGCAGCGAGGGCAACAACCAGCGGACGCGGCCCGGCTGCGAGCGCGTCTCGCGCCGGTACAACCACCATGCCGCCGCTGCCAGCAACAACGCCACGCTCACTGCGAGCCAGACGCTCCAGTCGCCAGTGAACCGTAAATCTGTGACGCTGCGGGTCATGGGGAAACTCGAAGCTCGAACATCGAAATTCGAAACCAATCCGAATGACCCAAATTCGAACATTCGAATGGGGCGCTGGTTTCGGATTTCGAGATTCGGATTTCGGATTTCATCGTTGGCTCCTTGTGATGCGTTGTTGGAGCGCCATCTCGATGAAGACCAGCCCCAGCAGCGCCCAGAGCAGCGGTCGCCATAGCTCGCGGCCATAACGGCGTCGCTGTTCGAGTTGGCGATACTCGTTCCAACTGCGAACGATCTCGGCATGGAACGGCCTGGCCACCGCCTTGATTTCGTCGGCGGTCAACGGCGCAAGATCGGACTCCGCCCGCGTGGTGTTGACCACGAAATGCACGGGCGTTTTGTCCGGCAGTTCGAGGATGTAAAGGCCGGGCCGGCGCGTGTCGGCGAACGTGGCGAGGGCGCGTCCGCCGGCGGAGCGGACGGTGAGTTTGTGTTTGCGCCCGTCGGGATCGGACAGTTCCAACGTCTTGCCGCTGAGCGCGGCGGGCAACACGGCGATGAGCGGCTGGCCGATGTCCACGTTGCGGGGCGGAGCGAATTGGGCGGCCAGATAGGTCACCAGTTGTTGCATCAACGGCAGATAGACGGGCCGCATCGGCAGGTTCGACCAACCGGCGCTGCATGGCACGCTGCTGGCAATGACCGTGCCCGCGCCCAGTTTTTTCTCCACCAGAAACGGGTCGCCACTGCTGAGCCGCGCCAGCACAAAGGGCGCGCCGTTGGTCGGCGTTGCGCCGCTGGAGAGGGTTCCGCGTTCGGCGAACTTGAACCAGAGCCGGATCGTCGCGCTGGCAAGGTTGCCGTGGCGCGGATCATTGAACAGCGAGAGGGCGGGATGCTCGAAACGCTGAACCAGAATGGCGGTATGCGGCGCGTTGTCGTCCGGCCCGCCTTCGAGCGCGGCCAGCGGCAGAGGGAACAAGCCCGTGCCGTTGGCGTAAAAATGCGCGTTGTACCACGCCGTCCGAATCCGGTCGCCGGGGAACACCAGCAGGCCGCCGCCATTGCGAACGAAGTCTTCCAGCAGCTTGAGTTGGCTTCTGCCGAGTTCGGCCACGTTGGCCAGCACGACGACGCGTTTGTCCTTGAGGGAGGCGGCGTGCAGGTTGTTGGGGGTGATGACCGTCGTGGTGAGAAGGTCAGCGAGCGTGCCTGCGCTGAAGGCGTAGGGGCGGAGCGCGATTTCGAGGAAATCGGTCTCGCCTTCCAGCGGATGGCGGCCGGGGTTGCCCGTGACAAGAAGCACGGGAACCGAATCCCAGACCGGCACAGCCGCCAGCAGCGCATTGTCTTCTTTCAGCGAGTCGGGCGCGTCGGCTTCGACCGCGACCACATGAGAACCGGCGGTCTCGAAGGTATGGGTGAACAACACTTGCGCGGTCTCGCGCGGTCCCAACGCCACCTGCACGGCGGCTCGTTCCTGTTGGTCCACCTTGAAATAGACGCGCAGACCCGGATACGGGATGTCGCTGTGATTTTTCAGATGTGCTCGAACCCGGAACTTCTGGCCAACACCGAGCACGAGACGAGAGAACTCCAGCGATTGGACGCTGACGTTGTTGTTGTCTCCGCCGCCGACACGCAGAAACGTCACCTGCGGAGCCAACGGCAGTTGGCGAAGCCTCTGGGCGATGCGGGTGCGATCGGCCTCTTCGGCCTCGCTCCAACTGATTTTCTGGAAATCGCTGATGACAATCAGCTCGCGGCGGGCCTCGTGCATTTTCCCCAGCATCTTCGCGGCCAGCTCCAGTCCCGCCGCCACGGCCGCGGAACCGTGCGGGGACTGCACGCTGCGCAATTCGCGCTCGGCCCGGTCGGGGTGGTACGTTGGCTCCTCCAGCAACGGAGCGGGCACGCCCGCCAGCAGCACAACGCCGACTTCGGAGCCGCGCGGCAGATGACGGAGGATGCGACTGGCGATCTCGCGCGCTTCGGTGAAGGCATTGTGGTTTTTTGAGCCGACGGACATGGAGTAACTGTTGTCCAACGCGATGACGACCGAGCTTTTCGCGTCGCCCATCAGCGTCCGCATACCGGTCAACACGGGCCGGGCCATCACCAGAGCGAGCGCGGCCGGGATCAGGCAACGCACCAGCAGAAGCAGAAATTGTTCGAGCTGGATTCGCCGACGCTGCGTGCGCTGCAGCGGTTCCAGCAGGTGCATCGCGGCCCACTGGACGACCCGGAAACGGTTTTTGTGGAGCAGGTGAATAAGGATCGGAATGCTTGCCGCCGCGACGCCCCAGAGAAGGATGGTGTTCAGAACCGTCATCAGTGGCGTGAATCCGAAATTCGAATCTCGAAATCCGAAACCAATCCGAAGGACCGGAAGCGGCACGCTTCCGATTCGGATTTCGGATTTCGGATTTCGAGTTTTCTGCTCATCCGGTCTTCATCCTGCGCGCCAGATAATAGGCCAGCGCCTCGGCGTAGGGTTGGTCGGTCCTCACTGGCACCAGATCCATGCGGTGACGATGGCAACCTTCCTTGAGGTCTTGACGGAACTTGGCCAGATTCTCCAGATACACGGCGCGACGTCCGACGGGATCAATGAGTCGTTTGTCGGCTTCGTTTTCGAGCGAATCGAACCGGGTCCATTGCTTGAACGGGAACTCCAGCTCGTCGGGGTCCCAGATTTGGAAGAGGATCACCTCGTGGTGCGCGTGTCGGAAATGCGCCAGCGCCGACATCAGCTCGGTGACATCGCCAAAACAGTCCGACAAAATCATCAACAGACCGCGTCGGTGAATCTTCGGAACCAGTTGGTGAAACACCTTTCCCAGCTCCGTTTCGCCACCGGGTCGAGTTTGTTCCAGCGCATCCAGCAACACGCGCAAATGGCTGGGTCGCGAACGCGGCGGAATGTATTGGCGGATTTTTTTGTCGAAAGTAACCAACCCAACGCTGTCGGCCTGCCGCAACATCAGATAGGCCAGACAGGCCGCAAGCCGGACGGCGTATTGATACTTGGCGATCCCCCCGCCCCGGTAGGACATCGAACCGCTCGCGTCCACCAGCAAGGTCGCCCGCAGATTCGTTTCCTCCTCGTACTCCTTCACGTAAAGGCGGTCGCTCTTGCCGAAGACCTTCCAGTCCAGCCGCCGGATTTCATCGCCCTGCACGTAGGGACGATGCTCCCGAAACTCCACGCTGAACCCCTTGTGCGGCGAGGTGTGCAGACCGGAGCAAAACCCTTCCACCACCAGACGCGCCAGCACCTGCAAGTTGGTGATTTTTTGCAGGTCGGCAGCAGTCAGAAAATCCGATGGACGACTCACAACACGCTGGCCGGCGCTCGGCGCGGCACGGCCCGGAGAATCCGGTCAATGATTTCATCCACGCTGATACCTTCGGCCTCGGCGTTGAAGGTCGGGATCACGCGATGACGCAACACCGGATGCGCAATCGCCTCAATGTCGTCAAGGGTCACGTGAAACCGCCCGCGCAACACGGCACGAACCTTGCCGCCGAGCGTCAGATATTGGCAGGCGCGCGGCCCGGCGCCCCACTCCACAAGCTCTTTGACAAACGGCAACGGCTGGTCGGCCTCCTTCGGTCGCGTGCAACGAACCAGGTCGAGCACAAAATCCATCACGTGATCGGGCACCGGCACCCGACGCACGAGCCTCTGGCAGGCGATGATTTCCGGGCCGGTGATCACCGGCGTCATCTGCGTTTCAAACGCGCTGGTGGTGCGGGTGACAATCTCGCGTTCCTGTTCGCGCGTCGGATAGGTCACCTTCACGTGGAACAGAAACCGGTCCCGCTGCGCTTCGGGCAGCGGATAGGTGCCTTCCTGTTCAATCGGATTCTGCGTGGCCAACACAAAAAACGGCTCGGCCAGCGGATACGTTTTGCCCCCGACGGTGATGGAATGTTCCTGCATCGCCTCCAGCAACGCCGCCTGCGTCTTCGGCGGCGTGCGATTGATTTCATCGGCCAGAATCATCTGCGCAAACAACGGCCCCGGCAAAAACGCCAGGCTCCGCTTCCCGGTCGCGGGGTCCTCGTGAATCACCTCTGTGCCCGTGATGTCCGACGGCATCAGATCCGGCGTAAACTGGATTCGGCGGAACGACAAATCCATCACCTGCGCCAGCCCTCGCACCATCAACGTCTTTGCCAGGCCCGGTACGCCTTCGAGCAGACAGTGACCGCGCGCCAGAATCGCGATCATCAACTGTTCGATCACCTCGTTCTGTCCGACGATGAGCTTGCCCAGCTCGGCGGTCACTTTCTGGTAGGCGGTGACCAGCGTTTCTGCCAGCGCCACGTCGGACTGTCCGTCGCGGGATTTCTGCGGAATCGGTTCCATACCGGCCTTCTTCTAAACAACTGTTGCCTGCGTTGCGAGCACAAATTTCCCGTCCGCGTTCTCGGCTCGACACCGCGATGGGGGACTGGTAGGAAGCCAAACGACCCGTACCTGAACGTATGGGAACTTATCGCGGGGCTGTAGCGGGGGCTGCTCAAGCAAAATCTCTCGAGAAACCTCACCTTTTTTGCGCTTGGAATGGATAGTGGCTTTCCACCTTGGGTTGGCCGTTTTCTCTGGGCATGATGCTCACGGACCGACCCTTCCGTGCACTCAACCTCTGGTAGCGCATCTTTGCCGAACCCTGCGAATCCTTCCTCCGGGCTTGGGAAGCACAGCACCACCGCTGCCTTCCATCGCACAGGGAGGACAACGTCCAGAAGAGGCTCTCCTGTGGCGACATCCGCCAAGGCGATGGCGAATCCCTCTGCCCCCACTGCCAAACCACTCGCACAGTGGGTTTCACCTGCAAGAGCCGGCTCTGCCTGCGCTGTTTCAAAACCGCTGTGGACGGCTGTGGTTCGAGACGTCTCGCCAAGTGCTCTTTGAGGGCGTGGTGCATCGGCAGGTGGTGCTGACGGTGCCCAAGGAGATTCGCCCGCTCTTTCTGGCGGAGCCGAAGCTGCTGAAAGCGTTCGCTGACGTCGGGGCGCGGGCGGTCCAGCCGTGGGTGGCACCGTGGCGTCGTTTGTATTCTGGCATGGTGGCGTTCGTGTCGTTCTTGCTTGTGCGCGCGCCTGCGCGGTTCTGCCTTCCGCAACGGCTCTGCGTTGGCAGCGAGATCGGCGCGGGCCTGCGGCGGCTCGCGGATGGGTTGCGCGGCGCCGGCACGCTAAAAGGGCGCAGGGTCGCGTTGGTCTTCGCTCTCGCGGCGTTGGTAAAGGAGCGATGGGCGTCTCGCTACGCCGTTTGGTGCTTGGCCGTTTTGCGGCTCGCCTTCTGGTTACGCTGTTGCGGTGGCGTTGGGCACGCGTTGGCTGTTTGCGGTCCGTTGGCGACGCCGTTCTGCTTCCGTCGCAAGGTCGGCTGTCGCCAGCAACGCGCGTTTGGGCGCAGCGTCTGGTATCACGGGGAACGGGTGCCGTTCGGTTTGGACGGTCGCAGGCGCGCGACGTTGGTGTGGACGCTGTCGTCGTCGCCATGCAACGGGCGGTTGTGCCTGCTGTTGACGGCGACCGACGCGCGGAGGTTGCGGACCTGCGGCCTCGGGGCGAGCGCGTTGGGTCTCAAGCGGCAGGCTCTGGCGGCTGACGCGTTCGTGGCGTTTCGCGAAGTGGCGCAGCAGGTGCGCGAGGGGGCAGGGTGACGGTGTGCGCGGCAGCGGGGCGCGACGGCTGCGTTGAAGGCAGCGGGCCTTGCGCCAAGGTTTGGGGGCGTGGCGGCGCGATGTCCGCGTTGCGTGGCGGTGTTGGTCTGGGTGCGGGTGTGGCGCGCCGGGGCCGGGGTGGCCTACGGCCTGTGGGCGGAGGAGAACGTGACCGCCGCCAGGGTCGTTCGGCCATCAGAGACTGAAGTCGAAGAACCGCCGCTGGTCAGCCAATTGTTCTTTGCCTTTGCGAGGCGATGATGTTGACCAAACGCATGGTGGTTTGATAGTCTGCGTACCGTCTGAAGGGGACAACTGACGATGCACGCGGTAACGAACAATAATATCGGGCAACACTCGCTCCTCCGCACCCTCTTCAGCAACCGAGCGGAGCGAGGTTACCCTTGAATCGGATGATGCGACGTTTCTTTGTCTCTATTCTCACCGGGGCGGGTGTGCTCGCCGCGACTGCCCACGCTGCCACCGGCCTGCACGACACCTCGAAAATGAATCTGTTGTTGATTGACATCGAGGACTGCAACGCCGGCGTCTGGGGCTGCTATGGCAATCCGATTTGCAAGACGCCGAACATGGACCGGTTTGCCGCCAGCGCGGTGCGTTTCGACGCCGCCTATTGTCAGGCGTTTTGCTGCAACCCGACGCGCACCTCTTTCCTGACCGGGCTGCGTCCGCCGAGCACGCGAGTGTTTTCCAACAGCGATGCGATGAACGAACACCTGCCCGCCGGGGTGTTGACCTTGCCGGAGATGCTCAAGAATCGCGGTTTCTACACGGCGGTCATCGGCAAACTTTTTCACCGGGTGGACTATGCGGAGCGGCAACTGGCCACTTTCGACCGCATCGAGCTTTATGACAAACCCAAAGGTTGGAACGGCCCCGGCCCCATCATGGAGTTCCCCGCCGTCAAACGCGCCGTCAAGAATCCCCCGCCGCCCCAAAGCAAGGGCAAGGAGTTCAACGAGTGGAAACGAAAACAGTCCGACCGCTACGGCGATTCAGGTCTAACGCCCGAAGAAGAAGGCGATTACCGCAAGGCGCAAGTGGCGGTGGCGTTGCTGAAGGAATTTGCTCGCAGCAAGAAACAATTCTTCCTCGCGGTCGCGCAGTCGCGTCCGCACACGCCGCTGGTGGCGCCGAAGAAATACATCGAAATGTATGATCCGGCGAAGATTCCCGATCCACCCGCGCCTCTGGAAAGCCTCAAGGGATTCCCCTACATGAAACGCGCCACGGACGGCAACCCGGACATCTTCACTCGACAACAACCCACCCGGCAGCAGGCACGCGAAGCCATTGCCGCCTACTACGCCTGCGTCAGTTTCGTGGACGACAACATCGGAATGATCCTCGACGCGCTGGAAAAGGAAGGTCTCGACAAAAACACGATCGTCATCTTCCTCGGTGACCACGGGTTTCATCTCGGCGACCACCATCTTTGGTCGAAATACTCGATGCTGGAGGCAACGCGTCGCGTGCCGTTCATCGTCCGCGTGCCCGGTGCGCCTGCCAACGGCCAGAGCTGTCGTGAGCTGGTCGAGTTTGTGGACATTGTGCCGACGCTGGCCGAGTTGTTGCAGTTGGACGCCCGCAACGCGCTCGAAGGAACCAGTTTCGCGCCGTTGCTGGTCAATCCCGCGCGACCGTGGAAGAAGGCCGTGTTCATGACCGACGGCAATCGCGACAACGTCGTTCGCACCCGGCAATTCAGTTACATGGAGTTTTCTTCCGGCAAGGCCGACGTGCCCGTGGCGCTCTACGATTTGGAGAAAGACCCGTGGGAAACGGTGAATGTGGCCGACGAGGCTGCCTACCGCGCGGCGCGCCAACAAATGGCCGACCTGCTCCGAGCCGGCTGGAAGGCCGCCCTGCCATAACGCCGATTGGAAACATCGGCTTTGTGGCTCATCCCATCAGCGCGGCCTCAAGAACTTTCTCGTTTTCATCCCAGGGCGGTTGTGATAGGAATGGTGCTGATGAAAGCGACGCGACGTCGGTTTCTGGGACTGTTGACAGCAACCGCAGGGGGAATCATGTTGCCGCGTGTCGTGAGCCGGTGCTCGGAATCCAATGGAGTCGGTTCCACAGAACACTTCTGGTATCGGGTGGGACCGAAGGAAATCTACATTGACTCGCAACGCGACAACAAGGTGTTCGGGTATGGGAACGGGAAGATTTTTCTCTCGAAAGACAACGGGCGCACGTGGCCGCACAGCCTCGCGTTTCCTGACGCCGAGCACATCGGGTTCAGTTACATCCTGAACAACGGCAACATCCTCTTTGCCACGGAAACGAAACTGTATGTAAGCACGGACAACCTCAAGACGTATCGTCCGATCACGGTAAAGGCGCAGGACGGTTCCGACTACATTCCGCACACGCCGCAAAATCCCGAATTGCCGGGCTGGTATTTTTCGCCGCTGCACGGCGTTGCGGCGTGGGAGGTGAAAGGCAAGGAGATGTTGGTTTGGGGCAACTATGGCAATGTCATGGGCGGCGCCGCTCCGATCAACATTTATTCTTCTGCCGACGGCGGGCAGAGTGTGAAGATTGCGTATGCGTTTGGACAAAATCCCCAGTGGCGCGATGGCGGGAAAAACGGCACGTTGCTGGGCGCCCCATCCAACCCGGTCATCTGCCGACACGTTCATTGCGTCGCCTACAACCCCGCCGAGAACGCCTTCTATGCCTGCACGGGCGACGCCGACCGCGATGGCAAACACGAGTGTCACTGGCTGCGCGGTACCTACGACGCAAAGAAAGACCAGTGGAACTGGAACGTCCTCGTTTCCACGCAATCGAACACTCGTTACAAATGCGGCGGAATCAATTGTGTGGACGGGAAAGTCTATTGGATCAGCGACGCCAACGGACCACTGCCGCACGACCGGGGAATCTTCTGCTGCGATCCTGCCGACATCCCCTATCCGGAAAAACACACGCGATTGTTCAACCCGCAGTATGAGTGCGCGAACATGATCATCCAGGACGGCGTGATTCTGGCCGCGCATTACGCGACCGCCTCGCCCTACAACACGGGGATCATTTACTCGCCCGACATGGGGAAAACGTGGGCACAGTATGACCTCAAGGAACTCGGCAAACGATCCCCGACACGCTTCCACCGCAAGAACGCCGAAGGTTGGTTCCGCGCCGATTTGCGGTCGGGCTGGATCAAGCGCGAGGAGGTGTTGTTCATCAAACCCAAAGGACGAAGACGATGAGAAATCTTTTGCAGATCACCTACTGGACCATCGGGGGGTTTGAAGGCAAGAAACCGATTCGTCAGGCACTGGAAGACGCCAAAGCCTGCGGCTTCGACGGACTGGAGCTGGCTTTCGGTGCCGGGGAACTGAACACCGACACGACGCAGGCGACCTGCCAACGCATCCGCGAGGACGCCGACCGGCTCGGCGTGACCTTGGGCACCATGATCAGCGGCAATTTCTGGAGTTGCCCGTTGTCGTCCGCTGACCCGGCGCAGCGTCGGACCGCCATCGAGTTTACGCGCAAATACATCGAGGTCGCCCACTGGCTCGGTGTCAAAACGATTCTGGTCATCCCCGGCGCAGTGGACGTTGCGTGGGATCCTTCTGTGCCAGTCACCTCTTATCAACAGGTCTGGGACAACGCCACGGCGTCGCTGCGCGAGTTGTTGCCCTTGGCTGTGGAACGCGGGGTGACACTGGCGTTGGAAAACGTTTGGAACAAGTTTCTGGTGGGGCCGGTGGAGTTCAAGATGTTCATTGACCAGTTCGCCAGCCCGAACATGGGCTGCTACTTCGATGTCGGCAACGTGGTGATCAATGGCTACCCGCAACACTGGATCGAAATCCTCGGCCATCGCATCGCCGCGGTCCATGTGAAGAACTTCAAGCGAGACGATTGCGCCGGCGGGTTGCACGGTTTCGGCGACGACCTGTTGCACGGCGATGTGGATTTCGGCGCGGTCAAGACCGCTCTGAGAAAGATCCACTACACCAGCCCGATCACGGCGGAGATGTTGCCGTTCAGCCGGCTGCCGAATCTCGTGCTACCCGACATGGAACTGGCGCGCGACACGGCGGTGAAAATGAAACAAATCTTCGCGGATTAGGAGGCTATCGGGCTGTGAAACCGTCTGGTTCCGTGCGTTGGGGCGTCATTGGGCTGGGTTGGTTCGGCGAAGTCCATGCGGAAGTGCTGGCTTCCATGCCGGGCATCGAACTGGTGGCGGTCTGCACTCGGCGATCGGACCGCCTGGAACAGGTCGCCAACCGTTTCGGCGTACCCCGTCGGTACACCGATTACCGTGACTTGTTGGCAGACAAAGAGGTGGACGCGGTCAGCGTGGTCACGCACTACTACGATCATTGCCAGATTGCGGTGGACGCCTTGAAAGCCGGCAAGAACGTCATTCTGGAGAAACCGATGGCTCAGAACACGGCGGAATGCGACCGGATCATCGCGGCGGCACGTGCGAGCCGGGGCAAGTTCATGGTCGGCCACATCTGTCGGTTCGATCCGCGCGTGGTGTTGGCCAAACAGGCCATTGCGGAAGGGCGCATCGGAACCATCATTTCGATGCACGCCCGACGGAATCTCTCGAAGGTGATTGGTCGGATGGTGCTCGACAAAATCTCGGCGCTGTTCGGCGACGGAATTCACGATGCCGATCTGATGCTGTGGTTCAGCGGCGCCAAACCGGTCAGCGTCTACGCGCAGGAAGTTCATCCGGGCACGAACCAATATCCCGACGCCGGCTGGGCGATGTTCCGTCTGGACAACGGCGCCGTGGGCGTGGTCGAGTCCCTCTGGTGCCTGCCCGAAACCACGCCGTACCAGATTGACGCGCGCATGGAAGTCGTCGGCACCGCAGGCGCGCTCTACATCAACTGCGGCGAGGCCGGTCTGGAGATTCACGACGCGGCGGGCGCGAAGATGCCCGACACGATGTATTGGCCGAAGCCGTTGGGCGAGCGGTTCGGGATCTTGCGGGCCGAGCTGCGGTATTTTGCCAACTGCGTGCGGGAAGGAAAACAACCCGACCGGATCACCCCCGAAGAATCGCGCGCGGCGGTGGCGTTGATGGAAGCGGCGACGAAATCCGCGCAAACCGGGCAAGTAATTTCACTTTGAGATGAACAGGAAGAAAACATGGTGTGTTGCGGTTCTGCTGTCCGGGTGTCTCTTCGCCGGATGTCAGGTCGCAACATCGAACAGCCAGAGGCAGACCATGCAATTTGATCACCTCGGTCTGGTGACCACGGAGAAGAAAGAGGGCGAAATCTTTATTGCAGCGACTCGGGTGTGGGTCACCGATTACAACAAACATCCGTATCGCGTGGAGTGGCTCCGATTCGAGCCGGACAGCCCGGTTCGCGGCCCGGTGCGCGAGAAGGCGCACGTGGCCTATCGCGTCAAAAACCTCGCCGCAGCCTCCCAAGGACTGAAGGTGCTTCTGGAGCCTTTCGATGTCGGCTTCGCCACGGTGGGCTTCTACGAAACCGCCGATGGCGCGGTCGTTGAACTCATGCAATACAAACAGGAAGGAGTCGGACTATCATCCCTGTCAAACAAGTAATGGTCACCGGCGCCAGCGGCAAGCTCGGCGCGCCGCTGTGCGAAGCGTTGCTGGCCGAAGGCTACCGGGTGATTGCTGTGAGCCGCCGCTCGGAGACCGGCGTGCCTGGTGTCGAGGAAGTCCGCGCCGATGTGGGCGACGCCGCTGCGATGGAGGACCTCGTGGCGCGCAGCGATGCCGTGATTCATCTGGCCACCTGCAAGGAAGACCGCGACGCGTTCATCAAGGTCAGCGTTCAGGGAACCTTCAACCTGTTGGATGCCATCGCGCGCAGCAACAGGCCGAAACGATTCCTGCTGGCCAGTGGCGACGCGGTCCACGGCATCTACTTCAACCGCCAGCCGGTTCCGATCCGCGAGGACATCCCGCTGGCAGCCTACGCCGGCTACTACCCGCTCTCCAAAGTTATCGAGGAAGCGATGACCCAGCAATACTTTCACCAGCAGGGCGTGCCGACCGTCATTCTTCGTATCTCGTGGATTCACGCCGAGGACGACATCCTGACGCATCTGACCGTTGCCGGCGAACCGTTCGGCGTGCCGCTCTGGCGCGAGTTGATGACGGCGGAGCAACGCGCGCGCTTCGAGCGCGGCGGCGACGCTGCGGTGGCGCTGCGTCATCCCGACGGCCGGCCGATGCTGCGTCACATCGTGGCGGTGGAAGACTGTGTGCAGGCGTTTCTGCTGGCGTTGCGTCGCGAAGGCATCGAGGGTCAGACGTTCCTGATTGCCATGAACGAGCCGTTCAACTACGTCGAGGCGGCGACCTATGCCGCTCGGCAGCTCGGAATCGAAACGCTCGATTTGGTGGACCCCGTGGGACAGGATTTCTACATTGACATCAGCAAAGCGCGCTACGTGCTCGGTTACCGGCCGCGTTACGACATCTTCTCGTTGATCGACAAAGCCGTCCAGTTCCGGCGCAGCGGAGCGGTCCGTCGGCGGCGGACCGGCTACAAAGGATAGGAGGCTCGCACCATGAACTGGAAAGATCGTGTCATTCTGATCACCGGCGGCACCTCCGGCATCGGCGAAGCGTGCACGGAGCTGTTCGCGCGACAGGGCGCCAGGGTCATCGCTATGTCCATCCAACCCAAAGAAGGCGCGGCGCTGCAGGAGAAACTCCGCGCCGAAGGGCACACCTGCATGTTTCACTACGGCGATGTCAGCAAGGAACCCGATGTCAAGGCCGCCGTGGACCTCGCGGTCTCGGAGTTTGGCCGTTTGGATGTGGCGTATGCCAACGCCGGGTTGCTGCGCAACCAGAAGATCACCGAGTTGACACTGGAGGATTTCCACGCGCTGATCAACGTCAACCTGCTCGGCGCCGTCCTCGTGGCCAAGCACGCCATCCCGATCATGGAACGCCAACGCAAGGGCGTGATTTGTTTCACCACCTCCGTCGCCGCCGACATCGGTTTTCCCGGACACGCCGTGTATGCGGCCAGCAAAGCCGCCATCGTGGCGCTGATGCGCTCGTTGACCACCGACCACAGCCCGAACGGCATCCGCTTCGTGGCGGTCAGCCCCGGCACCATTGACACGCCGATGCTGGCAAAATCCTGCGAAGGCTGGGACAAACCGAAGGAAGAACTCTACGCGGAAGTGGCCAGAAAAATTCCTGTGCGCCGGATGGGGCAGCCGACGGACGTGGCGCGCGCGGTGGCGTTTCTGGTGAGCGACGACGCCGGTTTCATCAACAACTGCGTCGTGCCCGTCGAAGGCGGCACGTTGGCGCTCCCGCCGTGGTAAACGGCCCGACGCGACGATTCAGGGAAGAGCCGTAGAGATTTGCTTTCCGCCCGTGCCACGAGCATTCCGCAATTGAGCGATGGCCCACTCGACATGTTCCCGCACCAGCGGCGACGGGTCCTGCGCGGCGCGCTCCAGCGCCGGCAACGCCGACGGATCGCGCCGATTGCCCAGCACGACGCAGACGTTGCGGAGAAACCGCTCCCGGTTCAACCGCAACACCGCGCTGCCGCGAAAGAAATCGGCAAACTGCTGATCGCTCCACGACAACATCTCGGTCAACGGAGGCAGTTCGCAGGGACGCTCGTTTGAGAGGTGAGCAAACCGATTCCACGGACAGGCGGCCAGACAATCGTCGCAGCCAAAGACGCGCTCGCCGATGAGCGGTCGCCATTCCACAGGAATCGGGCCTTTCAGTTCGATGGTCAGATAACTGATGCAACGGCGAGCGTCGAGGCGGTAGGGCGCGGTCAGCGCGCCCGTGGGACAGGCGTCCAGACAACGGCGACAGGCGCCGCAGCGCCCGCGGGCGGGCGCATCGGGACGCAGTTGAAGTTTCGTCAGCACTTCACCGAGCAGAATCCAGTTGCCGAATCGCGGGTGGATCAGATTGGTGTGTTTGCCGATCCAACCGATGCCGGCGCGCTGAGCCAGATCGCGTTCCAGAAGCGGTCCGGTGTCCACATACCACAGGCCGTTCACCGGCCGGGCCAGTTCTCGGAGTTTTTCGCCCATCTGGTCGTGGTAATCGCGCGAGCCGACATAGCGGGCCAGATGCGGGACGCCGGGGTGGTAGTAGTTGAGGCCAACAACGACGACGGAGCGGCAGCCGGGCAAAAGAACGGTCGGGTCGAGTCGTCGGGTCATGTAACGCATCTCGCCATGGCAGCCGTCGGCCACCCATTGGCGGTAAGCGGTGGCGTGGTCGGGTGGGTCTGCCGTGGTGATTCCGCAGAGGTCAAAGCCGAGCGAGGTCGCCAGCTCCTTGATCTGCGATTCCAACGACATCAGTCAATCGTGGCACGCTTGACGTAGGCGATGCCTTCGATTTCAACCAGCAGATCGGAGCGACAGACGCCGGCATTGGTGTAGAGGATGGGAACGTTGCCGAAATGCTTCTCGCAAACCTCCCGACAGATCGGGTAGTCCTCCATTCGTTTCACATAGACGCGCAGGCCGGCCACGTCGGAGAGTTTCGTGCCACTGCCGGCGATGCCGTAACGAGCGAGGTTGTCGGCGGCGATGAGTTTGCGGATGTTGTCAATGGTCTGCTCCGTCTGGCGGCGCACATCGCCGATATGGACGGTTTTGGAGTCCACGATGCTGGCGGTGCCCGAAATCCAGATCGTCGCGGCCCCGTCGGCCACCAGCACCATGGCGCGGGAAAACTTCGGAGATTTCGGCGAATAACAGGCTTCGTAGTGATAGACCGGTGTCTGCTGCGGATTTTCGATGGGTTGAATGAAAACGTCTTTGCGCTCGGTGTCCATCGCCACGCAGCTCATCACGATGCCGGTGCCGTTCATGCCGATGCCGGTACTGGCGGGATAAATCTCCTGTTGCGTTTCGTTGAGAATGTGGCCGCGTCCGAAGCGGATCTTTTCGTAGAAGTCGGCGCGGGCGCGGTTCAGTTCCATGTACCGTTCGAGTTCGCCTTCGGCACCGGTGATGTCGCCGAGATACAACCAGGTGCGCACCACACGGTCGAAGGAGACCCCGGCTTTGGCGAGTTTGTCCTGCATTTGACGGAAGGCATCGAGGGACTTCTCATAGACGTTGCCGGTGGCGCAACTGCCGGAGACGCCGCTGCAATACAGCATGCTGATCCCGTGATGACTGACGACAAGCGTGTCGGGAGTCGGCCGCCCGAGCCGAACCGCCGGGCCGCCGATGGTGGACAATTCAATGGCCAGTGCCGCCCCGTTGCAAGGAGGCTGGTGAACATAGGTCGTGATCGGACCGGCATGACGATAGTGCTTGGCAAAGAGCCGTTCGCAGACCGCCTGATCCTCGGCTTCTTTGAGGAAAACGGTTTGGGCCACGGGATGTTGCGGAACAGGCTGACGGCCCAGCGTGGTTTGGATGGCGTCCAGCGTTTCGGCAATCTGTTCCTCCAGCGTGCCCTGCCCTTGTGGCGTGATCATCAACATCAGCCGGGTAATCTCGCCGTGCCGCACAACGGCATGGCGAATAATCGGCCCTCGGAGGGAAGCAACAAATTTCTCAGCAGACAGGGATTCCCCGCCCGCCGCGTCTCGGCTGGTGGCGTCGGCTTGGTTCATGAAGTCTCCGTTGACACAAAATGGACGACGAAGCGCGAACGTTATTCGTTATTTTTTGAATCGTGTTATCGCCGCGCGGTCTTTGACCGTCCACCACTGCAGCAGATTTTATCCCAGCCCGCCTGCGATGGACAAGCCTGCCGAGGAAACCAGCGCCGCTTTCAGCGGAGGGCGGGCGGCTGGCGCGAAACGAAGGTCGCGGAAGCGTAGACCGGCGCAGTCCAGTGTGACGCCCCGGATCACACGCGGGACCGCTGAAATCACAATCTCATTCAGACGACGCAGTTGGTCGGCGGGCACATCGCAGACGATCTCCGTCGCGGTAGCTGCTTTTGCCACCAACCGGTGCCCGTTGCATGAGACCCGTGGAACGCTCGAAAGTTTGCCGTCCACGCGGAATGTCAGCCGAGCGCGCATTCGACGGCGGTGATTTCGCCGTGGAAATCGGCGATCCCGCCACGGGTCTGTTGGCGGCCATGCACGATGTTGGTGAAGGCCCGCACCGTGATGTCAATGCAGCGTTCTTCCGCCCACTCGAGATACACGTGTTCGAAGTGAGGGCCATCCGGCCAAAACAGCGCATACACACGCGGCGATCACTTGAGGTAGAGGAGGCACAAGTCAATCGTTGCGGAACTCTTGTACCCGGTCCGACCCACAGTGCAAGTGCCGTTGCTGTGGAAGAGAACGCGCGAGCCGTCGGCGCTGGCCGACTGCTGCGGTTGCGCCCAAAAGTTGGCGCCGCAGGTCGTGCCGGTGCGCGCCAACACCTTGTGCCGACCGTCCACGAAGACTTGGACGAGTTCATCGAGCCACGGTTCGTAACTTGCCGGCAGGTGGCCGGTTTGCGGAAAGAAACTCAGCAGAAACCAATCGCGCACGCCCGCCGGCCAGGTGATGTGAAAGTTGCGGACATAGCGGAGCTTCTCGCGCGGCGCGGCGAACACGACGCGGTTGTCGGTGCCGTCGAGGTTGACCACATGGATGCTCATGTCGCGGTGTTGATTGAAACCGTCCACGTAGGCCAGCTTGCCATCTGGCGAGAAATCGTGGTGCCCGATGGGAACGCCTTCGAGCGTGTGAAACACCTTGCCGCTGAGGCCGTCGTAAATGCGCGTGAACGGTCGTGAAGCCGGGTGCTTCGGCGCGAACTCCAGCGCGAAATAGTCCTTGTGTCCGGTGAAACGGAGCTTGTCCCAATTCGCATACCCGCCGTCGGGAATCTCGATTCGGCAGATGCGCTCGTCGTCGAGCGCGGGCAGGCGGTAGGTGCGAACGGATTTGTCCGTCATCCGCAACAGAACACGGTCGCCCTTTTCGTTGAGCGAGAGACCGCTCGGCGACGCGATGGAAGGATTGTCAAATGTCCTCAGCGCCGTCGCTTTGTTCGCCTCCACATCGTAACGATAGACGGTCGAGCCTTTCCATGTGTAACACACCTTCGGATCGCGCCGATCCCATGCGAGACGCCAGTCGTATTCGGGCACGGTGAACAATCGTTTCAGAAACTTGCCGTCGCCGTCGTAGAGCGTGACGTGATAATCCTTGGAGCCTTTAGGCGTCTCGATGGCGATCAAGCGCGAGTTGTCGGCGTTGAACACGCAGCGGTAGTGATAGAGATTGTGCTCGTCGCCGGCCCCATTGACGATCTGGCGGATGCGCCCGCCGTAGGTCGGGTCGGTGAAATCAACAATCTCAGCAGCAAACGCCGAGACACTCAACAGGAATGCGAGGCGAACGAACACATTCCTCCAAACACCGCCGGTCGGAGAAGGTTTCTTCGTGATTGCCCGCGGGCGGTGGGCGGGTGTAATCTGCGCGCGTTTCTGGCAATGAACAGCACGAACCGAACCATCGCCGCTGTCTTCTGTTTGTTCCTTCTTTCCGCGAACACGTCACGCGCCGCGACCAAGGACCTCGGCAATGGGTTTTGCGACCACGGCGTTGCCACACCCATCAGCAATCACCGCGGCACGGTCGCCACCGTGGACGGCAACGGACGCGACGTCGTGTTGTCGTGGTTGAACGACCATCGCGGCGGCTACGAGCTGCTGCTGATAGATGTCGAGGCGGGCCGGGCGGAAGAGCATCCGATGCCGTTCCCGCCGGGCGATCATCCGTACGCCTCCATCCTTTCGAGCGCCAACAAGTTCTACACGCATTTCAACAGCCGCTTCGTCGAGTTCGACCCGGCGAAACGCGCGTTCACGTTCTGCCAGAAAACCAAACCGCAGATGGCCATGAGCATGACCGAGGACGACCACGGCCTGATTTGGTCGGCCACCTATCCGAACTGCGGGCTGGTCTCGTTCAACCCGAAGACGCGCGAGGTCAAGGACCACGGCTACCTCAACAAGGAAAACTGGGCGCAATACCCGCGCTCGGTGGCGACGGATGACGCCGGCTGGGTGTATCTCGGCATCGGCCCGACGCGCGGCCAGATCATCGCGTTCGACCCGCAGACGGCGACCGCAACGCCGCTGATACCGGAACAACAGCGGGTCCACGGCTACAGCCACATTTATCGCGACCTCGATGGCAAAGTGTACGGATATGCCACCCCCGGCAAGAGCGACAATTGGCTCGTGCTCCACAAAGGCAAAGCCACACTCGTCGGCAAACACGCCAAGCAGCAGCCCAAACGCTACATCACCGGCAGCCAAGGCCTGTTTCACCACCTTTTCCCTGACGGCAAACGCATCAAGACCTACGACCTTGTGAGCCGCCAGTTCGCCGTCCAAGACCCAAAGACCAAGAAGACCACGGCGTTCCGCTTCGACTACAAAAGCGAAGGCGCGCACATCATGGGCGTCGCCGCCGCTGCTGACGGCACCATCTGCGGCGGCACGGCGTTCCCGATGCGCTTCTTCAGTTTCAACCCGAAGACCGACCAGTGGATGAATCATCCTTGCCTCGGCCAGTGCAACACCATCGCGCGACAGGGGGATCATTTCTTTGTCGGCGGCTACAGCTACGGTTTCCTGCTCGATTGGGACCCGGCGCAACCGTGGGTGAATTCCGTGAAGGGCAGGAAGGGTTGCAACCCGCTCTGGCTCACCGAATGCCACCCTACCATCAACCGTCCGCACAAGTTGCTGGCGCATCCCGATGGCAAAACGCTCGTGCTCGCCGGCACGCCGGGCTACGGCTACACCGGCGGCGGACTCCTGTTCTGGGAACGCGACACGGGCAAACGCACGCTGCTGGAACACACCGACATCATCCCGGAACACTCCACGATGAGCCTCGCGCCGTTGCCGGGCGGCAAACTGCTCGGCGGCACCACCACCAGCCCCGGCACCGGCGGCGAAAGGAAAGCCAATCAGGCCGAACTGTACATCATGGATATGGCGACGAAGAAGGTCGAGTGGCACGCCGCCGTTTTCCCCGGCGCGCAAGGCTACACCGATCTCTGCGCCGCGCCGGGCGGGCTGGTGTTCGGGTTTGCCGACCAGCGACGTTTCTTCGTGTTTGACGCCGCCACGCGCAAAGTCATCCACGAGCAAGACACCGACGCGAAATTCGGACGCACCCCTGCACAACAAGGCCCACGCATCTTCCTGACCGACGGCAAAGGGGGCTTCTACATCCTCTTTGTGAAAGGCATCGCGCGTCTCAACCCGAAAACCTTCGAGATCACGATGCTTGCGCCATCGCCCGTGCCCATCGGCGGCGGCGGCGATTATCTTGACGGGCGCATCTACTTTGTTCGCGGCTCTCATCTTTACAGCTACACTGTCAATGCTGGAGGCTTATGAAACAGTTCAATGTCGGAATCGTTGGGTACGGTTGGGCGGCGGGGGCGCATATCGCCGCCATCAACGCCGGCAGACTCGGTCAGGTCACGGCGGTTTGCTCGAGCCGCAAGCTGGACGCCGCCGAACTGTCGGCCAAACACGGTTGTCCGCTGAAGACCTACACGGATTACGCCGCAATGTTGGCCGATCCCGACATACAGGTCGTCTCCATCTGCAGCTATCACCGTTATCACAAAGACCAGATCATCGCCGCCGCGCGCGCCGGCAAACACATCATCGCCGAAAAACCGCTTGCCCAAGACCTGGCCGGTCTGCGCGAGGTCGAACGCGCCGTGCGTGACGCCGGCGTGACGTTGTGCGTCTGTTTCGAGTTGCGGTTTTCGGAGCAGTTCCGCGCCATCAAGGCGCTGATTGATCAGGGCAAACTCGGCAGGCTGCACTACGGCGAGGTGGATTACTTCCACGGCATCGGCCCGTGGTATCCGGGTTTTCGCTGGTATCGCACCGCCGAGGATGGCGTGAGCAGTCTGCTGCTTGCCGGTTGTCATGCGATGGATGCGTTGTTGTTGTGCCTCGACGGCGAGGTGGAAGAGGTGTTTGCTTACAGCACGGCCTCGGCCAATCCTGTGTTTGCGCCGTATGAATATCCCCCGACCACCGTGGCGATGCTGCAGTTCAAGGACGGGAAAATCGGCAAGGTCGCATCGGTGCTCGATTGTTTTCAGCCCTACTATTTTCACACGCACCTCATCGGCAGTGAAGGCACTTTGCTGGATGACAAGTTCTCCGGCCCCGACAAACAATGGACCAAGCTGCCTTACCAGCCGGTGGACTCCGGCGACGTGCGCGATCATCCGTACAAGACCGAGTTCGATTGTTTTTTTGAGGCCATTGCGCGCGGCGCCGAAATGCCGCTGACCGGGCTGGCCGACGCGGTGCGCACGCACGAGGTGATTTTCGCTGCCGACCGCTCGTGGCAGCAGAAACGTCCGGTGAAACTCGAAGAAATCCAACAGAAAGGAGCCGCATGAAATTCGATCACATCGGCATTCCCACAACCAAGAAACAAAAAAAAGAACTGTTCGTCCCCGCGACCCGCGTCTGGATCACCGACGCCCAGAAGCACCCGTTCAAGGTGGAATGGCTGCGCTTCGAGCCGGACAGTCCTGTCAAGGGTCCGTTGCACGATGAGCCGCACATCGGTTTTCGAGTCAAAACCCGCAAGCAGATCACGGAACTGAGCAAGGGCATGAAGGTTCTGCTCGAACCTTTTGACGCAGGCTTTGCCGTGGCAGGCTTTTACCAGACGCCCGATGGGGCGAACATCGAACTGGTCTGGTTCCGCAAACCGGCCCAAACGGGGCGATGACGCGATTTTTCAACCTCTCGCTGTTGCGACTGATCTGCCTGTGGCCGCTGGTGGCCCATGCCGGGCACGAGTTCGCCTGCACCGATTATACCGGACGAAAGGTGTTTCTGGTCGGCTCAAACGGCGAGGTCCTTTGGGAATACGAGACCGGCGCCTGCAACGACCTGTGGGTGTTGCCCAACGGGAATCTCCTTTTCAACACCTTCAACGGCGTTGTGGAAATCACCCGCGACAAAAAAGTCGTCTTCCAGTACACAGGCTCGCCCGTCCGCAGCGCGGTGAAGCAGAAAGACGGCCGGGTGCGGGAGGAGGAAAAGCCCTCGGAGATTTACGCCTGTCAACGCCTCCCCAACGGCAACACGTTCATCGGCGAGTGCAATAGCGGTCGTCTGTTGGAAGTGGCGCCCGACGGAAAGACCATTCTGAGGGAAGTGCGCACGCTTCCCCATGGCAAGAATGGCGGGCACGGTTACATGCGCAATGCCCGTTGCCTGCCGAACGGAAACTATCTCTGTTGCCTGTATGCCGACGAAGTGGTTCGCGAGTACGACCCGCACGGCAAAATCGTTCGGGAAATCCCGGCCCCCGGTGGCCCGCACAGCGCGGCGCGTCTGTCCAACGGCCACACGCTGATCTCTGTCGGCGACAAGCGTAAAACGCCCGCGCGCATCGAGACCGGTTTGTTTGAAGTGGACGGTGCCGGCAAGATTGTCTGGCGGTACAGTAACGATGATCTTCCCAACGCGCCGCTAAAATTCATGGCCGGTTTCCATCGTCTTCCCAACGGCAACACGGTCATGTCCAACTGGCTCGGTCACGGCCATCTCGGAAAAGCTCCCCACCTTTTTGAGGTCACGGCCGAGAAGAAGGTCGTCTGGAGCTATGAAAACCACAAGGACATGAAGACCGTCTCCAGTGTGGTAATTCTCGCCCACGCTGCAGGGGCCATCCATTGAGATGGAAACGCAAAATCCGAAAGCCCGGTCGGCGCGGGAACCTCACATGTGCCCGATCACCGCATCGGCGAACTCGGAGCATTTCACTTTGCGGGCGCCGTCCATGAGTCGGGCGAAATCGTAGGTAACCGTTTTGGCGTTGATGGCGCCGTCCATGCCCTTGAGGATGAGGTCGGCGGCTTCCGTCCAACCGATGTAACGGAGCATCATTTCGCCTGAAAGAATCAGACTACCGGGGTTGACGACGTCTTTGTTGGCGTATTTGGGGGCGGTGCCGTGGGTGGCCTCGAAGATGGCGTGGCCGGTCTGGTAGTTGATGTTGCCACCGGGCGCGATGCCGATGCCGCCGACTTGCGCGGCAAGAGCGTCGCTGAGGTAATCCCCGTTCAAGTTCAATGTGGCGATCACGTCGAAATCCTCCGGGCGGGTGAGGACCTGTTGCAGCGCGATGTCGGCAATGGAGTCTTTGATCAAAAGGTCGTTGGGCAGCCGACACCACGGGCCGCCGTCCACCTCCACGGCGCCAAACTCGCGTTTGGCAAGGGCGTAACCCCAGTCGCGAAAAGCGCCCTCGGTGAATTTCATGATGTTGCCCTTGTGGACGAGAGTGACGCTCTTGCGGTTGTGGGCGATGGCGTAACGAATCGCCGCGCGGATGAGCCGCTCGCTGCCTTCGCGGCTGACGGGTTTGATGCCGAGGCCGCTGGTTTCGGGAAAGCGAATGGTCTTCACGCCCATTTCGTTTTGAAGAAAGGCGACGAGTTTCCTCGCTTCGGCGCTGTCGGCGGGCCACTCGATGCCGGCGTAGATGTCCTCAGTGTTCTCGCGGAAAATGACCATGTCCACCTTTTCCGGGTGTTTGACCGGCGAAGGCGCTCCCTTGAACCAGCGCACGGGACGCAGACAGACATACAGGTCCAGCAACTGACGGAGCGCGACGTTGAGGGAACGGATGCCGCCGCCGACCGGAGTGGTCAGCGGCCCTTTGATGCCGACCAGATAGTCCTGAAAGGCGCGGAGGGTGTCGTCGGGCAACCAGTTGCGGAACTTCTGGAACGACGCCTCGCCGGCCCAGACTTCGAGCCATTCAATTTTGCGGCAGCCCCCGTAGGCTTTGGCCACCGCCGCGTCGAAAACACGAACGCTGGCTGCCCAAATATCCGGGCCGGTGCCGTCGCCGCGAATGAACGGAATGGTCGGCTTGTCGGGAACAAGCAGTTGGCCATTGTGGATGGAGATTTTGGCCATGATCATTTCCTCCTAGCCGCTGTGGCGGATGTGAACGATGTCGCCGTCTTCGACGATGTAATCCTTGCCTTTCAGCAGGAGCCTGCCGGTGTCCTTTAGATGCACTTCTGCGGCGTGCCCGGTCTCGCCGGCGGCAATCAGATCGCGGTATTTCATGACCTCGGCCCGAATGAACCCGCGCGCCAGATCACTGTGAATGGTGTGGGCCGCTTCCAGCGCGGTCTCACCACGACGAAGCGTCCATGCGCGGACTTCATCTTCGCCCACGGTAAAGAAACTAATGTAGCCGAGCGCCTGATACAACAGGCGGGTCAACAGATGAATGGCCGGTTCCTCAACGCCGAGAGCGGCGAGAAACTCGGCGCGTTCGCGCGGGTCTTCGATCTGGGCGACCTCCAGTTCGAGTTTTGCGTTGAGATGACACGTCAGCGCGTCCGAGGGGAGGGAAGTCGGCGTCGTTTCCCCCCGGTTGATGACTGTGACCAGCGGTTTGAGCGTGAGAAACTGCAGGGAACGAATGCGTTTTTCTTCCCCCTCGGCCCACGGGTAGCTGCGCAGCGGTTCGCCGTTTTCCAAGTGCGGTTTGAGGCGTTGGAGGAGCGCAGCCTCCTTGGCGCGGTCTTCGTCGTGCTTTCTTTTTTGGTCTTCGGCAATGCGTTCGAGGCGTTTCTCGATGAGGCTGAGGTCGCTGACGGCCAGCTCAAGGTTCATCTCGGCAATGTCGCGGGCCGGGTCCACCGAGCCTTTGGGGTGAAAGACCGACGGGTCTTCAAAAGCGCGGACGACATGACAAAAGGCGTCCATCTCTTTGAGTTTGTTGAGCCATTGATCGCGTTGTTTGGGTTCGTGCGGCGGGGCGGGGGCGAGCGTGCATTCGATTTCGGCGTACTTGGTCTTTTGGGGCCGATACATCGCCGAGAGTATGTCCACTCGAGGGTCGGCCACCTTCACAGCGCCCACGTGGTATTCGCCGGGACGACCAAGCAGGTGGTCGAGTCCGATGCCGCTCAGCAGGGAGAAGACGGTTTTCTTGCCGGTCTGCGGCAGGCCGATCAGTGCGATTTTCATTTACGCCTTCAACCCGGCGCAAAACGCCGCGAGGCGGTCGAGGCCTTTCTGGATGTTTTCCATCGAACAGGCATAGCTGAGTCGGATGTGGGCGTCGCTGCCGAACGCGATGCCGGGCACGCAGGCGACCTTCTGTTCCTCCAGCAACCGTTGGCAGAACTGGACGCTGCCGAGGCCGAAGCTGGAGATGTTCGGCAACATGTAGAAGGCGCCCATCGGTTGGACGCAGGTGACACCGGGGATGCTGGTGAGTTTCTCGTACATGAAGGCGCGGCGCTCGGCAAAAGCGCGTTGCATCTGGCTGATGAACGACTGGTCGCCCTTGAGCGCGGCCACAGCGCCTTTTTGGGCGAAGGCGGTCGGGTTGCTGGTGCTGTGCGACTGGATGGAATCAATGGCGGCGGCAATCGGTTCCGGGGCGGCGACGTAGCCGAGTCGCCAGCCGGTCATCGAGTAGGCTTTGGAAAAACCGTTGATGGTGATGGTCAGGTTGTAAATTTCCTTGCCCAGCGAGGCGAGGCTGACGTGCGGCGTGTGATCGTAGGTGATCTTCTCGTAAATCTCGTCGGACAGCATCAGGATGTCTTCTTCGAGGGCGACTTCGGCCAGCGCCAGTAGTTCTTCCTTGGTATAGACTGCGCCGGTGGGATTGTTGGGGGAATTGATGATGATCATCTTCGTCGCCGGCGTCATGGCGGCGCGGAACTCGTCGGGAGTGATTTTGAAACCGTTGGACTCCTGCGTTGGCACGAGAACGGGGGTGGCATCGGCAAGTTTGACCATTTCGGGGTAACTCAGCCAGCAGGGGCTGGGGATGATCACCTCATCGCCGGCCGAGCAAGTGGCCAGAATGGCATTATAGCAGGAGTGTTTGGCGCCGCAGTTGACGATGATCTGGTTCGGCTTGTAGTCAAGGCCGTTTTCGTTTTGGAGTTTTTCGGCAATGGCGGCGCGCAATTCGGGCAGCCCGCTGGACGGCGTGTATTTGGTGAAACCCGCCATCAACGCCGCCGAAGCGGCTTCTTTGATGTGGGCAGGCGTGTCGAAATCGGGTTCGCCCGCGCCGAACCCGCACACGTCAACCCCTTCGGCTTTGAGTTTCTTGGCCTTGGCGTCAATGGCCAGCGTGAGCGAGGGGGTGAGACTGGCGGTACGAGGAGCAAGTGGATTCATGGGGGTGGTTTCCTAGTTCAAAGTTTGCATCGGTAAAAGTTTTCCACGAGCGGTTTGAGATTGTTCTCGCGGATGTTGATGATCTCCATCTCGCGTTTGGCGCTTTCAGGAGAATCGCTGGCATGAGCGGCGTTGATCATGATGTCCTGGCCCAGCTCGCGTCGGATGGTGCCGGGCGCCGCCTTGCGCGGGTCGGTGGCGCCGAGCACGTTGCGGATTTTGGCGACCGCATCGGGTCCTTCATAGACCAGCGCCACCATTTTGCCGGGATCGCTGGACGGCTCCTGATCGGCGAAATGACCCGTCATGAAGTTGACGATGCGGTTGAACTGGTGCTCGGCGGCCAGCGGCGCCAGCATTTGTCCCAGCGTTTTCTCGAAGCCATCCGGCAGGGCGAACCCGAATTCTTTTTCCAGTGCGGCCTTGGCGCGCGGTCCTGTGATGTCGGCGTAGACCGCCGGCAACGCTTGGCGGACGGGAGCGTAGAATTTCTCTGCTTCGGCCACGCTCATGTGGTGAACCTTGATGGCAATGATGAACAGGCCGGTGCGCGAGATCAGATCCACGATGCTGCCGGGGCGGGCGCTGGCGAAACGGAAATTGTCGGGTTTGAGCAGCACGAGGGTTTGTTGGACTTTGGAGCGGTCGGGATAGGGCACCACTCCTTCGAGCAGGCCGCCGTCGGTGTCGGAGTATTTGGCCCAGATTTTCAGGCGTTGCTCGACATATTCCGCCGAGGGCGCGGCGAGCACCGCCGGTTCAAAATAGCGCACTTCGTTGTCGGGACCGAGGATGAAATCCCCGTAGGTGTCGCGGATGGTTTCACCGGCCACGGTGCGGCTCGGTTCGATCTGGCCGACGGCGGCGCGAATCTTGCGGGCGGCATCTTCGCCTCGAAACACCAGCATCATCACCCGCCGTCGCTGGCCGGTCTGCGGGTGGGGCGCGTAGTTGTCGAGAATGTACTGGCGAATCAGCATCTGAATGCGCCGTTGGGAGGGCTCTTGGGCCGTCACGATCACGGAGGCGTATTCTTCGGCCAGTTCCCGGCTCGGCGCAAACATCCGGGCGGCGACCAAGTCCAGCGCCGTCCGCGTAAACAACCGCGCGATGACCCCGCCCGTGCGCGATTTGTAAATCGTGTACGGGTTGATCAGCACGTAGGCCAGTTCGTCTTTGCCGTTGCTCATCCGTTTTTCTTCGAGGGCATGATGCAAAACAGCTTCGTCGCGCAATCCGGGCAGACGCCCTGAATGGCGGGACGACCGTTCTTCATCGTCACCGGTTGCGGTTTGGCGATTTCTTTTTTCGCTTTGCACTTCACACAATAGGCTTCGGCCATGGTGGTCTCCTTCGGGAAAGCGGTTGCATCTTAGAGGCGCAGCCGCCGACCGTCAAGCGTTGAAGCGGCGCGGCCGCTCTGATACATTGCCGTCGTGAAACAAGTGCTGTTGCCTCTGTTGCTGCTGGCGGTGGCCGGTTGCCGACCCGACCGGCCGCTTCCCGAAGAAAGCGCCGCGTACGAGCAGGCCCGCAAATCCGCCGACGCCGGCCAGTGGAAAACGGCCGCCGCATTTTACCGTGAAACGCTCGAAGAGTATCCCCGATTCGCCCGTGCCCATCTCGACCTGGGGCTGCTCTACGATGAAAAACTCAACGACCCCATCGCCGCCATTTATCATTACCGTCGCTACCTCGAACTGGAACCGAACACCGACAAGCGTCGCATCGTCGAGGACTTCATCGAACGCGCCAAACTTTCCCTCGCCTCCCAACTGCCTCAAACCCACGGCGGGGATGCCGGCGAGCTGGTCCGGCTTCAGCAGCAAAACACCGTGCTGGCGGCGGAACTGGCCGCGCTGAAAACGAAACTCGCCGACTACGAGGCGTTGCTCAACGCGCCCGCCGTGCCGCCCACCAACCCGCCGCCTTCCGCCCCGTCAAAACCGCGTGTTCATGTCGTGACAAAAGGCGACACGCTTTACTCCATCGCAACCCGCTACTACGGCACCCCGTCGGCTTGGGAGAAGATTTATCAGGCCAACCGCGACAGCTTGCCCAACAAAGACCAATTGAAGATCGGTCAAACGCTGGTCCTACCCTGACGGATCGGAGAGCAGCCGGGACGGGATCACGCGGCTTTCCGACGGCGATAACTCCAAGCTTGCATCCCCCAGACCACGGCGCTCAGCAACGCGCAGACCGCCACAAACCAGTCGCCGTGCCGCACATAGAACGTCTGTCCCCGACTCGTCGTCAGCGGCACGCTGCACACCAGCAACCCTTCCTGATGCGGGGGCAAACGACGGTCGGACTTGATTTGACCGAACTCGTTGACGACACACGTGACGCCGTTGTTGGTGCATCGCACCAGCGGCCGACGGCTTTCCACCGCGCGGAACACGGCGTTGGCGAGGTGCATTTCGGCGGCGGGCGAACCCTTGAACCAGGCGTCATTGGTCAGGTTCACCATGAAGTCGGCCCCGCGACGGATGAATTGCCGATAGAGGTCCGGCAGAGTGTCCTCAAAGCAGATGACCACGCCGAAACGCGCCGCGCCCAGTGAAAAGATGCTGAAGGTGTCGCCGCGCTCAAAACTGCCGTCAATCGGCGTCAGCCATTTCATCACGGGCAGGATTTTCCGCAGCGGCACGTACTCGCCAAACGCGACGAGGTGGATTTTGTGGTAGAAACCGCTGATGCGGCCGTCGGGTCCGATCAACGCTGCCGCATTGAACCAATCCACCCCGCTCACATCCATCGTGCCGACCAACAAGGGGGCGCGGGCCAGCGCCGCCATGTTGGAAGCGAGACGGTAGGATTCCCAATCGTAGCGCAGCGCGCCCGGAGTGCTCGTTTCGGGCCAGATGATCAGGTCGGGATTCAGCAACGCCGCCTTCTCGGTGAGCGAGCGGTAGCGTTGAACAATCATGGGTTTCTCGCTCGGATCGAACTTGACCTGTTGCGGGATGTTTCCCTGCGCCAATGCAACTCGCAGTCCCTGAGCGGCGCCGTCGTCCTGTTGCATGACTCTCAATCCCCGGACGAACACAACGCACACCAGCGCCACAGCCACATACAGTTCCCAACTGAGTCGTCGCGTTGGTTCCTCGTCATTCCGCAGCCGCAGAAAACGCCGAAAGGTGAAGTAGATGGCGAAGTTGACAAAACAGACCACCGCCGACAAGCCATGGACGCCCGTGACGCTGGCCATCTGCAGAAGAGGCAATGTCTGATATTGACTGACTCCGAGACCGTTCCAGCCGAAGCCGCCGAAAATGATTTTGCCGCGCACCCACTCCAGCGTGACCCAGGTGGCGGCGCCGACAGTGGTCACCCAGAGGTTTCGCCAGACCGAATCGGGGCCGCGCAACAGGGAGAAAAGTGTGGCGGCTGCGCCGAAGTACAGCGCCAATGCCGCGACCAATCCGATGGTGCCGACCACCGTGACGTGAACGGTCCACCAAACGGTCATTCCGAAAAACACCAGCCCGGCCAACCAGCCGCGTCGGAAGGCCTGGCTTCGGGTGCCGTCTTCCAGGGCAAACAGCAGCGGCACCAATCCGATCCAGCCGCACTCGCTCCAGCGAAACGGCGGATACGCCAGCGCCAGCAACAGGCCGCTGGCGACGGGCAGCAGCCAGTTCTGCGCCAGCAGGGTTAGGCGTTCTTGCCGCAGCATTGTTTGTACTTCTTGCCGCTGCCACACGGGCAGGGCGCGTTGCGCCCGACTTTCGGTATCTCACGACGAATCGGGACGGCAGCCGCCTGAATGGCTTCCTCGACCACGTCGCCTCCGCGCGATGTGATGGTAGCGCTCGTCGTGGAGGTGCTGCCCGCCTGCTGATAGGCGCTGCCGGTGGTCAGCTCCGGCGCGCTCAACTGCATCGGCAAGGAGCGGAGGAAATTCTCAAACGCGACCAGCGAACTGGCGGAGCGGAAAACGTTGGCGGCGATTTCGTTCTTCACATTCTCCATCATCTCGTCGAACATCGCGAACGCTTCGCTCTTGTATTCGACCAGCGGGTCTCGCTGGCCGTAGCCGCGCAGGCCGATGCCGTGTCGGAGCTGGTCCATGTTGTAGAGGTGCTCCTGCCAGAGCCGGTCAAGGGCGTTGAGGACGGTGAGTCGTTCGATGGTTTTGAGCGTTTCGGGGTCCTCGTAGGCCGCCTTGGCTTCGTAGGCGCGGCGAATCTTGCTGAGAATGAGGTCTTTGATTTCTTCGGCGGTTTTGTGGGCAAGTTGGTCTTCCCGCAGGCCAATGGGGAACGCCTGGTTGGCCCAGCGCAGCAGGCCCTTGATATCCCATTCTTCAGGAGGACGATCTTCGGGGCAGGAAGCGGCCACGTGGTTTTCGGTGACTTCCTCGATGAGGTCGAAGATGAGCTGGCGCGGGTTGTCGGTGTGGATGATTTCGTTGCGGAAACCGTACACGACTTCGCGCTGCTTGTTCATCACGTCGTCGTACTGGAGGGTGTGTTTGCGAATGGCGAAATTGTGCTCTTCGACGCGTCGTTGGGCCGTTTCGATGGAACGATTCAGCAGCGGGTGCTGCAATTCCTCCCCTTCTTTCATCCCCAGTTTTTCCATGATCTTGGCGATGCGGCCGCTGGCAAACAGTCGCATCAGATCGTCTTCCAGCGACACGTAGAACCGCGAGCTGCCCGGATCGCCCTGACGGGCGCAGCGGCCGCGCAACTGCCGGTCAATCCGCCGCGCTTCGTGCCGCTCGGTGCCGATGACGTGGAGACCGCCGAGTTCGGCGACACCGGGACCGAGTTTGATGTCGGTGCCGCGACCGGCCATGTTGGTGGCAATGGTCACCGCGCCGCGTTGTCCGGCGCGCGCGATGATTTCGGCTTCCTGCTGGTGGTATTTGGCGTTGAGGACATTGTGCGGAATGCCTCGGCGCTGGAGCATACGCGAAAGCACTTCGCTGGCCTCCACACTCACGGTGCCGACCAGCAGCGGCTGGCCTTTGCGGTGACGCTCGATGATTTCCTCGATGATGGCGTTGTATTTTTCGCGGCGCGTTTTATAGACGCGGTCGTTTTCGTCCACGCGGATACAGGGCTTGTTCGTGGGGATGACGACGACGTCGAGGTTGTAAATGTTTTTGAACTCGGTGGCCTCGGTCTCTGCCGTGCCGGTCATGCCGGCCAGTTTCTTGTAGAGCCGGAAATAATTCTGGATGGTGATCGTGGCCAACGTCTGGGTTTCCCGCTCAATGGTCACGCCTTCTTTGGCCTCGATGGCGGCGTGCAGTCCGTCGCTCCAACGGCGGCCCGGCATGAGACGACCCGTGAACTCGTCCACGATGATGACCTTGCCATCCTGAACGACGTATTCGACGTCTTTTTCAAACAGACAGTAGGCGCGGAGCAACTGGGAGATGCTGTGGATTTTTTCGCTGCGTTCCTCGAATTGTTTCTGGATTTCCTGACGGGCTCGCTCCTTTTCGGCCTCGGGCAGGTCGCGGGCGTCAATCTCCTGCAGGGCGGTGACCAGATCGGGGATGACGAAAGCGTCGGGGTCTCTCGGATTGAGAAACTTGCGGCCTTTCTCGGTCAGATCGCTGTCATGCTGCTGTTCATCAATCGTGAAGAAAAGCTCTTCTTTCAGCGCGATCTGCTCCTTCTTGGTGTTGTCGGCCAGCACTTTCAGTTCGGCTTCGTCGAGCAGCTTTCGGACTTCGGGGTCCTCCAACATCTTCAAGAGCTGTTTGTTCTTGGGCATCCCCATCTTCACCTGATAGAGCAGCCGGCCGGCCTCGGCGAGCAGATCGGAACGGTCGCCGGCCGTTGTGCTGTTGGCCCGGTCCAGCAGCTCTTTCGCCTGGCTGACCAACCGATTGCAAAGCATCGTCTGGGCGCGCACCAGTTCGGCAACCTGCGGTTTGTATTTGTCGTACTGATGCGAGGTGACCGTCGAGGGGCCACTGATAATCAACGGAGTGCGCGCTTCGTCAATGAGGATGGAGTCCACCTCGTCCACGATGGCATACCAGTGACCGCGTTGCACCTGCGTCTCCGCGCTGGTGGCCATGCCGTTGTCGCGCAGATAATCGAACCCAAACTCGGCGTTGGTGCCGTAGGTGATGTCGCAGGCGTATTGCGCCCGGCGCACAGGCGGCGGCTGGTCATGCTGGATGCAACCCACGGTGAGTCCGAGAAACCGGTAAATCTCCCCCATCCACTCCGAGTCGCGCGCCGCCAGATAATCGTTGACGGTGACCAGATGCACGTTGCCGACGAGCGCGTTCAGATACAGCGGCATGGCGGCCACCAGGGTTTTGCCTTCGCCAGTGGCCATTTCCGCGATCTTGCCCTGATGCAGCACGATGCCGCCGAGCAACTGCACATCGAACGGGATCATGTCCCATTTGTGGGGATGCCCGCGCACAATCCATTCGCGTCCGCAAAGACGGCGGCAGGCGTTTTTGACGGCGGCAAACGCTTCGGGCAACAGGTCGTCCAACGTCTCGCCCTTGGCCAGTCGCTCGCGGAACTCGGCAGTCTTGGCCCGAAGCTGGTCGTCGGAGAGCGACTGATACTGTTTCTCGTAGTCGTTGATCTGCTCCACGATGGGCCAGAGCCGTCTCAGTTCGCGCTCGTTCTTGCTGCCAACAATTTTCTTCAGAATCCAGGCAATCATACGATCAGCTTCCCGGCTTCACCACCGGGAGTCCTTCCTTGCACAACGGACAGGCCGACGGCTCGAACGTTTCGATCTGCAGTTTCAGCAAACTGACCAGCGGCACACCGAACTGCGCCCTTCCGCCCGAGCGGTCCACCAGCGTGCCGACCGCCACCACTTCGCCGCCGCGCCCCCTCGCGATGTCCATGGTCTCCTGCACACGCCCGCCGCGCGTCACCACGTCCTCGACCACCAGCAGTTTCTCGCCTTTGGCGATGGTGAAACTGCGCCGCAACTCCAGCGCGCCCGCTGCGTTCTTTTCCGCAAAAATGTGCCTCAGGCCGAGCGCGCGCGCGACCTCGTGCCCGACAAACAACCCGCCCATCGCCGGCGAGATGACGGCGTCGGCCATCGGGAGCCGCGCCGCCAGCGCCGAGCAGAGCTTCTCGGCGTAGCGGGGATACTGTAGCACCAGCGCGCATTGAAAATACTGGGCGCTGTGCAGCCCCGACCGCAGCAGGAAATGGCCGCGGAGCAGCGCGTGCGTATCGTAGAACACTTGGAGAACTTCGGCTTCTGTCATGATGCAACCACAAATTTCGGGTTTGATCGTGCAGCCTGTTCCACCTCACGGCGTTTGGCCTCGTAGCCTTTGCGGCCCATGAGCGCGTAGGTGTTGACCTTGCCCAGTTCGACACCGGGCTGGTCGAAAGCGTTGATGTCGTACAGCTCGCCCGCGTAGGCGGTTTGCATCTCCAACAGATACAGCAGCGCCCCCACACTGCGTTCGCAGACCCGTTGGAGTCGGATGGCGCAGTTGGGTTTTCCGCTTTGAGTCAGCGCCAGTTCTGTCGCTTTGCCCTCGGCGTTGAGCAACTCGTTGAGCGTGTGGCCGCCCAGATAGTTCACCGCGTCAAACTCGGCAAAAGCATGCGGAATCTCGCACCGCGTCGCAAACTCGTCCACCGTCAGGAAGGTCACCACCTTGTCAAAGGGGCCTTCGATGTAAAGCTGCATCACGGAATGCTGATCGGTCGCTCCCACCGCCTTTTCGGGCGTCTGCCCGCAATGAACGATCTTGCCGGCGCGGTTGACGCGTTTACCGAGGCTCTCGGCCCAGAGCTGGCGAAACCAGTCGGCCACATCCCGCAACGCGTGCGAGTAGGACATCATCACGTGAATGTTTTTGCCCTTGGCCTTGTCCAGCAGGTAATGCAGCGCCGCGCCCGTCAGCGCCGGATTCTCCCACAAACGCCCGGATGCTTGGCAGAGCTTGTCCATCTCCGCCGCGCCCTCCAGCAGCTTGTGAATGTCAATGCCCGTCACCGCCGCGCTCAACAACCCGACCGCGCTGAGCACCGACCAGCGTCCGCCCACATCGGGCGGAATCGGCAGCGAGGGGTACCCGAAGCGGTTCACGATTTCCCGCAGTTCGCCCTTCCGCGGATCGGTGGTGATCACCATCTGCTCGACCGCTTTCTGCGGCCCCACCTTGCGAATCAACGCCTCACGAAACACCAGAAACTCGCTCATCGTCTCGGCGGTGCCCCCGCTCTTGGTGATGACGTTGAACACGGTGCGCTCCAGATCGAGCACGTCCAGCAACCCATTGATGCGGTCCGGGTCCACGTTGTCGGGCACAAACAGACGCGGCCCACGACGCGGCGGACGCGATAACTCGTTGTAGCAGGGATGATTCAGCGCCGAGTGCAACGCGATGTTGCCAAGCGCCGAGCCGCCGATGCCGACCACGACAAAATTCTCGCATCGCGCGGCTAGTTGTTCCGCCATCGCGCGGATCGCGTCGGCCAACCGCAGGTCGTAGGGCAACTTCCGAAAACCCGGCGGCGTCTTCTCGACGGCCTTCCAGGCCGCTTCCACCTGCGGCACCACGCTCTGCAATTCCACCTCGGTGACGCCGTGGTCGCCTACGCGTTCTGCCATCAGGTTGTTGAAATCATAACGAAGATTCAGCATTCATTCTCCTTTGTAGGCCGAGGTGGCAAGTCGGCGAAAAAGTCGCCGCTTGACCGAAGCGGCCTACAGCGCGCTGACTTATCGCAGATTCATCCCCGCCCGACAACAGGTTTTTCCATCGCCGCCTCAGTTCGCTCAGGAAGACAACAGCCAAGCGGCAGCGGCAATCTGCTCGGCGGTGCCCAACAGCAACACCCGGTCCCCGGCCTGAAGTTCCTCATCCGGTCCGGGGTTGACCACATCCCCCTGCGGCCGGTGAATCCCGACGATGCTCGCGCCCGTGCGACGTCGCAACTCGATTTCCCGGATCAGCTTGCCTGCGGCCTGACCGCCCGCCGGAATGATCACCGTTTCCAGGCGCGCTGCGGCTAGCAGCAGCGGCAATCGCTCCTCGCCGTCGGCGGAAGACTCCGACGGCGGAGTAACAAAGGTTTCGCGCAGGGCCACCTGCGCTTTGGCATGAAGCTGAACGAAGAAACGCCAGAACAACACACCCACAACCGCCAACAACGCCAGCAACACCAGCAACGCCGGCCCCGACGGCAGCAGCGTCGAACTCAACAGCAGCAGCCACATCGCCAGCAACACGCAGCCGCCCAAAAACACCGTGCGCGACAACAGCGCGCGGGTTGTGGCCACGGGTTTGCCTTCGCTGGCCGGGACGCTGATCTCCGACAACAACATGCCAAACGCCTCCAGCTTTCGCACGGCAGCCATCAAACTCGGCAACGCCACAATCGCCGCTCCCAGCCAGAGCAGCCCGCGCGCGCCGCCCAGCCACTCTGGCGCCGCCGGCCACCACCGGCCCGCCCGCTCACCCAGGCCCACTGCCGCCAGAAACGCGCCCGAGCCGAGCACCACATTCAACGTCATCTGCCAAAACCATTTTCGCAGCAGTCGCCGGGCGGGATCATCCCGATGCTCGCTGCGGAACTTCTCCAGCCACCGGCTGTAAACCTCCAACGCATGGAGAGCGCCGGAGGGCGCAATCCGTTGAAGGCCCGCGATGAGACCATCGGCCCGGCGCGCCAAATACGGCGTCATCGGCATCGTGATGGCGGACACGCCCACCGCAATCGAGTACAGAGACTCGCCCGTCACCCCCAACGACCGGCCGAGCGCGGCAATAATGAACGAGAGTTCCCCGATGGGCACCATGCAGGTTCCCACCCGCAGCGAGGTCCGCAAGTCGTGTCCCGCCACCACGGTCCCGGTGGAGAAAAACAACGTCTTGCCCAACACCACCGCCGCGCTGATCAGCAACACCGGCCCGGCCTGCCGCCACAAGAATTGCGGATCCATCTGCAGGCCAATCGTCACAAAAAACACCGCGCTAAACATGTCGCGCACCGGCTCGCTGAGCAGCTTGATTTTACCCGCTTCCCGCGCTTCGCCAACGACCGTGCCGATCACGAACGCCCCCAACACAATGCTGTTGCCAAGTTTCACCGACGCCAGCGTCACCCCGAAACACAAAGCCAGCACCGTCACCAGCATCATCTCATCGCTCCGAAACCGCGCCACCGATCGCAACAGCCGCGGCACCGCAATCAGCCCGATCACAACCACCACCGTCAAAAACACCACCGTCCGCAACACCGCACCGCCGAGCCAGCGCAACTCCCATTCCCCCGTGCTCGCCAGCCCCGACAACAGCGCGATCAATGTCATCCCCAGCGTGTCCTCCACAATCTGAATCGCAAAGACCAGTTGCGCGAACTTTGCCTTCAGCATTCCCAGATCGCCCAACGTTTTCACCAGAATCGTGGTCGAGGTGATCGAAACCATGGCCCCCAGAAACAAACTGTCCATCCGCGACCAACCGAACCACTGGCCCAGCCAATAACCGACGGTGAACATTCCCATGATCTCCAGCCCCGCCGCCACAAAGGCAGTGGCCCCCACCGTCCGCAGCGTCCGCAGACTGAACTGCAAACCCAGACCAAACATCAAAAACACCACTCCCAGGTCCCCCAGTGTGCGAATCGAATCCTGATTCGCAATCAGCGGAAACGGCAGCGCGTGCGGCCCGATCATCAGCCCCGCCAAAATGTAACCGAGCACGACCGGCAGCCGCCAACGATGAAACAACAACGTGACCACTCCGGCCACGATCATGACGATGGCCAAATCCTGAAGCAGGACATGCTGAGCCGCGCCCATTCACCGGCACTGTATCAGAGAGAGCGCCATTCGTCAGCCCGCAGTTCTGTTGCCCCGTTCCGTGGCCCTGCCGTCCCGCGCGGTCCCGCGGGCGTCACACTCGAAACAGGTCGAGCCACTCGAACTTCTCGCCGAGGATCGCCTGCGAATCCACGCCCAGCCAGCGATCCAGAACCGTGGCATACACCCGTCGGAAATCCGTGTGAGGACGCGGCGCGCCGTTGTCGAGCGAACGCAAATCGGGAGGCGCGCCGATCAAGCCCGGCCGCAGCCGACCCCCGGCCAGAAACATCGGCGCCGCCGCGCCGTGGTCCGTGCCGCGTCGGCCATTCTCGGCCAGCGTCCGACCAAACTCCGAAATCGTCATCAGCAAGACGCGCTCCGCCAACCCGTCACGCCGCAAGTCGGTCACCAGCGCTGCGACCCCGCCGGAAAACTGACGGAGCAGCGCCGCGTGATTGTCCTTTTGGCCGGCGTGGTTGTCAAAACCGCCAATGTCGCCGCCGCCCAGCTCCACGTAGAGAACGCGAAATCCGACATCAGCGCGAATCAGACTGGCCGCGATTTGAAGCGCGCGCCCAAACGGCGTCGCCGGATACACGCCGGCGCGCGATGCGGCAGCCCGAACCGCGCGCTCGTGTTCTCTGGCAACCTCGCCAGTCCTCCAGACATACTCGAGCAACGGATTGCACGCCGCCGGGCGCGGCGCGAGGTCCGACAGCGGTGTGTCCTCGATTTTTCGGACCGATGGGAGGATGGCGCGCTCCGCGATCAGTGCGACCGGATGGGTCACGGGTTGGATGAGCGCCACCGGCACGGCGGCAGCATCACGCGCCGTGAGCTGATCGGCGATCTGGCCAATCCAACCCGTCGGCCAGTGGGCATCGCCGGGACGCGCCGTGTGCCAGTCGCGAACAGCTTCGGGATGATTGCGGCTCGATTGCGGGTAGCCGACTCCCTGCACGACACTGGCAAATCCCTCATCGAACAATCGTTTCCACTCGGCCATCGCCGGATGAAAGCCGAGCTGATCGTTGATCTTCAACACCTGGCGCGCCGCGAGTCGCAGCGTGAAGCGGCTCCGGGCATACTCGTCGTCGGCGTACGGGACAACACAATTCAGACCGTCGTTGCCGCCGCACAATTCCACCACGACCAGCACGGTCTGATCCCTGCCCGCGCGGCGCGCTGCGGCGCCGAGCGCGGCGCGGCCGAACACCGGCGGAACGAATGCCGCAAACGCCGAAGCGCGGAGAAAGCTTCGCCGGGTCAGTTTCATGCGAGTTGAAACTCCGGTGAAGCCGGGTCGCTGACACCGAACAACTCGGCGGGGAACTTCTTGTTTCCCACAAGTCGCATCGCCAACCGAGTCCGCGCAAGGATGGTGGCGTGGTTGATCCAGGCGCGACCGCCGGGCCAGCCTTTGAGCGTCGGCGGCTGGCCCAGATTCTGCCCCAGTTCCGCCAGTTCAAAACCAAGCGGGACTGTTGGCACCGTGATTTCCAACGTTCGGCAGATGCCGACCGCCAGTTCGACCGGACTTTTGATCCGTTGCGCCGGGGACTGAAAGAAAATCCTCGAACGCAGCATCGTCGTCACGAGCCTGCCGATGTCGCAGTTGGTGGCAAAACGGCGCGCGAGCGGCTCGATCCAGTCATCGGCCGGTTCGTGTTCCTCGGAGATGAAGTGCCGGTAGAGCGCGCGGACGACGCGACGGGCTGTGGCCAGTTGCCGCGCAGCGAGACGCGCAAAATCCGATGGCGTCCACGGCCCTGTCTGGCCGAAGATGGTCTTCGGGCCGTCGTCGTGGTCGGACGGGACCTCGCGCCACTTGCCGCCGCGCACATGATAGCCCGTGAAAGCGCGCGCCGTGTCGGCGACGTCGCGCTCCGTGAACTCTCCCTCGCCGACGGTGTAACGGGCGAGAAGCTGGCGGGCAAAATCCTCGTTGGGGCGGGCTTTCGGATTGTTCGCGCCGCCGGCGGCGAGGAAGACGGCGGGGTCTCGCGTCATCGCGCCGAGCAGCGCGTCGAAGCGGCCGAGCGCGTGCGCGCGCAAGGTGCGAACGTGGGCGAGCAGGAGACCGGCGTGGTTGACGCGGTTCATTCCGACGCCAAAGTAGCCGTGCCAGAACAAGGTCATCTTTTCCAGCAGCGGATGCGGCGTCAGTATCATTCGTCGCAGCCACCAGCCGCGCCATTCCGGCAGCGGCAACGTTTCGCAAGCGTCCTGCTCGCGGTGGAACGCCGCGACATCGGCCGGCGGGTTCAACAGGCGGTCAATGGTCCGGGCCGGGCCGTCGGCGAGCGCGCGTTGCGACTCGCTGCGGTTCGGGCCGAAGGCTGCGCGCCGAAACAAGTGAATCACTCGCGCCTGATTCCACGGCTCGTCGGGAGTCGGTTGATACGGCGTCCAGATCATGGGGCGAGCGCGACGGTTTGTTTGTGGGCCGCCGGACCCCGCAACTGAAAGGTCAGTTCGCCGGCGATCCTGCCGTCGGATGCGCTGACGCGCAGCGACGCCCGGCCGAGGAACCGCACGAGGGCGATGTTCCTGTCCAATTCGGCTTCGGCAGCGGCGCGGTTCTGCCCTTTCTGCAACATATTGCTGCGGATGATCGGCTCGCGGTTGATGCGGAGAATCTCGGCGAGGCGCTCGCCGTCCATTTCGAGGAGCGCATTGACGCCGTCGAGCGGCCCCGGCGCGGGTTTCCGCAACGCAGCGATCAGGTCCTCGGTCAGTTGCGTGGTGGAGCTGAGAACGAGGTATTCGCCGACATGCGCGATGCTGGGGCTGTAGTTGAAACGGATGTCCAGCTTCGAGCGGTCCGGTTCCTCGTCGGGCGAGAACGACGCGAAGGTGTAACGGAGGCCGGCGTAGTCTTTGCGGTCGAGGATCATGCCGGCCTCGGCTTTCTGGCCGCGGGTGACGTTGACGAGTCCGAAGGCTTTCTGCCACGCTTCCTCGCTAATGCGGGCGAATTGTTTCGGGTTTTTCATGCGAAACACCACCGCGAACGCCGGCACTTTCACTGCCGGCGTGCCGACAGCCGGGTCGTAGGTCTGGCCGGCGACCACGACGCGGATGTGCGGGTCCACGGCGCCCATGACTTCATCGGTCAGGTCGCGGCCCGAGAAGAAGATGCCCATCATGTTCTCGAAGAAGATCAGTTGCGAGGTGCGTTCGGGGAACAAGGCGTCCTTCGCCGCGTAGAAGTCGTGGAGGTTGCGATACAAACTCAGCGCCGCAATCCGGCGCGGCACCTCCACATTCGGCCACGCGCCTTCGCCCGCAGTCGGCGGCCACGAAAACGCGGCGGCGTTCTTCGGCTGGGCGCAGTCAATCGCAACCCGCAACGTCAGCGAGTGTCCCTGCAGGTCAGCGCCGAGCGCCAACCAACCGCTGTTCGCTTTCAGCGCCTCGGCGTATCCGGCAAACAACAACACGGCCAGCGGATTCGGTTCCGTGGCGGTGTCGCCTTTGGGTTTTGCCTGCAACTGCCGCAATTCGGGCGAGAGGCGCAGCGTTGCCACGCCACCCGCTGTGCGTTTGGCAGCCTGATAATCTGCGCGTTTCGCCAGGCTGCCGGTGCCAGCCTCGGCCCGACAATCCAGCACCGCTTTCAAGGCGTCGAGTTTGTTCGCCAGCACGACGCGATTGCTGAGGATGGCGTGATAGGCCGCCCCCGCCGACAACGTCCAATAAGCCGCACCCCGGTAGGTCGCCTCGATAACGCGATGGTTCCCGCTTTTTCCTGCGGCGCCTTTGCGCGCGGCAGCGACGAGCGCGTTGTTGAGCTTTTGCAGAAACTCGGCGTCGCTCGCTTGCGCGATGGCCACGAACGACTGGCCAGGTCCTGCGGCAATCACCACGCCATCCTGCAACAGCCGACGCCAGATCGTCGGATAATCGCAGCCCATTTCCTTTTCGAGCTGCCGGCGAAACAACGTCCAACCGAGCGCCGACGGCTTCCATTGCGACCAGAACGACTGCTCGCCCGTGAAGGCCGGATCGAACGCGAGTTCCATGATCTTGTCCGCCCGACTCACTTCCAACACGGCCAACGCCTGTTCGGGAATCCAGTCGTCGAAGGAAACACTCCTGGCGGGCGCAGAAACGGTTGCCTGCGCGTGCGGACGACGCGCTTTCGCCAGATGGAGCACTCCGAGAAGGCATAGCTCCAGCGTTGCCAGCGCCAGAAGAATGACGATGAGCCGCGAGCCGGTCCGAATCATTTTGGCCTCCTGCGCATGGAAGTGTTGCTTCCAGCAAATAAATACGCTGTCCGGTGAGAAAAGGTTACAAAGAAGGAGCGGCACCGCCGCGAGTCAGCGGGAGTTGAGGCGATACGAATACATTTGAGCGCCGACGGCGCGAACGGCAGCGATGGTTTCAGTGTACGGCGTATCGCAGATGTCCACCAGACCGACCTGATAGTTTTCGCCGTCGCCGCGGCCCGTGGTGGCCTGGTCGCGGTATTCAAACCAGTGCGTGCCGATCACCCACGGGTTGCGGAGCGCGCTTTCAACATACTGGCGGTATTTCTGCGCGCGATCCAGTTGGTTTTCCGCTTTCCGCAGACCGGGGTGAAACATTCCGCGGTCCAGCGCTCCAAAGTGAAACTCGCCAATGACCAACGGCCGATCCTGATTGCCGGGCAGCCGGAAGCTCTCGACGCTGTAGTCGTAGCGGTTGTAGCTGACGACGTCGCAGAACTTCGCGGCAGCCAGCGCCGCGAGGTCGTTGACCCACGCAAACCGGCACCGAGGTAAAGCTGGTTGGGTGCGACCTTTTTGAGTTCGGCGCGGATGGTGGAGAAGTAGGTTTCGGCGGTTTTGGTGGAAAAGGCGCGGAGATCGTCGCCGGCCTTGTGCGGATTGGGCGCGGTGGTGCTGTTTCGCAGATCGTCCCAAGAGGCAAATTGCGATCCCCACGCTTCATTGAGACGGGCGATGTCCTTGTATTTGGCCATGAGATCGGCGATGAACACCTGTTTGGCCGGCTGGTTGGAGGGCGAGCAGAGTGCGGCGACGGCCAGCGAGGTGTCGCTTCCCCATCCAAGTTCGTTGTCCACAAAGTAACCGATGCACCAGGGATCGTTGACCGAGTGGTCTTTCTCCTGCGCGATGGCTTTGCGGATGGCTTCGCGGAAGGACGGGTCGAAGACGTCGCAGAACTTCCCCCAATAGCCTTGTGAGCCTTCGAGCGGTTTGGCGCGCACACTCAGCGTGGCGGTGTAGGGCGTTTTCCGTCGCAAATAGATGCTGCTGCTGGACCAGTTGGCGATGGTGTTCATTCCCCAGCTCCTGAGCCGGCGGTGCGCCATTTCCGCGTGCGCGTTCGCGTAATCTTCGCCGTATTTCCTCTGCAAATTGGCGCGACCGAAATCGAACGTCGTGTAAGGCGCATGATCCTTGTAGTAGCCGCGTGGCGCCCAGTATGCCCGCCCGTAAAACGGGCTGCTGCTGTCCGGCAGATTCCGAAAATAATGTTCCCGGTGGGTGATCGGCGTGGGCGATTCCATGCGCACGCAATCCACGCCGTGCGACCAGAACAATCGGCCTTCGGGGTCCACCAGCCACCATTTGCCCTGATACTTCTCGGCGCGGAAGAACCCGGTGGCCTTCCGTTGAGGTCCTGATGTCCAACCGCCATACCGATTGCGGTCCGTCGGACCGGGATGCGTCGCGATGTCGCGGTCCTCGGCGTCGCGTCGGGCGCGCAAATCCGCCTCTGACCGCACCTTGCCGGGCCAGTCGCGGTGGAGGAACTGGCCGAACTCGTCAATGAACGGGAAAAAACTTTTCGGATCCATCAGCTTCACCGTTCCTCCGGCGCGGACATTGGAAAGCTCAAAGACGTGATTGCGGTTGGGTTTGGCCACAAACACCGTCAACTGCGTGACCTGGGCGGGATCGAATGCTTCGCTACCGCCCGGCGTGCCGCGCATTCCGATGATGTGGACACCGCCGGTCACCGCCACGGGGAACCCGGCAAACGTCACGCGCAGCGTGCCGAAAGCGCCGGGGTCGAGTTTCAACCGCTCGGTGACACAGTGATTCTTGCCATCGGCGCCCGGATTGTCCACCCGACAGGAGACCGTGACCGTTTCCTTGCCGAGGTTGCGCACGTCCAGTTCGATGAATTGATTCCGCGACAGGTCCCACTTCCCCTGCGGGGCCTTCAGCGCAATGCCCGGCCACGGGTGTTGGTGGCCGGTCTCGACCCGCAGGACGCCGGGACGCGAGAGCGCAACGGTCGCGTCGGTGGTGTTCACCGTGGCGGGGTCGAGCGTAACCAGTGGCGCGTTGGCGGCCAGCAGGACAGCGGCGATGGCAGTGTTCATCGGAGCTGGATGACGGTGGTTCGGTTGCGGGGATCCAGCGAGAAGGTGGCCTGCCAGTAGGAACATTCGATGCGGTAGTCGCCGAGAAAACCGCGCACGGTGAATTTGCCCTGCGCGTCGGTGGCGGTTTGGATTTCACCGCTCCACCAATCTTTCCTGATGAGGCGCGACAGAACATCGTAGGCAGGTTTCGGTGTCATGTCTTTGCGGAGCAACCCGGCGGGGGCGTTCTTCCACGCCTTGAAGTCGCTGAGGTCCCACCACGTGATCGCCTCGACGGACGGATGGGAAAACAGCACGCGGTAGAACTCCTCCACCTGTCGTACCTGTTGTTGTTCGTCGCCGCCCTTCGAGAGAATCGTGGTCTCGGTGAAATGGAGCGGTTGGCCGAAACGCGCATACTGCTCACAAATCTCCCACGTTTTCTGCGCGCCCCAGTAACCGCTGTGCATGTGCGACTGGATGCCGATGGCATCCATCGGTATGCCCGCGTGGAGACAATCGCGGATGAGTTGTTGGAACTTTTCGTTCAGAATGAAATCGTTCAAGATGAGGGTCGCGCGCGGTCCGGCTCGGCGCGCGGCGGCGAAAGTTTGGCGAATCAATTCCACGCGGCCAAGCGATTGGCAGAGTTGGCCAATGGCGTTTTTGTGATTCGGCATCACCACCGCTTCATTCAACACGTCCCAAACGGAAATCTGATGGTTGAAGGCGGTGATCTCCCGATGGATACGGTCAAGCTGCAGACGAAGAACCTCGGCCGGTGCTCGCCCTTCCAGCCAGCGAGGTTGCACCTCGTGCCAGCAGAGCGGATGACCTTTGGCGCGAATACCGTTTTGGACGCACCAGTCGGCCATGCTCCGCAACCGGGCTTCCTGCGGCTGGCCTTGTTGCGGCTCGTAGCTGCCCCAGTAAAACGGCAAGGTGGCGTAGTTGAACAGCGAAGCGAACCGGCGCTGATACGCCTTCTGAAGTTCCGATGTGTCGGCCGGGTTGAGGAGATAAGCGTTGCAGCCGAAAAGAAACTTGTGCCGCGTCTGGCGAATCGTCACCGGCTGGCCGGCCAGCGGCGAACCGTCGGGTCCGAGCACGGTAAAGGTCATTTCGGCAGTCCGATGCTGACGGATCCGCTGCTGGATGGCTTCCGCCGAAAGTGGATCGGCGGCCCGCAGCCCGGTGACTGCGGCAAGCACCACCGCCATCCCCAAGGCGCTGCGCCGCATGGCAAGCCGACCTGGTTTACTTGATTTCTTTGGCTTCCGCCTTCAACTCGATGCGGACGTCGTCATAGAGAAAGCTGTCGCCAGCAGCCTGCCAGATGATGTTCCACCAACGGCGGTTTACCTTGAAATCCGCTTCCAGTTTCACGACGCCATCCTCCACCGTGATCGTGGCCGGGAAGGAGATGCGCTTGGTGATGTCGCGGATTTGCAAGTCACCGGTCACGGTGTATTTGTTCGGGCCGTCCGCCTTGACGATGCTGACGCTCTTGAAGGTGGAGGTGGGGTATTTCTCGCAGTGGAAAAAGCTCTCGTTCTTCATCACTTTCGTGAGGATCCCGCTGGGGTCATCCGTCTCCACGGAGTCGGTCTCAATGCTCAGCTCGATGGTGGCTTGCTCCAGATTGTTGTCGGGCATTTTGCCGACGCCGTCAAACAGGATGAACCAGCCGGAATGCTGGCCGACTTTCTTGTAACCGGTCCAGCGAATCACGCTTTTGTCGGAAAGCTTGAACGTTCGCACCGGGCCGCTCACCTTCGGCGCCGGTGCGGGCGTCTCCGTCTTGGAAGGTTCTACGACCGTGGCGCCGACCGTGGTGGCTCGTTCCTTCTTGCCCTTTTGGATTTCCTGATAGGTGCGGACTCCCCAAATCCCTGCGACCACAACCACAACGACCGCTGCTCCGATGAGGATGTTCTTTTTCATGATTTCGATTCGTCTCCTGTGTTGAAATGTTGTGTTGGATTGCCGATCACAATACCGGAAACCTCCGGGTGTTGGCGACAATAATTTTCAATCTCCTCGGCGCTCATCACAAAGAACGCCGTGGACAACGCATCGGCCCACGCCGCGCTCGGCGCGAATGCCCAGACCTGCGAGCGGCCGCGAACCGGCTGGCCGGTGCGCGGATCGAAGATGTGTTCGCCTTGCACGGCGTTGCCGGAACCGCTGACAGCGCGCTGGCGCAGCCGGATCGGTTTGTCGGCGTTGACCGTCCAGCCGTCCTTGCCTTCCGGTGGGTCGAGCGCGAGCACGGTGCTCTCGGCGCTGAGCAGAGCGCGCGTGACGCCCCATTCCTCGAAAATTTCCGCAGCAACATCCAGCGCGTAGCCCTTGCCGATGCCGCCGAGGTCCACCTGCACGCCTTCCTTGCGGACGCCGACACGATGCGATTCCTCGTCCATCATCAACAGTTGCCAGCCCGTTCGTTCGCGCGCGGCGGCAAGCTCTTGCGGCGACGGGGTGCGCGGTTTGCCGTCGGGCGTCCGCCAGCAGGCGAACACGGGGCCGATGGTTGCGTCGAACGCGCCGTTGGTGTCGGCGGCAACGAACTGCGCCATCTTCAGGCACTCAAACGCATCGAGGGTCATCACCAGAGTCTGCCCCGGTTTCAAGCGACCGATCGCCGCGATGTCGCTGGACGGATCGAAACGGCTCAACTCCGTTTCGAGGCGGTTGATCTGACGGAACGCCTCGTCACAGAGTTGCCCGGCGTAGCGCTCGTCATCGTGCTCAACAAAGAACGCAAACTGCGTCGCCATCGCCCCGTGTGTGAAGCGATGGATCATTTCTTTGGCTCAGGCGCGCCGTACACTTCGACTTCGATGTAGTGGTTCATTTCGTCGTGGGTGCTGCCCTTGCTGTAGAGGCGGACATATCGCCCAATAACGCCCTTGGTGTCAATGAGCCGTCCATGGAAAGTCTCGATGTACGCTTTGTCGGTGCCGATGCCCATCCCCGCGGAGTTGTCATGGTCATTGTTATAGACCGTTTTCACGTCGGTGAGGAAGTCGGGGGCGTTGGAGACCTGCGCAATAACATCGTGATAAGCGCGTGGATCCGCATGGAAATGCCAGACGGCGATGGCGTAGATGGCGTGCTTGGCGCCGAGATCAATCTGCACCCACTGAAGACCGGGTCCGAGTTCGACGAAGTTGCCGTCGGCACCATCCTTGTCGCCGTTGGTGATCAACTCCAGTTCGCCGATGACGGGGACGGAATCGCTGGAAGTGACTTTTTTGCCTTTGGCAACGTTGGAGGTGTCTTCGGGCACCATGATTTTGACAGGTAGCGTATTGGTGGGTTCCAAGTGGGGAAGTTGGATTGCCTGAGGTGTGCCTCGATCTATGGGTCTTGGTAGCTCCAACTTCAGTTCCACCGGTTTTGTTTCGGCAGCGAATGCCATCGTTGTGATCGTCAGCATGACGGCGACGAGTTGTCCGGTCTTCATGACTGGTGCCTCCAGATAAAAGGACGCTCCGTTGGAACCGAACATTCAGTTATTTCCGCGTCTCCATGAACTTGTCCCAGAGATCGCGGCGGATGTGAACTTGAAGCAGAACGCCAGGACGCAGCCCGAAAAGTTCCGTCTGCCAGCCGTCGCCGAAATCGAGGTTGAATTCCGGCGACGAAATGATGATGGCGGCCCCGATGGGATCGGCGGGTTTGTCCCAGTAGCCGACGTTGGGCATGTCGCGCAGATACCACGGCAACGGCCAGTATTCTTTCGCCATGATTTTCACCACCATCATGCGCCCTTCGGGACTGACAGCGGCGATCTGATGGACGCGCTCGGCCAGCCGCACCGCGTCGCGCGAGGTGTGCGAATAGACGCACGGATTCCGTTCGTCCGCCTCGAAACGAGACGAATCGGCGCGCACGCTCTCCCACGCGAGATGTCCGGCCGCCGCCAGCAACAGCGGCCACGCAGCCCACGGAATCCATTTCACCACGCCCGCCGCGCCGATACCGGCAAGCAGGACATGACCGTGAATCACCGAGAGCATGGACCACGGGGTTTTGTAGGGAATCACGGCATAAACGACAGCGAGGGCAAGCGTGTAGATGGTCAACAACCTGCCGAAGCCGAGGCGTTCCTGGAAGGAGCGAACCATGCCGAGGTAGGCGAGCGCAACAATGGCAGCCTCCGTCCAGAGGATTTTGCCGGCGCGATGCCAAGCGTAGAGTTGAAGGTAGTGAAAGAAAGGCTGCTCGTGGCCACTGCCCCGGCCGCGCTGGAGGTAGTGCAGATAGGTGAGAACGCTTTTCGGCACGCCGCTCCAGTCCGTGAAGAAAACCGAAAACGACGCCACCGACACCAGCGCCGCCGCCAACAGAAGTACCACCCCGTGCGACCATCGCAGTGACGGTCGCGTCGGCTCGCGCCACCAGAGGAAGCCCGCCGCCAGGGCGAGGCTGAACCACGCGATCACACAGGTTTCCTTCGTCGCATGCATACAGCCAACCCACACACCGGAAAGCGCAGCCCATCCCCAATGAGCCGTCTGCCCGTATCGCCACACGGACAGCAGCAGCGCCAATGTGAAAAACACCAGCAGCATCTCCATAATGTAGTAGCGGCTGAAATACACCAGAAACGGCGACACCGCCGTGAACAACGCCGCCCAAGCCGCTTCGGCGCGACCGAGCGCGCGCTGCGCCGCCATCGTCAGCAGCACCAGGCCGACACCAAAAAGCAGCGACACCACTCGCAGAGTGGTGGCGGTCAACTGAATCAGCGTGCGTTCTCCGCGCAGCGCCGCAATCGGCAGGGTCGCGTAATACAGCATCGGCCCGTGGTAGTCATGCGGATCGTAGGTGTAGGTGCCTTCCTCCAGCATTTCACCGAATCGGACGGCATGAACCGCCTCGTCGGTGTGCATGGGGCGACGCTCAAGATGCGGCGCTCGCAGCGCGACCGCGGCGAGGATGGCCAGTAGAAAAATTGCCCGCGCCCATTTCATAAACAAAGCGGGACAGGCGCGCTCGCCTGTCCCACTCCGTGTGTGGTAAACGACGGACAGGCGAGACGCCTGTCCCGCAATCCGCTTACTTGATCGGTTTGCCGAAGACCTCGACTTCGATGTAGTGGTTCATCTCGTTGGCGGTGTTGCCCCGGCTGTAGAGGCGCACATAACGACCTTCCACGCCCTTGGCGTCAATGAGCCGGCCCGTGTTCGCTTCGATGTAAGCCTTGTCGGTGCCGATGCCCATCCCCGCGGAGTTGTCGTGATCATTGTTGTAGATGGTCTTGACGCCCGTCACGAAATCCGGGTCGTCGGACACCTGCACGATCACGTCGTGATAAGCGCGCGCCTGCGCGTGGTAATGCCACACGGCCACGGCGTAGATGACGCACTTGGCGCCGAGATCAATCTGCACCCACTGCAGGCCGGGTCCCAGCTCGACGTAGCTGCCGTCGGTGGCTTCCTTGTCGCCGTTGGTGATCATCTCCAACTCGCCAATCACCGGCGCCGAATCGCTGGAGGTGACCTTTTTGCCCTTGGCGAGGTTGACGGTGCCTTCGGGCACCATGATCTTCGGCTGCGGCGTGTTGGGCGGTTCCATGTTCGGGAGCTTCACCGGCATCGGCGTGCCAACGAACATCGGCTTCGGCAGTTCCAGTTTCAGTTCCACCTTCTTTTCCTCGGCGCGGACGCCGTGGGTGAGCAGCAATGCCGCGACGAACAATTCTGTGATGTATCGTGTATTTTTCATGTTAGATTTTGTATTCCTCGGGTTTGATTTCGAGTCGTTTCTGGGCGGCCACAGCCTCGTTGACTCTGAGCACTGCGACCGTGCTACGATATGCCACTTCCGCCGGACAATTCAAGGGCGTTCCCTTCTTGATGGCCTCGAAGAAGTTTTCTAGGTGCGGCTGGTGCGGGGGCTTGTCCAGCGTGACGGGAATCTCCCACGTCTCGGGCGGAGGCGACACGCGCACGTCCACACTTTCGTCCTTCTTCTCGGCGGCTGGCGCGGGCGGTTCTTCCTTGCGTCGGAGAAGACCTTTTTCGCCCCACTTGGTCCATTCGGGGGCGGTGGCTTTTTCGCGGAAGACCTGGTTCCAGTTCGGGACCTCGGAGATGACCATGGAGCCTTCGATGCCCATGTACTTCTCAAGGAAGCCCATCGAGCTGGTGGTCGTCAGCACGTCGTACATCGCCCGCGCGATGCCGTCTTTTGTCTTGTACTCGAAGACGCAGATGACGTTGTCATACCACTCGTGGGTGGTGAAATAATCCACGCCGCCGCTGGCGATGACCGCGCAGGGGTCGGCGTTGAGAAACCAACTGAACATGTCAATCTGGTGGGCGCCGAGGTCGCAGATGGGGCCGCCGCCGTATTTCTTGAACCAGCGCCAGTTCAGGAACTGGTGCATGTTGTCGTAGCCGTATTTTTTCAGTGTGGCCTCGTCCATCTCGTAGGTCTTCGCGCAGGTGCGGTCGTCCATCTTCGCCCGATGCCACTGTCCGCTGGCGTGTGTGATGCGGCCCAGCAGTTTGAGTTCGTCAATCAATTTGTATTTCGCGTGCAAATAGCGCGGATTGCTCCGGCGCTGATGCCCGATCTGGAGCAGTTTCTTGCTCTTGCGCTGCGTCAACACCATCTGTCGGGCGCCCTCGATGGTGTTGGACATCAGTTTCTCGCAATAGACATGCTTCCCGGCCTCCAGCGCGGCGCAGGTGATCGGCGCGTGCATCCAGTCGGGCGCAGCGCAGATGACCGCGTCCAGCCCTTTCTCCTTTTCCAGCATTTCGCGGTAGTCGGCATATACGGCGGTCTCGTGGTTGAACTTGCTGAGGTAGCGCGAGGCGTACCGTTGCGCGTAGGGCCAGACATCGCAGATGGCGCGGAACTTCACGTAGGGGATTTTCAGGCACGCATTGATCAACACGCGCCCCTGGTCGCCGCAGCCGACGACGGCCACGTTGACCTGTTCAGAGGGCGGCACGCTGGCGGCTGCCTGCGCGAGGCCCGTTTTGGACATTGCCAGCCATGCGCTGGCGGCGGCGCCGGCGGTGAGGAATCGCCGCCGGCTGATTGGATTCGGTGTTTCGATCTTCATGTTCTGCCTTCGTGGTTATTTCTGTTTTGTGTCGGTCGCGGACATTTTCTTCAACAAGGCCCCGGCCTGTTTGCGCAGGGTCTCGTTGATCGTCGCGTTCTTCTGAATCGTGGTCAACGCATCCGCAATCGCCGGATCCCGAGATTTCTTCCGGTTGACCTGCTCCTGGCTGATGGACAACGCCGCCGCCGCCGCTTCGTTGGCCACGGCCGCGTCGGCCAAATACGTGGTCACCACTTTCAAGGACGCCAGTTCCTTGACGTTGCCAAGACCGCTGAGAATCTGTTTGACGGCGTCGGGTTGCTTCGCGCTGGCCAGCGCCGACTGGAACATCTTGACCTTCTCTTCCGCCGACACGTTCGCATCGCCAATCAATCGCACATAACCGCGCAATGCCAGCGCCCGGCAGGCCGGGTCGCTGTCGTTCTGCGCCACCGTCATCAAATCGGTCAGCGGCGCGGTGTCCGCCCACGCCGACATGGCGCGCACGGCGGCTTTCCGCTCCTCCGGGTTCGTGGCAGCCGCGTATTTGCGCACAGCGGCCAACGCCTTCGCGCCGCCGCGTTTGGCCAGAACCGACAACAAACTGGCGTCAGCTTCCGGCGACTTGCCCAGCCTGGCAGTCAACACCGCCGCCGCCGCGTCTGCCGATTTGCAGCGCAACGCCACCGCCGTCACCGTTTGCTCCAATTCCCCGCGTTCGCTGCTGGACGTGCTGTTGACCATCAGGTCGGTCAAGGGCGCCAGCATCGCGTCGTCGCCCAGCAGCCGCAACGCCTTGTAGGCGGCTGTCCGCACCTCCTTGTCAGAGTCGCTGCACGCCTCCAAAATGGCCCGGTTCTGCCGCCGATCCATCCGCGCCGCGAATACCTCGATGGCTTTGGCGCGCTCGGCGGCTTTCGGGCTTTTCAAGTACCGGGTCAACGCTGCGTCCACGGCGGCGCCTTTCAACTGCGTCAGGCTCGTAAACGCCAGCGCCGCTTTCTCCTCCTTGCCCAGCGACCATTCCATCAGCGACCGCACGTGGGAAGCCTCGCCGATCACTCCGAGCGCGCGCAACGCCGCCGCGCTGACTTCCGCGTTGGAGCTGTCGGCCAACGCGCTCACGGCAGACGCCGCCGCCTTGTTTCCGCTGGTGGCAAAACCCGAAATTACGATCACCTGAACCGATGGCGGTAGCGATGGCAGCGCCGCCACATAGGCCTGCACGGCGCTCCTCTCGCGCAATTCTGCCGTCAACTGCGCCGCCTGAATCTGCAACTTCGCGTCGTTGCCCTTCAACACTGCCACCAGTTCATCGGCCTTGATCTGTCCCGTCCGCACCAGGCCCGCCAACGCCGCCCCGCGCGAGACCACATCAAATGGTCCGTCGAAAATCTTGCGGTAAATCTTGCCGGCCTCGGACCGCGACAACGACTCGGCGCAACCGAGCGCCGCTGATGCCCACGCCTTTTGCAAGGCTGCCGACGGGGCGAACTCTTCCAGCGCCCTCGCGGCCTTCGAGCCTCCGATTCGGCCTAGCGCATTCAGCGCCGCACCCGCCACTGCCGCATCGTCGCCGCGGGCCAGCGATATCAATGCACCGACGGCTTCTTCATCGCGTCGCGCGCCCACCGAGCTGATGACGCCAATGAGCAAAGGGCCTTTCACCAGGCCGAGCGCGTTGCGCAACGCCTTGCCGGCGGCCGGGCTGGGATTGCCCTGCAAGGCGTAGCGAGCCATGTGAGAAAGCTTCTCGTTCGTCAGCAACGGCTCCAGCGCCGGCACGCACTTCGCCGAACCGACCTGCCGCAGACACCGACAGACAAACGTCTTCGCGTCGTCGGTCGCCTCCGGCGATTGCAGCACGGCGAGCAACTTCGCCTCGATGGCCGCATACCCGGAGGGTTTTGTCTGGCGCATTTCCGTTTCGATGGCCACCTGGCAGGCACGGCTGTCGCCGAACTTATACTTGAGCAGGTCCTGATACGGATCCGCCCCCGCAACCGCAGCCGCAAGCGCAGCTACGGCGATCCACATTCGTTTCATGGTGGTAACTCCTGTCATGTCTTCTTTCGGTCTCCGCCAGTAGGACGACATTTCGGCGGGATTGTTCATTCCCTTTATAAAATGCCCCGTGTCGCTTGTCCAGCTCCACTTTCCTCAAGCCGCAGTTGGGGCGGCCATGCCACGGCGGAGCCGCCGCGACAACACGCTGGCGGTTTCACCCAATGAAGGAGACGGCAACCCGACCAACCTTTCGGGGTCGCTGGCACACGCAGCAACGCATGGGCCAGCCAAAACGCGCACGGCATCCGCGTCCCATGCCGGCTCCATAAAAGGTTTGGCAACCAACTGCCGCCCCGCTACAGTGCGCACCCGATGATGAGCGCGCGCCGAACGAATTGGATTGCCCTGCTGCTGCTGGCCGGTTGTGCCGCGCCGCCAGCCCCGTCTCCGCCACCGATTAGCAGTCCGCAGCCGCCTCCAACACGCCCCGCCGAGGTGCGCGCCGTCTGGGTCAGCGACACAACGCGACTGAACTGGGACACCGCCACCGCCGCGCTCCAACGGGCCGGGTTCAACACGATGTTCGTCAACTTCGCTTCCGGCGGAGCGGCGTTCTACCCGAACAGCGCGGTGTTGCCGAGCGTGGTCAGCCGCGACGAGATGGCACGCGGCATTTCCCTTGCGCGCCGACGCGGCATCGCGGTTCATGCGAAATTCATCGCCTCCTTCATGTTCAAAACGCCGCCCGCTTTTCAACAACACATGATCGCCGCCAACCGGGTCCAGCGCGGTCCGGACGGCCGACCTCTGCTTCAGAACCAACAAGCTTGGCTTTGTCCGTCGCAACCGATCAACCGCGATCTGGTCACCGGCGCCATCCGCGAAACGCTTGCCCGCTACCCGGTGGACGGCATCCAGCTCGACTACATTCGGTTCTGCGAACAGCCGTCCTGTTTCTGTCCGCATTGCCGGCGCGAGTTCGAGCAGGCGGTTGGCAGCACGATCAAACGCTGGCCGACCGACGTGACAAGCGGCCCGTTCACCACCCGGTTCATCGAGTGGAAACAGCGCGTGATCAGCGATTGGGTGTGCGCCTGCAGCGACGAAGCGCGGCGGTCGCGTCCCGGCGTGTTGATTTCTGCGGCGGTGTTCGCCGACCTCGCTCGCGCTCGTGAGGAAAAAGCGCAGGATTGGAAACTGTGGCTGGACCGTGGCTGGGTGGATTACGTCTGCACGATGACCTACACGACGCCGCTGGCGGATTTCGAGGCGCGAGTCCGCAATCAGTTGACCGTCGTGCCCCGCTCGCGGCTCGTCGTTGGGATCGGCAGTTGGAAACTGCGGGAGCTGTCCGACATCCAAGCGCAAGTGAGCGTTGTCCGTCGGCACGGTGCGGCCGGTTTTGCCATGTTCAGTTACGACGATTTCGCCGCCCGCAACGTCCTTCCTCCCGTCCACTGATCCGCGCCGCGCTGATTGGGGCAAGCGTCACGCTCACCGCCGTGCCGGAGCGGGGCAGCGCGCCGCTAGTGTTGCTGCCTGTAGCGGCCGCCGTCACGGCGGCCCGTCGTCGGGAAAAGTAGCCATCACGTTCCGCATGAGGAGCATTTTGCCGAGAATCTAGTGGACTTTGCCGGTGTAATGTGTTTCAGTGCACGGCCTTTTGGCCATATTGTTATGAAGATGCGAACCACGCTTGCGACAGTGGCAGTGGCGGTGTTATGCTTCAGATGAAATTGGAAAAACGGGGCTGGGCTGATAGAGAATCCGGCACCGGAGAAAACCATCATGGAACAATGCCAAACCACCGAAACCAACCGCCGTCATTTCACCGCCGAGCAGA
>Ga0272448_1000480_pt1 | contig 61992 bp, 69 predicted proteins | sample YNPCB0191_FD_202220 | JGI IMG/M metagenome (GOLD analysis project Ga0272448, IMG submission 202220) | Hot spring sediment microbial communities from Yellowstone National Park, WY, United States - YNP-CB-019-1 | ecosystem: Environmental > Aquatic > Thermal springs > Hot (42-90C) > Sediment... | reverse complement strand
CATTCTGTCTCAGGGTCGCTTAGTGGTGGTAGCTCATATTTATCTGATGGCGGCTCCGGAACCACAATTGCTGGAGGTGGTAGTCATACTCATACATATTCAGGAAACTCCAATGATGGTACGTTGCTACCATACTCTGTATATACTCGGTTTTATCGTGCTAAAAATGATGTTATCTATACTCCTGTCAATGTTGTTTGCTTTTTCGATGGGGCTCCTACTTCAGAGTGGACGGTAATAACGGGGTGGAATGATGCGATTTTAGGAGCTAACGATACAAATCCAGCGACTTCTGGAAGTAATACACATACACATTCATATTCGGGCACATCGAGCAGTTATGGCGGTTCGCTATCAAATAAAACAGGAAATTCAACATTCGTACCACCATCTCATACGCATACTATAACCATTACGCTAGACTCCGCCAGTCACGTTCCCCCTTACGTGAACCTGATTCCAGCATATCTGAACACAGAGCAATCTGCATGGAATACGCGAACCTGTACCTATCCAGTGGACGTACTTGTTAAAAAAACACTTGGCGCATCGAAAGTTGATGATGTTGTTATTAGTAAGACATTTAATACGAGCTCAACATCAAATGCAACAATAAAGCTCATCAATAATTTAACATATGTTGATAATATACTGATACAGAAGACCCTATCACATGAGTTACCTTCAGTAGATGCACTTGCTATAAAGGAATTTAATAAATATGTAGATAATGATGTAATTACAAGCAAAACATTTAAAAAAGATATATCATTGAATTCGCTAATCCAGGCAGCTAAGAATTTAACATATATTAATAATATATTATTACAGGATACAAAATTATACGAATTTGTATCTGATATATTATTAAGCAGGATGTTTGATTGCACCTATATTCAGAATGCACTTAACCAGCGTTCATACGATGGACTATATGGGAACGCAATCAGGATCTGGACTCGTCCACCCATCAGCATTTCTGGAAGCGAGCTCTTAATATCTGAGGGTGATATGTATGCAGAACTCCTGCTCCGTATGGCATATAATATCAACTGGACGCTTGTGCATTGGAGATATATAGATTATTTCGCAGACCTTCTATTGCTTCGACTGGATATCAATATATCATATGATATGGATATAATTACTCAAAAAGCGTTCGATGGGATTATTGATGCATATTCTACCATAAAGCGTATTGGAGAGATCTCCTATGATATTGATACCTTAATTAACCGCCTGGATATTGATGTTGAGCTCCTGGGCGGTGTGTTTATAGAAACAACATTTGATTTAAGTGGGGGTATTGACACATATTTATTGAGGGCGTATGATGCGCCATTCGCGATCGGTACAAGAATCTGGACTCGCGCCCCATTCAGGTTATCTGGAGATTACCTCAACATTTCCACCGGCGATCTGATTCTTGAGATGATGCTGCGGAGAGAATATGCGATAGATTGGCAGCTAGTTTATAGAAGATATATAAGTGCGTATGTAAATTCACTGATCAGGCGGGACGATATAGACGTTTTATATAATCTAGGTCATTTCTTACAAACAACATTTGATACTAGATCCGATTCAGATCTCATTTTAGAAAGAGCCTATGATGCTGACTACGATAATGATCTCTTATTGCAGAAGAAGTATGACCAGTACCTGGCGATAGGCAGCCTGATAAACAGGCTCGATATCGATACTATCTTCAGTATCGATCTGATCTTGAAGAGAGCATTTAGCTCGGAGTATGATAGCAATATTCTGCTACAGAAGGTGTTTGACCGGTATCTTGAATTGGACAGCCTGATAAACAGGTTCGATATTGCTGCTGGCTATGATATCGACCTGGCCCTGGAGAAGGAATTTGGTATACAATATGATGGTAATGCACTGGTACAGAAGGAATTTGACGAGTATGCTGGAATAATTGGATCGATAAAGCTCATTCAGGATATTTCCAGCAGTATCAAGTCATTGCTGATCAGGTACGATATTAATAAAGAATTTGATGCACAGACCACTCTGAAGAACATTTATCATTCCCCATACGGTTCGTCCGCAGTATTCCAGGCATCCTTCACAGCGCCGTTTGCCATCAGCACCAGGATCTGGACACGGCCTCCGTTCAGTCTCTCTGGTACTGTGCTCGATATAGCTACTGGCAATATTTATATCGAGATGCTGCTCCGTGCCATATACGAGTCCAAATTGCAGCTAGCCCTTCGTCGGCATTCTCAGGCGGTATTCGATGTCCTGGTCAATCGCCTCGATATTGGTACATCTTATGACGAAGATCTGCTACTTCAGACATCATTTACTGATACATATAATGCGAATATCATCACTCAGAAGGAATTTGATCGCCTGATCAGTCTTTATACTACCATAAAATGGATACGTGATCGTACATTGAATATAAATTCTTTAATAAAGAGATTTAACATCGATATAAGTGCGTTTACACATGCATATGTATTAAAGGTATTCGATAGCTCATTCACTTCGAGTGAATATCTCCTCAAGACATTTGACATCGATTATATATATAAGACAGTAATAGAAAAGAGAGGTATTCCGCATATATACAATTCGATTGTATCCATTAAGCACATCTTCGATGCATCATATGATATCAACCTGCTTCAGCGCAAAGCATATGATTTGCTTGAATCATCCGATACTGTCCTGAAGGCCATCAATAAAGCGTCTGCCGAGCTGGACATGTTGCTCAACCGGCTGGGGATCGATGTTGGTTTCGATCTCGATATGGTTTTGGAGCGCACATTCCATTCCAATGCAGATATTGATGTATTTATGCTTAAAAGTCTGGATGCTTATTCAGCATTTAATAATACTGTAAAGCGTATTCAGGATATACTGCACGCTGTAGATATGCTCCTTATTCGCTTTGGCATATGCGCCGATTATGTGCACGACATGTACCTCCAGAAGGAGTTTGAACGTGATTACGATTCGCATCTGTATGCAATTAAGGAGCTGAGTAGAAGTGCTGAGTCCGATGCACTGGTCGAGCTGCGCAATGTTGATCGCAGCGGTCATATTGATTCTCTTATCGAGACTACATTTGCGGCTGAGCATGATCTAGACATGCTGCTGCAAATCTCGTTTGATATATCCATGGCACTGAGCAGTTCAGTAAAGATCATTCTCGAAGCCATGCTTGGGCTTGGGGCATATATTGAGATCAGAGATGTTCCGAAGAGCTATGTTGCGGCTGGCACGCTGAAAATCGTTCCTGATATATCCTTCAGTATTGATGCTCTTGTGGAGAAGATGTTCGAGATGAGCTCATCGATTAATGCGACTATTAAACGTATACAGGAGGTCGAATCCAGTATTGATATGCTCCTTATACGGAAAGACATACCTGTGGATGTCGCCAGTAAAATGCTGCTCCAGAAGGGATTTGACTGTAGTAATCCCACACTCAGCACGATAAAAATAATTCGCGAAGTATATGATCAGATGATTGCATTAATCAAAATTATCCAGGATGCGGTGTATGATGCTGATACAGTTATCAAGCGTGTTTTTGATAAGTCATTGCCATCCGATATGCTTTTGAGGAGAGATTCAATTGATGTTGAATATGATTTCGATATGCTTCTGGAGGGGACTCAATCACTGTCGTATTATAAATCAGTTTTAATTGAAAAGATGTTCACTTCATCTTACGATTTTGGAGCGATGCTTGATAAGACTATCGATACATCATATGATATATTTACATATTTGCTTGTAAAATATCAAAAATCAGTTATATATGATACATATATATCCAATATATTTGATAGCAGATATAATAACATAGCTCGTTTCAGAAAGTACACTGTTGCCGTCAGAGGAAAGAGCCGGATTCAAACCAGCATGGCACCGTATAAATCCAGGGCATTCATCACGGTCAATGCTGATTCAAAATTGATTCGTAACAGTAAAGCAGAATTTGATGCATTCATCACGGTCAATGCTGATTCAAAATTGATTCGTAACAGTAAAGCAGAATTTGATGGCATGTGGCCATAGGGGGTTTTATGATAGTAGTATATCAACATCAGAGTGCACTGCGCTTTAGAGTGGCAATGGATGCAGATATCTCTGATGCCACCTCAGTAGCGATTCGCTTTAGAAAACCATCCGGAGCGCAGGGTGAATGGGTTGCGAATATAGAGGATCCTGTAAATGGTGTGATATACTATGATGTCAACTCATCTGAGACCCTGGATGAGATCGGCGTCTGGCGGATATGGCCATATATAACATTCTCTGATGGTAGATCGGCACCAGGCACGCCGCTGAGGGTCGCCGTATTACCTGAGGGTGAATTTTTGTAGGCGGCATCGACATCGATAAGTATATATAAATTGATTTATTATAGGAAACAGAACATACCTCCGGAGGATATCATATGGTTTCCGGCGTACATGGCGGTCTAACTGATTACGAACGTGAAGCGATATTGAAAGAGCTGGAAAGAGGAGCAACGAAATCTGCGGCAATAGCAATCGCTGGCGTTCACAAGGAGAATTTTGTTAATGAATACAATACGAATGAGGAGTTTCGCAAGGCTGTAGATGAGCGTTACGTTGATTCTACCAGGAGGGTCACACCAGAGGCTCGTGCAAAGTTTCTGGAAAGCCTTGAAAGGGGTATGACCTTTAAAGATGCTGCAATCAGTGCCGGAGTCACTGAAACTACAATGGCTAAGTACTGTAGCCGGAATCCAGAATTTTATGAGGTTGTGAAGGTCTACCTTAAAAGATATTCTCCAACTGAGCGTACCAGGTGGATATCACCTGATCAGAGGAAAGTACTTATTGAACTGCTCCGAAAGGGGTTCAGCCGAAATGAGGCATGTAAGCAGGCCGGCATTTCACTGAGCAACCTGATAAAATATATTGCTCGCGATGAGGAGATTCGTAATGCAATAACCGAGGCCGAGCTTGAAGCATGTGAAAAAATTGAAAATGCTCTTTATAAAAGCGCTCTCGAAGGCAATTTTCAGGCGCAGAAATTCTGGCTCTGTAACCGAGCTCCTGATCGGTGGAAGGATGTGTCATCACGGTCATCCCGCGATAGCGGTTCCGCATCTATTGAGGTTCATGTGAAAAATGTGTTCGAGGACATAGACAGGCTGGCTCTTGAGTATGAAAGGAAGTTCAACGAAATCCGTGCACGAGGACTGGCCCCCCCTGATGCAGGTTCTGACACCGGAGGAGGTGGAAACGATCGGCTACAGGGGGATGGCGGTCCTTCAGAAAACGATATGGGAAAACCCATACATACCACATATACCGTTTCTCCAGCAGCGTAGGTTCCTTGCATACGAGGGTATGGAGGCCCTTTATGGAGGCGCGGCTGGAGGGGGCAAGTCTGACTGTCTTCTTATGGCCGCATTGCAGTATGCAATGGTACCAGGATACCGTGCGCTGCTGCTGAGGCGAACGTATTCAGATCTGGCTCTAGCCGGCGCGCTGATGGACCGCGCGGCGCAGTGGTTAGCAGATACTGATGCGAAGTGGTCGGAAACGGACAAGACCTGGAAGTTCCCTTCAGGCGCCACGTTGACGTTCGGATATCTTGAAACAGAGAACGATAAATACCGGTATCAGTCGTCGGAGTTTCAGTTTGTAGGAATGGACGAGCTGACACAGTTTCCAGAGGATCGTTATCTATATATGTTCTCCAGGCTTCGCCGGCTGAAAACATTTCCTGTTCCGATCAGGATGCGCGCAGCTACAAACCCAGGCGGTGTCGGAAACGATTGGGTGCTGCGGAGATTTCCAATTGCAACCGAACCTATTGAGAACGGTCCGATATTTGTTCCTGCCAGGCTGTTCGACAATCCGTTTATCGATCAGGAGGGATATGTTGCTGCTCTGAACCAGCTTGATCATGTCACACGTGAGCAGTTAATGAATGGTCGCTGGGATGTATCCATAAGTGGCAGCATGTTCACGTCAGATCCGCATCTGGTACCGCCTGTACCGAAGGAGGAGCTTAAGTTTTTTGCTGCATGTGATCCGTCTGAGGGAGGAGACGACTATACAGCAATCGTTATAATCGGAGTAATGTCAGATGGCAGATGGCTGGTGTATGACTGTGATATAAATCGGGGTACTTTGAGCAGCACAATCAACAAGCTTCTTGCGCTTCATTCGATATATAATTTCACGAAGGTCTGGGTTGAGGCAAACTCGCTCGGACATGCAAAGTCTGCCCCTGGTGAGTCTCTGTTCGAGACTGAGCTTCGTCGCCGGCAGACAATGTATGGGGTAGTTCTCCCATATGAGCTCGTGTGGAATACGATCAAGAAGGCCGATCGTATTCGAGCTATTGAACCGTTCTACAGCAATGGTCAGATTGTGTTCAGGGATGACTACAGGTTCAAGTATCCAGAGCTCATCAATCAGTTGAAGGCATTTCCTGGGCATTCACACGATGACGGTCCGGATGCTCTTTCAACGCTTGTCATGTGCTTGCAGCGGTATATTCGGTCTGAGCGTATTGATGTCGTTCGGGTACCGATATTCACGAAGGGTCGCTGGTCTGTGAGCATTGGTAGTAGTAAATGGTCAATTGTGTGAGGAGGTGATATAGTGGATTCATGGAAGTACGATGCTGTGAAGGGATGGATCCGCCCGCGAGATGATAAGGAGGCAGAGGCAGATGTTCAGAAGAAATCCAAGCGGATGGGGCGGAAGAAGAATGCTGCTAAGAGTAATTAGTTTTTTGTTGTTATTTATTATCTACTGCCAAATTGCTAGTGGGGCAATAGCTATTAATGAAAAGTGGATGGGGAGTGGTTATTTGTGGACATCTACGAATGCATTCGCTTATGGTGACATGATGTCCGGTACCGGAAACTGGTCGTATACTAGAATGCTTGATGAGGATGCATTCGGATCGTATGCAGAGTTTAATGGCACGAGTGGTGCATACCGGATTGCATACTCGTGGACGGATTTTGCGTGCCTGTATACAATGCAGGGGCTGACGGATCTGTTTGCCGCGAATAGTGCCGCATCTGGGGTGGTGGATTTGTCCCTATCTGGCACTGGCAGTGTCCGCTCGTTCGTGATAACGCCTACATCAGACGGCAGACACTGGGATGATCTGGCGAGATCGTATTCAAAGGGCACGTTCAACCTGAGGTCGGTAATTTCGAGCGAGGAGGATGGTAATGGTTCGTCGGAAAATACTTGATATTTCTTCTTTTGATAAGAAGAAGCTGGTCGAGGGCAACTGGCTTGGGAATGATGGGATCTGTCGTTTTCCAGAGGATGTCAAGGCATTCCCTGTCGGCATAAAGTTGAAAGGTCTTCCAGATACTTTCTGGAAATACGCAGATGATGCGGCAATACGGGATGCTATCGATAAGGGCTGGATACTTTTCATAGATGGTGACGGGAATGCGATGACCAGAAAGGAGTATGTCAAGAAGTATCCAGAGTATCCTGATCCTGAGCTGGTAATGCGTTTGAAGAAAAAGCTTCCTCCAGGGGATAATACGTTCTATGTGATTCGCTCCAGGTGATCTGATACGATAATGAATATTGATAAGATGCAGGGATTTTATATAACAATTGTTTTTATAATAGCATATGTTATAATCGTTCTTGTTGGAACGTGCAATGCGAATCCAGTAATGGATAATGTCATCAATACCTTCAGTGGGATTATCGGCACAATTGCAGCATTCTGGTTCGCAACACGCGGGCAGACAGGTAATTCATAGGCGGTGAAATATTGTCTCGGTTACGTAGAATTTTGTTTGGCGAGAGTGCTCCGACTCGTCAGTGGACTGTTTATTATGACGACAGGTCCGTTCTGACGAGGATATTGAAGCTCTTGTTTGGTATGCGTGGATGTAATCGAATCGATTGTGATTACATTGTATTTGGATCGAATGAGGTTAACCTGGTGCTTCTCATAATCAAAGAGGGGCAGACTGCAAGGGGAATCAACATATGGATGGACCAGGTGGACATGTTCACATGTAACTGGGGCATGTCTGAGATCATAGAAACCGCAGAAAACCTCGCGGCGAGTTTACTGAATGCACATACATCGTCCGATATGGATGATATATATAATTAATGGGTGATCGTTGTTTGCCATCAGATAAAATAGATAAAAAGTACACACCACCTCCGACAACTGTGCCCACGATAGGAGATATAAATCATATATCTCCGTTTGCCGAGGTTGGTAGATCCGGACTGCGTCGTTTCGGGATGTTTGTCCTGGACGACGTAGTCCAGGAGTTACAGTCGTCTGCACGAGCGATGCAGATATACCGCGAGATGGCAGACAATGATGCAACGATCGGCGCAATGATCTTTGCGGTAAAGATGCTGTGTCGATCGGTGAAGTGGTACGTCTCTCCGGCATCGAATGATCCAGAGGATATTGAGGCGAGCAAATTCCTGGAGTCCTGCATGAACGATATGGAGGCTCCGTGGCAGGACGTTATCACTGAGATTCTGTCATTTCTTGTATATGGCTGGGCACTTGAGGAGGTAGTGTACAAGCAGCGGCTTGGTCCAGATCAGGAAGATCCGAGCAAGAGGAGCAAGTACAGTGATGGACGGATAGGGTGGAGAAAGATATCTCTCAGAGCTCAGCCGACGCTTTTTGGATGGATATTCGCCGAGGATGGTTCCGGTGATATTATTGCCATGCGGCAGCTTTCGCCTCCAGATTTCAAGATGATTGATATTCCGTTATCGAAATGTTTGTTATTCAGAACGGAGATTAGTAGAAACAATCCAGAAGGTCGCTCGATTCTGCGTAACGTTGTTAGAGCCTGGAAGTTCAAGCAGAACATTGAAGTTATTGAGGGGATCGGCATCGAGCGCGACCTGGCTGGTCTGCCTGTTGTTAAGATACCCTCCAAAGTTATTATTGGAAAGGATAACGATCCTGAGATGCGTGTGATATACGATGAGTACATATCACTTGCAACCAATATCAGGCGCGATGCTCAGGAAGGTATAGTGCTCCCATCAGATGTATTTGAGGGCACGACGGTTCCGATGTATGATATTCAACTGCTCAGCTCAGGTGGCAGCCGGCAGATTGATACGAATGAGGTCATTCGGAGGTATAATACTCAGATACTATCCACGATTCTAGCAGATTTCATAATGCTGGGTCATGAAAATGTTGGATCCCGTGCACTGGCTATTTCAAAGGTCGGAGTGTTCACAAGTGCTATTGAAGCATTTCTTGATATTATTGCGGATGTATTTAATCGTCGGGCAGTACCCGCTTTATTTAAGCTGAACCCAGATATTAAGGTTAAAGAATATCCAAAGATTGTACATGAGACCTTGTTTGGATCCGATCTTGAGGTTCTGAGCGCATACCTGAGAGCGCTGAAGTACGCTGGAGTCCCGATAGCGGTTACAAACAACATGTTGCGGTTTCTGTACTCTGCGGCTGGACTGCCTGATCCAGAGAAGGATGCGGACGATCTGCGTGATGAGCAGCTAAAGGAGGAAATGCTGCTGAATGGACTGCTTTCTCCCGAAAACGAGGATGTGAAGGTAGATCTTCCAGATACTCAGGACGTTATGCCGAGAGTGGTGACAGAAAAGCGGAAAAAGTGATGTTTAATGTCTCTGAACGTTGATGATTTTCGTATTTTACGCCGGTCGAGTGCACCTACTCCTCCTCCTTCTGGATTTGATACCATTTATACAAAATCGGCTGGATTATACATACTCGACTCCTCAGGAAATGAGTATCGTGTGATTACTGCTGATATCAATGGTAGAGTGGGTATTGGCACGACATCGCCAACCACAATGCTTGATGTCAATGGCCAGATCAGGATTCGAGGAGGCACTCCAGGGGCAAATAAGATACTGATATCGGATGCTGATGGGGTTGGATCATGGTCTGCGCATTCCATAATCAGTCATGGTTCGCTATCTGGATTATCGAATGATGATCATACCCAGTATCTCAACACCACCAGACATGATACAACCGCTCGGCATGGGTCATCTGTTGTCGATCATGGCTCAATAGGCGGCCTGGGAGACGATGATCATACCCAGTACCTGAACATCAGCCGGCACGATACCACCAGCAGGCATCCGATCGGTACTGTGGTTCCGCATGATAATCACAGCTTCCTCGATGGGCTTACAAATGATGATCATCAGCAGTATCTTAACATTACTCGGCACGATACAACTGCTCGGCATGGCTCAAGTGTGGTCGATCATGGTTCGATAGGTGGTCTGGGAGACGATGATCATGCACAGTATCTCAACACGGCCAGACATGACACAACTGCTCGACATGGCTCAAGCGTGGTTGATCACGGGTCTATAGGCGGTCTGGGAGACGATGATCACACACAGTATCTCAACACGACCAGACACGACACGACTGCTCGACACGGCTCAAGTGTAGTTGACCATGGCTCGATTGGCGGCCTGACCGATGATGATCACACACAGTATCTTAACACCACCAGGCATGACACAACATCGAGGCACACAGTCGGGACCGTTATTCCTGTCGTCACGACAGTTGGCAATCCTGGCAGCGATTCCAACATTCCGACCGAAAAGGCGGTCAGATCTGCTATAAGCGCTGCGTCTGGTATTACGAAGTCATCTGGCTCATCCACCGGCACGGGCAGCACACAGACAATCGCACACGGTCTGGGCGCAACCCCGACGGTCGTTTCGATCGTTCCGACATCAAGCGGTACAAACGTGCTCGGCCTGTATGCAGATAGCACCAACATATACGTGGCTGTCACTTCCGGCAAGGGATATATCTGGGGTGCGATGACGTGGTAGAGCTTCCTGACTATTCTGGAGGGATTTACTATATGGTCTGCTGCTCGCCTCAAATTGCGTGGTGGCTGGCTGATCTCCGGATGAGCGAATCCGAGCTGGAAAAGCAGATGTGGGATGCTGCGATAGGGGTGAAATTTTGCAACTGGGATTACTACGTTCAGACCCGTGGCTGGTGGACAGCGAAGCGGTCATAAATGCGTGGCTTGAAGATAACTGGAAAGATATATTTTCAAGCAATATAATGCCGGAACCCGAACCAGGGTGTCCTGGGTAAGGAGGTTATTCTGATGAGCAGGAGATATTTGAGGGTAAAAATTACTAGGGGAGATATGGCAGCCGGAGAGAACATGATGAAGTATCCGGCTTGCTGGGATGCGTATGAGGTAGAGGGCGCAAAGGTCGGTCCGATTCTTTACTCCGGTCGGATTCGTGCAGGAGATGATTTCGAGTACTGCCTCGTCTGCTTCCATAACGATGAGGTAGCAGATAGATATCTGCGGAGCTGTCCTCTGGAGATTCTGGAGCTCTCTGAGGAGGCTGCGAATGAATTCATCCGGAACGAATGGGAGGGACGAGACATGCCGGAGGAGGTGGTGACCGATCCGAACCGTGTGATGGCTATAATGGCAAAGAAGATGGCCGGCCTTGAGTTGAGTGAGGATGATCTCAAGGTGCTCGATCCGGATGAGCCCACACGAGGCATAAACCGGCGTCCGAAGGACGTGTCTATATTCGATGGTATGTAATTGGGAGCGATCCCGATGAAGTCTGTATTTATCGCTATTCCAACACTTGGCGATATTCGTATTGAGCTTGCTCAGGTTATATATTCATGGAAGATGAGGTACGGAGATCATGTTATGGTACACTCATCTTCTTTAAGGCCGCTTTCAGAGGCGCGAAATGAGTGTGTTAGAGCATTTCTCGCATCTGGCCGGAGCTGGCTTTTGTTCATAGACTCTGATGTGATACCGCCTTTACATGCAATCGATTCACTTACTGCTACCATAGATCGTCCGATTGTTACAGCTATAGGTTATACGATGAAGCCTGATAGCGACGGAATAATCAAGAGAATTCCGTTGTTGCTTAAAAAGGTCGACGAGTCTGACCGGCTGGAGTACCGTGTTTTAGAAGTGGGGGAATGTGGTCACAAACAATATATGGAAATAGACGCGGCTGGAATGATGTGTGCTGCAATTCATCGGAGCGTGTTTGAGCGGGTTTCTCCTCCGTGGTTTGAAGGTCATGTAGAAGATTTTTATTTTTATAATAAGGCGAGATTGAGTGGGTTTAAGGTGTATGCTGATAGGAGCGTGGAGGTCAAGCATATTGTAAAACTTGGTATATAAATGTCACATGTGATATATGCAACAAGTGTTAATGTAGGAAGATTGCGTGGGTTTAGCGGTACTATAGATTATTATTTTAGCACTGGATATCTTACTGGAGGAGTTACCTGGAACGGTACGTACTTATTTGTTTCGCGTCGGTTAGATGCCAATGGTTATGTAATTAGATACCTTGGGTTTTCTGGAACCTATGTTGATTATATCACGACCCCGCTTACCAACCCTATGGGATTATCGATTGATAGTAGTGGTAATTTATATAGTACTGATGGTTATGGAAATAAGCTTTATAAACACAGCGGGTTCTCATCAACGATTTCAAGCAGTATTACATATACATCAGGATGGTATGCTACTGGAATAACAATAGCCAGTGGGAATACGTTCGGTGTAATTACAAATCAATATCTGCATAGAAAGCACCAGGGGTTTACGTCAACTGTTCTGGCAGAGCATACTGGAGCGTATACTCCAAGAGATACTTCATGGGATGGTACCAATGAATTGGGTGCCAGCTATCAGTCTGGTAGCACAGAGTGGCTCATAAAGTACCAGGGCTTCTCTGGTACTGTAATTGGATCATATACGGTTAGTGGTATACAGTGTCTCGAATGGGATAACCACATAGGACAGGCATCTCTCCCTCCTGGCTGGGCAGGTACATGGGGTCCGATTACGTGATCATGGTGCACACATATGGCAAATTATATTGTTCTATACTGCCTAAGTAGCGGCTACGGAGCATTGATTACACGAAGAAGATCGATAGTCGTGCCATATGATCACGCAATGGGTACTGGACAGTCATACGAGTACGGTATAACCTGGACAGGGTCTAATCTCATAATGTCAACATGCACGATCGATGGCACGATTTTGCGCATGAATGGATATTCATCTACATTATATGATTCTATTTATTGCTCAACTGGGTCGAGATGTGTTACCTGGGATGGGAGTAAGCTAATACACTCTAATAGCACGATACGCATTTGTAGACATGCTGGATTTACATCAACTTGTGATGCATTATTGCAGTTTAGTGGTACGAAGTGGTATTATGGCGTAACCTGGGCAGGTGGGAATTTAATTGCGGCTGAAAACTATTACTGCGAGGTTCATAAATTTTCAGGATTTTCGACCACAATGACTGCATATATCAGTGTTTCAAATTATCCGATTGATATCACGTGGGCTGGATCGAATCTTGTCGTCTCATTATGTCGTTCGGATAATACAGCATTTTATTTAATAAAATATAGCGGATTTTCGTCAACGATTCTCGAATCCGCGACAATAAGCGGATCATATGCAGGACTTGGTATTGAATGGGATAACCACGTAGGCCAGGCATCGATCCCTCCAGGCTGGGCAGGTACATGGGGTCCGGTTAGTCTATAATTCTGGTGTAAATATGGCGAATTATGTTGTGTTATATGCTAGTTATAACAATGTCAGAATTACAAAAGCTCCGCCAGAATGCCCCTGATTTTAATCAGGGGATGAATGGCGGTATTATACTACAGTGGAGACAATTTAAGCAGACCGGAGGAAATGTCGATGCAGGTGGTAACCCTCAAGGTAAAACTCCTGCCGCCCAACAAGGGTAAGCGAGACAAAATGAGCCGCATGCTGGAGACCTATCATCAGGCATGCTGCTGGTTTCTAGAGCAGGCCGTAACACTTGGCACCACTAGTCGGGCATACCTAAACCGCGAAACCTACCGACAGGCATGTGAACTGTTCGATCTTAACCGGGCCACGCTCCAGTGCGCCATGCTCAAAGCGCTGTCCGTCAGGCGCTCCTACCTTTCCCGCAAACAAAGGGGCAAAAAGGCCAGCCTGCCCAAATTTGAGAAAACGGTTCCGGTAATGGTGCGGCAGGACTGCTACTCCCTCCACCAACTTCCCTCCGGCACGTGGGTCATCAAATTCCCCGTTTCCTCCGGTAGGAGCCAGATAGCCGTACCCCTTGCCGCTTCCACATACCACGCCAAAAGGCTCCAGGATCTGGCAGGAGGTTCCTGCCGTCAAGGGTCTGTGGAGATATGGCGAGACAAAAGCGGCGAGTGGTACGCAGCCATATCCCTCGTCTACGAAACATGTCTCAACGAGCCGTGCGGCGTAATCGGGGTCGACTTCGGCATCGTAAAACTTGCTGTATTGTCCAACAACGTATTCTTCGACGGACGACAGGTGAGGTGGCGAAAAGAACGTTGGGCAGAGCGGCGTAAAGCACTTCAGCAAGCAGGCAGGCTTTCCCGCGTCAAGAAGGAATCGGGTCGTGAACAAAGATGGATGCGGTATATCAACCACTGTATTTCCAAACGTATTGTGAAAATAGCAAAAGCTGAAGGTAAAGCCATTGCCCTGGAGAACCTGCTGGGTATTCGTGAACGGGCCAAAGGCTCCAAGAAGTTCAACCGCATGATGTCGGGTTGGAACTTTCGGGAGCTGGCTTCATTCATCGGATACAAGGCCGCCCTTGCCGGGGTGCCCGTAATCTACGTCGACCCCAAGGAGACTTCCAAAACCTGTCCGCGGTGCAGGAATGTTTCCCGCTACAACCGCAAGACTCAGGGCTGGTTCAAATGCACAAGATGCGGCTACCAGTCAGATGCCGACAGGGTTGGAGCGTTGAATATCGCCGCTAAAGCGCTCGATGCTCTCGGGGCACGTCTCTGAGAGAAAGGGGAGCGTGACACCCCTTAAGGCCAAGGTGATGATCCGGGTCATCCGGGGAATGCTGGCTAACCTGCGGCGAAAGCTGCCATCCCACGCTAGGATGCCCCCGAATTCATTCGGGGGAGGATGTCACAGGAGGTGTTTGTTGCCCCGACGATATAACGATCTGGGTCGGGAGGAGCTGTTGAGTGCTTATGAATCATATGGATCGTTTAAGCGCGCCGCGTATGCGCTTGGTATGAGTCGCTCCACATTTTCCAAGCTGTGGTGGGAGCGTGTTGGAGAAGATCCTCTGTACTTCAAGCGGTGCAGTTTTCGTTTTGGAGTTGTGAGCGACACACATCTTGGGAGCATATTTCAACAGCTTACTCATCTAAAGAGCTTCTACAGGTTTGCAAAAACAGTGGGATGTGAATATATTATTCATGCGGGAGATCTGATCGATGGGATATCTACTCCGATAACCCATCAGAATGATCGCTTTCTAACATCGATTGAGGATGTGATTGATTATGTAGTCGGTATGTATCCGGACGATCTTGATACATATTTGATTTCGGGAAACCATGATGAAGTTTTCGTGAAGATGTTTGGACGGGACATATGTCAGGAGATCTCTGAGCTGCGTGATGATCTCAAGTATATAGGCTCGATGCACGCAATCCATGTTCGGCACGGGATTAAGACTTTCATCACTCATGGTGTTTGTAATTATTCAAAAGAATCAAAGACAGAGTCCAAATCCCAGGTAATGAAAATGGCAAAGTTCGTTCCTGACATAATCATTAATGGTCATACACATACATGGAGGGTAATACCAAGGTGGTGTGATTCGTTCTTAATTCATGTGCCCTGCATGGTCGGTGGTTTCGACAGTATGAAGAAATACAGCATTCATCCCACAATAGGCGCGATGCTGATTGATGTTTTCGATGACCGGACGTTTGGTATTCGTTTCATAAATTACAATGAAATAGAGGATGATTATTAATGCCATTAAAGGAATGTACTGAAAATGGTCGTCCAGGATATAAATGGGGTGATAGTGGCAAATGCTACACATATACGCCTGGCGATGATGAGGGAAGACGTGAAGCGAAGCGCCGAGCGTATGTGCAGGGTTATGCGATCGAAGGAGATGTGATAAACAAGGAGATCGATGATGAGCTGGCCAGGGAGGAATCCAGCCAGCCAGGAATTATCGATCTGCTGAGTCAGTTGATTGCAGAGGAAGAGAGGATAATTGACCTCTACGAGCGTTCTTACAATAATTTCGTCGAGACAGAGAAAAGCACGCGGGATATGTTTCGGCGTATTTTCCACGATAAGGTCGGGCATCACAAGATGCTTTCCGACACACTGAAGTCGATCAGAGAAAAGGCTGCGGATACTTCTGATGTGCATGTTGACCGACCGATCGGTGCTGCACAGAAGTTCGAGTCCGATGATTCGGGTGGGCAGACGCTCAGTATCAGTAAGTCCCTCTATGTCCCAATAAAGAAGGTTGATGAGTACCAGCATAAAGTGTATGGTGTGGTGCTCAGCCCTAATGAGGTGGATTTGCAGGGAGATATGGTCCCACCTGAGGAGATCGAGAAAGCGTCTGACCGTTATATGGAGAAATACCAAACGATCAGCTTGCAGCACGAACGCCCGATTGAGGATGCGGTCATCGTTCAGAATTACATTGCTCCTGTTGATTTCATGCTCGGATCTGAGCTTGTTCGGCAGGGATCGTGGGTGATGGTGATCAAGATTTATGATCCTGAGATATGGCAGGACGTTATCGAGGGCCGCATTACCGGTTTATCGATCGGCGGCATTGGCCGGTCTACGTCTATTTAATGACGGGTGATTCTGTTGAAGGACGGTAGGGTCAATATTTTGACAGATATTGAAGTTTTTGAGGTAAGTTTGGTCGATAAAGGAGCAAACAATAAACGAATTATTTACAAATCGTTGAATAACGAGGGTTTAAACATGTCTAAGAAATCTGTTACTGATAAGGTTTCTCATGCCGGTGAGGAGATAGTAAATAGTGATGCGCCGTGCAATGAGAAGAAGGAAGAGGAAGAGAAGGCACTTGAGGGCGAGGGCACAACTGGCCCTGATGCGATCGGTGTTAATGAGAACAGAGAGGGCACCGAGAAGGAAGCCGATGATGATGAGGAGAAGAAGCCTGAGGTCTCCAAGTCGCTGCACAAGAAGGTAAATAAGGCAATGGTAGAGCTGGAGAAGGCTCTCCAGGAGAAGCAGCAGCTTGAGAAGAGGCTGAAGGAGATCGAGAAGGCTTTCCACGAGGAGCGTGAGAAGCGCATCAGGAAGGAGTTCATCGATCTCGCCAAGGCCGAGTATGTCAGGCTCGGCAATCCGGATGAGGTTGGCCTGATACTCAAGGAGGCCTCGGAGCGGCTGAGCCCTGAGACGTATGGAAAGCTCACTGACATACTCAAGGCCGCAAACCAGAGGATTGATGCAACACTCTTCACCGAGATTGGCAAGTCCGGCTCGGCTCCTGGCGGGTCCGTTGTTGATAAGATAAAGGCCATTGCCAAGAGCTATGTTGCAAGCAATCCGACAATGACACTCGCACAGGCCGAGGCGAAGGCCTGGGAGGACCATCCTGAGCTGTATGCTGAATACCAGGCTGCCAGAAGGGCAGGGGTGGTTTAAATGGCTGAGCTTTTTGAGACTGATGTTTCTGATTATTCATTCCATGTTGCTGCATCGGATCTTTCCAACAAACAGTACTACATAGTCACGCTTAATTCCGATGGCAAGGTCGATATCTGCACATCCGAAGATGAGCCTTATGGCGTTCTTGTAAACAAGCCTAAGGCCGGCCAGGCTGCAAAGGTCAGGATAAAGGGCGTATCCCGTGTGAAGGTTGGAGCCAACGCCAATCTCAATATGGGCGTTCCGGTTGGCTCCGATGATGATGGATGCGCTGTTGCAGTTTCGGCTGATGGAGGAATGTACCTAGGTAAGTGTGTCGTTCCTGGAAATGCTGGATCTCTTGCGTCAATAACAGTTGATGGTGGTATAAGACACACACTTCGTGTAGCATAAACGGTGATGTTTAATGAATTACCCATACAGAGAAATTACGAAAGCAGCGGACGTTGGGGATGTCCACGTTGATGTCCCGCTTACTACCATGTCCGTTGCGTATATGCAGAGCATTGATACTTTTATCGCAACAAAAGTTTTCCCCACAATTCCTGTAACGTTCCTCAGCAATAGGTACTACACCTTTGCCAGGGATACCTTCTTCAGGAATAGAGCTCGCAAGTGGACACCTGGCACACCTATGCCGCAGAGCATGTTCGATCTAGACAATACTCCGACATATTCGTGTCAGTTCCGTGCATTCGAGCATCCCCTAAGGTGGGATATTGCTCGCAACGCTGACAGTGTCATCAACTTCGAGAGGGCTGTTGCGGAGTTTGTCACACATACACTGCTCCTCGGCAGGGAGATCGAGTGGTCTCAGACATTCTTCCAGCCTGGTGTGTGGGGCACCGATCTGACCGGTGTCACATCTGGTCCGAACAGCACTCAGTTCATAAAGTGGGATGATTACGTCAATTCCAACCCGATCGAGGACTTCACCAAGGCAATTCTCACAATAAAGTCCAAGACGGGATACACGCCGAACGTGTGTGTGATGTCTGAGCAGGTATATCAGAAGCTCAGGATACATCCCGTGATAAAGGAGATGTATAAATACACACAGGTTCCGGTTGTTACTCCGGATATGATTGCGAACGTTCTCGGTATAGAGAAGCTCTATATCGGGTCTGCAATCGTTGCCACCAGTGAGGAGGGCGCTGGTGATGATAACTTCACTGCTGATTGGGTTTTCGGCAAGAATGCATGGGTTGGTTATGTACCGCCCTCGCCGAGCCTGATGATGCCTGCATCCGGCTACACGTTCTCATTCACCGGCCTTGGTGGAGGCTACGAGGTCGTAATCCAGAGAATACCTGATCAGAGGCACATGGTTGATTACACACAGGGATACATGTGCTACGATCAGAAGGTGATTGGTAAGGACCTTGGCGTGTTCTTCGCCAATGCTGTATCCTAAATGGCAGATGCCTGCCATTAATTTTATATTTTTGGAGGTATTATGAAGTACAGAGTCTTGCAGCCCTTCAATGGGGGAAAGAAGACATATAAAAGAGGGGACATTCTCGGAGAGGACCAGGTAAAGAACTGGAAGAATATCAAATCGCTGGTTGTGACTGGATATCTGGACCCGATTGCCGAGAGTGATGATGATGTGAAGACAGCCCCTGAAAGGAGATAATGGGTGTGATTATAATGACTCTTCCAGTACAGAAGATTGAGGGCACAACTGCGTTCGATGCTGTAAAAACTCGCAGTCTGTTTATTAATGACACAGAGGTTATCCCAGGCGAGGTGACATCTGGTAAGCTTGCTGATGGTGCTGTTACGACATCCAAGCTTGCTAATGGTGCTGTTACGACATCCAAGCTTGCTAATGGCGCCGTGACATCCGATAAAATTGATAACGGGGCAGTAACAAAACCGAAGCTGCCATCTGGGATTATTGTTGCAAAGCTCATAAACGGCGGTGCTGCTGGCAACCATACTGTGTCCGGTATAAGGGTAGGAGATTCCTTGATATCAGTCATACAGTTTGATGTCGATACCGGAGGAATTGTTGGTGTGGCGGATCTGACATCTGAGTTTACGATTACAGGTAATGATACAATAAACAATACTGGTGGGACCAATACAACTGGCGACAAGCTATATGTTCTGTATCAGGACCTCACTGCGTGATGATCATGTCTGAAACCGGCGAGTATCCCACTGTTGATGATGTTCTCGCAATGTTTAGGTTTCAGTATCAATATATTCCGGTTCAGACACGCGAGCAGGCTCTGCAAAACCAGTTTACAGATCCTGCCTATGTGCCGTTCGTATTTTTTGAGATGCTGTATGAGCTCGCCGTTGATGAGTTCAGGTATGATCTGCTGAGCAGAGGCGGAATAAAGGCAACCTACTCACAGACACGTGCTGCTCTGACGCATCTGATAGCGGATTACTGTGAGAAATCGAACCCTGACTGGGCATACCGGCGGCAGCGTGTTGATCCAGGAAGCGGACTGCCGGTCATAGATATAGAGCGAAGAGATAACACGGCTCCGCGTGAGGCATACAACCAGTTGTTAGATGTCATAACAAGCGCAGGATTGCGTGCCGCCGGACCATACAACGGATCAAGCGACGCTGCACCATTCTTTACACGAGATATGCCGATGGGGACGACACAGTGGCTCCGTACAGGCTTCTCGATTGATGATTGGAGGAAGCATAAGGAGATTGGGTGATATTTTGGCGGTAACTATTGATGGAGTTCGGAGTATGCTGAATATGCATAATCCTCAGGAGCTTTCGGATGAATCAATTCTTATCGCCATACAGCGGGCTGAGGAGTATATAAACGCGCTTGCGAGGAGATCTGTCATCGAGGAGTCTGTGATTGATATTGCTAAGCGAAACTATGCTGCATATCTAGCATATCAGACATACAGTGATAGAGTTGTTAACGAGCTCCCTGGATCGGTCAATGCTGAAGGCATATGGACTCCGACTGGGGAGGTCATAATGAGAGATGTTCATCAAAAACTCCGTCATCTCAGGGAGACTGCACTTGACTCGGTTCGCATGATAGTCGCATATGGCACTGCGGGTCGGATCGTCAGACCAGGATTTTTATTGTTTTAAAGGTGGGAAGTCTTGAGGGCACTTTCGGTACATGAAACTGTATTACTGATATTTGTAACCACTGTATTATCCCTTATTGGCCTAATGGTATTGTTTGCATGTTTCGGGGATGCGAATGTGGTTGAGCATAGCGTGTCTGGATCTGGCACAATTGACGATACCACAATGACCAGGCATTCATATGATCGGGCGATGGCAGAGAATGCGTCTTTTGTGATGTATGAGACGAAGCGGAATTGGGATGAGTCCACGAATACATTCACATCATCTTTTATAGTCGAGGGCGTTCGTGGAGGATATCGGAATAAATATGAGGTTCGATCATATGGTGCTGGTTATAAGCACGAGTATGTTGCAACCAAGATAACTGGCAGTTTTTCTGGTTCTGCATCATCTGATGTTATTAAGTTAGGTGTTGGAACGGAGAGCCACGATAGTCTCATTATAATGGATGGTAACGCAACATTCCGTGGAAAGATTGTAACACAGGACAATATTGGAAGGCCAGTAACCGTTGCAGATTACAGGGAAATTGGCTGGATGACGATACGGAGCTATCTGAGCATAAATCAGACGCCAGCTAAGCCGGATGATTGGCTGGCATTCTGTAACGAGGTTAACACAACCCTGCCAAAGGGATTTGGTATCGTGTATACGGGGAGTGTTTCTGGATAAGAGAATTGTTGAGATCGTTCGTGAGGCATCTGATGAGCTATCTCAAATAATGAAACAGAACATTCTGGTAGGCGATAGGTTCGTACCGAATGCTCCGGCCACTATACGTAAAAAGGGATTTGATCATCCTCTGTATGAGCACGGGGACCTTGTAAACAGTATAAAATATGAAATAATCGACGAGCCTGATCGCGTTATTGGACGGATAGGAGTATTTGATCCTGAGCTTGAAAGAATTGCACTGATAAACGAGTTTGGAGCTCCTGGATCATTTATTCCCTCCAGACCATTTCTCCGTCTAACATTCGATGAGAATATTGATCGTATTTCAAAACAAGTAGTGAATAAGATTTTTGATTATTTTGAAGAGGTGATTAAAGAATGACGGCAACTGTTGTTATTCAGGAAGGTAATGGTTCAACAGTCACTTGGACTACAATTACACAGGGCAGATATTGTACAGCCGATACATACAACCCAGGAGATAACTATGTTTGCGTAGTTCCTTCGTCTGGATTCAATTACAGCTACTGGAAGCATCACAGGATGTATGCCTCCGGCTCATTCACCAGAATAACGAACATCAGGTGGTTTACATCTGGCAACGTTAAGACCAACTGGCAGCTCGGCACTGGTGGAATGCTGCTTGTCGGCAAGAGGGATTCTGGCGATAACGGCTGTCCAGAGGCAAACTATGCTCAGGCCACTGGTGTCCAGGGTACTACAGGATACTATATTGGGGATTCCTCGAACGGTCATCTGTACTATAAGAGCCAGAGCACGCCTGCGGTCGATGCGGATAACTATACATCCGCCAACCCGCTGGTGGTTGATACCAGCACGTACACCGCAGCATTCGGCTCCAAGAGCGTTGTGACTCAGATAAAGATTGCGCCTGATGCCACTCAGGGCGACAAGCCGAACGAGACGTTTACGTTCAGATACGATGAGATTTAGGAAAATGCGTTCAGCATTTTCCTATTTCCTTTTTAGGGCGCTGGCTTCCTGAAGAGGAACTGGGAGGAAAACATGGTGCTCAATCAACCCGAACCGATATATACATATCATTGGATCGTAGTCCTGAAGGACGGCGAAAATGCAATCCCTCAGTTTGATCCAATGACTGGTCATGAGAATCTATGGAAAGACCTTCCACTGGAGAATATATCCAGGGTAATACTCTGTCCGTTTAATGATGATCTGGCGAGAAAGGTTTGGAATACATCTAAGATTCTCGCAATTGCGACTGATAACCCTATAATATCATTGGATATTCCGGAAGGAGAAGTACCTATTGTTTACAGGGTTCATGAAATAAATCAGTATGATTATTATAAATGCACCGTGTGTGGTACAGTGGTCTTCTGGGATGGCACAAACAAGCTGGAGTGTCCCACATGCCTGTCGAGTAATGATTGGTACTGTAAGAGATGCAAGGAGATCATTGAAGATCCCATCTTTCTGCCGAATGGGGAAGTGCGATGCCCCATATGCGAGAAGAAAGGCGATCCATATGGGCTCATACGCACGAGGTCTCTTACACTCCATGTTGGTATGTCACATGAAGTTTTTTACTGCATAGGGCATTCTGGGGGGAAAGTACGTAAATATGATGATAGAGGAGAGTTCATCGAGGAATTTGAGCCGGATAGCTCATCCATTATCCGGAATTCTTCCTGAGAAGGATATAGAAGCGCTACAGTCACTGATTCCGGATTTAGAAAAGGCTGTTGATACTTATATAATATGGAGGACTCCGGTAGAAGCAATATATGCCGTCCTGGACGATGTTCGGCATCCGACCAATGCGAGCAAATATCATCAGGCAACGCTGGAGCAGATCACAATGCTGGATGCGCTCGTTGCCGAATCGTTTGAAGCTCGCAGGACTGTTGTGAAGCTCAGAGATGTTGAGGAGAGGCTTGCAACATGTCCGCCTGGGGTTGATAGAGAGCTCCTTGAAATTGATAAAGACGAATTGCTGTACAAGCTGCATTCTCTCCGCATACGGATGAGAGATCGCATTCGTGAGTTGCAGTTGTGGCAGGATATAAAGGATGGCCTGGATGATGGGTCATTCAATACCAGCAACCGTGGTGTTGATGAACTGCTATCAATGACGATGCGAGCATGTATGATGCTTCCGGATGATCTGAACTCGCCGGATCCTGAGAGACGAGCGGTTGCGAAGCGGAGAGTTATTAAGTTAATTGATATATGTAAGCAGGCTGGTCTCTATGACCGGCTGGGAACGGTTGCTGCAAATGCTTTAAAGATGCTATCTGAGGTGCAATAATGCCAGATGCCAGTTTTGTGAAGTTCAAGAGTTTTGTAGGTGCATTTGCGAAGGGCGAGCATTGTTTTGGGGATTGTGGTGATGTTTTAAAGGTATATCTCTCCAATACGGCTCCATCCGCTGCTGAGGACACTGTGAAATCGGATATTCCAGGAATCGTCGAGCAGAATGGGTATTCGGAATCAGTGCTTGATGTTACATGGGATATAGATGAGGAGTCGGGTAATGCAATGCTGCTGGCCAGTGATGTTATATATATGGCATCTGGTGGATCGTTTGGACCATTCCGATATGTTGTTATCTATAATGATTCCCATACAAATGACGCTCTTGTATGCTTTGCTGACCTGATGCAGGAAATCACCGTGCAGAGCGGGGATGGTATAATACTGACATTTGCCACACCGATACTTACTGTTGAGTAATTTTTATGACAACCACCAGGTATAACATCTATGGAGTATGCACTAGATGCAGAGCAGGTGTTATTCACGCCAGTATTCGTGATTATTTACAGGGATCTTTTAGTGTGATCCTGTCGAATCGTCCCAAACTCCCCAAGACAAAGAGAAGCATATCGTTCAGGGTACTGTCTCAGGAGAACGTGAATCCATACCTGTGCGAAGATACACGCTGGTTATCATGAGGTTTTTAAATGGTCGGCGTATGGGCATCCGCTCCCAGTATACCATCGGCACGTAAAGGTGCAGTCGGAGGAGGAAATCGGACTGGAGCTCGTGTAACCGGTGGTATTGATAATACTTCAATTATAAGTGGCAGCACGTTTGTGTATAACGGAACCACGTGGTCCACTTCTGCTCCTCTGATAACACCCCGTGCATATCATGCCGGTGGAGATCTGACCGACGCGATAGTATACGGTGGTGTGTCGTCATCTGGTGGTCGGCTCAGCTCGACTGAGAAGTTCAATGGTACCTCATGGGAGTCGGCTGGTAATATGCTGTATTCCAGATCGTATCATATGGGATACGGCAGGATTACAAACGCTTTTGCTGCTGGTGGTTCCGGCGGTGCGGATATCCTCTATACAGCCGAGAAGTTTAATGGTAGTAGCTGGTCAGCCATACCATCTCTACCACAGCCGCGTGAGATGGGCGCTGCTGTGGGATTGCCATCAACTAGCTCAGTATGCCTTGGTGGATTCAATGGGTCTTCTGTGCTGAACAGCACAGTACTCTATAATGGAGAGGCCTGGGTCAATGGTCCGACCATGCTTGTAGCCAGGATATCTCTGGCTGCTGGCGGCATGTACAATAACATGATCGCATTCGGCGGGTCGGATCTGAGCGGGAACTTTTATGGTGATACTGAAGTATACACAGGAGACGTTTTCACTGCCGAATCCTCGATGCTTCTGGCCAGGGCTGAGCTGGCAGGAGATGGTAATTCTGCAAATGCGATATCGATCGGCGGTGCACGAGTATATGGATGCCTGGATACAGTAGAGATATTTTATATCGATAGTCGTGCTTATCCAGTAGATTTTCTGACACAGAAGCAGTTCTCCAAGGGGTTTTCCAGCGGTGCATTTATAGCATATCCTGAGAAGGACCGGATCCCATACCGGATGAGCATATCAAAGCTCGTAAAATATGAGGCAAATTACGGGGCGAACCTGAAGCTCAGAATTCTGCCTGGTGCCAGGCCGGTTGTAAGCACTCTGGTAAAGTTGCTTGCTTATCAAATTGCAGACGTGCGCACCAGGCTGGTAACGCTTGATCTGGCGCACAAGATAGATTATTCGACCGGAGATGAGCTGGATACAAAGTGGGGAAAGCTGTACAATCTACCGAGATTTACAGATGAGGACGATGTTCAATACCGAAAGCGACTGAAGACGTATGTGCTTTCTCAGGTAGGCTCTGGAACGAAGGAAACATGTCAGCGGGTTCTTGACGAGATTGCTGGAAAGGTGGGCAGCACTGAAATATCCATTTACGAGCCAGGTAAGGTGTATATACGATGGAAGGACGTTGATGCAATTCGGTTCGTGATGGAGAACCAATCTCTGGTTGAATACGCTCTCCGGAGGACTCTGGCGGCTGGAGTTGACTGGAAGATATATTTCGGCCTGGCGGATTACACGATGGGATATGGTCCGGCTGGGACTGGGAGATGTGATTTTGATACCGATGTGTTTCTTCTGGATACGTTTTTAAAAACATATGGTGCAAGCGCTCTAACTGCACTGGTTTTTAATAAGAATTATATTGTTAATGTGTCTATATGGGGAATACTTTTACGCAGCTATCGCGTCGACGCGAAGCTGAAATTCGTTCTGCATAGAGGATATCTGTTCAGAGCGGGTATCGCATCTACTAAAAAGCGCATATATGATGCTGATTTACTTATATCATATCCGTTCATGAGATATGATTATCCATTTGATGTAATTACTCGAAGAACTATAGCTAGATCAATTGCTATGCGGAGCTATGTTTCGGTATCCTGGATACGAGAGATGTGGTTATGGACCACATTTATAAAAGGAAATGAATCGTCATGCAGCTTTAGTGTCACCCTGGTGAAATAATGCGACCAGTTGTATTAACTCGATTACCCAATGAACCTCGCTTTGTCGGGACGTTTGATGTCCAGAATTTCAAGGAGTGGTGGGTATCAGAGCCACTCCCAGGCGATGTTGCGGATGTGGTTGATTATGACTGGGCGTATGGTACATACTATGTGGCGATTGTCCGGCTGACAACGAATGCGTATGCGATCTACCAGAGCCGAGATTATGGCAGGACATGGAGACTGGTATACAATGCTCCAAGCGTTTTATATAATGTTCTCAGGGTTGATCCAGGATGGATGCTATGCAGCGCGTCGGATGGGTGGTATGAGTCAACAAACTCTGGTACGAACTGGTACAAAATATCATCTGATGCTCCAGGATGCCGTGCAATAGTGAATGTTGGAAACGATACATTACTCGCACATGATGGGAGAAAGGTATGGAAATCAACTAATCGTGGAAGAAACTGGTATACAGTTTTAAATCCTTCCTGGGATAACGATTCATATCCAGCTATCGATGGTTTTGGTAGGCAGGTATTGGCTGCTGTTGGTGGTAGGCTTTTTGTATCAAATGACGAAGGGAATACCTGGAATGAACGCACAGCACATTATGAAAATTATAATATCTGGAATAGAAATGATGTGCGGATATTACAAATAATTTTAACTCGTTTGGATTATATTGATTATAACTTTTATCCAAGATATATGATGCGGGTATATTTTAAGAATCTTGGAATTGTCCGGCATTACTATATATCGGATCCATTCAAGCTAGGTGTTGCAAAATTTGATCAACCATTCTCAGGATATGAGAATGGTCAGCTCGCTACTCATATTATCCAGAGAGTAGGTACGCCAAATATTGAGTCAATGGTATTCTCCTCACAGATGCGGTTCAATACCCAGCGAAACGCTTACGAACCATCACTGAAGTACAGCCTGGATGGTGGGATTACCTGGCAGGATATGAATATCAGTGAGTTTTCAGTATATGGTATAGATATCACAGGAGAAATTAGCGGAGGATCAACTCCGACCACACTCGATGCATGGGTGGAGGTATATGATGCTAAGGATCTATCATCATATCCAGCACGTAATCCATACTATATAACATTCAATGTTAAATATACACGACATGCGACATGGTGTGGTAATGATATATGGTATACATATGATGTTCACGCAGAATGGTACAAGAAAGAAGTTATGATGACATTCGATGCTGATGTTTATCTGAAAAACTGGGAAAAACGCACCAAGTCGTTCGTTACTGATCTGCTGATTAGAAAGGATCGCATAAATGTCATACAGTATTTGGATGCGTGGCTCAGAAAGGCCTTACAGAAATCATTTACCAGCCGTGCTTCAATCGGAGTTACTCGTGCCAAATCAATGGCTATGCGAGAGTACTTGCAGAAGGCATTCGATTCAGAATATGCATCTGATATGATGTCGGTTGGTACGATCGATTTCAAGTATGGCGAGATGGATGCGTGGCTGCAAAAGACGCTTGAATTTAATATAAATAATAAATTTTATTCACGGAAGACATTTGTTGGCACATATCCGATTCGTGCGTACATGCAGCGCACACATAAATTTGGATTCACTGATAAATTGTTATTATCGAAGGCATTCAATTCGACATATAAAGAGCGTTTCTATTCCAGAAAGACGTTTATCCAGGAATTGCCTCACGATTCACTGTTGGTAAAGGCACTTGGATTCGAGTATCCTGTTGATTATTTATGCAGAACAGAGCTTGGAAAGGTGCTTTACAGTGATTTCTATTCTCTGAAGCCAGTTAACAGCGAATTCGGTGCGAATGTGATAATTGTTGAGAACATGTTTGACAAGGCCGTGGTCGAGTTCGAGAGAGTAATTCCGCAGATATTCGAACTGTGGTCGAAGATGCTCAGGTATGATGTGTTCGATTCCAGAAAGGATATTGAATACGGTGGGTGAGCTGATTGCTAACGAGAGAGCAGCGAATAAAGGTATTCAATTCGATTCCGAATAACCTGTGTGGCAAAACGATACCGAAACGTGTTACAGATCAGTATGTGCAGTCGCCACAGGTTCCTGGAATTGAGATAACTTACCTGACGCAGGGCGTTCGTGCAAGATGGTCATCGTCTCCAATAACGTTGCGATATAATCGGGAGAAATATGAATACGAAGAACGATGGGGCCAGATGCACAAGTGTGTTGTCAGTATTACTATAAACAGTTATGACAAAGCAGAACTATTCGATATGGCTTCGGAGATGCTTCGTGAAATATTCCGAACGCGGCTTGGATTTTACTGGCCACGTGATCGAGTCAAGTTTATTGATGTGATATCCTCACCGATATTCACCTCGGTGAGGATTGAGCAGGATAGAAAACTTGTGCACAGAGTGCATATTGACATCTGGCTCGAATACGAGTTATCCTGGTGGCGCGATTCCGATCCGGCGATACGTCGGTTTGGATACGAAATTAACGATTATCTGACAGGGATGCTATTCGAGCCAGGCGCATACGGATGTACAGTTAAGCTTGTAAGGTGATTTTATGAAGATAGTAAAAAGGCTGATTGACGCTAAGGCTGCTGGTCTTATAACAGAAGAAAAATATCAGGAATATGTTAGAAAGAATCCTGATACGTGGGCCAGCATGAAGATTGAGGTTGAGGTTCCTGACAAAACAACGACACAGGAGGTATCGTATGGTTCGCTTTATGGTGATAGTTAATGCCAGTATACGGAAATAAGAATGCTTTTGTTGGGCTCGTTATTGAGCTCAGGGCGATTGGCCCAGTCCCTATAATAATCGGCCAGGGGATATGCGGCCTCGTCGGGACATCGAACAGAGGTCCAACATCTGAGGCAGTCCCGATAGGGATGCCATCCACCGGTACCAGGCTTTACCACAGTGGCGATCTCAAGGAGGCAATTGAGCTCGCATTCCAGCAGGGTTGTCCTGTGATTTATGCTGTTCGTGTGCTTGGTAAGGGGAACAAGAAGGCAAGCAAGAAGGTTAAGGATGGCGCCACTACACCGAGTGAAGTAGGTACATTTTACGCTGCCAGCGAAGGTATATGGGGTAACTCGGTTATAATCACCATCGAGGATGGTGAATTCAAGGCAACCGATGTTGAAATATTCGCTGGAGATGGTACCGCCGGCCCGTATGCCCTGAAGGTTTGTGATATTATCGAGTCTCCGAGAAACTATGTCAAGGTCAATGGTATTCCGAGAACGATTGTATACAATTCAGGCGATCTCGGAGAGGGCAAGGTATATGTTGATAAGGTAAACGGTACAATTACATTCTATGAGGGCGAGGAACCAACAACAGCGCAGACGATTTCTGTTTATGTCAAGTACATGACCAGAACAGTCACTCTCACAGATAACGAGATGACTGAGACATACCGCAACATACGTGATCTCATTGATCTCCAGGCCAGGCTGAGAACAAGCGCACTGGCAAACTTCGTGCCGAAGGCTGGCGCGCTGCACCTACCCGCCAACAGCACATTTGCTCTTGAGGACGGTAGTGATGGACAGGAGATCGTCACCGATGATTGGGAGGAGGCGCTGTACCTTCTCGGCAATACAATTGCGCCCACGACCGTTGCCATAACCAGCTACGAAGTCGAGCCATCGTCTTACGACCTGATTCCGGTTCTGGATGGATTCGTCACCTGGATGGCAAACAGGTTCCAGCCATGTATAGGTTTCGTGTCTGCCAGAGAGAACGAGTCTGTTGCGAATCTGCTCGATCTGGCGGCTGGATACAATAATCGTCTCCTTGTCATAGAGGGCAACGGATGGGATCAGTCGAATCCGAGAAAGAACCTCGCGGTTGCTCATGCTGCTAAGGAGGCGGCAGTTGCGCTGGGCGAGTCGACTGCTCTTGCTATGAACTCTCTAAATGGTGTAAGAGACCTTCTGGTCACATTCAACCAGGACGAGATGGACGCACTCACGCGCGGCGGTATTAACGTATTCATGAAGCAGCGTGGTATAAAGCCGTATGTCAGTATTACGACAGCAACCGACTGGCAGTTCATGAGGTGCGTTGATAACAGAACAATCAACTGGATAATCACCGCACTGGATTATGTCTGTAAACAGTTCTACCACCAGAGGAGGACTCCAGAGGTTCTGACTGCGCTCAAGGCCTCCATTGAGGGTATTCTTGATGAGCAGGTCATACTCGGCAACGTGGAGAGGTATCACGTTGAGGTGATGCCGAACGAGATAGATGTCAACCGCGTTGATGTCGAGCTGCTGGTACAGAACATCGGACACATTGAGCGCGTGAGGGTCGTGTTCGGCGTCGGAGTACTGCCGAAAGAGTAAAAAAGGTGGTGATTAATGCCAGGAAATTATAAACCAGCATTTAACCAGGGTACAATTCTTGCAAACCAGCATAACATTGATATAGTTGCTCAGGACCCTGGAGATATTGTTGCGATTTTCACTCCATCAAAAGGAAATGGTACGCCCGCAAATATTCAAACATTGAAGATTCCGCTGAAGGCATTTACATGTGATAAAACAGTCGATGTGACTCCAGTGTACGGCACCGGTTCACATCTGGCCTATCAGAAGACGTATGGTAAGGTTGGCTACAAGGGCAGCTTTACCATCAATTCGTGGATAGATCAGGCTGAGAAGATGAAGCTGGAGCGCCTTGTATACTCCCAGGAGAAGTGGGAAGGCACTCCATTGGAGTTCGATATCATCATAACGGACCGTGTCGGAGCCGGAGGAGAAGAGTCACAGACTGGAGAGACCAGCGGTTCTGGTGAGTCGGGAGGTGCCTCACAGGCCTCGCCGGTCATTGTGAAGGTGCTGTACTGTACTCTTTCCAGCAGCGGAATAGATATTGGCGAGCCAGGCAACGTTATTGCTACGAAGTACGAGTACGTTGCCCTCAGGCGGCAGCCCTACTAAATGATTTTCCTCCCTGTTGGGAGGAAAATCCTTTTAATAGTTATTAGCTATTAAGGAGCGTGTAATATGGGAAAGCTAAGTAAGTCGGTAATAATTCAGGGTATAGATTACAGAGAAGATGTGTTTCTTCCAGCATATAATGCAACAGTGACCATCCGGCCTCTCACAGATGTTGAGCTGTTTGAGTGCAGAGAGGCGGCTGGGATAATCGATATACTTGCTAAAAGAGGAATCACGGGAGGTTCTGATAAGGAGATACTCGAAAAGATATCAAGTGATCCGGAGATAATGAGAGACTGGATCACAGCGTCGAGCAAGCTGGCTGTTCAAGCCGCAAGATATGGTATTGTAGATCCAGAGCTCAGGGAGCTTGTGGATAACCCATTGAAGGGGCAGCCAGGACAACCTGATAAGGTCATGGCTCTGGAGCTCCTCCGTGGCGGATCTCTGGAGCTGATCGGGTATCGAGTTATCGAGATCACCAGTGGTGATATTTCAAATTTTACAACTCAAACGACGGAAAGCAGTTCATAATGCTTCATGCTGCGGGGTATAAGTTCGATAAGAGTATTGAAAAGCTCACGCCCGCGCAGATTGAATTGATTGCTCGTGCTCAGGCATATATCAACAGCGGCGAGAATGGGCCTGTCGAGGAGATCACACCATCCGGACGCAAGCTCATACGGATGACGGAGGAGGAGTTCGAGAGGTCTCTCCGTGGAAAGGAGACTCTACAGCAGCTCAAACAGAGATTCGCTGCAATGAAGCAGGCTGCGATCGAAGAGGCACGAGATTACGCACGTCAGAGAATAGAGGAGGCACGCAGGAGGCTTGGATTCGATAAAAAATGTCCGACATTAGAAATGCTACAATAGCGATTCAGGTTGTTGGAAATGCTCTACAGGAGATAACCAAGATCATTGGAGCATTCAAGCAGCTAGTCCAGATGGCAAAGAATCCTATTGTGATAAAGGTTGCAGTAGACTCTGAGTCGCTAAAGCGTAGCAACGAAGTGATTGAGAAGGCTCTTCAGGCCACCAGGACTGCCGAGGTGCCTGTTGAGCTCGGAGAAGAAAAGAAGAAGGCAGAGGAAATTGAGGTACCCTCCATTCCTCCACAGGAGGTTCCAGTACGTCCCAGGCTCACTGAGACACCTTCACTTCCGCCTCTCTATCTCCCAATTCAATACTCAGGCAAGATCCCTCTAGCAAAAACCACGAAGATTCCTCCATCTGAGTTCGTTTCAACAGGGATCATTCCTCTTCCTGAACGTGGGATAGCTCCTCTTCCTGAGCGCAGAATAGCTCCTCTTTCCGAGAAAGAGCTAGCTCCGCTGCTCGATTCTACTCAGTTTGAGCGAAGTGCCAGCATCAAGGTGAATGCTGTAACCAAGCTCACCGGAAACACCGGATTGTTCCGATCTGCGCTTAATGCCCTTGGCGGGGTTATGGGCAGTATCATCGGCCAGTTCAGGGATATCCGTGGAGAGCGTGGATATGCGGAAGCGATGGACGAGGCCAAAGAAAAGACCGACGATATGGCAGATTCGGCCAGTAAATTGACTCTGAGGGTCAAGACTCTTGGTCAGGCGCTGCGAGCTGAAAGGTTTGCAACAACGACGATATTCACATCGCTTGCATCGATGTACCTCTTCACCAAGCTGCCTGAGGCAGCAATGAACTACGACCAGATGAAGAGAGAGTTCATTGCACGCGCCCGTGAGAAGGGTTGGGGAGAGGATATAATTGAAGAGCTTACTGCAAGCAAGCCGGCTGTTAAAGGCATATCCAGATATGAGCATTTAGAAGCACTGAGTACAGTTGGATGGTACGAGAGAGAACCTGAAAAGCTGCTGCCGCAAATCACCAACATGGAGAAATTTTATGCGGCATACAAGGAGACTCTTCGTACTCAATCTGGAATCGGTAGCTTCAGCGAGCTGATGTCTGCAATTCATTCCGGCAATTACGAAGTACTGAGACCTGTTCTCGGTACCAGCATAATTACAGAGATTCAGGCAATTCCTGAGGCGTATCGAGAGATAATGCAGGAGTACATCAAAGAGGGAATGCCGGCAGATATCGCAGAGCAGCGTGTCAAGGAGCTTGCCGCGATTGATGCCATAAATAAAAAGCTTCAGGACACAACCGACCTGGAGAAGCGGATTGCAGATAATTCGCGGATGTCGTGGCAGGACTTCTATGCGGCTGTGCTTGATGTTGGGATTGTCATCGGTGATACAATCCTCCCTGCAATGATGACCCTGGCGGACTGGGCGCGAAAGCTGGCTGATTTTATCAGCAGCCATAAAATTCTTGCAACCATTATTGGATGGGCACTTGTTCTCGGACTCGTTGCAACCATAATAGGATTGATTGCCAGCATAATAATGTCCGCAGTCGGCGGACTCGGTATAATGGCATCTCTCCTGGCCGGAATAGGATTGGGTGTGCCTGAGATCGCCGCTGCGTTTGCTGCAATACTTGGAGTTATCGTGCTTCTACCGCCGATACTTGAGAAGATCGGCTCAAAGCTGGGATGGATTGCGGATTTGTTCAAAGGCATTGATGTGAACAAGCTCCTGGTTGGAGATATCGGTCAGCTCGGCGTCGTTGCGGATAACATAAAGGAGATGATAACATCCCGCATAAAGATATCCATCGGAGAAGGTCCGCTGGGTGTTTTCAAGGGATTCGATTTAGGAAAGCTGCTTTCAGGCGATCTTGGTCAGATCCGCACAATCCTCAGCAATATCGGGAATGCTCTTAAGGGAGAGTACATCTCATTTCTGGGATCAAGGATAACAGATGCCATATTCTCAATTCCGGATGCGATTGTTGGCAGTATTAAGTACACATTACATGATCTCTTTGATCCTGTTATCAATGCAATAAATATGCTATCCGGTATCGCCTCAGGCATATATGATAAGCTGATTTCGATCTGGGGCGAGATTGTACGCATAGTTGATAAGATTAAAGATTTTGGAATAAAGAATGTTCCTGGCGTAGCCAAGGCAGAGTCGATTGTTAATACAATAAAGGAGAAATCGTTCGGATTTTTATCTGCTCTGCCATTCAAAACAATGCTCACTGCCCAGGTGGCTGGTCCGGAGCAGAGAGACATTGGCGATATTAAGAACCAGATAAAAATTGTAACAAATGCCGTAGCCGGCCCTGTTATGGGCAATCTCGTCGATCGTTTTCCGTTTTTGATTACCATAATAAATCTTGCTTATGAGATAATACTCAAGATATATGAGCTCCTGCGCCGATTACTTGACTGGATAAATGAGAAGCTCGAATGGATTCATGGATTGATATCAAAGATCTGGGACTGGGTATCTGGGTTCAAGGATTGGCTGGCTGGTATACTATCAAAAATCCCAGGTGTTGGTAGTCTGTTTGAGTCTGAGGCTGAGAAAGAGCTCAAAGAGCAGTATGGATTTGTCGGGTGGGGAACAGAAGAGAACGAAGGGATGGCTGGATTCCAGGCATATGGCATCAATTATTCAAAGGTGCCTTCTGAGCTTTCTGGTGAGCTTGCAAGACTAATATCTGAATACAGTGGGGGTAATTCATACCTGGCAGGAGGGCAGTACAAGAAGTTCGTCGAAGAGCATCCTGAGATGGCTGAGTATTTAAAGCCAATCTTCGCGAAATACTACACTCCATACGAGGCAACCCTGCCTATTGAAAGGGGCGGCCTGGGAGTGCCACCAGACCTTCTTGATAAGGCGAAGAACGAAAAACCCCCTGAGCCGGCAAAACTACCATCTCCAGGCGAGATTGTGGAAGGAGCAAAGGAGGGCCTGGAAGAGCAGACAAAAGAATCCGCACAGAAGACGGAGGAGGGGCTTAAAAACAAATCCACCGCAATGGGCGCCGCTGACTGGAGCATATTCTCGCCGCTCAAGTATGCATATAGCGCTGGCAAAGGAGCTCTCAGCAAGTTTGATGTCGGATCGACGTTCGAGCGCGGTGGCATGTTTGCAGGTATTGTTCACGCGCCGGAGGAGATAATCCCACAGGCAGTTGCCAGGAGAGGTCCTGGACCGATCTCGTCTGCTATAAACACGCTGCAAAACATTATCGAGCAGAACAGACGGGAGATTTCAAGAGCAGAGAAATACGATATCGGTGTATCATTTAACCGTACTGGATTATTTAAAGGAATTGTTCACGCCCCTGAAGAGATAATTCCTCAGGCAGTTGCGAAGAAGGGCCCTGGACCAATATCCAATGCGCTGAGTATGTTGCATAAATTCTCTCTCAACCAGGTAAACAGCCGGAGCTCCAGCATAATAAATGCAGCTATGCAGCGGAGCCATATTTCGCTGGAGAAAATGATATCAGAGAACGTTAAAAGAGAGGAAACGTACTCAATGCCTACGTATAATGTAAATCTATCAGTGAATGTCGATAATCCTGTTATTGATAGCCGAGAGAGGATTGAGGAGCTGACTACTGAGCTCCGGCACAGGGTCGAGAGAATGATCCGCGATGTGATACATCGTGAAATGAGATACTATACAAGAGCTTAGGAGGTTAAAGCGTGCCAGACGATACCAATATCGATGATACCAATACTGATGATACTTCAGGATCGAACACGTCAGGAAGGGGCGTTGCCGTAAAGATCGGCACTCTGACACTTGGCGAGAACCTCATAGATCCGGATCCAAATCCACAAAGAATTACGTACACACAGGACTTCAGTATTCGAGTACATGACTGTATACCAAAACCAAAAACACAGTGTACCCAGCCGGAGGGGCTGTGGAGACTGGTTATCGAGTTCACAACTACCCGTAAGGAGACAAGCGATAAAATTGTTGAGATGAATGCTGGACCGCACTGGGTTGTCACTGACCGAATGTCGCTCCCATGCTATATCGAGAGAAAGCGTGGTGTCCAGGAGCCAGGTAATAAGGACGTAATGAGATGGGTATTCGAGCTGATTGAATGCTACGACGGTACAGGAGCTGAAAGCTATGGAATCACTCCTGGATATCCGACAGAGACACAGCCGCTTCCGACCGATAATACGAGCTCAGGTAATCAGTAGGTGATCATTTGCCAATCAAGTACTGGATAAAGATCGGAGATACTGTTCTCAGCAATGCCAATTACGATCCAGGAAGACCGTACAGGGACGATCCTGAAAAGGTCAATGCCGATCTGATTGAGCTGGTGCTTGAATCAATGCAGAACGCTGATGGCCAGACGTTCACTATAAAGCTGGCTAATATCGACCATAAGCATACCGGCAGGTGGATGGTCACTGATTTCGTATGGTTTGCATTGATCGATGAAGGATATACAGCACGACCGAATAGTGACAAGCCTGTCCGAGTATATCAGGATAAATTCCCACTATGCCGAGGCACTGTTCAGTACGTCGAGTATGACCTGTACAATGTCCTTATAAAGGGGTCATTCCTGGAGGACGAGCTTGGTGCTGATTACCCCTCAAACGAGCTTGTGTTCACCGGCATGAAAATATCTGATGCCGTCAACAAAACTCTTGATGATTATGAAAAGAAAAACGGCATCAAATTCGATAAGCGGTTCATTCAGGTAGAAAATGACCTTGTAATGGGTAATGTGATACGCAAGACCAACGAGAAGTACAGAGATATAATGGACTTCCTTGCAAATATGTGCGGCGCCATCTGGTGGGTTGAGGCCGGAGAGCAGCCAGGTACTGCATACTTTCACTTCACAGATGCACAGAATACTGGCATGGAAACCCGTATATGGGATTTCACCGAGAAGGTTACGCTACCATCATATGGTCTGAATGTTATTGGATATCTGAATGATGTCGTTGTTGTGGGAGGCGGAAATCCAATAATTGTGGATCCGAATGCGATCGGCTCGGAGATCATGGATACCAGGAGGATATTTGGCAAGCATACACAGATTGATCCTGGTACAAAGATCTTCAGCGGCCCAACGATATTCGATCCTACACAGTATGATAAGGAGAAATGTGAGGAGAGGGCAAGGAAGATCGTAATTACCAGCAGGCAGGTCAACAAAGGTATCGCTCATCCCGAATTCATGGGCGTATCTCCGAAGCTCACCGACATAGTGTCGTATACACTGGCAGAGATCGGGAGAATGAATCCTGGAAATACGTACCGAATAATCCAGGGTCCAATAAAGATCACTGGACGTGTCATATCAAAGCGTGTTGAGTTTTCCGCTGATGGATGGGTATGTCAGCTAGGCTTGAAGCCGCTGAATGATCAGGAGCTATGGGGGTCGAGTAATGCCAGCAGCCAGCAGTAGTAAGGCTCCAACGGATATAACTCCTTTGAATCCGGTTGGAGCGAAGGTATTCATGTCCGATAGTGCAATCGTCGGCTACACACGGCAGATGAACTATCGTATCGTATATTTCGTCTCAAAGGATGAATTCAAGCGGCTCCTGGATAAGCTCAATGCGGAAAGCAAAGGAGAACCATATCTATATACCGATTTTCTGCCGCAGGGGGAATACGATCTCTATTATGATTATAGGACTGATACACCGATCGTGTATACCAGGTACGAACTGGATGTGATTACGATTGACAACTTTGAATATCTGTGGATCGTACATCCGTGGGATAGCTCATATGTGGCCGGTAGCATTGTGTATGGCTGGCCAAACTGGATAATACGATAGGAGAGAAAAATATGGCAATTGTTAGAGAAGGAACCGAATCACTTGTAGATGCATATCTGGCGAAGCCGATAGCTCCTGCGATATGCATGGTGGATAAGATATATCCCCATCAAAAAGCCTGGAATATGGGAGCAGGAGACCGGAAGTTCAATGTAGTCGATATTCATCTACGTGATATCAGAGAACCCCCAAACGACGAGAATGATATAAAAATCTATAAGAGAGCTCTCGTTCTCCAGCGATATCATGGAAACGCATGTGGCACACCATGGACCCCACGGGTTGGAGATCTTGTTCTTGTGCTGTATCTGCATGACAACCTGCCGATAATACTTGGAACGCTGCCAAATATATTTCAGGAGCCCGTCTGCCGGCCAAATAGCAATGAGGACTCCATATATGACATGGTGTGCAAGATATGTAAGTGGGAGCGACCTAAACGTACAAAGGAGAATGAATACAACTGGACAGAGCATCCGTTCCCATCACATCCTCCTGTTTGCATGAAGTACTTTGATGATACCAGGGACTGCGTCCTGGTGCACACATGTCCACATGGATACAAGGGACATGATGAAGTATGTGAAAACTGTAATACAGTGGATTACATCGATGCAGGTACATACCTGAAGGTGCTATCCGGAAACACAAACTCCAAAATAGACCCCAACTGGAGAACAAAATATCACCACATAACAGGATCGATTGTGTATTTCGATTATGACGGGACGATCCATATAGAAAATAAGGTACAGGAGTCGCCGAAAGGGCATATAATCTTCTATCCAACCGGAACAATCGAGATGCATAGTGATCATAATGAGAGCTCAGGTGCATCCGTTACCGTATACGCTCCGGAGGATCCATCCACAATCGCGGCAGACATGCTTCACAGAGACACTGGAGCGCATGTGAGAATCTACAAGAGTGGTGTGGTTGAGATCACGGCTGCGCATGTACATATATACAGCGACGTAACGATTCATGGCCACCTCACAGTATCGAGCTGTACACATGGACCATGCAGTTGTGGTTAAATTTATTCGGGGTGATATTATGCCGGACCTCAAGACCAATATGATGTTTGATGCTGGTTATGTGAAGTGCCACTCCACACTGGAGCTGGAGATCACACCATATGGAGACCTGGCGCTCACATCGGATGATATTGAGCTCTTCAATCAGAACTTTCTGCTTTACTGGGGAATACCGCAGGGTGAGCGTCTCGATCCGCGCATAGGCTGTCCATGGTATGATTATCAGCACAAAAAGTCCACCAGTGCAAACCTGGCTGAGTTTCAGAATGAATTAAAGGAATCGCTGAAATGGCACTTTCCAGGTCTTGGTATAAAATCACTGAACCTAATATATCTGGATAACCACACCATATTCGGAGAGATGACCGTAGGGAGCGGCAAAATTCAGTTCCTACTTGATGAGCAGGAGCTCATGAACCTGAAGAATAGCATATGGGACCCGTTCAGAGAATTGATGGGTGAGACAAATGAGTAGTCGACGAACTGTAAGCCAGATTGTTGACGAGATGAAATTTGATATAATGCGTAGAAATCCGCAACTGAGCTACTGGGGTCCACTATCTGTTATAAGAACAATCGTGGAAGCATTTGCAGTACAGCTATACGAGGTTGAAAAGGAGATAGAGAGGACTGAGCGGGTTCTGTTCATAGATAGCGCAACTGGGTCCGATCTGGACCGGCTCATCAAGGATCGACTGCCGGAGGGGAGACATCCAGGCACGAAGGCAAGTGGTATAGTGGTTTTCTCGCGTGACACTCCCGCTACATCCGATATCACAATTCCGGCTGGAACCAGACTGGCGGCTGTGCATCCGACCATGGACACCATATACTTTGTGACAACTGAGGATGCTATAATAGCGGTCGGAGAAACATCCGTCTCAACCAATGCAGTCGCCGAGAAGGAAGGCATCAACGGGAATGTTGTCGCATATGCTATAAATCATATGGTATCCACCATTCCAGGCGTTGTTCGAGTTGAGAACCCATATCCATTTACAGGAGGATCCAATGAGGAATCTGATGACGACCTGAGAAAGAGGTACATGTATACGGTCAACGTGCCTGGACGGGCCACTGCCAATATGATAGAGCAGCATCTCAAGGACGATGCAATGATTCTTGAAGCCAGATGCTACAATGTTGGTGGCGGTGAGGTTGAGATAATCGTAGATTGCGCCGAACCGAGTGAGGAGAGATTCATTGAAGTAAGCGAGAAAATTGAAGAGAACATAGCCGCTGGGATTGTATCTCGTGGACTGTATGCCGCTATAATTGATTATGCTAATCCAATGTATGAGCTCGGAGATTCTGATGGAGGATACATATGGCTGCGAGCCGAGCGAATGATTCCAAATGATGAGACAATCACAATTTACTTCAAGGATAAAAATGGGGAAACACAGGAGGCAACTGTTATCATTCCAAGAAATACTCCAAAGGGGTTTGCTATAAAGGCTCAGATGCCCCAGGGAAAGCTCGCAACCTCGATTACTGGATCGAGCACTGTGCAGTACAGCTACACAGCTCTGATTGGCCTCGGAGAGTATCCGTATTTGTTTAACCTGCCTGAAACTGTTCTGGTTACAGTTACCATATCCATAACTCCGACAGATACTCCTGAGAAGGATCTGGACAAGAATATCGAAGCATCCGTTACGAACTTCCTCAACTCGTTCAGCATCGGAGAGTCTCTTGAATTCAGCGATCTTGCGCAGTATGTGTACTTCGAGTATGGCGAAAACGGTAGAAAATTTGTTGGAATAGACACTGTTAACAGTATACTCATATCTGGAAACAATACCTCAATAAATAGCTACGGTGAAAAAATAGAGGTAGAGCCAGATCAGAGAATCAGAGCCGGAAGCGTTACGGTATCAATGGTTTAATTAGTCCAGACCAAGATAATCCTTACGATTTAGATACAGTGCTTCTGTTATCTCAAGGTCTCTTTTATTGTACTCTACCAGCTCATCTATTTTTCCGGCATTATAGAGCTCTTCAACTATTTCTCCGGTAGAGGATTTTATTTTATCAGTGATCAGCATACTCAGCTCCCCCAGGCTCATCGGCATTTCCCACTTTATCTTTTGATATATATCGTAGTTTCGCGGGCTTTTTGATGATGGGAGAAGATCACCGAATCCAGTTATTCTGTTTTTTGCTGCTCTCCACCGTATCATTGGTATATCAAATCCGATTCCATTGAATGTAATAATCCGTGTCGGATTGTTCTTTTCTAGAAAATTTTTCGTGTCTAGCAGAACCTGTCTTTCATCACCGACAAATATAACAGAATCATTTCCAATCGGTTTGAAACCTACAACGATTATTTTCGATGTACATGGATGAAGAGCAGGTGCTGACATCTTTTTCTTCTTCGATGAGAAAAGAGAGATGAACTGATCAACAACGTCCTGAGGGGCACTGATCGTTTCGATATCCATTACAACCTCCATCACGATTCCTCCATGTATGTTATAGATAGAATAGCATCAACTGGCAGCAGCACATATTTAGATGATGAATTGTCTGTCTTGAGCAATATTGCTGACATTGAAAAATCCTGCAATATACCAGCATAACTTCTATGCTCAAGAACATCTACGGTAATTCGTTTACCAACATGTGCTGAAAGGGTGCGGTATACCAGATCTTCGATTTCCATCTCATGACCACCTATTGTGAACTCAAATATGGATCAAAGATATATAAATATTTCCAATATCCAATATACTTAAATCAGTATCATATCCAATTTTAAAATCTCCGGAGGTAGTTTGATGCTAGAAGAGATCCAGAAAGCACTACAGATTCTTATCGATGATGGCCAGATCGTAGAGCTGCGAGCGTTCGGTCGCGACAGAAAAGAGATCATATCTGGATACTTTAAATACAAAGATGTCCTTGCGCGACGAGCACAGGACCTCGACGATAGCGGGAAGTATAAAGGCATACATATCACACTAAACCCTGTAAAACCTGAGCTGTATAACATATCCCCCGAAAATATCATAAAATCCACACGAGCAACGTCCGATATGGACATACTAAAGAGGATCTGGTTTCCCGTCGATGTCGATCCAGTAAGAAAATCCGGAGTGTCCTCTACCGATAATGAGCACGCAATTGCGATTGAAGTTGCGAGGCGAATAATCGAGTTCATGCAGGACATGGGCTGGCCGGAACCAGTAATGGCTGACTCAGGAAATGGTGCACATCTTTTATGGAGGATTGATCTCCCAAATGATGAAGAATCCCGCCGGCTGATCGATTCATGTCTTAGAGTTATGGCAGACCTGTTTGACAGTGATCAGGTCAAGATCGATACATCAGTATCAAATGCCAGCCGGATATGGAAGCTGTACGGCACGACTTCCAGGAAGGGGGAAAACTCACAGGATCGCCCATGGAGGATGTCCAGAATATTGAAGGCTCCAGATAATATTGGAGTAGTTAGTAAAGATCAGCTAATAAGTTTTGCCGCGCTTCTGAAAGACCGATCACAGCAGGTAGACGTGCTGTCATATGGCTCGGCATGTGAAATTGATATCAAGAAGTGGATAGAAGATCACGGGTACACCATATATCGCGAGAAGGACGGCTACCTCGGCAGAATATATGTTCTGGATACATGCCCCATGAACCCAGAGCATACTGATAAGTCTGCATGTATTATAAAATGCAAGAACGGCAGGATATTGTTCAAGTGCCACCACGACCACTGCAAGGAGTACACATGGAATGACGTACTTAAGAAGCATGGAGAAGTGATGGGGAGTGTGGTGGTAGGAAATAATCAGATACTCACCATATACGATGTGACCAAGCCAGATCGAAACGATCCCTCCATTCTTCGGTTCAGCCCCACTAAGGCCGCGAGGGCCATCCTGTCGATATATACAATAATAACAGACGAAGATGGGGATATGTGGGTATATGACAACGGTATATATGTAAACGGTGTCAATGACCTGATCGATAAAACACTCAGCCGTGTGGCAGGCGATCTATATACACTTAACATGAGTAGAGAAACGATCAGGAAGGTTCAGATTGAAACAAGAAAGTCAGGAATAAGATGGAATGCGAATCCAAACTTATTCGGAGTCGCTAATGGAGTTATAAACCTTGAGACGTGGGAATTTATGGAATATTCTCCGGAAATGTATATAACGATTAGATCTCCTGTTGTATATGACCCAGAGGCCGACTGCCCTGAAATAAAGAAGTTTCTTAGATCAATATTTGCCACAGATGATGATATCCTCACGATAATTGATTGCTTTGTTGCGATGTCCAGATCAATCGCATCAGGTTATTTTCTGACTCTTATCGGAATAGGTGGTAATGGTAAGAAGGTACTGGAAACCCTGATGATGGAGTATGTGGGACATGAAAACTATACCACTGTTCGTGTCAGCAAGCTGGATAATGATCGGTTTGCCAGAATGTCGCTGAAAAACAAGCGGCTATTGATAAATTCTGAAGTAAGCGGAGAGAAAGCAGAATCAGACTGGATCAAGCTTATTGCTACTGGCGATGTCACAGACAGCGACGTAAAATATAAGAATAGAATAAAATTCTCTCCATTCTGCTTCCAGGTATTCGATACGAACATCGGGCAGAGATTTCACGATAATTCTCGTGGATTCACCAGGAGGATACTGAAAATCGACTGCCCTTACATATTCACACCGAATCCAGATCCGAATGACCCCATGCAGAAAAAGGAAGACCCAGACATATACAAGAAGATTTTAACACCGACCGAGCTATCCGGACTGCTGAATATCGTGATCAAGAGAGCTCCTCACGTCATCAGGACTGGCCACATATACCACGTGAAACCTGGAGATCAGATGTCAGATGAGTATTACATGCAATCCGATTCGGTGTTTATATTCGTTGACCGGTTCATCTCATACGACCCAGGCGCACCATTCATTCTGACTTCCGAGATATACGAGGCATACAAAAGTTTCTGTAGATGCATAAATGCCACCGCGAAGCGTGATGTTGTGCTTGGTAGATACATATCAAAAGTATATAAAAAGGCAAGTAGAAATGGAATCAGTGACGGCAAACGTGGAAAAGGGTTTGATGGGGTGCTGATAAACTACAAAGAATTGAATGAGTTTATAAACTCGATGAGCAGCCGCAGCAGCACATCAGATGCGTCAAAAATAGTTGCAGAGCTGTTTGGGGAAAAAACATAAATACTTAATTCAATCACATTACTTGCATGTATAAGGAATGTGGTAAGCGGGTCTCTCAAACCCGCTCACGCCAGGAGCCGTGCGCGCATGACTATGGAAATAGTTGGTAGTCCTAACATATTAACCTTACCATCGCAGCAGTTGTCGGCCATCGATATCCAGAGAATAATAGATGTCGCCATCGACAATGCGACGCATACTCTGGTCAGCGAGATAAATGAGCTCAGAAAGGAGAATGCAGAGCTGAAGGCAAAGCTGAGCAGGATGGAGCACGACATCAACACCGCTAACGAGAATGCAGTGATTGCAATCGAAAATGTAACAAAGCTCAGGAGGAGCCTGTCACATGGAAATAGCGACCTCAGTGAGAATAGACGACTTGCTCTGAAGTCGATGCTTATTGCAAACGGCGGTAGAATGTCTTTTAAAGATGCGATGAGGTTAATGGGCATAAGCAAGTACCAGTTCTCCCGACTGATACGAACATGCGATTTCGTCGAGGTGAAGAATTCCAAAACAGACAAAAGAAAAAAATACCTTATACTCACGGATAGATAGTTGCGTGCAACTATCAACTAATTTTGCCTTCTCTCGTCCAATGTAAAAAAACGACGAGTTCGATGCGCAAAATTGCGCATTGAAATTGCATGGCTAGTGTGGAAAAGGAAAATAAAGAAGAGAGATTAGTCGTAGAGTGTGATGTGGTTGTCACAGAAGAAAAATAGTTGATAGTTGCGTGCAACTATTTTCTATGCTCATCACTTCCTCATAATTTTTATCACGCGCGCGAAGCGCGCGTACAAATCAGCGTGCGTAGACTATATGAAAAAAGTTTATGATGTATCGATATGCAGCAGTCGCGCAACTATTTTTTCATCAAAAATTAATATCAGTAAAGCCTGGTAGAGAATTCCGTTGCAACTATTTCCTCTTCAGATACAAGAAAAGTTTATGAGGTATCGATATGCGCAGGTAGCGCAACTATTTTTTCTCTAAAAAACAATAGCAGTGAAGCGCAACGAGAAAACTCGTTGCAACTATCTCCCTCTCAATGGTCTTCCACAGGTCGGGATATCTGCGTCTGAATATCGCTTCGATCTCTCTCGTACCAACATCGCTCTTGCAGAATGCCGGCACAGTCAGCCTCATGTACTCCAGCATGGCTGCAACAATTGGCGAGAACAGGCTGACCGATGGCTTCGATATGCCAAACTCAACCGCCCGTCGCAATATCTCCGGATCTATCTTCGGTTCTCTGCTTTCACAGGTAATTGCGGCTGGATGCCCCCGATTTTAATCGGGGGAGGAAAGCCGCGTGACGTCCCTTCTATGCAACGTATTTGTACCTCCAAGAGGCAAAACATACAAACTTGCAATCATCTGGTTTAGCCTGTTGGGTTAGTCTCTTGCCAGTATTGATGTCATGCAGGCTTATTCTGTTGTTTATGTGCCCGCCAACATAGCACAGGCCGTATTTTGGGTGCTTAACGTAACTGCCACGTTTGAAGCCAAGTGACCTTGTACCACCTTGTCTCCTGCGGACACCACCTTTGGCGAACTGCAACATATGCAATTGCCTTCGGTTAAACCGCAGTGGTACAACGACAAGCAGTTCTGTATTGTCTGGTTGAACATGGCCGCCAGTATACCAGTTAGCCAAGCACCATGCGTCAACGCAGTGCGCGTCAAATGACTCGTCCAGTTTCCTGCTTGTTTTCTTCAACCCATGAGACTTCCTTAGCTGTTTTGTTTCCCAGCCTTCCTTTGTGTACACTTGCCCAAATCTAGCTAATTCCGAGTAAAACCATGTCTTGCCTACTTCAAGTGGCGTAAAGGATTGATTCCAGCGTTTCTTACCAGGTCTTGTAGTAGCTTTGATATTTTCAACCACGAAGACAGTTACTGGGAAGAGTCTCGTTAACCATTTAGCTATCCTCAACCGCCACTGCCAACGCGCTTTCGTTGAAGGAGGTAAGTCTTTATTCTTACGGTTGTTAAACTTGGCAGGGCGTCTGCGAGTTTTGCGATACCTTCTGGCTCTGCGCATATTGCGTCTGGTTTCTACAGCTTCCTTAACGTGCGTTACAGCGTGCGCTTGAACGTTAAGATATGTGTGTGCTTCTGACTTAACTGAATATCCTTCCATCTTGCTTCCTGAATCAATGCCCACAGCTATCGGTTGTTTATACCTAGCTGAAGGTTCAACATTAAGTCTTACGCAAAACACACCCTTGCTCCAAAACGGAGTAGCTTTACCAGACTTAATCCATCGCCTTGCCCTCGAAGGTTTTGTTGGCATTAGAGGATTGCCATCCTTATCAACAACAGGAACAAACCTCATGCGGTAAGCCTCCTTGTCGGAGTGTATTCGCCCCTTCGGCCATGTCCAGCAGGCTTAGCATGGTCTTTGCCATGCGTGGCATTAAGCGGTTCTGCCGTAGAGCCTGGAGCTAGGGTGGCACCCCAGGGTACTTATTAGCCCACTGGACGTAGCGGATTGGGTACCGCTTGGCCTAGTCAACCGTTGCCTGTTGCCTTGCTGCCGCCATCGCAAGCCCCCGAATTTATTCGGGGGTAGTTGACCTATCAGTTCAGATGGAATGTTATCGAGAATATTCAATAGCATTCTGCTTATTCCTTGTTTACATCGTATTTGTTTGTGCTCATCTTCCGACCTGGCCAGTCCGAGATCGATGCTCGCGCTGAATATTATATCAAATAGCTCATTAACATAATCATAAAAAAGTGTGGATTTGTACATTATCCGCTCACCACCTCCAGCATCTCTTTGACACTTTGATAGAGTTCATCTGACCTCACACTGCGCACATCACTCGCTATGATGGTATCTTCGATCTTCCGGCCATACACGGACATATACCGTCCGAGTATATTAGACTCTATCGCGGATCTGACTGCCTCATTATCGAGCGTGCTGGCAATTATCTCCATCGCATCGGTGAACTTGATTCCGGACACCCTCTCTGAGAGTTCTCTGTTCAGAATTACATTGCGATACTCCAGACCATCATCGAGAATCAATTTGATCCGGTAGTCCTTCACTCCGTTTACCTTACCGTGTGTTGCGCATATTCCCTTTTGAAGAGCCCTGTTGCATTCAGGACATCTGCTGATCACTCCTGACCCCTGCAATACTCGAATAATAGCTCCTGTGAACTCTTCTGTTGATGTGGTATTTGCAGGTATGTCCTCATCCAGTTTGGATGCCAGACTGTTTGAGTTGATGTACAGGCTAATTCTGTCATTGTATTTGCTCGTTCTTGCATTCTGGATCTCGTATGATGCGCCCTCCTCAAGCGGTGGATGCTCAGACTTCTTCCAGATAACATACCGCACCGATCCAGTCTCATCAGCGATTATACCATGCTGCGCTATGCTTGGGCTTGTGTTATCAAATATCCTGACAACTTTTCCTCGCACAGTGACCCATGCGTCGTCCAGTAGGTCTTTTATCTTCGTTACCGGAGAATCGGATACGTTCGTGACGCGAATGCTATCCATATCAACATAGCTCTTATCACTTAGAGGGATTATTGCACTATTTCTGTTAACCCCGACGCTGAACATCTTGTTATACTCACTGGTTACCACTCCTTCGAGGCGGTATGTCTTGAACTTTTCGAGTGGTGCGAATCCGGACTTCTCCCATATAACATATCGAATCGTGCCAGTATCGTCTTTTATTAGTCCGGCCTGTCTTATTGAGGGGCTGCTGTTTGGATATATCGACACCACCGTACCTTCAATGGTGACCCATTTATCCGGAGCATTGATCTGATTTATCTTCACGACCTTCGAGCCTGCTGGAACGAATCCGCTTTTAGTATAGTAATTGATTATGCTCGCGACCGCATCGTCTTCAGATACTCCATAGTAATTCACGAGCAGGTCGAACTTCGCAGTAACGTCCGTTTCCGAGAATGTAGCACCACGCGCTTTTAGCGTATCGATTAGGTATTCAACATCCATTTCAAATCACATGTACTGATTGCAATTTTCGATATAAATAGTTTTTGGGTAAACCGAAAGGAATATATTCAATGTGTGCGCAGCGGATATCATGTACGAATACGATCCGTTCAGTGAAGTAATGAGTATGCTCACCGATGAGGAGCTAATTGAAGCGGAAAAAGAAGCGGCAGACCTGTTTTTCAATAAGTATTATCCTGGGCTGGAAGGGGATTATTATGTGGAGAACATGTCGCTCGTTATAGGGGATGCGACTGAGGAGCAGATGAGGAAAGATGCTCTTCGGTTTGGAATTGACCCAGATGTATATGTTGATGTGTGGAGAGATATGCTTATCGATATACTGGAAGAGGCATTCGATGATATACTGTATGACACGCTGTGTAACAAAGTAGAGAGCAAGGCTCGCTAATCGAAAATATTAAATATATCTTTAAATTTATTAGAAAAATTGTAAAATGAAAAGATTATGAGCTCCGAATACGTTCGGAGAGGAGGCTGCATCATGGAAAAAATAATAGGAATTGATCTTGGTACCAGCAACTCCGCTGCGTCCGTTCTCAGTGGAGGAAAACCGGTAATAATACCAAGTGCCGAGGGCACCAGTATAGGCGGAAAGGCGTTCCCGTCATATGTTGCATTCACGAAGGACGGCCAGGTTCTTGTGGGAGAGCCGGCCAGGAGGCAGGCGATCACGAACCCTGAGGGGACGATAACCGGTATTAAGAGAAAGATGGGGACGGACTACAAGGTCGAGGTCTTCGGAAAGAAGTACACACCAGAGGAGATCTCCGCCCACATTCTGAGGAAGATAAAGCAGGACGCAGAGGCCTTCCTGGGGGAGAAGGTCGAGAAGGCAGTGATCACTGTTCCTGCGTACTTCAACGATAACCAGCGTCAGGCGACAAAGGATGCGGGCACGATAGCAGGGCTTGATGTCGTGAGGATAATCAACGAGCCCACGGCTGCCGCCCTGGCCTATGGTCTTGATAAGGGGAGAGAGCAGAAGATCATGGTCTTCGACCTCGGCGGCGGGACTCTGGATGTCACGATAATGGAGATGGGTGAGGGAGTCTTCGAGGTCAAGGCGACAAGTGGCGATACACAGCTCGGCGGCAGGGACATGGACGAGCGGCTTCTCAACTATGTCATCGATAAATTCCGCCAGGAGACTGGCATCGACCTGCGCAGGGATCCGATGGCGATGCAGCGCCTCCGTGAGGCCGTGGAGGTCGCCAAGATCGAGCTCTCGTCAATGCTCCAGACCACGATAAACCTGCCCTACATCACGGCGGATGCGAGCGGGCCGAAGCATCTGAACATGACCATAACCAGGGCGAAGCTTGAGGAGCTCATACAGGATGTCCTGGAGAGGTGTCGCGGCCCGATGGAGCAGGCGCTCAGCGATGCGAAGCTCAGCAAGAGCGATATCGACAAGATCATCCTGGTCGGCGGACCTACCAGAATGCCTGCGGTCCAGGAGTTCGTCAAGCGCTTCATGGGAAAGGATGTGGAGCGCGGCGTGGATCCCATGGAGTGCGTCGCAATGGGTGCGGCCATACAGGCTGGAGTGCTCGCGGGCGAGGTCAAGGATATTCTCCTCCTGGATGTAACGCCGCTCTCCCTCGGCGTGGAGACGCTCGGCGGGATTATGACAAAGCTGATTGAGAGAAACACCACGATCCCAACAAGAAAGAGCCAGATATTCACGACCGCAGTGGATGGGCAGACGAGTGTAGATATTCATGTGCTTCAGGGTGAGCGCCCGATTGCAAAAGAGAATATCTCCCTGGGGAGATTCACGCTGATGGATATCCCACCAGCACCGAGAGGGGTGCCCCAGATCGAGGTGACATTCGATATAGATGTAAATGGGATCCTTCATGTATCTGCGAAGGATCTCGGCACCAAGAAGGAACAGAGAATCACCATTACTGCTCCTCATAAGCTTAGCAAGCAAGAGATAGAAGAGAAGATCAAGGAGGCCGAGCGGTGTACAAAGGAAGATGCAGCACGGCTTGATGAGATCGAAACTGTGAATAAGGCCGAGGGGCTGCTGTTTACGACGGACAAGCTGCTGAAGGAGACACGTAGCAAGTCGCTTGAAGAGCAGGCGACACGTCTTGAGAAGGCCAGAGAAGAGCTATCAAAAGCGCTGAAGGATGAGAACAGAAATATCCAGACGATCAAGAAGCTGACAGAAGATCTACAGAAGGCAATGTTTGATTACAGCTCGGCAATATATCAGAACGAAACCTCGGCCAGGGAGGAGGAATGGAAGAAGGCATCCAACGTAGAAACCGAGACAGGAGAGGAGGTGATTGAAGACGAGGAGATAGATGTTGAAGTGAAGCCGAAGAGAAAGCGGGGTAGACCAAAGAAATCTGTTAAGGTTGAGTAGCCATGTCCAGAAAGGATTACTACGAGATACTCGGCGTTGATAGAAACGCAACTGAAAAGGATATAAAGAGCGCCTACCGGAAGCTAGCGATGCAGTATCATCCAGATAAGTCGGATGATCCAGATGCAGAGGAGAAGTTCAAGGAGATTTCAGAGGCATACGCCGTGCTCTCGGATCCTGAAAAGCGAATGCAGTATGACCAGTTCGGGCACGAGGGTCTTGGTAATATCAACTGGGAGGACGTGCTCCGGACGATAAACTTTGATGAGATCTTCAGCGGAATAGGTGGGATTTTCTCTCATCTATTCCGTGGTCATGGTGCCAGGATCGTAAAGGGTCGGGATATTCATTATGACATAGAGATGACTCTTGAGCAGGCGTACAATGGATTTGATGCAGTAATCGACGTTCCGCAGATTGGAAAGTGTAACGAATGTAACGGTACTGGTGCTGCAAATGGGTCATCGTATGAGGTATGTGGTGCATGTAGCGGCAGGGGGCATGTGATAAATGAGCGCAACATGCCAATGGGTAAGGTAGTTACAACTACACCGTGTAATATATGCTATGGACGCGGATATGTTGTTATTTCTCCATGCATGAAATGTAATGGCAGCGGTACGGTATCATCGACAAGAAAGGTCGAGATCTCCATACCCGCTGGTGTTGATACGGGGCATAGATTGCGGTTACGTGGATTTGGAGAGGTTCCAGATGCACCGCCTGGGTATATTGCAGAGCCAGGGGATTTGTACATAATCGTGCATGTGCGTGAGCATGAGATGTTCAGGCGGGATGGAGAGAATCTGTATTATAATCTGCCTATAATGTTCACCAAGGCAATTCTTGGGGATGAAGTCGAGATTCCGATTCTCGGTGGTAGTGGTAGCAAAATAGTCACGATTCCGCCAAATACGCAAAGCGGCAATACATTTAGGCTTAAAGGATATGGGATGCCAATTCCTGGATCGAATGAGAGGGGTGATCTCTTCGTTACAGTAGAGGTTATCATCCCAACCAAACTTACCCAGAAACAATTGGATATGATATATGAACTGGATTCCGAGCTATGTCCGAAAATAGAGGATGAGGATATTCTCAAGGAGATTGAAGATGATATGATGCTACAATAACTGATCGATATGCGGAGATGTTGTGTATGTCTGTTTTGGGATATCGATGTTGGAAATACAACAATCGTTTACATATGGGGAACGCTTGACGAATATGAAAACAATCCACGAGATCCGTTTTGGGATACATTTGAGAGAGATGAAGAGCTGAGCTGCGAGTAATAGAAACGAATAAATATCTAAAGTGAATATTTGTGGTGGGGATAATACATGATGCCAGTACTCACAAGGGATGGATTTATAGAGGAGTTCGATCCTGAAAAGATACAGAAATCTCTTGAGATGGATGTTGAGTTTGCCAGGCAGATAGGTTATGATGGAAATATAGATACGAAAGAGATAAGAAAGATCGTTAAACGGGTAACCAACAAGCTGATTAAGCTTGGAATTGATTCTGATTACATAATTACATCAGACACCATTCGAGGGCTCACCGTTTCTGAACTCCTTGCAAGAGGAGAGAAATCTCTGGCGAAGGTGGTTGAGATCGTTGGGTTGCGCACCAGAGATCTTGAGAACATAATCCTCGGAAAGGAGGATATTGATAATGCAAACCTTCAACCAAATCCGGAGACGACGCACAAGAGGGCGGCTGACGAGCTTTTCAAGAAGTACTATCTGAGCAGGATGCCGAGTGTTGCGAAGTATCACATAAGAGGAGATATCCACATCCATGACCTGGAGTATTTTGGGACGAGACCGTTCTGTGCAGATCATGATTTGAGGTACTTCTTCTACTACGGTCTGATGCCAGATGGAAAGGGTAATAAAGCATCTGTTAGCGGTCCGGCAATGCATCCGGAGGTAGCCATACTCCATGCTGTTAAGGCGCTCTCGGCTGCTCAAACTAACTTCTCCGGTGGACAGGGATTCTATAACTTCCTGACGTTTCTTGCACCATATCTGGAGGGGTTGAGCTATGATAAGATCAAACAGCTCATGCAGATGTTTGTCTACGAAATGACCCAGATGATGGTTGCGCGTGGTGGCCAGGTCGTGTTCTCATCAGTGCAGCTAACACCAGGTGTGCCGGCGATATGGCGAGATCGGCCCGTCGTCTACAAGGGGCGTGTGTGGAATGGTGAGCAGGCGCCGCGCAGAACGTATGGTGAGTTCGAGCGGGAGGTCAGGCTGGCATTTGAGGCGCTGATGGATGTCATGCTCGAAGGGGATTATCTTGGAAAGCCGTTCTATTTCCCGAAGCCGGAAATCGCGATTGAGCCTGACTTTGTTGATGAGTCCACATGGGAGCTGCCTGGTCCGGACGGGACGAAGAGCTATAAGGAGCTGTACCTGAAGGCGTGCGAGCTGGCGGCGAAGTTCGGTACGCCATACTTCGACAACATGCTTCCGGCCTATCGTGGGCACTCTAAGGGGGGTATAGCGTGCTACCAGTGCCTGCCGAAGGAAGAGCTTGTTCCGGTGATCAATCCACGTGGAGAGGTCGAAATGCTGTGGATTGATATGCTCTATGATAGATTTGCAAAGAACGGTGTCGAGCAGGATCAAAATGGTGTTGAGTTCGCAAGGTGTATTGAGGAGTACTCTACACCGAGCGTTGATTTCGATAGATCCAGGGTTGTTGCAAAGGCATTTTCAGGAGTTATGCGAAGGTATTACACCGGAGATATTCTGGAGATAATCCTGGTTTCTGGCAGAAGGATACGTGTGACCCCCGATCATCCATGCTATGTGTGTCGAGATGGAAAGTATGCTCGGATGGCTGCGTTACATGTCTCGATTGGTGATATGCTACCCGTGATGGTAAGAGGTCTGCTCGGTGAGATCAGATGGGAGCCTGTTTCCAGGGTAATGAAGAGAGAATACAATGGATATGTGTATGATCTTGTAGATGTTGCAGATACGCATTGCTTCAGCAACTCAATGGGAGTTGTTGTGTTTAACTGCTGTGCGTATAACTTCTCGATAGATCCCTATAAGGACAAAGAGTTCAATGAGAAGATGGATTTTGTGAACGGAAAGCATTTCTCAATGGGATCGATGCAGGTAGTAACACTCAATCTCCCAAGAGCGGCATACAGGGTGAGCAACTACGAGGATCCTGAGAGGAGATATGAGGCATTTATAGATGAGCTGTGTGATATGGTCGATGTCGCCGTCAAGGTGTTTGAGATAAAGCGCGAGTGGATCGACAAGCAAATTGCTGCCGGCAGGCTTCCGTTCGTTACCCAGACACCAATCGATCCGGTGACCAGAGAAAAGGGAACACCGGAGGTCGATCTGAATAGCTGGGTGTACACAATAGGTATTGTTGGAATGAATGAGACCGTTCAGGTGTTAACTGGATATCAGTTACATGAGCATGATGACGCAGTGCACATGGCTGAGAAGATAATAAATGATCTCAAGATGTACATCGTAACGGAGTATGGAAGTGGTATAGCGCTTGCCAGGACTCCGGCAGAGACTGTTGTTCAGAGGTTTGCGGTTCTTGATTTGATGGATAAGAGATATTCAAATATTGCCAGGAGGTATGTGAAAGGAGATGTTGATAGCGCGATTGAGCTATGCAAGAAGGGGATCAGAGATCTACCGATATACTATACAAATGGATGTATGGTCACCTACAGCGTGGGGAATCTGTTCGATCGAATAGCAATTGAACACAGATTTTTCCCGCTTGTAGATGGTGGGAATATTCTCCATATATTCCTCGGTGAGAGCAATTCGTTTCCAGAGAGTATACTGGCGCTGGTAATGAGGATTGCGAAGAAAACACTGACTGGGTATTTTGCAATAACCAAGGATCTGACAATATGCAGGGATTGTGGATCGGTCGATTCTGGATTGCTTGATAAGTGCAGCAGATGTGGATCGCAGAATGTGGACCATATATCCAGGATCACTGGATATCTTAGCGCAGTATCTGGATGGAATGCTGCTAAGAAGCAGGAGCTCAAGGATAGAAGTAGGGTGGAGGGAAAGCTTGAGTAGTATGTCGTCGAATAAGAGCAAGAAGGTTGAGGAAGATATAATAAACGATTTGAGGGGTAAGGTTCCGAAAAAGATAATAAATAAGCTACAGAGGAGATGGAAGTGAACTGCTATAACATTTTTTCCCCCATTATTCATCATAAAACTCCAGAAAGTGCCTGGAATTATGCAATGCGAATGATACATACATATGGAAACGTTGTTCGGACAGAGGATAACAGGATGACCAAAGAGCTGATGAATCTCATCCTTACTGTAAATGATCCAATGAAGGAGAGCAACTGGCCAATTCCAGGAACATCATGGAAAAGCATCGATGCCCTCGACGAGTACGCTGCGCAATTGCTGAACCCAGATGTGAATGGATTTGATTACACATACGGTAATCGAATTGGTGCACATATTGGGGTTGATGATAACGGTTGTATAAGAACATACAATCAGCTAGATAATGTAATTACGAAACTCTCTCGTGATAAATCATCAAGAAGAGCGGTTATGGTTACATGGTACCCTGGTGATATATTCAAGAAGCATGTACCATGTATGATAATGAACGATTTTCTTATCAGAGATGAGAAGCTGTATCTGACTGCGGTGTTTCGATCACATGACATAGAGCGAGCATGGCCGGCGAACGTTTATGGTCTGGGAAAGATGATGCAGATTGTCGCAGACTCATGTGATGTGAGATGTGGTTCGATAACAACCGTCTCGATATCTGCTCATATCTACATTTAACGAAATACTTAAATACTGAAATACTGAAACAATGCATACATGCTAAGCCGTATAAAGGAGAGAATATCCAACGAAAAGGAGAATCTCCAAAAACAAATCGCGTTCCTGGAGGAAGTTGAGCAGGCACTGAATATGATTGAAGACATACAGAAAAAGGCCCCCGATATGTATGGGTTAGCGAGGTTGATCGATCGTGTGGATCAGATAGGAAAAGATGTAGATATGATGAAGCTGCGCAGAGGAGAGCCACTGGCAGCACCTACACCATCCGTTGTAGCGACGCCTATCGCAGCATCACCAATCATAGTAGAGAGCGTAGAAGCACATGAACTCAAGAAAGGTCGCAAGAGGGGCCCGAAGAGTCGGCTGGATGAGCACGCCAGGCTGTTGATAAAGATGCTATCAAATGCACCTGGCGTGTACACTGTCGACGATATCATGGAGATGATGAGTGTTGGAAAGCCGGCTGCGATCAAGATAATTCGCCGCGCGGTTGATCTTGATCCAGAGCATATGAAGATCACGACCGGATCACGCAAGAAGATATTCGTACATTACTATCTGGAGGGTGTGCGCAGCAAGGAGGAATCGCATATTGATCATGTAAAGCTTGAGCTGATGGAGATGGCCGCCGGAGGGCGGTAATTATAGGAATAGCATTCTGGGCTTGATATTTTTTCTGGTTTTTGCACTTCTGATATCAGCATCGGATATATTCCATGTCCCTACTCTATAGTACTTGTACATACAGTATTTTCCTCTATCACCGGGTGAGGAATACACGGGGAATCTGTGAACCATGCCGAGCAGGATCAGGCTGGTCAGACCATATCTTGTGGTGGACACTGCCCATCCAAGCCGATCTGCTATCTCAAACACATCAAGTGCTTCATTCATGTTATCTGGTAGCATGTCCCATAGTTGCTTAATTTTGGGAGGGTTCATAAAATACAATAACGTCGAAGTAGTATATACACTTTTCGACAACTGGCGTAACTTATATCTATTAGTGAGTAGATACTCAAGATTAGATGACATCTATTAGCATCTGCAACCACAAGGGCGGGAGCGGAAAAACCACCAGCGCGATCAATATCGCGGCTGAGATGGGAGCCAGATGGGGACGAGTGCTTTTGATAGACATGGATCCACAGGGCGCAGCAACGGTAAGCACTGGTGTTTTTACTGAAAAGTACAGTATGGCAAATGTAATGCTCGGTGATATTGATATTTCAGAAATCATCCAACATGCTGACAAATGGCATATGGATATTGCGCCATCTTCGATTGATCTTGCAACAGTCGAGCAAGTTTTGAGTACAAAGAAGAGAAAAGAGTATGTCCTTCGTGATGTAATACGGAGCATAGCTCGCAAATATGATTATATAATTATAGATTCTTCTCCAATGATTGGAATACTTACCATAAATGCGATAGTTGCAAGTAATATTATCCTGGTACCTGTTCAATGTGAATTCTATGCACTTCATGGATTTGCTCAGATGATGCGTATAATAAAGATGGCATCAGATGTAACCGGAGTAAATCCAGAAGTGCGCATATTCGTCACCATGGCGACCAGAACAAATCTGTGCCGAGACGTTGTAACCATGCTGCGTGAAAGATATGGGAGTATGGTGATGCAGACGATTATCCCCAGGTCGATCCGCCTGGCGGAATCACCTGCTTTGGGAATCCCAATCTTTGATCATGATCCTGAATCACCAGGAGCGATTGCATATAAAAGGATGGTGAATGAGTTATGGGAAGAGTAATCTCGGAAGACAGGCTGAAACAGCTATTCTCATCAAACGAGAATCTGATAGAAGCTGAAACTAATGGATGCCGTGCGTATATGTTATATCCATTACACACACTCATACCATCTCACCTTCTGTCAGAAATAGCTGGTTCTCAAGATCTTCCTCCTCATCAACACCAACAACACCAACAACAGCAGATAACAATACCTCACTGCGAAACTCTGGAGATGTTGAAAACAGCTTCACATAATCCTCTCCAAGATCAAGAAAGAGCTTTCCATCAGAAGCAACCATATACATGAATGCAATGAAGCTGTTTATACTCAGATCACCAACCACGGACCATATACCATCGCCGATAATCGGTGCATGTGGCCGCACGGCTATGGACATTCGCTTGTATGTGAACCGTATCAACTGCTCGTCGTGTGACGCTGATATACTCATCATATCATTTCTTGATACAATTCTTGTATCTTTTCGATACCGAACAACCGCTCTGGCAAAGCTGCGCATCGCTTCGATGGGCAAATCATATATATCTAATTCATCTTGCATGACCCAAAAATATTAACTTAAGATATTTAAGAATTTCGCTTGAGCTGTCTCGCAACGATCTGATCCGCTATTTGCAAAAATTCGCTCACTTTATCATCGGGTATATTTGCGCCAGCCGCGATGCTATGCCCACCTCCACGACCGCCGACAGCAGCCGCTGCCTGGCTCATTATCTCAGCCAGGTCCAGGCCGGAATGCACGAGCTCCCATGTCCCCCTGGCGGATATCTTGGTGCCATTCGGAGCCTTGGCAATCGCAAATACCGGCATGTTTCTATCAATGTATGAATAAAGCATCCCTGCAATGATTCCTATAATAGTATCTGGGATTGATTCCCCTACATCAAAGTACTGTATGTTCTCAAGCTTCCTGAGCCCGTTCTCCTGCACGAGCTCAATGCCCCTGGCAAGATTCTGCCTGTGCTCCTGAAGCAGAATTCGAGCATCGTTAAACGCATCCCCCCTGTCGCCCATGCAAACCTTCACCCCTATCATAGGGTTGTTGTATCTGGCAGTGGCATTCAGCAGGGTAGCAAACTCCTTGGCATCTCTCAGCTCAGTGCCCTCCGGCTCCTTCAGCAAAGTATACACTTCTCCTATGAGCATATCCTGCCTAATCCGATATCTCTTACAGTACTCCAGCAGATTGAGCAATATCTCAGATCTCTGCACAGGAGTTAGATCAATCCACCTTCTGCCGATATCGTGTGATGACAGGACGTGCTTAACGAATTCAGTACACATCTCCTCGTTTCCAGTCAGCCCTGGAAAGAACGGCTCACTGGAATACTCAAGCATCTTCACAACCGAGCGAGTATGCCTGCCGAACATGCGGATGTCAATCTCTCCCCGTATCAATCCAAGTGACTCTCCGAACTGAAGTATCTCACGATTGATCCCGACCAGCTTCCTGTTACGGGAATCCTGCATATCACCAACCGCACCGACTATCGCCAAGGGGGACAGGCATCCATTCTCCTCGGAGAGCGCCATTGCTGTCATAAAGGCCATGCCGCTCCCGCTGATATCGATAGCACCGTCCAGCCCAATCAAATGTGGATTTATCTGAACAACATCCCCCACGCTGCCAGACAGAACAACAGGCTGGTGATGATCAATCACAAGCGCTCTACGACCCATGCGGGCGATTTCGTGAATATATCCACTCCCCAGATCGGTGTAAATAATGATATCCCCATCATACTCCCTGCTGAGGATATCATCATCGATCTGTCTGGTGAACACCATCTCGTATGTCGTATCACGCTGCTCAAGTGCAGATGCTATTATGCTGGCAGATGTTATCCCATCCGCATCGAGATGTGATATTATCACTGCACGATCAACATCTGCCAGGGCTTTGGAGATACTCTTTCTAAACGAATCAACAATAAAAATTACTGTCACCCCCTACCTGATTACGTTCTTGCACAGCGCCAGGTACTCATTCTCGTTTACGTTATACAGATCACGAGCGATCTTTGCTCTATCTGAATCGATATAGATTGATGTCAACCTGTGATATGTGTGCATTGCAGTCTCGGCCAGCCAGTGACGATATGTATCGTCATCTACACGGTTGATATCAGTTGCCTTTATATATACAAACTGATCGCCATTCGACAGCCGATATATCACTGGCTTTCCCACGATAGCGATATAATCTCCTGGATTCATACCAGATGCAGCGGTGATCGCAGCGCTGTTGAAACTGCCTATATACACATATATCTGTGCTGTGCCATCATTGATCTTTATCCGCACGTCTCCATCGCCAACTGTTTCCTTTGATGTGATGGATCCGACTATAAACACCCGACTGCACTTCTCGCCAGTAGCCGTCAGCACATAAACAGGGCTGTACCGATCATTCTCATCTTCCTTATACGAAACGATTGAGCTGAGCAGCTCATATGCGAATATTCTCTTGGCAACTTCTCTTGTAACCATATTTACCACACATCAGCTTATTCAAAGCATGATATAAAAATCTTTCGCGTAAAGTATATATATTATGTATTCAAACATCCAGCCGAGGTGCTTACATGGAAAATAATAGACCACGTAAACCGTTACTGCTATTCGTACCACACCCAATACCTGAGGAAGATCTTGACATAATTATTCATGCAATCTGGTCGGAACCAGAGGGATCAACAATCGAAATAAAACAACTGAACATGACCTTTATGACATGATGGCAGGGATTTATATGGAGATAGAAACACGTAAAAATTATATACTGGCTCTGCTGAATAAAATGCAGCATCCGGAGTGCGGAATAAAAGATATTCACATGGCAGTAATCAATCTCGAAACGGAAAGAGTAATAAAGTCGGTGTACACAACAGAGTTTACACTGAACAGGAGCTGATCGAATGAGAGATATAGAGAAACGGATAAAGAAAGCGATCTCGCTATTCGAGAAAGGAAAGAACGAAAAAGCACTTGAGATATTCAAGAAGATAATAGAGGAAGACCCCACAAACATCGATGGTTACACAGGTATGGCAATGGTTCATGGCAAGTTAAGTGAGTTCAACGCGGCTGAAGAGTACCTGAAAAAAGCAACCGAAGTGAGACCAGATATCTCGCTTACATGGTATAATCTGGGGTCGTTCTACGTGGCGTACAGGCAGTTCGATAAAGCATTCTCGTGCTTCCAGAAAGCACTGGAAATAAACCCAAATGATTCTGATAACGTAGCCGGAATGGGTTCAGCGCTCTATGGCCTGAAACGATATGAAGAAGCACTGAATTACTTTGATAGGGCAATTGCTCTCGATAACGAAAACTATATAGCGGCACTTGGTAAGGGAATGGTTCTGCATGAGATGAATAGATACGAAGAGGCAATTGAATACTACAGCCAGGTGCTCGAAATCAATCCAGATAACGTTACGGCAAAAACTCTGCGCACGATGGCGATGATGCGGATGACGGAGGCTGGTCCAGAATGCCATTCGGAGAACTAGTAAGCGATACCCCCCTCACAAGAGTTCTTGAGGAGCTGATTGCAGACCCATTTGATGGACACACACCAGAGTCGATCGCTGAGATGACAGAGGTCTCTGTAATAGAGGCCAGCGATGCCCTGGAGCATCTTGAGTCCATAGGGATGGTCAGAAAGTTCAAAAACAAGTATCAGGTATGCATAGAGTCCAGAAGGTTCTACGCACTGACCCTGCTCGCATATGCGATTGCATTTGACCGGATCGAGGGAGATGATGCCGATAAGTACTTACAAGATTCTACGTAATGCGATCGCCAGATCGATTACATCCTTATCGAATGCTGAAGAGCGAATTAAAGAGATCGGCCTGGCAAATCCAGAAGCATGTCAGATTGCAGCAAATGTACTGATAGATACCTCTCTGGATCTCCTGAATGCGATGAATCAAGTAACTCACGCAAATCCGAGCTCCGGCTCGGAGTATCTTCGCTTCATATACTCACCGAGCACTACCAGGATTGTTTCCGCATAAAACCTTATCTTCTTGATTGCATCCTCTATTTCAACAAATATGCTCCATATACCAGGATCGAGGCCCCTCATGGAGCCGACCTTACCAAGCTGCTCAATAATCACCATAACCTGATTTTGTATTTTATTCAGCATCTCGTATATATTATCATACACGCTATCGTTCATAGGACCCTCTCCCGAAGCTGCCCTATTATTGCCCTATATATATGACTTATTGCCCAATCAATATCGGTGCAGTCCACGATCTCCATCCCGAATAGCTTCTCCCCAACCAACCTGTATCTTGCATCTACCTCCTTCATGAACTCGTAATCATAATCCGGCTTTCTGGAAAACGCAATATCTGGATCAATCACACAGAGAAAGTTCAGCGTGGGATACACCACTGACATGCTCGGATACATCGACCTGATCAACCGATCGGCCAGGGTAGGTCCAATGTGTTTTGATAGCTCTATATAATTGTATACAAACGCATCATACCACCATCTATCTGCCAGCACTATATCGCCCTTTATCGATCGAGATAGGCATGTGTTCATATGCAGATAATTATCGGCCATCTGGATATATGTCCTGAGCACCGGAGAGTCCATGCCATCAAGCATGTGCTCAGCCTGGCCCATGAACGCAGTCGGGGCCTTGATTACCGATATCGGTCTCCAGCCGATATGGCCAAGTATCATATCGTTTCTGAGCCGTGTGACTATTTCAGGAATGATGCGCGTCGACTTGCCGACGCCATCAATTCCGGTAATTGCACAAATTATGCCTGGTTCCAACAAACCACCTCATCTGACTATTGCAGAGAAGTCATATTGGTGACTACTCCCGCCAATGAATTGGCGGGCATCTAGGCTTTCGCCACAGACTGTAGCCCCAGTCTGAGAACGTTTATGGCTGCATTATGATCTCTATCCAGAGTC